>WNFI01318072.1_pt1 | contig 11065 bp, 17 predicted proteins | sample 5400471 | NCBI WGS metagenome assembly WNFI01 (sample SAMN13153348, study PRJNA577476) | soil metagenome | isolation source: 100 cm saprolite on Douglas fir-dominated hillslope | place: USA:California | collected 2013-09-17 | reverse complement strand
AGCCACCTACCAGCTGACAGCATGCGCATCCCATTAACAACCAATGCGATGCCTCGAGTCCTTCCCAGTCACCCAGTGGCACTCCTCGGAGGCAAGCGTCCTGAGCGCAAATTGGGCGCGTTGGCTTTACTTCCGCTTCCTAACTGGAGAATCTTCAGCCTTCTTTTCACCAGCGGGTGTAACGGGAGCCTTCTCCTTAACGTTTTTGTCATCGGGAGTGGGTGCGTCGGTCTTCTTCGAAGGCTACGACATAATATGTTATCAAGGCAGAGCAAATGATAGTTGGTCAGAACTCTCACCTTGATAACAGACTTCTGCTGGCTTCCAACAAGACCAAAGAGTGCACCAAGCATACCGATGAAAGTGAGGAGAGCACCAAGAAGTGCGACACCCGTTTCAGGTTGAGTCTTCCAAGCGGCAACAGGGTCAGTCCGTGCGAGCGAGATGAACTTGAAGGCCTTGTTTCGGAGGAACTCGACGGGATTCGCGGCGAAGGTGACTTCATCTAGTTCTTCCTCATCCTCACCGGAGAAGGCAGCCTTGTCTACAGCCTTCTCAAGCGAGTGTTTAATATCGAAAGTCTCCACAGCCAACGCCTTGGCATCATCAATGGAGTGTCCGACATAGATGTTGTCAAACATGATATCCTCGGTCATAGTCCAAAGCTCAATACCAACACCACCCTATTTACCTGGGTAAGCACACGAAAAGTCAAAAGATGTCTGACGCACAATCTTATTGAGGCTCTTTGCTGGGGTAAGGTCCTCAAAGTAGTTAGGGTTGGGAATCTTGCGCGGGGCCCACTCGCCCTTGTAAACTGGATTGTCGATCATGGGGGCGAACCATTTGCCCTTATAAAGGGGATTCGGCTTGTATGGGCTGCAAAACCGAAGTATTAAAGGTGGCAATAATAACGACGAATGGAATTCATTACCGTTTCCACTCGCCACAACCAGGAGCTTCGTCACAATTGGGGTTGGGAACAGTAGGTGCGATCCAGTCACCATCTTCCTCGTCATCCCACTCCTCAGGCTTCTCGGCATCTGAGTAGGTGCATAAATGGAGGACGCAACCCATACGCTTGAAAGTACACACCGGGGTCAGGGATACTCAAGGGCTCGTCATCGAGCCAACCTTTGGGCTTCTGGGCTTCATCATCAAGAATCTCATAGGGTGCATCCTCATCCCAGTCATCAGACTTCTTGGCATCAGGATCCGGGATGCGTTTAATATCCACCCAATCTTCGGGTTTCTTGTCCTCGGAGTCATCAATCTCGGCGGGTGGGTTAACTGAGGGAGTGAAATTCTCCAGAAGGTCACCGCGATTGAGGCTTTCGCCGTTGACCAGGACGTCATAAGTATTATTAGGGCTGGGAGGATGTCAGCTCAGTGGCGTAAACTGTGAGGATAATACTGACTGTAGAAAGAGCGTGTATAGATTAGTAGTCTTTTCGATAGTGGGCCTGGGAGGTGTAGTCAGATGCTTCTCTTCGTACTCGCCCGTCTTTGGGCTTTTATGACGGAAGATGAAATGGAGCTAGGAGAATGACAAGCAAAAGTCAGGTGTGGCCGAGTAGGCAACAGAGGGAAACCAACCTTTGTGCCCGGGCAAGTGAGGTCAGGACCGAACATGACAACCCAGGGAGTCTTATCAGAGAATTCCTTTCCACTCGTCTGGAAGCCATCCTCGAGCAGTTTGAGGTATCCACCACCGCAGTTGCCACCCTTCTGGTATTTAACCTCATACTGAACGACGAGCGGCTTGTCCGAAATGTCTATGGCCTTGTTGAAGGGGGCAGATATGGCGTGATGAGACGCGACACTCTTTGCGACGAGACCACGATCGCCCTCCATGACAGGGTTGGACGCTTCTTCGACTGACCATTTGCCAACATACGAGAAAATTTCACCGCCAACAGGAGTCTTCTTGGTGGCCTCAGAGGGAGTCCACCTGTCTTCCCAACCGTCGGTGAACTGCTCAAGAAAAGGTGCTTTGATTTCCGTGGTCTTTGGACAGAATGTGAGAACAAAGACGGGAAAGTGGGGAGTGTCTCAAGTCTCACTTTGTAGACCGGCTTGTCATTCGCCGATGCAGTGTATGCTAAAGTAGCGGCGAGAAGGGCAGGAAGCGCGATGCTCCGCATGACTGAGAGGGAGGAAAGAGAGAAGAGTGTAGAAACGAAAAGGCAGAAAAAAGGTGATTTAATAGTGTCTGTTTATTTACAGTTTTGCCACGTATGCCACATGTCCCTTCCCACGCCTACCCGACCAAGTCTGCGTGGCCAGATGCAGAGAGCGCCAGCTGCGGTTCTACGTTATTTCGCGACCTTTCATCAGTGAACCGAGTCTCTTACCACAAATTCGTCATCCAGGTATTTTGACACTGCGATCTGGTCTCCGAGTCCTTTTCTCCGTCGTGTCTTCAACACCAGGTCTCGCGCGAGTGCCTGACCAGATACTGGCTCAAGCGGTCGAAGCTTAATACTCGTGTCCGTCGGGTCACCTTAACGTGCCCACCATGTCGTAAGCCAGATAGATCAAGTCCCAGATTATACCATACGACCTACCTGGTACTATTGACCAATGGTCAAATACCTGTGCGCAATAGGCTTGACCTTGCGTCGCAGTGCGAAGGTCTGTCTCAAATCCGTTTGCATCAATAACTGGAATTAGTGCCTTCACCGTATACAACGGTGAGCCGGCTTTTGGTAAATCTTGCGTAACATGCCCTCGCCTTCGAGCAAGCACGGTATAAACCGCGGATATGCAATCCGAGGGCGCCTGCACCTCTACGTAGTAGATGGGTTCCATGAGCCTTGGGGTGGCCTGGAAACCAACAAATCGGGATGTGCAATGAAACCACGCTGACTAGTCAACTCACCATGAGGAACGATGAGTAACAGACGCGACGGGCCGTTGGGACAATCTGTCCGCCACCACGAAATATTGGTTCTTGCGCAAGGCTTGCGTCAAGAATACGGAACTTGACGTTACGCATGGCTGTACAATATAATTAAATGAGTCTAACCACCGACGAGTACCTGGCCACTAACGTTCATCGCAGAGGGGACCCTCCCTTGCACCCCACCGGAAGCCTTGCTTCATGTGCTCCTTGACACTTCCAAGGAGCTTTTTGTCAACCTGTCAGGCGATGACGATGAGAACTCGACCAATCGCCCAAGTGTTGGATGCTTACTTGAGAGGGCAGGGTGTCATCGAGCAACGCATTAGGACCGTGCTCATCAGGACCAAACGCCCAAATGGATCGAGACGCGAGAAGATCCCATTTATATTTTTCTTCGAAGAATTTGCCACGCTCCTTTGCCGTCATCCTCATGTTGACTCGACCCGTTTCAATATCTTCAGCAATCCCACGCTCTAATGGTTCAGCTATCATGGTGAGTCGATTCCTGCGCGACAATTGTCAACAGGCAGCATTGTAAAAGGAAGACCGCACTTTTTGTTCGGAGTGTCAGCATAACACTTGAGCGCGCTGGTCTCCAACACCGTTTCGCAAAACTTCGTAACGGGGTCTGAAACTTTTATCTCAATCTCCGCAAATAGTTTACGCAGATCGTGCAGCACGCAGTCAAGATAGAGATCGCCAGTGCCAATGATCACATGCTCTCCGCTCTCCTCCACCTTGGTAGAGAGGAGCGGATATGATTTATTGATACTGCGGAGGCCAGAAAGCATCTTTGGTAATTCGGACGGGGCGATCGGTTCGATTGCGACCTTTAGCACAGATTGCGTCATATGCTTAATAGGCCGGAAAATGTACAGATCATCTTCAACATCGGTTGACATGAGCGTGGCTGTCTTCGTTATGGAGGCATCGACACCCCCAATCAAGACGAGATTGCCTGCTGGAACTTCTTCCACAGGAACAAAGTATCTAGACATCAGCTGCTGTAAGGGCATTATTCGAAGAAGATTGACTGAGACCAGAACCGACCGGGACCCGGAGACACATAAATCATCAACGGTCGCCCTCATCATGTCTTCTTCGTCCTCTGGGGAATAACCTTCACCCAGTACCTTAACCTGTTCGCCCTTCTTCAGCGTGCCACTGATGACACGCCCAAGGGCACGGAAGGACTGCGCATCGGTGGCATGATATAGTTTTGTAATATAGACAGACACCGGACCATCTGACCTGCATTCTCTCATGGAAACAGCAACGTCAGAAGTCATTGGTCCGGTATACGTTCGCTCGACCTGAGATGGCACCTCATGAAGATCCAAAAATGGCTGATCACAAAACAAAGCTTACTTTGGTTGCAGCGCTCTCTGAGGGGTCCGGTATCCATTCGACGATCATATCTATCAAACCCGTGGCCGGCCCAAAAAATTGGTCCAGCACAGCCTTGAGCAACGGCCGAACATCCATCTTAAACATGACCGGCTTGAGATGAATGTTGAGCCCAGCTAAGGTATCCTTAAGACTGTCAATCTCCTCGCTCAGAACTTGGCTGTAGAGCTTGTATAACGGGGCCAGCACAAATTGAACAAAAGTTCTGGGAGACTCCGGATCCGCCGCGTTGCGTGTGAACTTTCGCGTGTCATTGCTGAAATAAATGTCCCCCCAGAGGCGATCGGCGAAACCCGCAACATCAAGGTTCCCTAGTCCAAGTTCAGGATCACAGCATAGAGGGGATAAGTACAAATAGAGCGCACCATACGTCTCAGCATACATTTGGGCAAATGACCGAAGAGTAAAACACCAGCCCATATCCGTACTTGCGAAGCACACATTTCCCCTCTCTGGACTCAAACGGAGATCCGGACTTGGGTCTATGCCACTATCACAAACGGATCAGCTTCCCGACGATTGGAGGTGAGAGATATAGACTAACCAAATATATGTATTAATCTCCTCTATAGTATGTTTGATTTTGTAGAAAGCGTCCGCTGGGGGGAGGCGGAGTTCGAGTATGAGCCTGTCTATCTTGTTAACAACAAGGGTAATCGGGATGGCCTCTCGTAGAGCATATCGGATAACAGCTTCTGTATTGACCATCGCCTACAAAAGTTAATATGAGGCGGCACCAAGAAAACAAGAAGCGACGAACCCCTTCGACCACATCAACCACAAGTATGATCCCGTCAACTAGTCCCATCGACGATGCTACTTCATCCACGAAGTTGACGTGACCGGGCGTATCAATCAAATGAACCAAGTGGGATTTCCCCGCTGTTGTCCGGAGGATGAGCGAAATGGGGGACGATTTGACAGAAATTTCTCTTTGCCGTGAAAGTACGTGAGTGTCAGTATAGCGAGTCTGGAGTGGTCGTGTCAAAATCACAAAGAAACATGTAGAATCATCACGTACCTGTTTGTCCGAGTCCCACTCAATTTTGTGGGTTTCAAACACGAGCATGTCGAGCAAGGCTGTTTTGCCATGGTGTAAGTGGCCCACGACAGCTACGTTGCGAATCATTTTGGGGAAAGACATCATGTTTACGAGGAATCTACCCCTCTCTTGTGAGGTGCAAAAGCTAGATTACAATGATACACATACCCTCTGTCAAAACGCGTTTCTGGCAAGCCTTTCTCCTCTATAGTCCATTTTCGTACCTTGACGGGGGCGATAATGGGTTCCGTGAGAGGCTGAGCATCCTCTTCCTGCACCAGGGTCTCGACGCCTTCACCATACACCTCCGAGGCGGAAGGATAATACTGTTTATCCTCGTGCAAGATGACAGCATTGTGTGTTGGCTCTTCATGATTAATTTGAGGGTTTGAGTGTGCCTTTGATGAGGGTAACACGCACCGTCCACCTCCATTAGGGCCGTCCCTGGGCCAGCATCCATAGGTCCCTCATCATACCCTTCCAAGGGCTGCTGCTGTGATGCATGCGCAGCCGGAACTTCCTCGTGCAAAAAAACGGGTTCGTCGTCCGAGTCGATATCCGCGCCGATGTAGTTTCCGAACTCATCGTAATCCTCGAAAGAAGCCATAATAGGGAAATATCGACGAGCTGTTTATGAGAGTAAAGACGAGGGAAGAGGACGCGTTGGAAAACGCGACTTTGGAAATAAGTTCTCACGAGTGATGCTACTAGCACGCGGGGCTATCTGGCTGGCTAATTATCGCTATTGCAATGGCTTCGCTCTCCGATGACACTCTCAGAAAGGTTGGTATCCACGCCACCAGTCTCGATTTAACGCACGTTGAACGTCGCCCTTAGATCTTAATTCAGATCCAGCAAACAGCTGTTCAGTCCCAACGCGCCCTCACTGTAACCCGGCAACAAGTCGCAAACAAAGAGCGAGAGCGTCGTATTCTCCAACTTACGACGACTGAGATTGGCCAGACTGAGGACAGTGTGAACGTCTATCGAGGCGTTGGTAAAATGTGACTTAGACGAATTTCGTGTATGCTGTCATTCTAACCTACTGGAAAAGGTTCATGATGGTTCCCCGGTCGACGATGGAGAAAGACCTCAAAAGCCAAGAGAAAGCTCTCACGGATGATATTAACAGCCTGGGAAAAAAGGTGGGTTACCCTGTACTGACTGCGGAATTTATTGAGCCCGTCACCGCCCCTCAGGTCAAATATCTGGAGAAGCAGTTCAATGATGCGCAATCCCAGTTACGTGACATCGTAAGAGTCTCTGTCACCCTTTATCAAATGTTTCCGCTCTGAAACTTCCTCAGTTCAATAGTGCACCGAAGCAATAGTGCCGCACTCCAGCGTGGCAGAGACGCTATTGAGTTGTAGCACGACTCCCGTTCTCGACACATGTCGCGTTTCAATCGTAGCTGGGCGTTTGTCTTGGCTCAAGCCCCAACGAGGCACACTACACCTAGTTGTCACCGGCTTAAGTGTTGTGTTGGCGTCCTGTATGAGCACATGCGCCCTTGCCAAATCCATGGCATTGGTTCCATTCCCACATACGTCGACTTGACTATATGAGAATATTAGTCCCTGCTCCTTGTTGTACAGCTGTCAAGAAGTGTTGGAATGAATGACAACGTCCAAGTCATCCAAGACCTTGATTTTCCATTCCCTTCCCAGACATTTGCGGATCGTCCCCACTCGTAAAGCCAAAGTCCTCACATCGTTCTACGCCCGCACAATGTCCGTTCTGGTCACCGCCTCCTTGTGACTTGAATTATGCGCCTTTAGGGCAATCTCCTACGTGCACGGCCCCCAAGAGAGGTGCTACTTGATCGGAATTACGTCGACTCGGGCGCACTACCGAGAATACCGGCTGATGTTGATGAAGGGAATCACTCTACGTTGCAAAACGAAGATAGCCCCATCGAGCGATTCTCGTCTCGTATATGGTAGTGTGGGGAAACACCTAAGCGAAGACGCCGGAATGGAGAAGGCGAAGGCAACACCGCCCAGAGGTTACGGGAGATAATTTAATCCAGGGGGCATACAATATGTCGTTTTACAGTAGGGCCGAAGATGTGTAAGATAGAGCGCCGCAGCTGTACGTTATCGGTCGGTCGGTCGGAGAGAGGAGCATTTATCCTGTGTTCGCAGCCACGTTTAAGATTGCATCGACAGCAGAAGCCGGACTTCAAGCTTGTCCGCTCCTTTTACCTTCTACCCTTTCTTTCTTCCTTGGCCTCTTCGGGCGTACTTGTCCGTCTTTTTATGGAGACGCCAACTCTCATGGTCGTCCCCCCAACTCCCATTTACGCACAGCACGCACCCTCACCCTCCTCTTCCTTCTCCACTGCGCCGTCCACCCCAGGGCTCACCCAATCCTCAGAGGACAATCAAAGAGGCTCTTCAGAAACCACCATGGAAATATACTCTATGTATGGCGATACCGACCGTTCATCTTGGCCTAACGACCGTCCCCTACATGACATGTCCAGAGCCACTGAATCTCCCTACCGCAGTATTGGCCATTCCAGCCGTGCATCGAGCGCATATTACACTGCGACTGCGAAAAGCCAGCGGTCTAGTTACGCTGGTGCAGCTCCCAGGACTTCAGCGATTTCGACGACAACGAGTCGCTCATCGTCCGCGGACGCGAGCTTGCCCTACATTGGCATCGAGGAAGACATCTCCTCTGGCCACCGTAGCATATTACCTTCCAACCCACCCACGAGGCCTCCCTCAAAATCTCCCCAAATGCACAGCCGTAGCAGGTCGTCCAATCCCAATTCTGACGGCGCTAATGAAGCAGCATCACAATTGCGATACCTCAGCCCTAGTCCCCCTCAAAGTCGACCCTCCTCAACACGTTCACATGCATCCTCAGTATTGAATGGACACGCCGCTGCCCCCGCCCCTCCGCGATTATCACATGGTCCTCCCTCTGAACACACCTCTCTGACGAGCCCCTCATCTCACCTAAGTCGACCAGCCTCGCAGACCACAGGGACGTCCACATCACCCCGTCTTCTCAATAAGAAGCGGAGTGATCTGTCGATCACGCCGTCAGCCGGAGAGGATCCCGACTCATTTCATGTCCGCAGCACATATGCGCAGTTGGACGTTCTCGGAGTGAAGGGAGATGGGATCGACGAGGGCGTTGAACGTACCCGTGCGCGTGTCGGAGGTAGCCGGGAGAGCGAGCTCCAAGCTATGAACGCAGTCGGGAATGAAGATGAGAAGCGAAGGGACTTGAGCCCGCAGGAGGTCCAGATGCTTGCAAGTTTGGACAGGTGGGTAACGTACTTGCAGCCTCACGACATGCTCACTTCTTCGTTCCCAGATATGGATTCTTTGCTGCACCATCTCATGATCGCTTCGTGTTGCTACCGAGACCGTCGCTTTTGAAGCCACTGTCACATATACCTCACGCGGACACTTCAGCAAGTGAAAGTGCGATCATTCTCCCTTCTCTTCCTTCGCCCCGACCGCCAAGACACGAAGAGGAGCGTATGGAAAAATGGGGTCGCATGCTTGTCCCACGTTCGCGTGATGCAGGCGGAAATATTCAGACGTGGGCCATTAACCCGGCAAAAGAGCACAAACTCTCACGACGAGCCTTCAAGGGCATCCCTGACAGGTGGCGCAGCGCGGCGTGGTCGGCGTTTATCTGTAAATTTACTCACGCCGACAAGAATCAGCTCGATGCACTTTCAATTGACTACCGCGAGGCTCTGGAGAAGCATTCGCCATACGATATACAGATCGACTTGGATGTGCCCCGGACTATCAATGGTCACGTACTATTTCGGACGCGCTACGGCCTTGGGTAAGCCATGAAGTCTGATTCTGCGTAAGGGTGAATGCTGAACGAAAGTGGCATCAGGCAACGGTCACTCTTCCACGTCTTGCATAGCTTCTCACTGTACTGTGGTCAGTGTGGGTACTGTCAGGGCATGGGGCCCATCGCCGCCATGCTCCTCTGCTACTTTGCGCCGGAGCGTGCATACGCATCACTCGTTCATCTCCATGAAGCATACCACATGCATGACATCTTTAGCCCCGGATTCCCTGGTCTGCTGGAATCAATATACGTTCAGGAACGTATCACCGAGGAAATGATGCCAGAGGTTTACGCGGCTTTCAAGAAGCACATAGTTTCAACGACGTCGTACGCAACGAAGTGGTACATCACGCTTTTTGCGAATTCCATTCCGTACCAGACCCATCTCCGACTGTGGGATGTGTTCTTGCTTGAAGGACCGGATCTGTTTATCATTGTCGCGGTCTCCATTATATGGGTTCATCGAGGTACGTCTGTCCGACTCTATGGACCAGACAAGGACGTTGAGCGCTGTCATAGATCGCATCACGGCTGAGGCGGCCAACTTTGAAACGATCTTGTCCTTACTATCATCGTTTTTCGTGCCTGAGGATGAAAACGTGTATTTGAGTTGGATTGCGAAGGTAACAGAGAACAAGAAGATGAGGTCCAAGATGCAGTCGTGGAGAGCAGAGTGGAGAGGGTTGGTGACTTCTGGTAGGGATGGCGATGCGCTACTATGAGAGTGCGGTGAGGATGAGCATTGGAGACCTTGTTCCTTTGTGTCTATGACGGGTTTGACGGGCTCTGCTCTAATTGTTGGACATTTCTTCTACGCAGAAGTGTAATTTATGCATTGAAGCCGATCAAGCCATTGATCTCAGTTGAGGCCGGCTAGCATCTCAGATGAGGCAGGCTCTCCGTCTAGTACTCACACTGCTCCACTGATCCACTGCACTGCGGGCATTTTACAATTGATGTGATCCAGTTCAGTTGCTCTCGACCAGCCAATCAGATTGTATTTAGCCATCCGCCTAGTAGGGCCCCGCTGCTATAAAGTTACCAAGTCTCAATCGGCTGGAATCAAGTCCTTTGCGATAACAGCAGACGCCCACTCAATTAGCTCCGTACCCTAAATACAAGCCCCACTCACACCCCAACTCTCTATCAACGGTGTCTCAGGAAGTGGCCAATCTTCGATCCTGATATCTCCATCCTCCTCTTGTTTTTGGCACACCCACATCTTATGATATGCCTTCCCAATCCCATGTCCGTCCCTCTGGCTCCAGCACCACGGGATTCTTCCCGATCGGTCCTACCACCCCGCATGCCTTTGCAATGATGCACATGTCGCCACGCGACCAGCATTTGATGTACGCGTCACTCGGCACACCGTCATTTCGAGGAAAAAAGTCGAGTCAAGTGCGCGCAAAGAATGCTTCCAAGGGATCAGGGAAGAAGCAGCGGTGATGGGGGCGATGATGATGGTGATAACACACAGAAGGTGGAGGAGATGACGGGTTTACCCGAGATGATGACTGTGACTGATGATGATGCTGGTTGTAGTAATAGCATGTATTTATTTCACGGGCCGGCCAGATCGGCCCGCTTCTTTTGACCCTCGCCTCGACAATGACGAGTGAGCCAGGAGCATTATCCACAGCCAACGCCCTCACTCTCCTCTCAGAATACACCCAATCTCTCGATTCTCTTCCCGCAGATGTATCCCGCCAATTCGCAGACCTTCGCGAGCTCGACGCCGTCCTCTCCGCCTCAGTCCATGCCCTAACCTCCAAGATCAACCGCCTCGTAGACATGATCGAATCCAACTCTTCACCCAAGGAGCAGCGCATATGGCTCCTCATGGAGATCGCAGACGAAGCTCAACGTCTCAAGCTAGG
>WNFI01317959.1_pt1 | contig 11065 bp, 17 predicted proteins | sample 5400471 | NCBI WGS metagenome assembly WNFI01 (sample SAMN13153348, study PRJNA577476) | soil metagenome | isolation source: 100 cm saprolite on Douglas fir-dominated hillslope | place: USA:California | collected 2013-09-17 | reverse complement strand
CCTGAGATCCAGTGGCAAATTCAAAAGTCACGATCTTCGAGGCGTGGTCGCGTCTCGGTCTTCCGGGGAGTCCACGCAGACTCTGTCAAAGCCCATTTAGAGAAGACCGCTCGCCATCGTTTAGCATCTTTTCCGGCGGCAGTCGGTTTAGAGATCATTCCACCGGTTCAGCCGGCACGGTCTTTGATTTCGTCATGGAAGCCGCTCAATGCGATTTCCAGGCAGCTGCTAAAATCGTACGTGATTGGGAAGGCGGCCCACCTTTTGAATGGAGTGGACCGGTCTTTAAAATTGAAGAGGGGCCGCGTTCTATTGGCGCTCCCGATCTATCACATCTTCGAGTTCCTACTAATCCTGAGATTGCCTCTATTGCAGCGTCCAGGCGTCTAATGCCCGAGGCGGTAGCCCTGGCGGCCGAGAGGGGGCTCCTCTGGTGCGGCCACTTTTGGCATCAACATGTGTGGGCCATCGCTGATCGGACGGGGCAATCAGCTATCCTTCGCCGGATCGATGGTTGTAAATGGAGCCGTGGGCAAAAAGCTCTTATGGCGCCTGGAAGCCGGGGTGATCGGTTTATTGGGGTTAGCGAATCCACCAGTTTCCCCAGAATCATTATCATTGAAGGTGGTCCCGATTTGCTCGCCGCTTTCCAGTTTATTCTCACAACTCCTTTATTCGATTATCGGGATGATTTCACCGTCATCTGCGCTATCTCGACTCAATCAAATTTCGGGCTGGATGCTTGGCGCTTCCGGGACAAGTACGTTCAGATCATTGCCCATAACGACGAGCCAGGATTAAAGGCCGCTCAGAAATGGCGCAAACAATTGCAGGAGGTCCGCGCGCTCTTGACCTGTACGTCTGTTCCCAGCGCTGGTGATCTAAACGATCATCTCCTCGAGCCCACTAGCTCTCTAATCAAATGCTGATGCATCGCGAAGATCACAGTAGAGAACCGTCTATTATTCTCCCACCATGGGAAGATGCCAGCGAGTTCATAGCTGCCGCAATTCCCCGGCCGCCAGTCCTAATCCATGGGCTTTTGCACCAAGGCGAGAAGATGGTTCTAGGCGGGGGCAGTAAAAGTTTTAAGACATGGGGCCTAAGTAATCTTGCCATTGCTCTAACCCATGACTTGGCGTGGATTGGATTTGGAACCAACCGGTGCCGTGTCCTATACGTAAATTTTGAGCTCCAGCGCTTCAACTATCAGGACCGCATGAAAGCCCTGATTGAACGTATGGGAATCCAGATTCATCCAGGGCGCCTCTCGATATGGAATCTGAGGGGCTATCAAAGCAGCGTTCAAACGCTGGAACATGAGATCAATGAACGGGTTAAGGAAGAGAAATTTGATGTCATTATCTGGGATCCGCTCTACAAAATGCTAGGTATCATGGATGAGAATTCAGCCCGCGATATGGCAATGCTCATGAACGCACTAGAGCGCATCGCCTTTGTGCAAAATGCAGCCATCATCTTCGGAGCCCACTTCAGCAAAGGCAACCAGTCCGGAAAGGAACCAATGGACCGGATCGCGGGCTCTGGAGTGGTGGCCGGACGTGATCCCGATACCCTTGTTCTTTTGACTGAGCACAACGATAAATTTGCTTACACGGTCAATTGCCAGGTGCGAAATTTTAAGCCAATCGAACCTTTCTGTGTCAAATGGGACTTTCCTTTGTTCCAACGCGATCAGCAGCTTGATCCCAAAGATCTCAAGAAACCAGCAGGGCGCCCTCAGAAAGCGGGGCCGAACGATCTTTTGATAATGCTCAAGTTTAACGATGATCAATGGGACAGTGAACAATTCCTCGAAGCTGCTTCCATCAAATACGGAATAGCAAAGAGCACGTTTTACGACATCGTTAAGCAGCTCGCCAGATCAGGAAAGATCTTTAAATCAAAGCTGAGCGGGAACTGGAATCTCAAAGCCAATTCAGGCAGCTTTGGTACTGAAGGCTAGGTTAATCTGCGGGTCAGCCGGAATCAGATGCCCGTAATGGCGTTCAACAACCTGGACGCCATCCCCAAGCCACTTGGCTACTTTGTAGATGCTGACTCCTTCTGATACCAAAAGGGATGCGAACGTCCGCCGGCAATCGTGGAAACTCATCGCAATTCCCTTGCTGGCAATGTAGGAGACGAAACGTTTCCTGAAATAGACTCGATATACCTTCCCCTCAGATTTGTGGGGTGCGATCATATAAGGCTCCCGCAAGCCGTATTGCACCAGGAAAGCTCTGAACTCTTCCGTGAGCGGGATTGTGCGATCATCCCGGTCTTTAGTCTCGAAGTTCGGCCCTTGAGTGATATGCAACAGCCCAGCGTCCAGATCGAACCATTCAGGCCGGCTCATCACGACCTCGTTAAGCCGGAGGCCGGCATGCAACCCGCAATAAAGGCAATATCTCAGCTCAGAATCCAGACATTCAGAGATTAGCCGCGTGACCTGCCGCTTGAGAAGAAAATTCCTGCGGAACGGTTTCCTTGATCTGGGCAGAAAAACACCGACGGCAGGGTTCTCGTGTGAAAGCTCTTTTGCAACGCACCAATCAAAGAATCTTCGGATCCAGGAAATGTAACTTTCAAGCGATGAGGCCTTTATGGAATGAAGTTTAGCGTTTGCCCATAGTTGCAGCATCTCGGTTGTCACATGAGCCGGAGACGGCACGTCAAGATCAGAATCAAGTTCGCGTAAAACAGCGTTAACGCTAGAAAAGAAGCGCGGGGAAAGCACTTCTTTGCGAATTGCAAGGTAAACTTCTAGGTGTTCCATATAGGTAGAAACATGCCTTTTATCAACTTGCCATAATTAACGCAATGTTCCATGTGGAGCATTTTCTTCACACGCAAGAAGTCGCAGGTTCGAACCCTGCATCGCGCATTTTGCAAGCACCCATACCACCTCGCTTAGACTCACACGGCAGCATGTTCCAGGATTTGCTCGATCTGGACGCTCACCCAATCAGATGGGCGCCTCCGGTCTCTAGCCGCAGCTAGGAGAACCTTTTCGTGCGTGCCTGGATCAAACCGCGTGGTGAGCACCCGGGTCTTAGCCGGACGCCTTAGCGCTGGTTTTCTCTTTTGCATAAATGTGTGCATAAAAGGTATTTAGCATTCTTTTAGCATAAAATGATTACATACGCAAGTTGCATGGCTCAAACCAATTTCTGGAAATTCAAATGTCTGGATATCGATAGCGTGTCCCTGTCCGTTCCCATTCCAATATTCCATATCCAAAACCCCTAAAAGGGGTTTTTGGAATATGTGGAATGAATTACTGGAAACGGACCAGGGACACTATTCCGATATTCCAATAATGGTATTTCTGGAATTCTGGATTATTGGAAAAATTAAGGGTTCGTATACAAAACGTGTACAACGTTTACGAAATTCTCTTGCAATATCCCTTAACGTGCCGCAAGCTCGTCAGCTGTTCAGAAGTATTCACTTCCAAAAAACCATGAATATTATCGCGTTCTTTGAAAACTTCTTCGGCTTCGGTAAAAAGCCGGCTACTCCTGTAGCTCCTTCAGAGTTCCAGGGAGCAATCAATACCGTCGGCCTAGTTATCGATCAGTTCGAAACCGGTCTCACTACTCTCCAGGCAGCTGCCCAATTCTTGCCTCCCGCTTTCCAGGGTTACGTTGCAGCTCTAGCGGTAACCGTTCATTCAATCGACGGTTTTGTCGATACCTTGGAGACTCCTACCGCTACTCCAGTCGCTCCTTCTCCCGTAACTCCGGCCACCTAAAACCCCGATGAACTGGGCTCAGATCATCGGAACTCTCCTTTTCAGTGCTCTTCTAAGCTGTTCTGCAACGCTGATTTTTCGCAAGAGGTCACGCTGATGTTTCTAGTAAACATTTTGCTAGCCCACTTAAAGGCCGCAGTGCTAACCAATTGGGGGACCACAGTTAACGGATTAATTGGCGCATTCTTACTCGCAGGCCCAGTGATCTATCACACCTATATCGAGGGGCATGCCTTTCAAACGACTGATTGGGCGCTTGTCGGAACCGCTATTTGGGTTGCTGTCTGGAATGCACTCCGAGCCAAATTTAGCTGGAGCTCTGTTCTTGGCGCCATGATGACGAGTACTCCCAGAGCTCAACTCGCCGATCTAACCAAACAAAATGTAACCAAGCCGTGAACTGGGTTCAAAAGTTTGTAGTAATGCTTTTTCCTTCAACTAAGGAACCCGGGAAACCTGCCGATCAAAAGTCGCATGACGCGCGCGATAATGAAACCGTAGACATGGCGACTGGGATCGGGAAAGAGGACGGCCAGTTGCTGGATAACGATTCAATCGACCCAGATGAACAAGATAAACTCAAGGGATTTCCGAAATGAACTGGTTCCAATCAATTTTTGGTCCTCATGATGCAGTCCCCGTTATCCCAGGCATCCCCTTCTCTGTCACCGGTCAAGCCACCATCTTCGGCCTTGATTATCATGCGCGTAATGATCGAACAGATAATGGAGTGGGCGCTTTCGGTTATAACACCCGTGATCCTCGTCTCATTGGGTGTAGTCTGCCTATTCCAGTTCTATTACAATCAATCGGACGAGAGAACTTTGGACTTATCCGGAGAAGACAATACCTGGTAAGTATCCACTCCCATTACAGCGGAAAAACGATTACTGGTGTTCCAATTGTTGATGAAGGGCCGGCGATGTGGACCGGTAACTGCATAGATTTAACTTACGGCGCAGTTCAGGCTATCGGCGATCATGATAACGCAATTTGCACTTACTGGATTTTAGGTGCCGATGGGAAACCTGTACAGATCAAAGGATGGGCGTTTTCAACCCATAATATAGTCTAATGAACCGAACCGTTACTTCGAGAAAACAGCAAAGCCAGGAAAAGCCGGAAGTCTTCAGAACGCCAGAGAAATTATCAGACCTTGTGTACGAGCAATTCAATACGTTAGCTCACAAATCGAAGCTAGTCGAAGGAACCCCGACGTGGGCAAATAGGATGTGCAGAATGGAAGCTTTTAGCCGCGAAGAGCTCCATGAGCTTCGGGACTTGATGACTGATCGAGAAAAGCCTGAAACCGAGATTTCTCGGAGGATCCTTGGAGGGACGGATACCCTGTCTTGGATCGACTCGGTATTAAACCCTGGCTCAAAGGCTAAGGCCGCTATTTCGGCTAATAACGGGTAGTCGACCATGAGGCACCTAGGGTTAGTCTTCGTACTCTTAAGTCTGTCTAGTCTCCAGCTCTTTGCCTTCCAGCGATTAGTTCCCGGTGATCGCCTGTGGAGCTATGAAGAAGCTCATGATGGTTTCATGGGGTGGGTCATCGATCAACTCGAGGCAGCAGGATTTGACGCCCCAAAACAAGGTGAAGAGTTTGCTTGGTCCAAGTATCTCTCGCCAGTCGACACAACCGATGTCCCGCAAAAATGGGATATTGTTAAGTTTCTCGATGAAAAAGGCGAGGGCCACGGGGCACTTGTCCTGGATATGGGTAAGAACGGGCCAGTAGTCAAAAAGCCAATTGGCGATGGGCTCGTGATCTTAATGGCAATCGATAACTCGCAGGTAGTGGGTTATCTCCGGCCACATAAAGCAAATTCCAGGGACGCACCTCATATATGACCGATAAGGCTGCTCCAATCGTAACGCATATCGGTCTTGGAGATTGCATCGTCCAGACTGGGCTCGCGGTCTCGCTTCTTAGCCGTTACGATCGGATCGCGTTCCCCTGTTACGAACCTTATTACGCCAGTGTTTCTAGTTTCTTTGTTAACGTGCCTAGGATCTCAATCTATACTCTTCCGCATCGCCCAGGCTGGGACTGGGGTAGCCCTCCTGACCGAATATGGGATGAGGAGATGGAGCGTAATGGGCTAGATACCAACAACCAGATCCGGCTCGGGAACTATTCAGGTCGCGGCACTGGATGGGATTTTACGCAAAGTTTTTATGAACACGCGAATGTACCGTACTCGGACCGGTGGGATAAGTGCCCGATTGGGGAAGCAGTAAAGTGTTCATGGAATGGCGACGCCAGTACCTACGAAGCTTTTGCGCACGATGATCCGGACCGCGGATATCGGATCAGCCGATTAGATGGGGGCGTGGTTCTTTGGGCGCATAAATCATTTATCGAGGAATCAATCCTATCGTATGCGCATGCCATAGAAACAGTCGGCGAAATTCACGTGATCGATTCTGCCTTCTTCTGGTTAGTGAACGCACTAGAACCTAAAGGGAAGCTCTATCTGCATTGCTATGCACGATGGCCGAGGTCGCCGCAGTTTAGATATCAGAGTCGGCAGGAGTGGCAGTATCTGTTTTGATGAACCTGGAAATACCAATAAAAGAATATTTTCACTGTCCTTCTTGTCATGAAGGAAAGCTGATCGTTAAATATCGTTTAAAGCCTTTTATCCCAAGAGAAGAGAAATCTTTCGTCCAATATTTTATAGGCTGTACGCGCTGCAATGCGGAGCCGTTTTATCATGATGACGGCTATCAGCTTTGGCCAGTGTTTGAAGTTAAAGTCGCGGATCCCAAAGATCTATGAAGATCTTGATCCTCACCTTAGCCGACCTGAACTATCAGGATGTCGCAGCCTTGAGCGAGCCTAACAAGCGCGCTTACGCCGAGCTTCATGGCTACGACTTCATTCAGGAGACTGAACTACTAGATCCATTGCGCTCTCCCTCATGGAACAAGATCGCCTTAGTCTCGAAGCATCTTCCGAAGTATCAATGGGTATTCTGGACTGATTGCGATTCCCTGATCATGAATTCTTCAATCACGCTCGAATCGATTATTGAAGAAGTCCCGCCAGACAAAGATTTCATCATTGCTGGCGACGGGAACGGAATCAATGCCGGCGAGTTCTTGATAGGTAACAGCAACTGGTCAATTAATTTCCTGGCTGATGTATGGGAACAGACCCAGTTCATCACTCATCCTTGGTGGGAACAATCCGCTCTTACCTATCTGTTTTCGCTTCATAAAGCTAACCGGGAAAAGCTAGCGTTAGTTGAGCAACACAAGCTTAACTCCTACATCACGCCATACAGCCGTACCTATCTTCCCGGCGACTTCATCGTTCATTTTGTCGGGATGGGGAAAGAACTCTGGAACCTGGTCGGGCTAATGAGAAAGTATGCGCTCGGAGAAGATTACTACTGTGTCGATGCAACGGGTAACAGGCTCGCGGGTCGCGCAGGCTGCTTAGATGACTGCTGAATATGGATGTTCCTGTGCCCACCTCTGCTAAAACGGTGCCCAAGCTCGAGCAATCGAAGACGTGGAGCAATAGCAGTATTCACGAAGAGATCGAGGCCTTGGGCTTATATGACTCACCAGCCCAAAAAGATCTCAGAGAAGCTAATATGATCGCAATCGATGACGCCCATTGTGACCTTATTTATGGCCTGGTTCGTGCCTTTAAGCCGCACAGCGTCCTAGAGTTTGGCTATGGGACAGGTAAAAGTGCTTTAGCGATTCATCGAGCGTGCACTGCTAATGATCAGCCGTTCAGGCAGGTGATAGTCGACAATTGGGTTGATTGGGGCGGCAGCCCTCCATCTGATTTATTGAGGAATTTCGTCACCACCGCTGACGAAGAAGATTTCGTACGCACAACAGATCAGAAGTTCGACTTCATCCTATGTGACGCTGATCATCAAAAGACTGATAAGTATTGGCGTAGGATATACTTTCACCTATTGAATCGCTCTGGAATCGTCCTCTTTCATGATGTCACCAATCCGGATTACCCAAACCTGCAGGCTATCGTAGATGAATCGGTTCAATTGAATCAAGCGTTATTCAACATGAACTCCCAACCAAACGAACGCTGTGACCGCGGCCTGCTAGCGCTTTTTAAATGATATGAGTACCGAACTGTCCCACGCAATTTCAAACGACGCCCTGACGACCAGCCTGAAGCAGGATGCTGATAAAATCAATACCCTGCACCGAGCGATAGTGGGCTCGGTTGAGTCAGCAATCATGATCGGTCAAATCCTGACTGAAATTAAAAATGAGGTGCTGCAGCATGGACAATGGTTGCCCTGGATTGAGGCTAATCTCGAGTTCACAAATCAGACCGCAGGCAATTATATGCGTCTCTTTGAAAATCGAGATAAACTCCAAAGTAAAGGGACTTTAAGTCTTTCCGCGGCCTACAAGCTATTGGCTGGAACTGGGCAAAGGACATTGAAACCAGATAAACCAGTGCCGACAGAGCCGCAGCAGGCTCCAGCAACCGGCATTCCCCTAGTCTTCGAAGAAGCTGGCACTGAGGGCATCGAGCACACTTACGTACCACCCAGCTCAATCCCTTCTCTCGAAGAAGCTGTTGCAAAATACTTCGAGAACTTTCTTCAAGCATTTCCAGCGAGTGAGTTACCAAGTGCTCTGCAACTTCTTCGCCATCTAGCCGATACGTATGCATCAGCTGCTCCAGTCGCTTTTCCTTCAACTCCCCTCCCATAGCTAAATGAAGGCTATCACCTTCAAGACCGGGATCTCGGTCACGAGCAAGTATGGTCAAGCCGGCCAGCCCTGCGAGGTGATTTGTCCCCCGGGTGAAAGGCTAGTATTCGACGAGGACTTGGCTTCAAGCCTAATGAAGCAGCCCGAATCACGCGGCGTTATTCTCGATCACGATGACCTGCGCCCCAGGATAGAGGCATTGCGTAAGCCAGACCATTGGCGTGGCGCTCGTGTCGCATTCTTTCGTAACCGCGGGATAGGCGATCAACTCATCCTATCAGCTCTCCCACGCTATTTCACTGAGGTCCTGGGAGCCAAGACCTACGTGATTTCAAGCGCTCACCACGCGCAATTATGGGAAGGCAATCGCTACACCTTCAACTCGCCCATCCGGATCCCATGCAATCTTGATCGTACGCTCTATTCTAAGAACCCATTCTACCAAGGATTTTTCTGTTTCGAGTCAGTGTGCGAATGGGACAATGATCCAGAGCAGGACAACGTGTATGACCGTATGTTCTCGATGTGCGGGATTGATCCCTTGAGCGTAGCAGCCAAATGGAAACGGCCGCATTATGAGCTTCGCAAAGGCGAAGCGGACGAGCTCCAGCAATACCTAGCCACCAACATATCCCTCGATCCCGTTAAATTCCCCGAATGGCCAGCACGAGATTATTTCGTCTGTCAGGCGCTAGCCACCAACGCACCACGCTGCCCGCCATTCCATGTGATTGAGAAAGTCTTGTCTGCAGCTGATGAACACGCGATGAAACTCGGGATACCAATCCTTTGTCTGCATAGCGAAGCGTTGCCACCCGAACTAGTGAAGATACTGGGTCAGTTCCCATCGTGCGTGAATCTCGCCGGCCAAGTTCCATCAATACGCGGATACGCAGCAGTGCTCGCGCGTGCGCGTCTCATTATTGGCCCTGATAGCTCGGCACTCCATTTTGCAGCTGCATTCCAAGACCCTGTTCCAGCTATAGGCTTGTGGGGCCCATTCAGCCCTGAATCGCGTACCAAATATTATCCGAATCAACTGCATCTCTATCACCCCGATAGATGCCCGAATGCACCCTGCTTTAATTGGATGCCCGACATGCCGGTCAATAAGTGCCCCAATGGAGACAAACAACAATTCTGCGAGCCTTTTGATGGTATCGGAACAGAAGAAGTCTATTCCGCCATCAAAACGCTGCTCAAGCTATGAAACTTGCCGAAGGCCTTTATCAAATAATTCCGGTTAATACCGATAATCCTTTCGACGAGGCAGAGGAAGACCATTTGATATTCAATCTACTCGGTCATATTGACCAAAGCGTCATTCAACTTTTGTGCTCACACATAGACGTGCCACTGACCAAGGCTCTGGGGGAACTCTTGGCAAAAGAAATGGCCCGCATCGTAGGATTGCCTTTAGAGGCGTACATCAACGATGATCTGATACTGGGGTTTCGGGAGCCAAAGACAAAAGAACCTTTGGTTAAGCGAATGCACTCACGGTATTGCTGTTGGATTTATTGTTTCCTATAAAGGAAAATCGATTGAATCAATCCAGCTCACTAGCTCCCTATAAAGATGGCGATGCAGAAGCAAAGCCTGCAAGCTCTAAGGATGAGCTGTTCCAGGCTGAAGCTGTCGTTGGCTTAATCGTCCAGCTGCGCCACAGCGCTTCCGAGACTAAGCGCACAGCCTGCGAATCACGCATCATCGAGCTCAGTGTCCCATTGATTCGGTTCATTGTTAACCGGTCTGCATGGCATCATTCCTTTGGCCAAGAGACAATAGATCGACTTGATCTAATCCATCATTGCGTAGGCTACGTCCCACGTATCATCAGAGGAATTGAGGACGCACCCAAAGGGCGCCGGCTATTCAACTATTTCTGTCGCTCGATCGAGAACCTGCTCACGAACTATCGCCAGAAATCGTTGAATCGGCAGAAGTACGTAATCTTGCCAGATGACCCCGAAACTGATCTCGGCGATGCACCTTCTAATGGTTATCACGGCATCTCAGAAGACCTGATCGAGAAACTGAACGCAATCCCGATTTCAATGCGTTCATTCGAGCTCTTCGGCGATGCACGCCATACGCTTGCGATCGATTACATAGCCAATCTCTCGCTTGATGGTTCACCAGTCTTTACATTGCTCAGTCGAGCGCTCGCTAATCAACATCCTGATATCCCAGTCAGGTTGCGTGAACCACTCATCAAATCAGTCATCGCTTGCGTGCGCTGGCATTTGCGTGATCTCAGGCCAAGCGGGTTGAGCGATGAAACGATCTTGAAGCGTGTTCGTAACAACATCCCTGAGATCTGGCCGCTCGTTGATATGCTTCCGAAAGATCAAGCAGCTGATATCGTCTATGTGCTGCGCGGGCTTGTGTCGTTGATACCTGAGAATGTGGTGGAAGTATGAAACGAGATATAGACCCGCTCTTGGTGGTCTTTTGGATATATGTGGGCCCAATCTTATGCTTGCTAATCGGAGTTCCTTTTATTGGCTGGATTCAATGGTTGATTAGCAATTGGCATCAAACGAAATGAGAGTGGCTCGGAGACCATTCCTATACCCTACCCGTCTA
>WNFI01655673.1_pt1 | contig 11066 bp, 9 predicted proteins | sample 5400471 | NCBI WGS metagenome assembly WNFI01 (sample SAMN13153348, study PRJNA577476) | soil metagenome | isolation source: 100 cm saprolite on Douglas fir-dominated hillslope | place: USA:California | collected 2013-09-17 | reverse complement strand
GAATTCGTCGGTAGTGCCGCTTTCCGCTTAGCGTCGCGTGCTTTTGACCAAAAAGATTATGGCAGCGCCGCGAACTTTTACGAAAAGGCACACGACAATAGCAAATCTGCCGAGATTAAGATCACAGCCTTGTACTACCAAGCAAAGAGCTTGGAATTGATGAACCGAAAGGGTGAGGCTCGTCCGATTTATGAAGAAGTAGCCAAGACAGGAGATAACAATCCTTTCCGCGACGCCGCCCGTCTGTCCGTGGCCTATTTCGCGTTGGAGAATGGCCAAAAAGAATCGGCGTTTGAGCTTTTTCACAGCTTGGGCGCGGACGCAGCCAAGCCGGCCGTACGGGTAGAGGCTCTAGTTCGGGCCGGGATCCTGGGCGAGGACCTAAAGAAAAGAGACGAGTCCGAGCAATTGTTTAAGACGGCCATCGGGATAAACGCGGAAGGAAAATGGAAACAGATTGCTCAGCTCGAACTCATGAAGATCGAGTACGATGGCGACAAGTTCGCTCAGGTGCTTGATACCTACGCCAAGAACCTGAATGCGTTGGGTGAAGAAACCAAGCCGAGCGTTCTGTTAATAGTAGCAAACTCCTACCGGCAACTGGGCAAGCAAGCTAAAGCGCTCGATTTTTACAATCAGCTAGTCCGCCAATATCCGAGCACGCAAGAAGCGGTCGACGGGAGATATCAACGACTAGTTTCACTCGATCAGTTAAAGGATCCCAGTTTGGTCAGAGAGGTAGATGCCTATCTGGGAATGAACCCGCCGCGAGAACGCGCTGATAAAGCCACCCTGTTGAAAGCTCAAGCGCTACTCCAACAAAATCAGTACGCTTTAGCCGCCAAGCTCTACCTGGAACTAACCAACTCCTCGCTACCGGACGCTTACAAACCTGACTGTTACTATGCCGCCGGGTACGGCTTTAGCCAGGTTCACAATAACCTGTCCGCGATCGAGGCGTTCTCCGGGTTAATAGGGGGTTATCCTCAGTACAAATTGGTGGTAAAGGCGCTTTTGAAACGAGCGCTACTTTATCAAGAAACAAAAAACTATACTTCGGCGCTCACTGATTTCACTAAGATCATCGCTCAATATCCTACCTCCCCCGAATGCGAGACAGCGCTCTTAGAAAAAGGACTGACCTTAGGGCAGCAGGGTGAGTATCAGCAGATGACGGAAACATTTGCCGAGCTCCTGCAAAAGTTCCCCAATAGTCCTGGAGCCGCCCAAGCCAACTTCTGGATAGGTTGGGCGGCCTTCGAAGCAAAACGTTATCAGGAGGCCATCGGCCCGCTAGCTGCCGCCCGGCAAAAGAATCCAACTGAATACGGTGACCGGGTAACTCTTCGTCTGATTTTTTGCCACCAGACTCTCGGTCACCTCGATGATGCAGCTACCGAAGTCTCTAATTTCATCCAGTCTGATTTGAAACGCGTAATCACGGTCGCGGACGCGTGCGCTTGGCTCGGACAACGCTATTTTGAGGCGAAGCAATACGATAAGTCAGAGAAATTCCTGACATTGCTCACCAAAAATGTGCAGCCAGACAAAATCGAGAAGAGCATTTGGCTCACGTTGGGACGAGCCCAGACTGAGCTGCAACATTATCCGGATGCCGCCTCATCGATCAGTGCCTATCTACAACTGGTGACTGATCCCGCCGACCGCGCCAGAGCATTTGTTGCACTTTCTGCTGCGGTCGAGGTAATTACGAGAACGCGGCCAAATCGTACCTCAGCGTCGCCGTCCTTTACGAAGATCCGGATGTGACGCCCCTAGCGCTGGAAAAAGCCTACATGGCCTTCCACCAATCCGGCAACGAGGCTCAAGCCAACAAAACGCTAACCGAGCTAAGGACTCGCTTCCCGAACTACCAGCTGAAAACAGCCGGCTAGGCCCCCTGACCCGGTGGGGCGAAAAACTCGGCGCGCCCACGGTATGGCTAACCGTTTAAATTGTCCCGCGCCGGTTTTGAGCCGTTCCGCGGGGGCGGCATCACCGAATGATTGAGCGAAACCTCGGTCGTAGCCGCGGCTCAGGTAAGGTTCGGAAGCGCATCGGCGATGCCACACGCACGGAACGGCTCAAAACCGGCGCGGTTATCCGGTAGGGCAACCACACCCTCGACGCGCCGAGTTTTTCGCCCCACCGGGTCAGGGGGCATCATCGCCCACTCGCCCGTTCTGCTCACGCCCATACGCCCATACGCCAACACGCCCACACGCCATAGACACACCCCGCAGCCCGGACTAGTGTTTCCCGTCCGCCACTTTCCATGACTTTCGCACAGCTTTTAAAAAGCAACTCCGCACCGACCACCAAGACTTCGGCTGACTTCGCCAAATTAGTTGAACCGATGGACGACCGGGCTCTGACCGAATTGGCCGCCGGCGCCAAAAAAACCACCCATCGGTTCTTTGGGCGGACGATGCGCTTATTCGCTCCCCTGTCGCTCCCCTGTACTTTTCAAACGAATGCGTAAATAGCTGTTCGTACTGCGGTTTTTCTCGCGATAACCCGATTTTGCGTGTCACGCTGACTCTCGACCAGGTGGAACGCGAGGCGCGCTTTCTCACCGGCCTCGGATTCCGCAGTTTGCTCTTGGTATCGGGAGAACATCCCAAGTTCGTCCCTAATGAATACCTGGTCGATGTCGTACGACGCGTAAGCCGAATGGTGCCTTCCGTCTCGATAGAAGTGGCGCCTTTAGAGACGGACGAATATCGAACCGTGATCAGCGCGGGCGCGGAAGGACTGATTGTTTATCAAGAAACGTACGACCCGGCCATTTACGAGACCTTGCATACGGCCGGCCCGAAAAAGGATTTCTTTTGGCGCCTGGAAACCCCGGAGCGCGCTTACACAGCCGGATTTCGCCGTCTTGGGTTAGGGGCCCTTTTCGGCCTGGCACCTTGGCGCCAAGAAGCGATCGCGCTGGCCAGTCATGTCGAATTCCTGCTCCGGCGCTGTTGGCGTTCACAGATTACGGTGGCGTTCCCTCGGTTGCGACCTGCCGCCGGCGGCTTCCAACCTCATTATGCACTGAGCGATCGCGAGTTGATTCAATTAGTCTGTGCATTCCGGGTTACCTTCCCTCAGGTCGGCATCGTGCTCAGTACCAGAGAATCAGTTTCCCTACGCGACACCCTCGTTCACTTGGGCGTAACTTCCATGAGCGCCGGCAGCCGGACTTCTCCCGGCGGCTATACCGGCCAGGGCAGCGAATCGCTGCATTTAACGGTACGGGGCCGCATCCAAAATGTTAGCGAAACTCACGGCAGCGCGGAACCACAGTTCGAGATCGAAGATCATCGGTCCCCGCAAGAAGTCGCCGAAGCATTGATTAAAGCGGGTATCGATCCAGTCTGGAAAGATTGGGATGCTGCTATCCTGAACGCATGACGGCGATTATCAATGGCGAGCCCCGGTTAGTACCGGAGGGATCAACCATCTCCGACCTCCTGCAAGAATTTGGTCTGCCCGCCAAGAGCGTATTGGTTGAGCGGAACGGCGAACCGGTCGGACGTGATGATTTCGACGACCAGCGCATACAAGCAGATGACCGCGTCGAGATCATCAACATGGTGGCCGGGGGTTAGATCTAGGGTTCGCAGTTCACGGTTCACCGTTTGCAGTTCACAGTTATTCGGCGCCGCGTTACAATCGGTTTAGCATTTCGAGCGCACCGCTTGTCGGTAACGAACCGTGAACTGTGAACCGCGACCAGTGAACTGCGAACTGCGAACAGTCACACCGTCACCTGCCATGCCGCGAATTTCTCCTGAAACCATCGAGCAAGTCGCAGCCGCACTGAACATTGTTGATGTCGTGGCTAGTTATTTCCCGCTCAAAAGAAGCGGTATCGAGTTTCGTGCGCTTTGCCCGTTTCACCAGGAGAAAACGCCCTCCTTTTACGTCAACCCAGATAAGCAAACGTTCTATTGTTTTGGTTGTGGGCGCGGTGGCAGCGTTTTCCAATTCGTTCAGGAATACGAACATGTCGATTTCCCGGAGGCAGTACGCCGGCTAGCGCATCGTGCTGCTATCCCCATCATAGAGGATGAACCCAGTCCGGAAGAACAAGAGAAACAAAATCAAAGGAAACGGCTCCTTCGGTTGCATTTCGAAGCCGCGGAATGGTTTCACCGGAATTTACTGCGTACCAAAGCGGGTGAGACCGCGCGCAACTACATGCGCGGCCGCGAACTTAACATCGAGATTGCGCGCCAGTGGCGCATCGGATACGCACCCAACTCTTGGAGTGCTTTTCGGAGCTGGGCCTCGGAGGCGGGTTTCAGCAAAGAGGAATTGGTAACCAGCGGGTTAGTCAAATTGCGGGACGAAGGTAATCCTCGATCTGATGTGTACGATCGGTTCCGCGACCGCTTGATGTTTCCTATTACCAACGAACTGGGCGAAGTCGTTGCCTTCAGTGGTCGAGTTCTACAGCCGAACGCCCCGGGCGGAAAATATATTAACTCCCCCGAGTCGCCGTTGTTCTCCAAAGGCAACTTGTTGTTTGGACTAGAAAAATCAAAACGCGCGATCGCCCACGCTCATCAAGCAGTGGTCCTAGAGGGTCAGGTCGATCTCATTGTGGCGTTCGCCGCGGGAATTGAAAACGTAGTGGCTCCGCTTGGGACGGCCCTGACCGAACGGCATGCCTCACTGCTCAAACGATTTGCCACTGAAGCTATCCTGTTTTTCGACGCCGATGCGGCTGGGGAGCGGGCGTCGGAGCGCGCCATCGAAGTATTGTACGCGGCGGGTCTACAGGTCCGTTTGGGCAGAATACCGCCAGGTGAAGATCCCGATTCGTTACTGCGGAAGGAAGGCGCAGAACAATTTCGACTCCGGATCACTCAAGCGAAGGATTTTCTCGAGCACGAACTCGAGCGTAGCGCCACCAGAGACCAGAGCGTCGCTCAACGGGTTGAGTCGGCGCACCGGATTGCGCGTTTTGTTGGACTAATCTCAGAACCGGTCTTGCGTGACACGACCATCAGCCGACTAATGGCCCGCCTGTCGCTATCACGGGAAGCCGTTGAACAGGCCATCGCCAGCCATCGGAAAGGAACAGGGAGAAGCCGATTGTTAGAGCCTATCGAAACGGGTATTGCCCCCCCGGAACATAAGATATCCGCGCTTTGCTATATCTTCATGACCGATGTAGCCACCCTTCGCTGGGTCCGGGAACAGCCTTGGAAAGAGATTCTGCCTGGGGTCCCAGGAACAGAGATTCTGACGAAGATTTTAGAATCGGAAATGCAATCGGATAACTCGGCGTCGGTATCGGCGTTTCTGGCGACGTTGGCGCCGAAGGACGCCGCTGCCTTGTCCAGCGCACTTGCTCTACGCCCGATTGAGGCGGCTCGACGCAGCTATTGGTGCGGTCTCGTTCAAAAAGAGATCCAGCTTCGTAAGAGCCGGATCCAGGGGGCATTACGTCTGAATTCGGATAAACCGGAAGCTTACGCGCAGGCCCAAGCCGAGCTCAATCAGGCTGTAGAGCTTGAATCACGCTTTGCTACTATTTTCGGAGACCTCAAAGAAGATAGTTAGGCCGAAAGATTGCATCGCCCCAAAGGTTGCACGTCATTGCGCTCGGCTATTAATCAGCCAGCAGAAAGAATCCCTTGACCTAGGGAAGGTGTTCACAGATATTTCGCGGCTTTTGGGTCGGTTGTCGTTAACCCTGTGTCTTACCATCGCTCAAATACTCCGCTCTGGCCCTGTTAATCTTCCAACGAGCGCAGGTTCATATGCCGAGAGTCACAACTTCTAATCCGGATAAAGGTCAACCTGTAGCTCTCAAGAGAGCCAAGAACGGTTCTGCAGAGGCAAGACCTGAGGGCGCGGCCGCGGCGAACTCAAGCAAAAATGGATCATCTCGACCGGCCCGAAAACTTCCTAAGAAACCGGCGCTTATCCCGGCACCGAGTCCCTCAACAGAAACTCCGGCCACTAACGGCGACCACGTTGCTCCCCTCCGCATGACCCATACTGAAACGGGCTTCGATTTGCAGGAACGTCTGCGAGAGCTGGTGAAGCTCGCCAAAGAGCAAGGTTACCTCACCTACGACGATATCAATGAAGCGTTGCCGGAAGGGATGGCGGATCCGGACGAGATGGACCAGATCTTCGCTCAACTTCGGTCCATGGAAGTTGATATCATCGAAGCCTCCGAAGTCGATCGCTATAAGGACGGCAAAAAGGATCTCGATGACGAAGAGGACGAGAAGGATCAAAAGCTAGACATCCTGGATGACCCGGTTCGGATGTATCTCAAACAAATGGGTCAGGTCCCGTTACTGACTCGGGAAGAGGAAGTCGAGATTTCCAAACGGATCGAAAACGCCGAGTTGATGGTCCAAAAGTTCATCAATCGATTCGGTTTCATTTCCACGGCGCACATCCAACTAGCTCAAAAGTTGATCGATGGGCGCGAACGCTTCGATCGCGTCATTTTAGATAAGAAAATTGAGAGCCGGGAACGGTACATGAAAGGCTTGGGCCGGCTCTGTGCCGTGGTGGAGAAAGCCAGCAAGGATGCCGGTGACCTCTACCGCAAATGGTTGGCGGCACGCGCAACCCCCAAAGAGAACGGCGCCAAAACCGACTTTCAAAAAGCGCACACGGCCCTGATGAAACTCTATCCGCGGTTCTACTTTAAGCAGAGGGTGACCGAAGAGTTCGTTCAACTGGCCGATGAGAAACAGCGTTTGATTACGAGCCTGTTGGCTGAGATCGAGCGGGTCGAGAACAGCACCGGCCCGGCCAAAGAGAGATTGGCACTCCATAAATCGAGGTTAGTTGAGGCCGAATGCGCCATTTGGCAGAAAGCCGACGATTTCATCACTTCTCACCGCGAACTCAAAGATTGGTTAAAAAGGGCGTTGCGCGCCAAGACCGAAATGGTCGAGGCCAATCTGCGCCTGGTGATTTCGATCGCCAAGAAGTATACCAACCGCGGCCTGTCGTTTCTGGATCTGATTCAAGAAGGCAACATGGGCCTCATGAAAGCGGTCGAGAAGTTTGAGTACCGCCGCGGCTACAAATTTTCGACCTACGCCACCTGGTGGATCCGGCAAGCAATTACCCGGTCAATTGCAGATCAGGCACGCACCATCCGCATTCCGGTGCACATGATCGAGACCATCAACAAACTGATGCGAGTCCAAAAACAACTCGTTCAGGAGTACGGCCGGGAACCCAATCCGGAAGAAGTGGCTGAGGAGATCCAACTACCGGTTGAACGCGTGCGCGCCGTGCTGAAGATGGCGCAACAGCCAATCTCCTTACAATCGCCAGTTGGCGACAGTGAGGACACCAGTTTCGGCGATTTCATCGAAGATAAAGGGGCCGAAAATCCAAGCGATATGACGGCCGTCGTTTTGCTTCGCGAGAAGATCCGAGACGTGCTGGATACCCTCACCGAGCGCGAACGACAAGTACTCGAGCAGCGCTTCGGTCTAGTAGACGGTTACAGTCGCACCCTCGAGGAAGTAGGCCGGCAATTTAAGGTCACTCGGGAACGCATCCGACAGATCGAAGCGAAAGCTCTTCGCAAAATGCGGCATCCGACTCGAATTCGTCAGCTAGAAGGCTTTTTAGAGGCCGGCGACTAAGGAGAAACTCCTTCGTTGAACTAAGCTGGTCCTGAACGAAACTTTTTGGTGTACCGAGAGTTTAATCAACAGCGATGAAGGACCAGGAACACGATGAACTATGGGCTTTGCTGGGCCGGGCGCGCAGATCAGAGCCTTCTCCGTTCTTCGTCGCTAAGGTCATGACGGCTGTCCGGCATGGAAACGAGAAACGAATCGCACTCTGGCGAAATTGGTTGCGATACGGTCTGCCGAGCGCATTCGCCGGCGCAATGGCGGTACTTTTGGCTCATTTTTCCCTTCTTCCCCATCATAATGCTGACCACCACCCAATCGTGGTGGCACAGACTGAGCCAGGTGACCTCGACGTTATCGCTGATCTCGATGTCGTGATGTCGTCCGAAGAGTCTTCCGTATGGCTCGATTCTTCGGCGCACTGATCTCAGTCTTCGTCGCTGCAGGAGCGTTCGCGGACACCCCTACTCCTCAGCCTTCCGCGACGTCTCAACCCGCGACTTCCGCCCGGATAGAGGAGATCCAGAAGTCGATCGAACAGTTGTCACCGGAACAACAGGAGAAAGTACTGCAAAATCTGCATCGCTGGCAGGCCTTAAGCCCGGAAGAACGGGATTACATCCGCCAGCAAGAGCATGTACGAAAACTCAAACAAGAAGAGGCCGCTACGGAAGCCTATCAGAAGTCCGGTTTACATTTGATTGAAGCTCAACGCATCCAATTCCGGAAACGTTACGTAGAAGAGCGCCGGAAGCTCGAAGAAGACGTCGCCAAAGAAAGCCAGCAAAGGCGAACCGCCGGCAACACCACGATCATCGAGCAACTAAAGAAAGAATTCTCGACCCCGAAGCCGTCTCCCACCCCCAGCGTGGCCCTGCATTAGGAGCGAAACGGCGATAGGGCGAAACGGCGAATGGGCGATGGGGCGAGCGGGCGCAGCACTTCTGCCCATAAGTCGCATAGGTCCCATAAGTCCCATTTAAGGCAGCCGGCATCGCGCCCTCTCCCTCCACAACCGGCCATCACCCCGCAGGCCTCACGCCGACACGCCGACACGCCCTCACGCCGATACGCTCCCCCTCACCCTTGATCCGATACCTCCCGCCCAAACGACAGCGACTCCGACTGCTCCTGCGGAGCACGCTGACTCAGATGTTTCGACAACACCTGGAAATAGCCAAGAGTATCGCGAGCAGGACGAATCTTACTCTGCTCCGCCCGATAGATCGTCCGAATGGGCACAAAATCGATGGAGAACCCACCACGAGCTGCCAGCAACAAGCATTCAGTCTCGAAAGCAAATCCGTCACTGGATTGGAGCAGCACTGACAGGAGACTGAAACGCGCAATTCGGTAGCCGCACTGGCTATCCGGCAGCTCTCTCTGGCACAAGTTACCGATTTGCCAGGACATAAACCGGTTCGTCCATCGGCGAACCCACGGCATTGTCGCCGGGTTTTTCATCCGATTCCCCACCACTAGGTCAGCCTGCGAGCGCGAGACTTTGTCTAGAAATTTCGGGATCTCAGCGGGATCATGTTGGCCATCGCCGTCCAGGAAAAGGAAGTACGGATAGTTTTCAGCCGCAGCCCGTTGCAAACCGGTTTTAATCGCAGCTCCTTTGCCCAAACGCCGCGGATGCCGGATCACGGTTGCGCCGGCAGCCGCTGCCGCCGCGCCGGTATTATCTAGCGAGTGATCATCAACCACAATCACCCTATCGACGTGTGCGCGTACGCCTCGGACGACTCGCGTAATGAACCGTTCCTCTTCATGTGCCGGGATTATGGCACAGACCGTATCGGCAGAAGGCTCAATCATGAACCAAAGTTCAGGATCTATGCGCCCGACTTCCGGCGCGCGGTCGGATGATAGTCCGCCGCATGATAGGAGCTTCTTACCAGCGGGCCCGAAGCCACATATTCGAAACCTTTGCTGAGGCCGATCTCGCGATACGTCTCAAACGTCTCGGGCGAAATATATTCCACCACCGGCAAGTGCTGCGGAGTCGGGCGCAGATATTGGCCGAGGGTTAGGACTTGCACTCCCACTTCTCGCAAGTCATCCATCGCTTGAAAAAGCTCCGGCTCAGTCTCGCCAAGCCCCAACATAATTCCGCTCTTAGTTACCGCATTCGGATCGATCTCCTTTGCCTGCCTCAAGACCGACAGGGATAGCCGATACTTTGCTCTCGACCGCACTAAAGGCGTCAGTCGTTCCACCGTCTCCAGATTGTGATTGAAGATATCTGGTTCTGCTACCAAGACCTCGCGCAGCGATTCTTCCCGCCCATTGAAATCCGGTATTAGCACCTCGATCACAATACCGGGATCTGCGTTTCGAATCCCCGTGATGGTTCGGGCGAAATGATTCGCTCCGCCATCCTTCAGATCATCTCTAGCGACCGCGGTAATGACCACGTGCTTTAATTTTAGCCGGAGCACCGCTTCGACCACGCGTTCAGGTTCGTCAGTTTCGAGAGCGAAAGGTTTGGCAGTGGAGACCGCGCAGAAACCGCAAGCGCGGGTACAGCGTTCACCGGCAATCATGAACGTGGCTGTACCTTGACTCCAGCATTCCCAACGATTTGGACACTGTGCGGACTCACAGACCGTGTGAAGTCGCAAATCCGAGATAAGAGCTTTCGTTGAGAAAAAAACAGGGTTGGACGGTAGTCTGACCTTTATCCAGCTCGGTTTCTTCGCTTGGTGCAGGGCTGGATCGATTTTTGAGCAAGACATCGCGTAGTCCCAAATTAGCCTGCGCTACTTAAAAATGCATACGCATTTTTAAGTAGCGCAGGCTGTGGCAGCAGAATATGCCGGCCAAGCCGGGGCGATTCTGCTGCTCGTTGAGAATGTGACTTCCAGCATTCTCTTCACAAGAGACGAGCGGACGGTTGGCCGCGTTACGAACGCTTTGCCATCACAACAAAAAAAAGAGCCGCAGGATAACCGGCGCAGTCCGGTTATCCTGCGGCCATAGCCTGGATCGTTTTCAAATGCATACGCATTTGAAAACGAGACAGGCTTAACGTTTAGAAAATTGAAACCGCTTCCGCGCGCCAGGCTGACCCGCTTTCTTCCGCTCTTTCATTCGCGGATCTCGAGTCAATAGGCCTTCCTCTTTGAGGACCGGCCGCATAGCAGCATCAACTTCAAGCAACGCTCGAGCAATCCCAAGCCGGATCGCGCCCGCTTGACCGATAGGGCCTCCACCGTGCGTTTTGGCCCTGACGTCGAAATTGTTCATCGTCTTCGTCACTTCGAAGGGCTTTAGCACTGTAAGTTGCAAAGGGGCAGTTGGAAAATATTCTTCAAATGGCCGGCCATTGATCTCGATCACCCCGCTGCCTCGCAGGAGCCTAACTCGGGCGACAGCGGTTTTGCGGCGGCCTGTAGCAGTAAATGAGTCGGACATAAGCAAAACTAAATAGAAATGGGC
>WNFI01268118.1_pt1 | contig 11068 bp, 8 predicted proteins | sample 5400471 | NCBI WGS metagenome assembly WNFI01 (sample SAMN13153348, study PRJNA577476) | soil metagenome | isolation source: 100 cm saprolite on Douglas fir-dominated hillslope | place: USA:California | collected 2013-09-17 | reverse complement strand
GGGTGGGTTGCTACAATATCCCCGTGAAGACAAACCACAAGCTCTTCCTGGTGGGCATGATGGGCGCCGGCAAGACCACGGTCGGTCGCCAGCTCGCCAAGCGCCTCGGCAAGACGTTCTACGACGCCGACCGCGAAATCGAGGCACGGACCGGGGTGCGCGTCGCCGTGATCTTCGATATCGAGGGCGAGGCCGGGTTTCGCAAGCGCGAGTCGGACGTGATCGAGCAGTTGACCGCACTGAACGATATCGTGCTCGCTACGGGGGGTGGCGTGGTCCTCGATCCCCGTAACCGCGACAACCTCAGGACCCGCGGCTTCGTCATCTACCTTCACGCGCTTCCACCGGTACTGTGGCAGCGCACGCGCGCCGACAAGTCCAGACCACTGCTGCAGGGGGGCGACCCGCGCGAGCGGCTCGAGGCGCTTTACGCCGCGCGCGATCCTCTTTATCGGGAGGTCGCGGACCTGGTGATCGAGACCGGCCGCCAGAGTATCGGCCCCTTGCTTGCGCAGGTGCTTGCCCGATTCGACGAAGCATGCAAACTCTCAGCGTAGCGCTCGGGGAGCGCTCCTACCCCATTCACGTCGGCGGCGGGCTTCTCGATCGAGCCGACCTCATTGCGCCTTTCCTGGTGCACAAGAAAGTGGCCGTCGTCACCAACCCCACGGTGGCGCCGCTCTATCTCGAGCGCGTCGCCGGAGTGCTGGCGGGTGAGGGTGTCGAGGTGGTTCGAATCATCGTTCCCGACGGCGAGGAGCACAAGGACTGGCGCACCCTGAATGGGATCTTCGATGCGCTGCTCGAGCAGCGATGCGCGCGTGATACTACGCTCATCGCCCTCGGGGGTGGGGTAATCGGGGATTTGGCGGGCTTCGCCGCCGCCACCTATTTGCGCGGCGTCCCCTTCGTTCAGATGCCGACCACGCTGCTCGCTCAAGTGGATTCCTCGGTTGGCGGCAAGACCGCGATCAATCACCCGCTCGGGAAGAACATGATCGGCGCTTTTCATCAGCCTCAGTTGGTCGTGGCCGACATGCGAACCCTGGAAACCCTGCCCGAGCGAGAGCTGCGCTCTGGGCTCGCCGAAGTGATCAAGCACGGCTTGATCCGCGACGCGGCGTTCTTCGGCTGGATCGAGGCCCATCTCGATCGCCTGTTGGGGCGCGATCCGGAAGCGCTGGAACATGCGGTGGTGCGCTCAATCGCGATCAAGGCCGAAATCGTCGGCCGGGACGAGCGCGAGGGCGGCTTGCGCGCGCTGCTGAACTTCGGCCACACGTTTGGCCACGCTATTGAAACGGGCCTCGGTTACGGTGCTTGGCTCCATGGCGAGGCCGTGGCGGCCGGAATGGTCATGGCGGCCGACCTGTCGCGCCAGCTTGGCTATCTTTCGGAAGCCGACACTGCCCGCGTCCGTTCGCTGTTCGAGCGCGCGGGACTTCCGACCGCCGTAAGAGGAATCGCGCCGGAGCGCATGCACCAATTGATGCGGCTCGACAAGAAAGCGAGGGGAGGCCGCCTCCACTTCGTTCTGCTGGAGCGGCTGGGGATGGCATTGCTTCGCGCCGACGTACCGGCTGGTGCAATCGATCACACACTCTCGCGGCTTGCCGCTTAAGTGAGTGCTAGCGGTGCCCTGGATTGCGTTCCGCGGCGCTGCTCTAAGCACTTGAGGCAGCAAGGAAACACAGGTATAGTCAAAAACCCGGCCTCGAGAAGTGCGGAATGAGCGGATTCCGCCGCCGGCAAACCCCATTCGTCCGAACGCAGCGTGATTCTGAACGAGCCCCAGGGTCTGTACCACCCCGCCAACGAGCATGACGCTTGCGGCGTGGGTTTTGTCGCCCATATCAAGGGCAAGAAATCGCATTCGATCGTCGAGCAAGGTCTCACGGTATTGCGCAATCTCACCCACCGGGGCGCGGTGGGCTGGGATCCCAAGCTCTCGGACGGGGCGGGCCTGCTCATCCAGATCCCCGACAAGTTCCTCCGCGAGGTCATGGCAAGGCAGGGCCTGAAGCTGCCGCCTGCAGGCCAATACGGTGTCGGCATCGTCTTTCTGCCGCGCGACCCGGCCTCTCGCTTCGCCTGCGAGTACGAGATCGAGCGCGCGATCAAAGACGAGGGCCAGGTACTGCTCGGCTGGCGAGACGTTCCCGTGGACAACAGCGACCTCGCGGAATCGGCGAAGCGGATCGAGCCGGTGATCCGGCAGGTGTTCATCGGGCGAGGCAAAGGAGTGACCGTCACCGACGCACTGGAGCGCAAGCTCTACATCATCAGAAAGAGTTCGGGCCACGCGATCCAGGCGCTCAAGCTCGCGCACGGCAAGGAATTCTACGTTCCCTCGATGTCGGCGCGCACCGCGTGCTACAAGGGCATGCTGCTCGCGCACCAGGTCGGCCAGTACTACAAGGACCTGCAGGATGCGCGCGTCGAGTCCGCGCTCGCCTTGGTCCACCAGCGATTTTCCACGAATACCTTCCCATCCTGGGACCTGGCGCACCCGTTCCGCATGATCTGCCACAACGGGGAGATCAACACGCTGCGGGGCAACGTCAACTGGATCCGCGCGCGCCAGGGTGCGATCTCGAGCCCGGTTCTCGGGCGAGACCTCGAGAAAATCTGGCCGCTGATCTACGACGGGCAATCCGATTCCGCTTCGTTCGACAATGCGCTGGAGCTTCTGGTCATGGGAGGGTATTCAGTCGCGCACGCGATGATGATGATGATCCCCGAGGCTTGGGAGAACCACACGCTGATGGACCCGACGCGGCGCGCATTCTACGAATACCACGCCGCCATGATGGAGCCTTGGGACGGACCCGCCTCGATTGCGTTTACAGACGGGCGCCAAATAGGCGCGACGCTCGACAGGAACGGCCTGCGGCCCTCGCGTTACATCGTCACGGCGGACGACCTCGTGATCATGGGGTCGGAATGCGGCTGCCTGCCGGTGCCCGAGGAGAAAATCGTCAAAAAGTGGCGCCTGCAGCCAGGCAGGATGTTCCTCGTCGATCTGGAGAAGGGTCGGATCATCGACGACGAAGAGCTCAAGAACACGCTTGCGGGCGCGAAACCCTACGCGGAATGGATCGAGCGCATCCGCGTCAAGCTTGACGAGGTCGAGACCGAAAAGACCCCGCCGCTGAAGAGTTCGGTGCGGATGCTCGATCGCCAGCAGGCCTTCGGCTACACGCAGGAGGACATCAAGTTCATCATGATCCCGATGGCGACGAACGGCGAGGAACCCGTCGGCTCGATGGGCAACGACTCGCCGCTTGCCGTGCTGTCGGACAAGAACAAGACGCTGTACCACTACTTCAAACAGCTGTTCGCGCAGGTCACGAACCCTCCGATCGACCCGATCCGCGAGGAGCTGGTGACGTCTCTGGTGTCTTTCATCGGACCGAAACCGAACTTGCTCGGCATCGACGAGATGAACCCGCCTCTCCGGCTCGAGGTATCGCAGCCGGTGCTCGACTTCTTCGAAATGGAGAAAATCCGGCACATCGAGCGCTACACCAGCGGCAAGTTCCGCTCGTTCGAGCTGGACATCACCTACCCCCTGGCGTGGGGCAAGGAGGCGGTCGAGGCGCGCCTCGCGTCGCTTTGCGCACAGGCCGAGGATGCGGTGCGCGCGGGCTACTCGATTATCGTGATTTCCGACCGGCTCGTGGAGCGGGAACGCGTGGCTATCCCGGCGCTTCTGGCGTTGTCGGCGATCCATCAGCACCTGGTGGGGAAGGGTCTGCGCACGAGCGCGGGTCTCGTCGTGGAAACGGGCTCCGTGCGCGAGGTGCACCACTTTGCCCTGCTCGGAGGCTACGGCGCCGAAGCGGTGCATCCGTATCTCGCCCTCGAGACGCTGCTCGATCTTGCGGCAAAGGGCGAGCTCGGCCCGGATCTCGACGGCAGAAAGGCGATCAAGAATTTCGTGAAGGCGATCGGCAAGGGCTTGAAGAAGGTGATGTCGAAGATGGGCACTTCGACCTACATGTCCTACACTGGTGCGCAGATCTTCGAGGCGGTGGGCCTCGCGAGGTCGCTCGTGGACAAGTATTTCACCGGCACCACCTCGTCGATCGAAGGCATGGGCGTGTTCGAAGTCGCCGAAGAGGCGATCCGCATACACAAGGCCGCGTTCGATGACGCCGATCCGGTGCTGCAGTCGATGCTGGATGCGGGGGGCGAGTACGCCTGGCGCGTGCGCGGCGAAGAACACATGTGGACGCCCGACGCGATCGCGAAGCTGCAGCACTCGGCGCGGCAGAACTCCACCCAGGCGTACAAGGAGTACGCGGCGATCATCAACGACCAGTCCCGGCGCCACATGACCTTCCGCGGCCTGTTCGAATTCCGGCTCGACCGCGTGAAGCGGCGGCGAGGACCGCAAGCGCTACGCGACGGTGAAGGCCGGCGAGACACTGCGCTCGCGTCTCGGTGCGAATCGCGTCGCGCGCGACATCGAATTGCGCGAAGGCGACGTGCTCAAGTCCAAGATCAAGCAGGTCGCCTCGGGGCGCTTCGGCGTGACCGCCGAATACCTTGCGAGCGCCGAACAGATCCAGATCAAGATCGCCCAGGGCGCGAAGCCCGGCGAGGGCGGGCAATTGCCCGGGCGCAAGGTCTCCGACTACATCGCCGAGATCCGCTACTCGACTCCGGGCGTGGAGCTGATCTCGCCGCCGCCGCACCACGACATCTACTCGATCGAGGACCTGGCGCAGCTGATCCACGATTTGAAGAACGCGAATCCCTCCGCGTCCATCTCGGTGAAGCTCGTCTCGGAAGTGGGCGTCGGCACCGTGGCTGCAGGCGTGTCCAAAGCGAAGTCCGACCACGTCACCATTTCCGGGCACGATGGCGGCACGGGCGCCTCGCCCTGGTCGTCGATCAAACACGCGGGCACGCCTTGGGAGCTGGGCCTGGCGGAGACCCAGCAGACGCTGGTGCTCAACCGCTTGCGCGGCCGGATCGCGGTCCAGGTGGACGGACAGATCAAGACCGGCCGCGATGTGGTGATCGGCGCGATCCTCGGCGCCGACGAGTTCGGGTTCGCCACCGCGCCGCTCGTGGTGAGCGGCTGCATCTTGATGCGCAAGTGCCACTTGAACACCTGTCCGGTAGGCGTCGCGACCCAGGATCCGGTGCTCCGCAAGAAATTTTCCGGCAAGCCGGAGTACGTCGTGAACTACTTCTTCCTGGTCGCCGAAGAGGCAAGAGAGTTGATGGCCCGGCTTGGCGTACGCAGATTCAGCGAGCTGATCGGCCGCACCGAACTGCTCGACATGAAGAAAGGCATCGAGCACTGGAAGGCGAAAGGGCTCGACTTCTCGCGGATTTTCAAGATGCCGGAGATGCCGGCGGAAGTCGCGCGCTACAACACGGAAAAACAGAATCACGGACTCGAGAAGGCCCTCGACAACCGGCTGATCGAGCTTGCGCAACCCGCGCTCGAGCGCGGCGAGAAGGTTTCGATCGACATGCCGATCCGCAACGGCAACCGTACCGTCGGCACGATGCTCTCGCATGAGATCGCGCGGCGTTACGGGCACGAGGGCTTGCCCGATGGCACGATCCACGCCCGGTTTGCCGGCTCCGCAGGCCAGAGCTTCGGGGCTTTCCTCGCCAAAGGTGTGACTCTCGATCTGGTAGGCGATACCAACGATTATTGCGGGAAGGGGCTTTCGGGCGGCCGCATCGTCGTCTCACCCTCGCCGAAGTTCCGCGGCGAGCCGACCGAAAACATCATCACCGGCAACGTCGTCCTTTACGGCGCGATCGCGGGTGAGGCGTACTTCCGCGGCGTGGCCGGCGAGCGTTTCGCGGTGCGCAACTCGGGCGCCACCGCCGTCGCCGAAGGCGTCGGAGATCACGGCTGCGAATACATGACCGGCGGGACCGTCGCCGTCCTGGGCGTCACCGGACGCAACTTCGCCGCCGGAATGTCCGGCGGCATCGCCTACGTGCTCGACCTCCATGGCGAATTCGTGAACCTTTGCAACACCGCCATGGTGGACCTGGAGCCTGTCCTTGCCGAGTCCGAGCAGCAGGGCAAGGTGTCGCACGAGCTCTGGCACATGGGTCAGGCAGACGAGGTGATCCTGAAAGACGTGATCGCGCGGCACGCCAAGCTCACGAACAGCCGCCGCGCCACCGAGATCCTCGAAAAATGGACCGACTATCGTGCGCGTTTCGTGAAGATATTCCCCAAGGAATACAAGCGCGCCCTCGGCGAGCTCGCCGCGGCGAAACGCAAGGCGGCAGCCTAGATGGGGAAAGTCACGGGATTGCATGGACTGCGGCACGCCGTTTTGCATGTCGGGCTGCCCGGTGAACAACATCATTCCGGATTTCAACGATCTCGTCTACAAGCAGGACTGGCAGCGCGCTATCGAGACGCTGCATTCCACCAATAATTTTCCCGAGTTCACCGGACGCATCTGTCCGGCTCCGTGCGAGGAAGCGTGCGTGCTGCGCATCAATGACGACCCGGTCGGCATCAAATCGATCGAGCACGCGATCATCGACAAGGCGTTCGAGGAAGGCTGGGTAAGACCGCAATCCGCCGCGCATAGGACCGGCAAGAAGGTCGCGGTGGTGGGCTCCGGTCCAGCGGGGCTCGCTTGCGCCCAGCAGCTCGCGCGCGCCGGGCACGACGTCACGATGTTCGAAAAAAACGACCGGATCGGTGGCCTTCTGCGCTATGGGATACCCGATTTCAAGATGGAGAAGTGGCTGATCGACCGCCGGATCGATCAAATGAAAGCGGAAGGCGTGACGTTCCGTACCGGTGTCTTCGTCGGCAAGTCTCGCCCCGGAAAGGGCGTCACCGACTGGGCGGCGGAGACCGTGGCGCCGGGGAAAATCATCGCCGAGTTCGATGCCGTGGTCCTTTCCGGCGGCGCCGAGCAGCCGCGCGACCTGCCTGTCCCGGGGCGCGATCTCGACGGCGTCCACTTCGCGATGGAGTTCCTGCCATTGCAGAACAAGCGCGTGGCGGGCGATTCGGGGGTGCTCGAGCTCGGGGCGGGCGGCAAGCACGTGGTGGTGATCGGCGGCGGGGATACGGGCAGCGACTGCGTCGGCACTTCCAACCGGCACGGTGCGAAATCGGTCACGCAGTTCGAGCTGCTCGCGAAGCCGGATGATCCCGACCATAACCCGGTATGGCCGAACTGGCCGCTCAGGTTACGTACCTCTTCTTCTCACGAGGAGGGCGTACACCGCGACTGGTCGGTCGCAACGAAGGAGTTCGTCGGCGAGAACGGAAAGGTGAGAGCCCTGAAAACGATTCGCCTGGAGTGGAAGGACGGCAAGATGAGCGAAGTTCCGGGATCGGAATCGATGCTGCCCGCCGACCTCGTGCTTCTCGCGATGGGATTTGTTTCGCCGGTGCCTGCCGTGCTCGAGGCGTTCGGCGTCGAGAAGGACTCGCGCGGCAACGCCAAGGCGACGACCGATGGAAAAGGCAGCTACGTCACTTCGGTTCCCAAGATTTTCGCCGCGGGCGACATGCGCCGCGGCCAGTCGCTCGTCGTGTGGGCGATCCGCGAAGGCCGCCAGTGCGCTCGCGCGGTCGACGAGTCTCTAATGGGTTTTTCCGAGTTGCCGCGATAAGTGCATCCCGGCTGAATTCCCTCCGCTTCTCGTGAACATCGTCATTCTCGCCGCGGGTCCGGGCAAGCGCATGCACTCGAGCACGCCCAAGGTGCTGCATCGCCTGGCGGGCCGGGCGCTGCTCGAATACGTTTTGGATACCGCGAAACAACTCTCGCCGAAGGTCGTCTGCATCGTCTATGGCTACGGCGGCGAGCTCGTGCGCCGAGCCGTTGAAGAGAACGGCGCCGTATGGGTCATTCAGGAACCCCAGCTGGGCACCGGCCACGCCGTGATGCAGGCGGCGCCGCATCTCGACGAGCGCTGGCCGACACTCGTCCTCTACGGCGATGTCCCGTTGATTCGCGCCGACACGTTGAGACATCTAGTCGAGGCGACGGGGAAGGGGCTGGGCCTCCTGACCGCGACGCTCGACGACCCCGCCGGATACGGGCGCATCCTGCGGAACGGAAAAAAGGTGGTGGGAGTCGTCGAAGAGAAAGACGCCAACGCCCGGCAGCGGGCTCTTCGCGAGATCAACACGGGCATCGTCGTGGCGCCCACGAAGAAGCTCAAGGCCTGGCTTGCGAAGCTGCAGAACAACAACGCGCAGAAGGAGTACTACCTCACCGACATCGTCGCGCTCGCGACGAAGGAGCGCGTACCCGTGACGGCGGTCCAGGCGGACGCGGCGTGGGAGACGCTCGGCGCGAACAGCCGCGGCCAGCTCGCGGAGTTGGAGCGCATCTACCAGCGCAAACTTGCCACGTCGCTCATGGAGCAGGGGGTGGCGCTCGCCGATCCGTCGCGCTGCGACGTGCGCGGCAAGCTTGTCTGCGGACGCGACGTGGCGATCGACGTGAATTGCGTGCTCGAAGGCGAAGTAGAGCTCGGTGACGGCGCGTCGGTCGGTGCGAATTGCGTGCTGAGAGACGTGACGGTCGGGGCGGGCACGCGCATCGAACCTTTTTGTCACCTGGAGGACGCCGACATCGGCGCGGACTGCCGCATCGGGCCCTACGCGCGCATCCGTCCCGGCACCCGCACGCGCCTCGCAGAGGGAGTGCACATAGGCAACTTCGTGGAGGTCAAGGCGAGTAGCATAGGCGCAGGTTCCAAGGCCAATCACCTCACCTACATAGGCGACAGCGAGGTGGGAAGAAACGTCAACGTGGGCGCCGGCACGATCGTGTGCAACTACGACGGCGCGAACAAGCACCGCACCGTCATCGAAGACGACGTCTTCATCGGTTCGGACACCCAGCTGGTCGCGCCGGTGCGCGTGGGCCGGGGCGCGACGCTCGGTGCGGGAACCACGCTCACCAAGGACGCTCCGGCAGGCGAGTTGACTCTCTCTCGCGTGAAGCAGGTGTCGATTCCGGATTGGCAACGGCCGGTAAAGAAGAAGTGATCGAAAGGCAAACCGCATGTGCGGAATAGTCGGAGCGATAGCCAAACGTAACATCGTTCCTGTCCTCATCGAAGGACTGAAGCGGCTCGAGTATCGCGGCTATGACTCCGCCGGGGTCGCGGTCCTCGACGGCATAGCCGCGGGATCGCGGGCGACCTTGCGCCGTGTGCGCTCGACGGGCCGCGTCGCGGAGCTGGAGAAGCTCGCCGGTTCGCAGGGCCTCGCGGGGGACATCGGGATCGCGCATACGCGCTGGGCCACCCATGGCGTGCCGTCGGAGAAAAACGCCCATCCGCACATCTCCCGCGGGGTGTCGGTGGTGCACAACGGCATCATCGAAAACCACGAAGAGATGCGCAAGCGCCTGCGCGCCAAGGGCTACGAGTTCGTCTCCGATACCGATACCGAGGTCATCGCCCACCTGGTTCACTCGAATCTGCAGTCGGGCGCGACCTTGTTCGATGCCGTGAAAAAGAGCGTGGTCGAGCTGGTCGGCGCGTACGCGATCGCGGTGGTGAGCGAGTCCGATCCCTCGCGATTGGTGGTCGCGCGGCACGGGGCGCCGCTGCTGCTCGGCCTCGGCGACGGGGAGAATTTCGCCGCCTCCGACACCTCGGCGCTCATCCAGGTCACGCAGCGCGTCGTCTACCTGGAGGACGGCGACTGCGCCGAGCTCACGCTCGACGGGGTGCGCGTCAGCGACTCGGGCGGCAAGGCGGTAAGCCGACCGGTGCATGTTTCGCAGCTCACCGCCGACGCGGTCGAACTGGGGCATTACCGGCACTACATGCAGAAGGAGATCTTCGAGCAGCCCATGGCGGTGGCAAACACCCTGGAGATGGTGACGAGCGCGCAGTCCATTTCCCCGCAGCTCTTCGGCGCGGAGGCGGAGCGCATTTTTGGCGACGTCGATTCGGTGCTGATCCTCGCCTGCGGCACGAGCTATCACGCGGGGATGGTGGCGCGCTATTGGCTCGAGGCGCTGGCCGGCGTGCGCTGCAGCGTCGAGATTGCGAGCGAATATCGTTATCGGAATTCCGTGCCGGACCCGAAGGGGCTGGTGGTCACCATTTCGCAGTCGGGCGAAACGGCGGACACCATCGCAGCGTTGCAATACGCCAAGTCACTCGGGCACCGCTACGCACTCTCGATCTGCAACGTGCCGGAGTCCTCTCTGGTGCGCGCGTCCGACCTGCGCTTTCTCACGCGCGCGGGACCGGAGATCGGCGTAGCCTCGACCAAGGCGTTTACGACGCAGCTTGCCGCGCTGGTGCTCCTCACCATGATCCTCGCCAAGATGCGAGGCCGGCTGCCGGCGGAGCGCGAAGCGGAACTGCTGCATTCGCTTCGGCATTTGCCGCGGGCGCTGGAGCGCGTGCTGCACGTGGAACCGCAGGTGACGCGCTCGTGGACAAGAACATGCCGGTGATCGCCATTGCGCCCAAGGACGCGCTTCTGGAAAAACTCAAATCGAACCTCCAGGAAGTGCGCGCCCGGGGCGGCGAGCTGCACGTGCTCGCCGACGAGGACACCCGCATGGTCGCGGGCGACGGCATCCACGTCATCCGAATGCCCGATCACGCCGGTCTTCTGTCGCCGATTCTGCATACCGTGCCGCTGCAGCTGCTCGCCTACCACGCGGCGTTGGAGCGCGGCAACGACGTGGACAAGCCGCGCAATCTTGCCAAATCGGTCACGGTGGAATGAAAGTGCGCGTCCCGGCCGAAACGGATAGCTGATGGGGTCCGTGCGGCGGTTGACTTAACGTTTACGTAAACGTAAAGTAGCCTCCCGGTTCTCCAGCCCGGGATCCGGACGCATTGGGGCAGCCATGACCGATCTGAGTGCCTCCCGGCACACCGCGTACAAAGCGAAGAACAAGATCCGCTTCGTGACAGCGGCGTCGCTTTTCGACGGCCACGACGCCGCCATCAACATCATGCGCCGCATCCTGCAGGCAAGCGGCGCCGAAGTCATCCATCTCGGCCACAACCGCGCCGTCGGCGAAATCGTCACCGCCGCCCTGCAGGAAGACGTCCAGGGCATCGCGGT
>WNFI01128240.1_pt1 | contig 11069 bp, 12 predicted proteins | sample 5400471 | NCBI WGS metagenome assembly WNFI01 (sample SAMN13153348, study PRJNA577476) | soil metagenome | isolation source: 100 cm saprolite on Douglas fir-dominated hillslope | place: USA:California | collected 2013-09-17 | reverse complement strand
ATACGTGCAGCAGTAGGCGGGGCACTTCGCGCACGAGTACTTGACGCGCACCGGGATGGGAAAGGCTTTTCCGCTCTTCATCGCGAGCTCGGTCGGGTCGTGGTCGAGGAACGAGCCTTCAAAGGAATCGTGGTCGAGGAACGAGCCGTTAAAGAAATCATAGAGCCGCGGATTGTACAGGGGTGCGCGGTTCGACAGCGTGCCCGCCGCCGCGTTTCCGGCACGTGATCAATCGACCTTGATTCCCGCGCGCCGGATCGCCTTCACGGCTGCGGCGATCAGCGCGAGCGCGAGCCAGGATTCCTCATTTCGGGTCGTCCGCTGCGTCCGCGGCGATCTCGTCGTCGGAAAGCGCGCGAGCATACACCTTGACCTCGTCGATCATGCCGCGGTAGGCGCCGTTGCGCTCCGACCAGGTGCCGATGCGCATGGTGCGCAGGTCCGCGTAGCCAAGTCCCGACCCCCACGGCGCGGCCCGCGCCACCAGCCGGCCGTCGAGGTAGAGGCGCATGCGGTCGATCAGGAACCGGTCGTAGACGATGGCGACGTGCGTCCAGCGTCCCGCGGGAACGGTGAGCGCGCGCGGCGCGGTGAGCTCGACGTCCGCCACGCGCCCGCGCGGGCGGTAGCTGTAGTCCTCGGGACGCCGCGCCCCGGCGCTCGCCGCCTCGCGCTGCTGGGTGACCTGCAGGTAGAACATCGCCTGCAGCACTTCCGGGCGCCCGTGGCGCTCGCGTTCGAGCTCGATCACCGCGATGGTCTGCATGCGCGAGCCCTTCACGTACGGATTGAGCCAGTTCTCGCGCTTCATCCAGAACTCGAGCGACAGTCCGTTGGCCGTGTCGTAGCTCCCGGGAATGTCGATGTCGAGGAAGTCGCCGTTGCCGCCGAGGAAGAGCCCGGTGCCCTTGCGCCCCGGCTGGGCGAGGAGCTCGCGGCCGATCGCATGTGCCGGATAGTTGTCGGTCGGGAAGCGGCGGTCGAAGGACAGGTGGACGACCGGGTCGCGCGGGGCCGCCGCCTCGCGCTGGTACTCGATCGCGATCCATCCCGCGAGGCCGAGGAGCGGCGCCACCATGGCGACCTTGGCGGTGCGTCCCAGCGGGGGCAGCGCGCTCCGGTAAGTCGCCGCGGCCCCGGCGAGGCACAGCAAGGTGACGATACCGAGGAGCCCATAGAAGAGGATCGCCTTGAGCCAGTGCTCGGCGTTGTCCGACAAGGGCAAGGGAACGTCGAACGTGACGGACGTGCCCTCCGGGCCGATCGCCACCATGACCCACGCCGAGACCAGGGCGATGACGACGAAGATCGCAATCGCCGCGAGCGCGCCGAGGCGGGTCGAGGGCCGCCCCTCGGGATCGAGCAGGCTGCGCAACGGAACGGCGCCCGCCAGAACGCAGGCGATGGCGATGAAGCCCACCAGCCAGCGCGGCGCGCGAAAGCCGTCGTCGTCGCCGAAGAAGGCAAAGGACAGCAGCAACACGCCCACGAACACGACCGGGCCGCCGATCAGCAAGTCGCGCCGGGCTTCGGGGCTCATCGCTCAGCCGGCCGCCGCGCTCTTCAACGCGCGTACCGGCAGCGGCACGTTGCAGACGTCGACGTGGCCGGCGGGTTCCTTGTACCAGTCGTCGCGGCGAAAGCGCCGCATCTCGACCAGGCGGCGGAAGGTGGCGCTGTCGGTGCGCAGGGCCTCGAGATCGAGGCGCTTGTCTGCCGGCACTTGGGCCGCGAGGCGAACTTCCCGGATCGGCGTGCGCTCGTCAGGCTTCTCGTAGAAGCCGAGCGCGCCGCTGCCGCGCTTCAGCGGCGAGAGCAGCTCGATGCCCTGCACCACCCGCCCGACGAGCGTCACGTTGCGGTCGAGAAGGCGCGGTGCGTTGCCGATCACGGCATAGAGCTCGGAGCCGTTGCCCGAATCGACGGCGTTATCGCGCCCCGCGCCGACCATCGCATAGCAGTGCACCAGCCAGGCGCGTCCGCTGCCGGGATCGCGCGCGACCGGGCAGCCGGCCGCGAATCCCGCCTGCGCTGCGTAGGTATCGCGGTCGGGGAGCGGCGTGAACGCCGGGGAGCCGGCGATCGAGCGCGTGAATTCCGGCGCGAGCGTCTTCTTCGCCTCGCCCAGGGAGCGCTTCTCGTCGGGGTCGGCCCATTGCACGACGTAGTTGTCCTGCGTGCGTACGATCGCGAGCCCGTTGAAATAGCCCCCACGCACGAGCGTCCGGATGTTGTCCACGTGGTTCGGCGCGAAATCGGGCGCGAGCTCGATCACCACCCGACCGGAGGCGAGCTCCAGGTAGAGCACGCGCTCCGGATCGAGCCGCCGCCAGTCGGCCGCCGGCGAGGCAGCGAGGAGCTCCGCGAGCGTCTTCGGGGGAGCGGACTCGGCGCCGGCGGCGAGCGCGCACGCGATGCAGCCGGCCGCGCGCCAAAAGCCAAGGCGATTCATAATGGACCCATGTACGGACAGAAGGAAACACTCTACGACATTCTCGAGCTTCCCCGTAACGCGCCCCCGGGAGACATCGAGAAGGCCTACAAAAACCGGGTCGCCGAGCTGCGCAAGCAGTCCGCGGCCCAGGATCCGCGCCGCGTCGCGCTCCTGCGCGAGGCGCACGAGGTGCTCTCCGACCCCGAGCGGCGCGAGGCGTACGACCGGTCGCTGCGCAGCGAAACCTTCCTCGGCTCCCAGGAAACCACGCGCCTGCCGTGGAAGCCGATCGCTATCGGCGTCGCTGCGGCGGCCGCCGCCATCGCGCTCTATTTCCTGCTCCGGGCGCCGCCGCCCGCCAAACCGGGCACGCCGAAGGAGATTCTCGCCGCGATCTCCGACTCGCTCGCGTATCTCGAGAACCTCGACGTCGGTGGGCGCGTCAGTCCCGTGGGCTTGTCGGTCGCGATCGACGAGAAGACGCTGGTCACGACCTGCCACGGAATCCGCGCGGGCGCGCAGCTGGTGGTCAACAACGGCGCCGCGCTGGTGCCGGCCCGCGTGTCGCTCGCCGACCAGGACCTCGACCTGTGCAAGGTCGCCTTCGAGTCGGGCCGGCAGCCGGCGAGGCTCGGCGCCGAGCCCAAGGCCGGCGATCCCATCTACGCGCTTGGTTCGGGCACCTCCGGGGAGCTCATCTTCGCTGGCGGAACCGTCGTGGGCCTGGTTCCCACGCCAAGCGGAAAACTGGTCGAGATCACGATTCCCGTTCCGCCGTTGGCGAGCGGCGGCCCGGTCCTCGACCCCTTCGGGCGCGTGGTGGCGATCGCGACCGCGCCCAATCCCGTCGGCGGCGGGCGCCACTTCGCGATACCGGTGTCATGGATCAGGGAGATGCGCTCGCGCGCGCCCGAGACAGCGCCCGCGAAGCCTCCGGAAAAAAAAGCGCCCGAGCCCCGGCCGCGCCCCCGTAAGTAGCGCCGGCTACGAAGGCCGCGCGGCCACGCAGAGCTCGATGCGCTCGAGCGCCTGGCGGTAGCGCCGCGGGCCGCCGTTGAATTTCGCCGCGCGTTCCTGGAAGAAGGAACGGAACTCGGCGAGCGCCGAAGGCGTGCAGAGCTTGCCGGACTCCGTGATGAAGTTCCCCGGCGTGTCCTTCGGCACGCGCGCGACCAGCGCGTCGAAATGCCCGCGCACGAAGGCGAAGGCCGCCTCGCGGTTGTCGTCGTCGATCAGCGCCGCCTCCATCATGGCGAGCGTATCGCGCCCCTCGATGCGCGGGTCGAGCGCCAGCGTCAGGGCCTCGGCGCGCAGCGGCGACTCGCGCGCCGCGACCAGCGCCTTGCGCAGCCGTACGCGCTGGCGCCGCTCCTTCTCGGCGAGCGCCGATTGCTCCAGCCGCGCGAACGTGTTGGCGTCGGCGAAGGCGGCGCTGACCGCGAGGACCCCGTCGACGATCGACTCGGGAATGGCATCGTGGCGCTCGAGCCATCGGGCCGCGAGCTGCGCGGCCTGCGCGCGCAGCGCCGGCGATCGGCCGCGATCGGCGGCCAGCGGCAGGAGGGCCACGCGCAGCTCGCGAGTCGCGCGATCCTCGCCTTCCTTCTCGAGCCAGCCCAGCTCGTTCGCGGCGGGCAGGATCTGCCGCGCCATGATCCGGTCGAAGCGCACGTAGCGCGCCTCGTCAAGCCAATCGAGCCTCAGCTCGCGCAAGGCCTGGGCCACGCGCTGGCGCACGACCGGCGAAGGGTGCGAGGCGTAGCGCTCGGCGGCCGCGAGCAGGTCGTCGACCGGCAACAAGCCGGAGTCGACCATGAGCGCCGTGTCGTTCAGCATCGCGGTCGCCTCGGGAGCCGGCAGCGATGCGGCGTGCGCGTCGGTCCTCGCGCGGAGCGGCGCGTCGTAGCGCGCGACGTAATAGCCGCTCCCGTCCGCGTTGCCGAGCACCCAGTCGGGGCAGGACGCGAGAGGAAGCCTTGCGCCCGCCGCGGGCACGGTCCCGCAGAGGGTCTCCAGCTTGCCGCTGCGTGCGTGGCGGAAGCACGCGGGGATCGCCCATCGCTCGCCGCCGCCGATCTTCGAGCCGGCGGGCTTGAAGCGCGCCTGCGCGAGGACCAACGCCGGCGACCCCTTGCAGTCGAGCGCGACATCAATCACCGGGACGCCGGGCTGGCCGATGAAGGCCTCGAACGCTTCGATCAGCTCGCGCCCGCCGCCCGCGTGCGCCAGCGATTGCGCGAAATCGCGCGAGGTCGCGCTGCCGAACGCGTGCGTCTCGAGGAAGCGGTGCACGCCGTCGCGGAAGACGCCGGGCGTCATCGCCGTCTCGAACATCGCGAGGACCTGCGAGCCTTTCTGGTAGGTGATGGAGTCGAAGGCGCCCCAGATATCGCCCTTCGCCTCGACCGGGTTGCGCACGCGCCGCGTGGTCGCGAGGCGATCGAGCGCGATGGCGCGCCCGCGCGAGCGCGCGCGCTCCAGCCCGTCGTCCCAGGCCGGCTCGAACCGGTAGAGCGTCATCTGGCCCAGCCAGCTCGCGAACGCCTCGTTGAGCCACGTGTCGTCCCACCAGGCGAGCGTGACCAGGTCCCCGAACCACTGGTGGGCGATCTCGTGCGCGGCGACGCCCGCGTAGCGGCGCTTGAACTCGTCGGTCTCCTCGTTGGGCTTCGCCTGCACGAGCGAGCTCGCATAGGTGATCATGCCGACGTTCTCCATCGCGCCGAAGCCGACCGTCGTGGGGATCACGACACTGTCGAGCTTCTCGAACGGACGAGCGCGATCAGGTAGGCGGGCAGCGGCGCGGTGCGCTTGAAGGTGACTCTCTTGCGCCCGGCCTCCAGCGGCTTCTCCTCGACGATCGGCGTGTTGCTGACGGCCACCAGCGCTTCGGGCACGTCCAGCGTGAGCTGCCAAGGAGTCTTCCAGCCGGGCTCGTCGAAGCACGGCCACGCGCGGCGCGCGCTGATCGCCTCGAACTGCGACAGCACGTACCAGTCGGCGCCCTCCTTCTGCCGGAAGATTCCCTCGGTGGCGAGCGAATCGACCTTGCCGCGATAGCGCACGACGATCTTCGCCTCGCCGGCCGGCAGCGGCTCGGGAGCGGCGAAGCCGACGAAGTCCTCGCCGCCCGCGATCGTCGAGAGCTCCACCCGCCGACCGTCCTTCTCGAAGTCCGCCGAGATGATCGTGAGGTCGGTCGCGTTGAGCCACAGGACGGGCTGGGGCCGCCGGATGCGCAGTGCGATCTCGATGCGTCCCTCGAACACGTCGCTCTCCGGATCGATCGCGAGGCGCGCCTGGTAGCCGAGCGGCGCCGCGCCGTCGCCGAGGCGGAATGCCGGAGGCTGCGGGGGCGGCGCGGCACGCGCAGCGAGGCTCAACAGGAGGGCGAGCGCGGCGAGCGCGCGGCTTGGGCGCATGGGGAACCTCAATTCCGGTCGTCGGTGAAGCCGGCGTCCCAGTGGGAGCCGTCGCAGAAGGGCTTGTTCTTCGAAGCACCGCACCGGCACAGCGTGTAGTGCTCGCGCGATGCGCCCTCGCCCCAGCGCGCATCGACTAGCGTGACGCTCCCGGTGATCCGGTACGGTCCGTCCTTACCGACCGTGATCGCGGGCGCACGCGCGGGGTCGGGCGCCGGCGCGCCGTCGATCTCGCAGCTCAACGCCCCCGACGGGCATTTGCGCACGGTCTCGAGGATCGCCTGGGCGTTGGCGCCGTTCGCGTCGATCCAGGGCGTGCCTTCTTCGCGAAAGACGGCGGCGAGCCCCTCGGTGCAGAAGCCCGCGTGGGCGCAGAGGGAGCGGTTGTCGTGGATGACGATGCGTGCGGCGCGATAGGACTCGACTCGGTCATTGCTTGCGTCGGTGGCGCGCGCGCCTGAAAAGCCGTTCTTCTTGTGGGTGCCGTCGCAGAAGGGCTTGTTGGCCGAGCCGCCGCAGCGGCACAGCGCGAACACCGCCTCGGCAGCGAGCGCTTCACCCTTCGAGTTCTCCAGGGCGATTTCTCCCTTCACCAGATACGGGCCGTTCGGCTTGCCCTCGATCGTCGCGCTCATCGCGCCATTATCGCCGATTCCCGGCAGCGCTCGGCGATCGCGAGGGCGAGGCGTGCGAGCGTGTCGCGCAGCGCCGCGGGAGCGCGCACGTCGAAGGCGAACGGCAGGCGCATGAGCTCGCGCGCATACCACTCGAGGTCGTCCACGGAGCCTCGCAGGATGACGCCGTCGTCGCCCTCCTCGGGCAGTCCCAGCGCGTCGCCGATCTCCTGGCGCGCACGCGCGAGGTCGGTGCGCAGGAATACCTCCGTGGGCGTGCCGCGCGGCAACGTCGCCATTGCTCGCGCGAGGTAGGCGAGCGGGTCGAAGCCGTCGGGGCGGACGAAGGCGCGGCCGGTGACCTCGGCGTGCGCGACGCGATCGAGGCGCAGCGTGCGCAGCCCCGAGCGCAGGTGGCAGTGGCCGACCACGTACCAGCGGCCGGTGCGAAAGACGTTGCCGTAGACGTCGAAATCGCGCGAGGTGAGCGCGCCGTCGGCGGCGCGGTAGCGAAGCGCCGCCGTGCGGCGTGCCTGCGCCGACTCGCTCAGCACGCGCAGCAGCCTCGCGTCCGCGTTGGTCCTCGCCTCGCCGGTCTGCAGCGCCACGCTCTCGCGCAGGGCCGCGATGGTGCGCTTCGGCGCGCTCGGCAGCACGCGATCGAGCTTCGCCTGCACGCTCTCGATCGCGGGGGCGGCATCCGCGAGCCCCAGGCCGCGCGCGGCGATGAGTCCGAGCGACAGGGCCTGCGCCTCCTCGTCGGTGAACATCATCGGCGGCAGCTTGTAGCCCGGCACCAGGCGATAGCCGCCATAGCGTCCCTGCTCGGTGGTGATCGGAATGCCCATCTCCTCGAGCATCGCGATGTAGCGGCGCAGCGTGCGCCGGTCGACCTCGACGCGGCGCGCCAGCTCGGCGCCGCCGATCTGGGCGTGCGATTGCAGCAGCTCGAGCACCGCGAGCACGCGCGTGGTGGGATGAGGCATAGCGCGACTTTACCGCAGAAATAGGGCATGAATCGCCCTATATATGGACTAACGTTGCGGGCATGAGATTCGAACTGCGACTGATCGCCGCCGCCCTCCTCCTGTTGGTGCTCCTCGCCGCGAGCGGCCGCAACCAGGCGATCGCGGCGTCCCTCCCCGGCTATTGCGACGAGACGCTCGCCCCCGCCGGCGTCTTCGATCGCGCGCGGGCGATCCACTCGTCCACTAGCTTCTCGAGCACCGTGAGCGGCATGGGGCCGTTGTCGATCAAGACGGCGTGGAAATCGCGCGTGTCGAAGCGCGGACCAAGCGCCGCTTCGGCCCGGCGGCGCAGCTCGATGATCCTGCGCAAGCCGAGCTTGTAGCCGAGCGCCTGCGACGGATTGGAGAAGTAGCGGTCCACCTCGCTCACGGCGAACTTTTCCTCCGTCGCGCCCTCGACCTGCATGAAGCGGATCGCGCGCTCGCGCGGCCACTTGAACGCGTGGATGCCGGTATCGACCACCAGGCGCGCGGCGCGAAAGAGCTCCGCCTGCAGGTGGCCGTAGCGCTGGTACGGATCCTTGTAGAAGCCCAACGCATAGCCGAGCGTCTCGGCATAGAGCGCCCAGCCCTCGCCGTAGGCCACGTTGTAGCCGCCGCCGACGGTTCGCCAGCGCGGCAGTCCCTCGATCTCGGCCGCCCGGGCGCTTTGCATATGGTGGCCCGGCACCGCCTCGTGGAGGAACAGCGTCTCGACCTGCCAGGTCGGCTGGTGCGCGAAGTCGGCCGCGTCGAGCGTGAAATAGCCGCTCGTCCCGAGGGTGAGGGATCCGATCTGGTAGTTGGCCGCGGTGCTGCTCGCCGCCTCCGCGAGCGACATGGCGCGCACCGCGTAAGGCATGCGCGGCACGTGGTGGAACAGCAGCGGCAGCTGCGGGTCGACCCGCCCCGACATCGCGCGATAAGCTGCGAGCACATCCTCGGTCGACTTGAAGAAGAACTTCGGATCGGTGCGCAGGTAGTGGCTGAACTCGTCCGTGGTTCCCGCGAACCCGACCTCTTTCGCGATGGCTCCGATCTCGGCGCGGATGCGCTTCACCTCGGCGAGCCCGTACTCGTGGATCTCCTTCGCGGTGTGGCCCGGGATGACGCCCGAGCGGATGAGGTATTCGTAGTACGCCTCGCCTCCAGGGAAGGCCGCGAGGCCCGCTTCAGCCGGCGCCTTCGGGCGATATTCGTCGATGATGAACGCCTTCAGGTGCCGGAGCGCCGGTTGGTATGCGTCGGCGATGACGCGGCGGGCCGCCGCCGCGAGCTCTTCGCGCTCGGCGGCGGGAACGGCTTCGGGAAAACGCTTGAACGGCTGCATCAGGAGAACACCTGCGCCGCGCGCGGCATCATGCTCTGCACCCCGCCCAGCGTGCTCAGCACCAGCGCCTCGGCGTCGCGATAGCGCTGCCCTTCGACCGCGCGACTGATCTTGTCCTGGAGCAGCTCGTAGGAAACGTGCTCCTGGCCGCGCAGCCGCGAGGCGTCGATCGTCCCGAGGCGCTCGAGCATGCGGCGCTCTCGCTGGTGCTCCTTGTCGAGACCGGCTTGCGAATAGTCGGGCAGGAGGTCGTCGTAGCCGGGGATTCCGCGCGCGGTCGCCTGGAAGGGATAGCGGCGCAGGACGGCATCGAGATCCTCATCGAGGAGGGCCTTGAGCTCCGCGGACGGCGCGGACGCGGGCGACTGCGCGAAGGCGGCCGTGGTGGCGAGGGCGGCGAGCGCGCTAGCGGCGAGGAGTCGGTAGTTGGGCATGGAGGTGGCGTATCCGCTCTTCGAGGTCGGCGATGCGCTCGAGGAACGAGAGCACCAGCGCGAGGGTGGGGATATCGAGCTCGAGATCGTCGCACAAACGCGCCGCGGCGCGGACGCGGGCGATGCATTCGGCGCCGAAGCGCCACTCGGCGACCTCGCCGCCGGTGGGCGCCAGGGCGCCGAGCTCCACCAGCTCGCGTAGCAGCTCCTCGGGCAGGCCCGAGCATTGCGCCAGGTCGACGATCGTCACCTGCGTTGTCGCGTGCAGCCAGAGCGTTTCCGGAGCGTCAGGAGCCATGCGTCTTCACCTCGGCGAAGTGCCCGCGGGGATTGAAGGCCGATGCGCGCGCGAGTTGCTCGAAGAGCTCCCGCTCGCGTTCGTTGATCGCCGTGGGGTTCACGATCTGCACGATCGCGTAAAGGTCGCCCTCGCCGCCGCCGGGCCGCGGCAATCCCTTCTTCCCGAGGCGGAGCTTGCGTCCCGCCGCCGTTTCCGCAGGAATCTTGAGGTTCACCGCGCCGGCGAGCGTCGGCACCTCGATCGTCGTTCCGAGCGCGGCCTCCCACGGGGCGAGCGGCAGGTCGAAGTAGAGGTCGTGGCCGGTGCCGCCCGCGGCCGTGCTCGTCGTACTCGGGAACCTGCAGCGCGAGCTCGACCTGCGTGCCGCGGTACGCGTCCTCGAGCGAAAGGTGCACCGTGACCTCGTAATCCTCGCCGGGAATCGGCACGTTCGCGCGGCCCTGCGCGCCGCGGCGACCGCGCGACAGGCTCTCGAAGAGATCGGCGAGGTCGAGGTCGTCGAAGGAGAACCGGCCGCCCTCGCCGAACTGCTTCTCCCAATCGGGCGGCGGGCGGAATTCCTGACCCGGCTGGTAGGCGCTCCCCAGCTGGTCGTACGCCGCGCGCCTCTCGGGATCCTTGAGCGTCTGGTAAGCCTCGGCGACTTCCTTGAACTTCTCTTCGGCGCCCTGCTCCTTCGAGACGTCGGGATGATGCTTTTGCGCGAGCTTGCGATACGCCTTCTTGATCTCGTCGGCGCTCGCGTCGCGCGAGACCCCGAGCGCTGCGTAGTAGTCCTTGTATTTCATGCCGGAGCAATATTACCTTCGGACGCCGCGCGCCGGGGATGGTTCGGGGGCCGCCCGCGAGCGCCACTTGAATTCTGGCCGCGCTTTGGGGTCCGTACGGACATCATGCGCTCCCTTCGCCGGTTGTTGCCGCTCGTATTCGGATTAGTCCTCCCGCACGCCCATGCCGCGGAGTGCGGCGTTCACAAGGACTTCATGGTCCGCTCCGATGCGACCCTGGCGCCGGTCCGGCCGGAGGACTGCGCGAGCATCGCCCAGAGCCCGCCGGAATTCACCTGGCCGCCGGTCACCGGGCAGAACCGCTACGCCGTCGTGCTCAAGCTCGCCGACGGCAGGATCGTGAGCCGCTCCACCGCCAACAACTGGCTGCTCTGGGACGAGGTGCTACCGCCGGGCGATTACGCCTGGCACGTCAAGGTCGCGGGCGGGGAGAACCTCGCGGGCGAGTGGCGCCGTTTCACCATCGCCACGGATAGCCTTTCCTTTCTCGTTCCAGGGCCGGGCACGCTCCTCGCGCGCGCCCGCGCCGCACCGAGGCCGCGCAGCTGGGCCCGCGACGGCAGCACCGCCATGGCGCTCGAGAAGGAGCGGCTGCGAAGTTTCTCGTCGTTGCTGAAGGACGTCGACGACGCCATCGACCGCCCCGTGCAGACGGAGCCCGCGTCCGCGTCGAGGGGCGCGAACTACGACGATACGGTGACCGAGCAGAAGCGCACCCTCGCCGCGGCCTTCGCCTGGG
>WNFI01034259.1_pt1 | contig 11069 bp, 10 predicted proteins | sample 5400471 | NCBI WGS metagenome assembly WNFI01 (sample SAMN13153348, study PRJNA577476) | soil metagenome | isolation source: 100 cm saprolite on Douglas fir-dominated hillslope | place: USA:California | collected 2013-09-17 | reverse complement strand
TTGCGGGGGTCAGATTTGAACTGACGACCTTCGGGTTATGAGCCCGACGAGCTACCAGGCTGCTCCACCCCGCGTCATTGATACTACGCGACTTGCTGCTCTTCTGCAACTCCCACTCGCGTCAGGTGCCCGTTAAGTGCCCGATAAGAGCCCAAAATCGGGGCACGCTGACGTTCAAACTGCTCCAAATGTTCAGCCAAGACGTGAGCGTAGATGTTCAGGGTGGTTGAGATGCTGCCGTGCCCAAGAAGCTTGGACACAACGGACACGGACACTCCCGCGTGAAGCTGACGCGTTGCGAACGTGTGACGGAACATGTGCAGATGACCGTCCACAACTTTCAGTTTCTTGCGAAGGTGCCTCTTCAACACAAGGTCAGCGTTCCACGGTGTGCCGTTCTTCGTGGTGAAAACAAAGCCTTCCGATCTCCCGCCGATGTGGGCACGCAGTGCGTCCACAATTTCAATGGGAGTGGGAATGTCTCTGATTGCATTCTTTGTCTTCGGAGTCTGAGCCTTGCCGCGCCATACGGCCTGACGAACGCGAACAAGTTTCTTGAACGGGTCTACGTCACAAACACGCACTTCTTGGCTGATTCCCAGATGTTCTCCCGCAAGTTGCCCCATGCCCGGCCTTGCTTCAGGATGAGTTTCAACGTGCTGAAGATGTTCTTCTTCGTCTTACGGCTGACAGTGAGCTTGGACAGGCACGCGTCAATGTCACGCGTGGTGATTTCCCTGACCTGCTTTTTGCCAAAGAAGGGAAGCAAGTGGTTCGTGAGATGGCCGCGCATGTTCAAAACCGTTGACGGCTTCATCTCTGGAAACGCTTGATCGCCCCATTCTTGGACAAGAGCCTGAAAGGTGCTGTTCGATTCAGCAACGTAGCCGGGGTCATTCACGCGGGCAAGAATCGCTTCAAGCTGCCTACGTGCCTGCTTTTCCGTCATGTCACCAACGATGCCGAAGACCCTTGATCGCTTCTTGCGAACAATGGAGCCATTCGGCAATCGAACGTCTTCCTTCCAGCGGCCCATGTAACTGTCATGTGCTTTTCCGTGCTTAACCACGATTTCTCCGTACTGGTATCGTGTGCGAGCCATGTCCCTTCCTTTCGTTGGGTCATGGCCCTGCCGGATTCGAGGCAGAATGGTAGCACCGCATGCAAAGGTTTTCACAGGTACGGATGGACTAGGCGTACTTTCGCTCTGGGGCGTTTCTATCTGCTGGTCCGGGTTGGAAAGAGATAGAGTACGCACGGCTACGGCCCCTCAGTTTTGCTCCGTAAATTTGGTACCCTTGTGACCGAATGCCGTTTGCGGAGCCGTAGGCAACCCGAATAAATCCCACTCCGCTAAATCTTTTGTGATGTATTTCGAGACGTAGTGCTTCGCGCCTAGCTGCGGATCGTAGGGAAACACGCGTGCGTATCCGCAAGGCCACGCGTGCACAAGGCAACACTTATTCCCGAACTGTCCGCGCGCAAAGCGCTTCCCGCAAAAGAAATTCATATGCTTTACGTTTCCCAAAAGTCCGTGCAAGTGAATCAAACCGCCGTTTTGTCCCCGCTCTGAACCGACGAATCCGTACACTGGTTGCTCTGCTGCTTTCTCAAGCCATCGCAGGTGACGTTTCGCCCAAAACATCGCGCCGTGTGCCGTGACGATCCGGTCAAACGTCCACGTGACGAACGCATCCCATGGTGCAAGGTCTCCTAGCCAATTTCCCATTTCCTGTTTTAAGTTTTCCTGATTCGCAGCGTTCCAGTGTTTAGGCACACCCTCTCCCTTCGAGCAATGGGAGAGGGTGTGCACTTACCGAAACCCTCTCCCGAAAAACCACCAGAGCCCCTCTCCCCCGCCTCTCCCCGCGCGATACACCTGCGCGGGGAGAGGGGCGCGTTTTTCACTCTGGGCCTGCAAGGGCGCTTACGCCCAAATCAAACTCCTCGGCGGAAGACCAGGCCCGTCGTCCCGAGTTCCACGCCTGGATTGCTCGGATTTGCGCCAGTCTTCCGCCGAAGCTCGCTTGGACTCGTCTTGTGTGCGCAGCCAATAGACGCGGTTGCGCACCCCGAACGCCTCTCCACCTGAGACAAGTCAAAATCGCGGCCCATTGCCGTGCGCACACGCGCCCAGAGGCAGGCCTCACAGAAGTGTCCAACCGCAATCGACTTCTGCCAGCGCGGTAGCTGAGAAACTCGTGTCCACCCGCAGCGAGTTAGCTGCAGGCGCAAGTAGGTGGGCGCACCACACTCGGCCTTGCACTCCCGACAGAAATATTTCTTCCGCATTGCCAACAAACCCTCGCGTAACTTGGCGTAATATCGCATGACTCCCTGGAATCGTCATTCGGGAGAGTGCCCAAATCACTGTCGGCCAAGCATATAAATGCTTAGAATTGTGTGAATTACGGGAAGAATCTCGGGCTTACTGGCGAGCGGGAGAAGATTTCTTGGACTTTTTGGTCTTTCGCTGGATTCGGGACCCCAGGGTGTACAGGTCTCGCGAAAAACCGATAGCGTCCGCGTGGTACGCTTGGAGCGGAGTCAGCGGTGACCAATGATCGGCTCCCAAAATGGTCATAGCTCTTGCCCGTCTTTCTCCCCGCGTGCCTTCTGTTTCCACGAAGGCGGTGCGTGTCTTTCCTGAGATAGGTTTCTCCGGAACTCTCCCGGTCTTGCCAATTTCTTCTAATCGGATAGACAAAGCGAATAGCTGCCTGACGACTCTTTTCTGAGGTCCATTGGGCAATCGGATGAAAGTCTCAACGATTCGGGAAATCTCCTCGCGGTCTATCCGAGTAAGCAAGTCGAGATTGATTTGAGTAGGGCGGATCAGCGACAGCAATGCAGCAAACCACGCGAGCCGATAAGCTCGGCGGTTATCATCCTCGCCGATAACCGGTTGTGAGGAAAAAAGCTGTTCTCCACAGGCGATGACATAAGCGTCTTCGGAAAGAGATGTGAGAACGATATTGCGTAATTTTTCAGTCTCCCCGTCTGAGGGTCCGCCATTATGCTTCATCCCTTCGAGGAAATCCCAAAAACCCAGCAACACAAGTTCGTGACTGGCTTTGCAGGGGTAATGGTCCACCATCGAGGGAACATCCGGAAAATCTTTCCCACATTCACCACACGTTAATCGACGCAGGTCTCGGCGGTCAGTAAGATTTTTCCTCTCATCTCGAATGGGTACACACTGGGATTCGTGCAGTCTTCGTCTGTCAAGGTTGCTGCGAGGGTCTCGCCGAATCCGTTTCCACACTGAGCCGTACTTGACCCTCAGCAGCTGCCCCGCCTTGTCCCGCTCGAAGATGCACTGCCCGAAGTTTTCCTCCGGAAAGCGACTTAGGGACGCGGGCGTGCGGACATCAGACCGAAACCTATTGCGAATTTCCCTCACGAAAACCGCCCCCCAGGGGACGACGCCCATCAGAGTGTACTGCGTTAGGAAACGGAGCCCAAGGACGGGGGACATTGAATGTGCACTCCCGTGCGCCAAGAGACCACGAAGGCGGAGATGCGCATCCCCCGTGGGAACCGTCCCCGGAGGAAGACGCCGCGCCCCCAGGGGACATCACCGCGAGTGGGGTACAAAGAGCCCTTAGCGCACGTGCGCACATCAGAACCGTCCAGCATCCAGTGAGGAACCCATGGGTTAACAGGTGTCCTTTGACCCACGTGCGTGTAGGCGGGTAAGGAGCAAAATGTGTTCCGGGGTTGAAAACTGCGCACGCGCGCGGGCGCGTGCGCGGCTCCCCGGGACTCTCGCTTGGGCCCAAGAAAGGTGTTCTGTAAACGGGTTTGCGCACGTGCGCGCGTGAGAACTCTCAAAGCATTCAGTTGAAACCATGGCAAGGCGCTTTGCCGCACGGTGCGTGTTGGTGTGGGCAAAAGTGGGAAAGGGTTTCGGTTAAAATTGCGCACGCGCACGCGCGTGTGTGCGGGCTTTACACCCGCTGCAACGCAAGCAACATCCCGCGAATGACTTTTCTCTAAGTTCGCTCGGCGGAGGCTCCACCGCCAGTCCGAAGCAGGAAGAAGTTGGCTAACACCCTTGGGCCCATGCCCCTGACAGGCAGTAAAAGCTGTCGCACCTCAGTGGCGTCACCTTTTCGCAGAACTCGTTCGCATTCTTCGACCCCAGCGGACTTTAGGAATTCTCCGAGTGATGCTAGGCGACGCGCAAAAAGATTTGTCATGAAGTCGCCTCGGTCACACTCGCCGCGTCTAAGTCGAGTCTCAATCTCTTCGGGAGACCAACGGACTAGATTCTCCGGGCGAAATAGCCCCTCGACACGCAGTGCCTTAACCGCTTGATAGGTTTTCTCAAGTGATCCTGCGCCCAGCGACTCCAGGCCATCACATTAGGCGTACTGGATTCAGCGGTCAGCCCTGTTCAGCCCGCGGTGCAGCAGGTTCACCGCGATGCTCGATTACTGCTACCTCCGCTTCGCTAAGATCGTACAGGCGATAAATGAGGTCGTCGATTTCGCTGTCCAGAGCTTCTACCGAGCGCTTGAACCTTTCTTGGTCGTGTGGGTTCTTCGACTTCGGTTGCCGATGGATTTTTAACATTCGATCCACCAGCTTCAGAAGTTGATCTCGGAGTTTGATATCCTCTGGTCTTGAATCAGAGATCAGCCGAAACGGCATCACCTTGAGCTCATTCGTTCCAACATTGTTGTTTGTACTTGTGATTTTAAAGCGCCACTGGAACAGCTTTGAGTTTAGTAAGCCCAGCAAATACTCAAGCGTATGACAGCCACCGTTCGCCGCGATGGAATTGGTTGAATCCGCAAAGTAAGCCGGTGGATCAATAATGGTCGCGACAGTGCGAAGTTTTTCATCCACACCAGTAATGCGTTGGGTTGCGATCCGTCTGTTATTTATGATCTCGCGCGGTTCGTGCTTTCGAAGATAAGCTGCTTCGTTAAACCATTCTCGCTTGCCCTGACTTAGCTTCCGGTTCTCCCGGTACCTTCCAATCTCTACGCCCTTCACGAGACGTTTGTGTTCCGGATTGTCGTCGATATACTTGCGAAAGATCGTCTGGTTGATTTCACCGCGATTGACCTCAAAGTCCGGAATCTTTCCCAATGGAACTACGTTCTTCGTCTTGTGGAGCTTCAAGCAGACTACCAGCGTTTTCTGGTCAACCAGCGGTATCGGACAATGCTCCGGATCGAGTAAGAGAGCGTCGGATAGCTTGAAGGCGCTTTCCTTATGTGGATCAGTGAATAGGTTCCAGGGATATGTCCGGACCCGTATGTCTGGGTCGCCTTCCGCAGGCGCTCCAGAATTTGTGCATGTAACGACGACTGTCGATAACTTGGCTTTCTTGAAGACGCGTCTGCTCGCGTTGTCCTTCTGCGGGAAACAGTCTGCTTCGAAATCCACTGATGATGAGATCAGATGCCGCCGCGTATTGGCGCAAGATATATCGGCGATGAGTGCCAGTGGAACGATCATGCCGAAGTGCCCACCAGCCTTATTCAGGCGCAGGGATTTCACGATAAAGAATCGAAACAGGTTTAACTTGCCTCCGAAGGCCGGAGCCAGTTCCTGTGAGGTTTTCGCGTACTCCGCCAATATTTCGTGCGGCCAAGACGCGCGGCGACGCTCTTTCTCAAGCACGTCATAAGGCGGATTGCCAATTACTGCATCAAACTTCCCTTCTGGGACGGTGGGAAAGCTCGTTTGCCAGTCAAATGAGTTAGCTCGCCTACGATCCTCGTCAGAAAACTTGAGACTGAGCAGCGATGTTTCGAAATCAAGCCCGACGAGCGAATTACCGCATTTGATGTTCCGGTCCAAGTCTGGCAGGGCAGGCTCTTTAATTAGTCGAGGTTTAACCGTCTGTTCCGACTCGCCTTCCAGCACCTTGAGCAGAAGGGAAAGCTTCGTGACCTCTACTGCCTGTTGATCAATGTCAACACCGAAGATATTGTCTAGCAGGATCTGCTTCTTCTCGTTGATCGTCAGCTTCCATCCAGCTGGAGTCTGATACAGACGCTTCTTGTGTTTCTCCGTGCCATCCGACACGTATTGTTCTCGATACCAGTTCAGCAGATATTCGAAGGCACCCAGCAGGAATGAGCCAGAGCCACAAGCTGGGTCGAGAATGCGAAGCTTTGCGGCTTGTTTCCAACTCTTTCCTTCCAACAGACGCCCAACCGTCTGCTCGACGATGTAGTTGACGATGTATGTCGGTGTGTAGAAAACCCCGCCGGCCCTCTTGACCTCGGGTTTGTATTCAACTTTCGCGCGATGGCCCGGAGTGAGATGGATGACTTTGCCGAGAAAGCGCTCATAAACCTGCCCGAGAATATCGGCCGGTACTACCTCAAAGGCGTACGGACGGGCTGGCCAGTAGAGGTGCTTGACGATGTGTTTGAGTACAGCATCGTCGATCTGTAGCCCGGGGGTCAGATCATCAGGTATTTCTCGGCCACGCTCAGCGCGGAAATGAAAGAGGCCCGAGTTGTAGACATCATCTGCGGAACGGAAGTACTTAACTAGATTCGCGTAAACGTCGGGCAGTTCGGCCAGATCGCGCAGCCTGCCAAACCGTTCAATGCCCCTCGCTTCGCAGATGCGGAGGAAAACGATACGGTCGAGCGTCTGCTGAACAGCGTAGTTAAGCTCGTGCTGCGACAGCGCTGGATTGCGGAGCGCGGTATTTTCGGCTAGACGTTTCCGCCAGTCCTCCATGTCAACGAGAAAACGCTCGTCGAATGGGGCGGCGCCACGCCTTTTCCGAGTCTCGACGAATCGATCGAATGAGCCTCTGAAAACCGCTTCCGGCGAGAAGAGGGAGACGAGCTCATCCCAGCGTTCTAAGTACTCGCCAAACATAAGGTACAGAACACGGGCGACGGAAGGTACGTCAGCGGATTTTGGTTCGAAACGGCAGTCGTACACCGCGAACTCGGCAAAGTTGGTGAGAATGCAAACGGGAAGCTGCTTCGTCCACCCGTACATCCGAAGCTGGTGCGCCGGTTCAGGGTCGCGGTCAAGATTGACCGCTGGTTTCTTCGCCTCCACATAGAATTTTAGGTGACCGCCAGGCTGGAAGGAGTAGTCCGGCGCGGTACTGCTGCCCTCATCATCTAGCGAAGGCTCATGGACAACGTCTTTGTAGTTCTCAGCGTACTTGCGCCGATTCTGGAGGTCCCAGCCGAGGGCCTCGAAAAACGGATCAATGAACTCGCGTCGGACCTGCGCCTCTTTATATGGGGCAGCGCTGTATGAATTGAGGTTGCGTTCAAAAGCCTCTACCAGGTCAACAACGGTTTGTGGCGGCATGGATTCTCGCAGATTCTACCCTAAAGATTGCCGTCGGGCACAGCGAAAGAACCGAGATAAATTCCACGGCACCTACCGCTGCCTTGAGATTTGAGGACACCTTCGCTGCTACGTATTCTTGGCTAGCCCATGCCTAAGAAGCTCAAGTCTCGTACGCTGAGCTCGGGTGAAAATGGAGGGATTCTACAAGGAAGTTCATGGGCGGTTAACCGATTCGGTGATCACAGCTATGCGGCTTACACGAGTTAGTAACGATCCGGGTAGAATTCATCGACCATTAGTGTTCCAAACGTAGCGCAGTTCGCTCGGCGAAAGCCTCAGGCGTGGGCCGCGTTCTGCTCGAACCTGTCGCTTCCAACGGGACCCGAGATCTTGAGAGATCTTCGATCAGGTCGGTTTGTTCTTCGTTTGAAACACCGGATCGCATGACACCTAACGATGAATTCCGAGACCAATTCCATGTGGGACAGGTGAGGCGTTTTACTCTGATTCGGAAATATGATAGTTTGCCACCCCATAATCAACCTACTTTATGGATAGTTTCTATGTTAACAGAAATCCTGACCTAAGAAATCCGATAGATCCTCGCCTCTTTGCGTGGCTGAAAGCTCTGCCAGACACGTTTCACGCCCTCATGGGCGCGATGGGCCCGGATTTCACTTCACACTGCATTTTGATAAAGAGCCAAGGAGTCATCAACGTTTGGTCAGACCCTGCCGAGTACAAACTTGCGACTAAAGAAGGAGCATGGACGCTAACAGATCACTCGCAAGCAGTGAACCCGGTAAGCGCTGTTGAGGACAGAACGGACAAGATTCGTGATTTCCTGATTTCGACTAAGGACAGAATTTTTCCTGACTTAAAGAGCGACCCTCAGAAAGCGGAAGAATTCGCAAGAAAAGTTAAAGTTTTGTGGGTCGTGGCTCTCGCATGAGTTCTCAAAGTCCCACCCCTCTACCTCTGGGCGAATTTTTTACAATCAAAATGGCTTTACCAATCTTGTCAAGTCTTGGTTGAGCCCAATGCCTTGGGGAGTCGGTTTCGACGCCCAGGCAGTTAACCGTTTGGCAAATCTGCTTGGGTTAGAGCCAATTCATGTAAGTCAGGTAAGCTCTCTGCGAACGTCGAGCAGGCCACGTAGCAGAAATCCCTACCATTTCACTGGCGAAGTCCTTGCTGACAAATTTCGGGGCAGAACTAGGGAAATAGAAATAGCCAGGAGTTGTTTAAATCAGGATCCAAGCACACCCGTTGCTCTCGTTGGCTTGCAGAGGACCGGGAAATCCTCTTTGGCCTCAGAAATAATTCGACAGATGCAAAAAAAGGACAAGCAGCTTCGCGTAATCTCCTACGTTCTCGGAGATTTTGAAGAGGGTGGTGAATGTGCTGATATAGCGGGATTTTTGTTAAAAAGCATTCCTGACAAGGACGCAATTGCGTCAATTTTAGGTTCACTCCGGAAGCTAAAGTTGAAAAGGTCCGTCGGCCTAGAACGAGAGCTTTTCCGTGATGCACTGAAACATCTGAAGAATAAGACTTCTCGTCCGACGATATTGTTTTTGGACGAGCTTCACAAACTTGATCAGAGAAGTGCGGGAAGCGGCCACTCAACGTTTCCGGATTTCCTTGAAAACATCGCAAAGGACAAATCTCTAGGCTTACGGCTGATGGTGGGCGCGAGGCCAATCATGCTGACCCAAACAGAGAGCATAAAGCGTGTGAATCTCATGAAGCTCTTCCGTCCCATTACTGTGGCTTCTGTCGACGAGAACGCAGCGACGCAAATAGTCAATTTGGGACAGCCGACTTTCTTATTTGAGCCGGATGCAATCCAGCGCATTCTAAACCTGTCGGGCAGAAACCCCTATTGGATTCAGCTTTTGTGTTTTGAGGCGTTTTTGCACTATCAAGGCAATGGACAGACGGGCAAGGTCACGGTCCAAGCGATCAATTCGATTTTTCAGGAACTCCTAAGAGGTGGGGCAAGTAGATCGTACTTTGAAGCGCAATATTTGGATGTCATCCCACTTGGGCCTCCTATGAAACTCCTCGATCAGGTTGCAAGACTGGCGAGTAATGAAGGGTCGCGAGTTCCTTATCCAAAACTGCTGGGCATTACGAATAACAATTCGGACAGTTTGAACAGGGACCTCAGGCCACTCCTCGACTATGAAATTCTCTCAAAGCACAGTGATTCAGATCCGGTCACTGTGTCATTCATTTCCGAAGGCCTTCGACTACATCTTCGGTACGACCGCAATCTTCAATTGGGACAACCGTTGGATCTTAACCGTAGTCAGCACTGAGCACGAGGAACTCTTGCCTTCCCGATTTCACAAATATCCTGAAATGCAAAAAGAATGGCTCACGAGTACGAACGTAACTGTGTTCTTGTTTTGGGTCGTAACGGTGCTCTTGATCATTTTTACCACATACGTAATTCTCAGAATGTGGCGGGACTGGTCTCGCCAATCGCGCGTGCTTGGCTGCGGCGGACTAGCAGTGATGACTGCGCTTGTCTGCTTGATTGCTAACGAAATTGATGATGAGACGTTCAGATCTCACTTTCTTCCTGAGTATGTCGTAACGATCGGAGTCTTTGTCGTTGGGTTCTTTGCTGTGGAACAATTTCTCGAAATTCAACGAAATCGAGCAATTTCTGCGCATTATCTACCAGCTATTACTCATGAGTTGCTTTACAACTGCAGGTCTCTAGCCCGAAGCTTATCCATTATCAAAGCGACGCTGTACGAAGGTAACGAGGTCCTGGTCGACTTGGGCAAACCTTCCTTCCGCTGTCGTCATGCGGCTTGGTCGAGTTTCATAGAATCAGGACATTCACCAACATTACCCGATAAACGAAACCCAAACTTCAGTAACCCCGTCAGTTGTCTGCCCGGAATTAGAGAGCAACTAGTTAACCAATGCCGCTTCACGATCGATGAAAATTTAGAATACGAATTGATTGTTGGATGGACAGAAGGTTTTGCGACTGATATAGAACGTGGATATGAACTGCTAAGAGATGCTGAATTATTTATGGAAAAAATCAACTTAGCAAATATCTCTAAGCGCTGCATCGGCCTGGCCGTGACACCCGCGTTCCATAACCCGTACACGGAGGAGGAGAAAGCTTTCAAAGAATCGTACGTTGATGCAAATAGCTTTTGTAAGGCCGCCACACAAGCATTGGTGTTTTCGTGCTTTGTTCTGTGCGAAATCGACGAGCTGCAAGATCAGCTGGGCTTCAGGAGCCCTGCAGGGACTGTTGTACCGATTGGCGAGAAGGCGAAACCTGTTGTGCGCAAAATGCTCGCGACTGTACCCGACAGGCTCCTTTGGAAAGAGCAACCACCCGAAAGGCACGATTAAGGAAGTCTTCATGGACAGCAGCGGTAGCCCGCCTCTTGTAATTTTTCAGGCGGCGCACCAACTGCACCGGGCTCGTTCTATACTTTGGCCACAAGGCTCGTAAACTCCCGATGAGTGCGCCACCCGCAAATTGACCATCCCGTGCAGTAGCTTGCAGCGTAGCATCACGTCTAATAGCGAAACCCAGGTGCCCGTTAAGTGCCCTAAATACCGGATTTTTAGGCTGTTTTGAAGTTTCGAAGGCGAGCTAAGTCGTTTGAATCCAACAGGGCCATGCATGGCGCGGAGTCTTATGAGCCCGACGAGCTACCAGGCTGCTCCACCCCGCTTCATGACTATAGCGGATGAGTGACGCGAGGTCAAACGCAGCCAGTGATGCAGCCGCGTCA
>WNFI01131213.1_pt1 | contig 11070 bp, 10 predicted proteins | sample 5400471 | NCBI WGS metagenome assembly WNFI01 (sample SAMN13153348, study PRJNA577476) | soil metagenome | isolation source: 100 cm saprolite on Douglas fir-dominated hillslope | place: USA:California | collected 2013-09-17 | reverse complement strand
ACGGTGATCCGGATCTATTCGGTCACGGCGGCGATCGTGGTGTCGGTAGTCGTCATGCTGATCCCGCCGATCGCAGTCATCATCGCTAACGCAGGCGACGAGGGCACCCGGCGTCGCTGAATCGGCACCGGCGGGCATTTTTGCGGGTAACGGGTACCTGCTAGCTGTCCCCCCGAGCGCCGGCGCGACCTTGGTCAACGCGCTCTCGCCTGGCCAGCGGCACTGCGATCCACAGCCCGGCGAACAAGCAAACCATGTGAGCTGCGATGACGATCGCGGCTACTGCGTGCACGACGAAGCTCGCGATTACCGATGTTTGCGCATCGCTGCGCGGGTAAACGCGTCAGCGGAACCAAAGGAGGGGAACCAAAGGAGGGAACGCGATGGCTATCGTCCTTCTCGTATTGCTCGTCATCCTCATCCTGGGCGGCCTTGGCTTCGCCATCCATGCGCTGTGGTGGATCGCGCTCGCCGCGCTCGTCGTCTGGCTGCTCGGCTTCCTACTGCGAATGGGGGAGACGGCGGCCGGGCCGCGGCGCCGCCGCTGGTACTACTGGTAGGCCGCTCCTGAGATTGGGGTGCAGGATTGCGGCCCGGTCCGGAGCTTCCTCCGGCCGGGCCGCCCTATTTGGGTGCTGCAGCAGTTCGGGCCTGCAGCAGTTGGGTGCTGCGAGCTTGCGATTGTTACTGGCTCGGCCTGGGTATCACGCAGTGCACCTTAGGGTTCGCGCCTACATAGTTAAGCGGGCCAGCCGCGATTGTGGCTGCGATGGTCCCTGCCTTCGCGCAACTCACGGACTCCGTGTAGTAGTGGCGCTGGAAGCCGGCGATCACTCCGATGACAACCCAGATGGCGAGTACGACGCCGATGATCTTCATCAATTGCCTCCGGTTAGCCGGGCGTTCGACCTGATCGCCCGCGGCCGTGGCCGGGCCGCAGCTGCGGAAGCAGGGCGCCCGGTTTGAGCCGCCCGGAAGCTACCTTTTAGGAGGAGAACTAAACCTCAGGCCCTTGAACGTCAGGCGCCGCGCTGGCGCGCGTTAACGGGTCGCCCGGTAATCTGGCGCCCGGAACTGCTGCGGCTGACGGGCAACGGAGCGCGCGTCGCTGTCCAGCAGAGTCGCATGCTCCTGTGCCTGTCTGCACCGCGTCGTGCACGTCCGCCGCCAGGTCCTGATCGTCGGCGGCAAGGTGTCTGTCGGGCCACCCAAGGGCAAGGAGCAGGGCGGCAAGGAGCGCGACGTGCCGCTGTCGGGTGAGATCGGCCTTCGTCTGGCCGCGCACCTCGCGGAGTTTCCGCCCGTGCCCGTGGGGCTGCCCCGGCAGGGTTCCGGGCGGGAGGCCGCTGACAGCGAACCTGCTGTTCAGCAGGTCAGACGGCAAGGCGATCAGTCGCCACAACTGGAACTACGCTGCCTGGAAGCCAGGGCAGCCTCCGTGGCGGCGGGCGTGATGCGGGGTTCCACCAACTCCGCCACTACTACGCGGGCGATCGACGCCGCGCTGCGCTCTGACGTCACCGCGACGGCACGGAAGACAGGAAACCAGCGGAACAGCCAAATGTTTGAGCTCCGCGTGACGGGCACAACACCGGCAGGCGGGCGTCCCCGTGCCCGCTACCTGGGAGCGACGATGAAGACGCTGATTACGCCGACTGCCGACGCACGGCCCGGCGATCTAGAGACACTCGAAGATAGCGAACTACTGAGGCTGATCCGGTCCGCACCGCGGGGCAGCTACCTGCGAGATGCCGCCTGCGAGGTGCTCGTGACCCGATACCGGCCGCTGGTGCGATCCTGCGTGCTTCGTTACCGGAACAGCACCGAGCCGCAGGAGGAGCTGATGCAGGTCGGTTATGTCGGCCTGCTCAAGGCGATCAACAACTTCGATCCTGCGGTCGGCGCCAGCTTGGCCAGCTACGCCCAGCCATGCGTGAGCGGCGAGATCAAGCGTCATTTCCGAGACAAGCGCTGGCAGGTGCATGTGCAGCGGTCCCTTCAGGAACTGCGGCTGGAGCTGCGGAATGTCACCTCCGAATTGACGAACTCCCGCGGCCGGACGCCGACGGACGCCGAGCTGGCGCAGCACATGGACATCCCCGAGGAGAATGTGCGCGAGGCAAGGCAGGCGGACATGGCCTTCCAGGCAGCCTCGCTTGACTCGCCGCTGGCAGGCGACGATGGCACGGCAAGCCTTGCTGAGCTGCTCGGCGAGGACGACCCGCAGCTTCAGCATGTCATCGACATGCAGGCCGTCTGGGCGCACTGGGGCGACTTGGCGGAGCGCGAGCAGCAGCTCCTGCTGATGCGCTTCTACGGCAACATGACCCAGTCCGAGATCGGGGAGCGGCTTGGCGTCTCCCAGATGCACGTATCCAGGCTCCTCGCAGAGGCGCTGCGTTTGCTGCGGAACCGGCTCGTCGAACCGGCCGCCTCTTGCGCTTATTAGGAGCTGCGACAGGCCCGGAAACGCCGGCATCGGCGCAGCAGGCTCCGGTAGAGACCGAGACGATCGAGGTGTACATCGAGGAGTAAACGAGCCATCAGGAGGCCAGCCGCTGCGGCGCGCAGGTCGCCCCGCTGCCCCCGCGCGGCCCCTGCCAACGGCAGCCGCGCTGAGCTGCCAGAGCCGCTGGGATCGGCCCGATCGGGTTGCGTCTCAGCGGGCCCGACCTTAAAATGTACGTCAAGCGGTGTCTACGACGCAGGCACGCCCTCACGCCAGTAATGGCGTTAGCACCGATCTGTAGTCCGTGCGGACTTCTTGGCCAGCACCTGCTGGCCGGTCCTTGCGGCTAACGCGGGTCATGGTGCGGTCACGAGGGTGTGCCTTTTCTCATGGCCTGCGGACCGTACCGGCCATGCTCAGTCGAGGCCTCCTAGTGATTGCGCTGCGGCCAGCGATCACCAGCTAGGAGGCACTATCCATGAGGATCGCCCTCATCTCGGCGCACTGCCCCGTCGGACCGGCCGCAAGAACCAGCGGTGAGCTGCCCCAGCCTTCGTCACTCGCCCGCGCCCTGGCCGGGCAAGGTCACCGCGTCACCCTGTACACGCGATGCGAGAGCCAGAACCTCCCTCGGACAGCCATTCTTAGCTGCCGGGTTTCTGTTGAGCACGTCCAGGCCGGCCCGGCGCGGCCGCTCTGCGACGATCAGCTGGCCAGGCACATGCCCGGGTTCGCCGCCTACCTCGCCGATCGCTGGCAGTCCAAGAGGCCCGACATCGTGCACGCCTTTTCCTGGACGAGCGGGCTCGCCATGCTAGGCGCGGTCCGCATGCTAGGCGCCGTCCGCGGCGCTGACACGCCGGTCGTGCAGACCTTCGAGTCGCTTGGCTCAACGCGGCGGCGGCTCGGCGGGGACGAGTCGGTCTCGGTTGGCCGGATCCGGCTCGAGGCTGCGATCGGCCGCCAGGCAGACGCTGTGCTCGCAAATTCCACTGAGGAAGCCGCCGAGCTGGCCAGGCTTGGAGTGCCCAAGTCAGCGATCCAGGTCGTCCCCTGCGGCGTGGACACTGGCGTGTTCGCTGCTGACGGCGAGCGCGCAGCGAAGGGGGCCAAGCACCGCCTAGTGGTGGTCGCCACACAGGACCGGCCGCTAGGCCTGGAAACCGTACTGCGCGCGCTCGCCCAGGTGCACGACGCTGAGCTGATCATTGCCGGGGGCCCGGACAGCAAGCACCTGCCCCGGTCCGGCCTGTTCCGCGATCTCGCGCAGCTGGCGGATGCCCTCGGCGTACGCAGCCGGGTTAAGTTCGCGGGCGAGGTGACCGGGGCGAGCCTGGCGGCACTGCTGCGGTCCGCCGACGTCGCCGTCAGCGCCTCGCCCTACGAGCCGAGCGGGCTCGCCGCTCTGCAGGCTATGGCCTGCGGGACGCCGGTGATCGTGTCGGGCGTCGGCGGGCACCTGGATGCGGTCATCGACGGCACCACCGGGGTGCTTATCGCCCCGCTAGACCCGGCCATGCTCGCGCGGCAGCTGCGCAAGCTGCTCGCGACGCCTGCGCTGCTGGAGGGCTATGGCATCGCGGCGGCTGACCGGGCCCGGTCGCGCTACGACTGGGAGCGCATCGGCGGCGAAACGCTCGCGGTGTACCAGCGGCTCCTGACCGCGAAGATGCCGGCCCCGGCGGCGGCCGAGGAGGAGCCGGACTACCTGGCAGATGCTGGTTACGCCGAGGCAGACCGGGCCGTGGCGGCACTGGCATAGGGACCTGGTCTGGGCCGGACTCGGACTGCGGCAGCTGGCTTCCCCCCGCCCCGCCAGCTGCCGCAGCCGCGTCCATGCCAACGACGGGCATACTTGACTGGCGTTACGCCAGACGGCTGCGGCCCGCCGGAACCGGAGTCCGGGACGCGGCCACGTTCCCCTTCAGGAGCCGGAAATCTTGAGAACAACCGAGCGCGTACTGCTCGCAGACCATACGACGCTGCATCTGGGCGGCCCAGCCGCGCGCTTTCTCGCTGCGGCCAGCGAGGAAGAGCTGGTCGCCGCCGTCAGGGCCGCTGATCTGGCAGCCGAGCCGGTGCTCGTGCTCGGACGTGGCAGCAACCTGGTCGTGGCGGACGCGGGCTTTCCCGGCACAGTCGTGTCGGCCGAGTTCGCCGGGTTCGAAGTCACCGGAGTCGGTCCCGGCAACGGCAGCAGCCCTGGCCCTGTGATGTCGGCGCGTACGGCCAGGAGGTCGGGCAGACCGTCGCGTCGGTCCGCGCCTACGACCGGCGGCGCGGCGAGATTGTTACGTTGTCCGCTGCCGACTGCGGCTTCGGCTATCGGACGAGCATGTTCAAGCGCGAAGCCGCGGCCGGGCTCGCCGCACACGCGGCCGGCGCGGCGCCGAATCCCGCCCCCCACACGGTCGGCGCGACCGGCAGGTTCGTGATACTCAGTGTCACGTTCAGTTTGACGGCCAGCGCGTTGTCCGCGCCGGTCCGGTACGCCGAGCTCGGCCGGTCGCTCGGCGTGGCCGAGGGCGACCGCGTGCCGCTCGCTGAAGCCCGGGAAGCGGTGCTGCAGCTGCGCCGCGGCAAGGGCATGGTTCTCGACGACGCCGATCCTGACACCCGCAGCGCGGGATCCTTCTTCACCAACCCGATCTTGACCGCGTCTCAGTTCGCCGATCTTGAGGCGGTGGCTGCGGGGGTTCCGCACTACCCCGCTGACCATCGCCTGGTGAAAGTGCCGGCGGCCTGGCTGATCGAGCATGCCGGGTTCACCAAGGGCTTTGCCCTAAGCACAGATCCGGCAGCGGCGCGGATCTCGCCCAAGCACACGCTGGCTCTCACCAACCCTGGCCGGTCGAGTACCGCCGAACTGCTCCGGCTGGCGCGGCACATCCGGGACGGGGTGCGGGCGGCGTTCGGAATCGAGCTGACGGCTGAGCCCACCCTGGTCGGCGTGGAACTGTAGTGCGGCGTGGCAGCCGGTCACTGCGCCCTAATGTCAGGGCGGCGCCGCGAGCCAGTCGCTAATGCCCGCCAGCAGCTAGTCCCGGACCTCGGCCGGCGCGGCAGAGCCGAGCACAGACATCCGGGCAAGTCCGGCAATCTCCGGATCGGTGAGTCCGTGCACCTGCCTGGCCAGCTCGTACTGGGCTGATAGCCGCGGACCGAACAAGAGCGGGTCGTCAGCGCTAAGCGCGACGCGCACGCCGGCGTCCAGCAGCGGGCGCAGCGGCACCTCCCGCGGTGTGGCGGCCACGCCGAGGGCCACGTTCGAGGTCGGGCAGACCTCCAGCGTGACGCCGGACGCAGCGATCCGGCGCAGCAGGCCGGCATCGTCCGCGGCTGAGATGCCGTGCCCAACACGATCAGCGTGCAGGTCATCGAGGCAAGCGCGGACGGCGGCCGGGCCGACGAGCTCGCCGCCATGCGGGACGGAGCGCAGGCCGGCTTTCGCGGCGATCCGGAATGCGGGGGCAAAGTCGGCAATCGTCCCGCGCCGCTCGTCGTTGCTGAGACCGAAGCCGGTAACGCCACGGCCAGCGTAGTTTCCGGCGAGCCTGGCCAGGGTGCGTGCTTCCAGCGGATGCTTGGTCCGGTTGGCAGCGACGATGATCCCGATGCCAACGCCTGATGACGCCGCCGCGTCTGCTGCGGCGTCTAGCACCAGCTCCAGCATCGGGGTGAGACCGCCGAACCGGCTTGCGTAGCCGGACGGATCGATCTGAAGCTCAAGCCAGCCCGATCCCTCAGCCTGCTCGTCGCTGGCAGCCTCCGCTACCAGGCGGCGCACGTCTGCCTCGGTCCTGATGGCCGACCGGGCTATGTCATACAGCCGCTGGAACCGGAACCAGCCGCGCTCGTCGGCTGCGCTGAGCTCGGGTGGCCAGTTCTCCGCCAGTGCTTCAGGCAGGTGAATGCGATGCCGGTCGGCGAGGTCGACGAGGGTGGAATGCCGCATCGACCCGGTGAAGTGCAGGTGCAGGTGCGCCTTCGGCAGTGCACTGATCGGCCGCGGCATCCGGCAAGTCTGCCAGTCCTGACGCATTGCTAGCGGCCAGAGCTGATGACCCGGGCAGCCAGGTAGCGTCCCGGCCGGGGGAGCGGCCGGAACTAGCGGGCTGAGCTCAGCAGCTTGGCGAGCCTGCTGACACCCTCCTCCAGGTCGGCATCGCCGAGCGCGCAGGACAGCCGGAAGTAGCCGCCAGTGCCGAACGCCTCGCCCGGCACGACCGCTACGTCGACCTCGTCGAGCAGGACCTCGGCCAACTGGGTGGAGGTGGCAGGCCGACGGCCGGCGAGTTCCTTCCCGAGCAGTCCCTTGACCGACGGGTAGCAATAGAAGGCACCGTCGGGCAGCGGGCAGACAACGCCGGGGACGTCGTTGAGCATGGCGGTCATGACCTGACGACGGCGGGCAAAGGCAGCCCGCATCTCAGCCACTGCAGACAAGTCGCCGGACACGGCCGCCAGCGCAGCCGCCTGAGCGACGTTACAGACGTTGGACGTCGCGTGGGACTGCAGATTCGTTGCTGCCTTGATTACCTCGCCAGGACCGATCATCCAGCCAACCCGCCAGCCGGTCATGGCATAGGTCTTGGCAACCCCGTTCAGCACCACGCAGCGATCAGCGATCTCCGGTGCAACCGTCGGCATCGACACGAACCGCGCGTCGCCGTAGACCAGGTGCTCGTAGATCTCGTCGGTGATCACCCACAGGCCGCGGCTTGCCGCCCAGCGGCCGATCTCAGCGACCTGTTCAGGCGAGTAAACGGCGCCGGTCGGGTTGGACGGCGAGACGAACAGCAGCAGCTTGGTCCGGTCCGTGCAGTGTGCCTCCAGCTGCTCGACCGAGGTCAAGTAGCCCGTCGTCTCGTCGGTGCCCACTAGCACCGGCACGCCGCCGGCCAGCGCGATCGCCTCAGGGTAGCTAGTCCAGTACGGCGTCGGCAGCAACACCTCATCGCCGGGATCGAGCAGCGTCGCAAACGACTGGTATACGGCATGCTTGCCGCCGTTGGTGATCAGCACTTGGCTGGCGGAGACCTGCAGGCCGGAGTCGCGCGCCGTCTTGGCTGCGACAGCCTCACGCAGCTCTGGCAGCCCGGCCGTCGGCGAGTATTTGTGGAACTTCGGCTCCGCGCAGGCGCGCTGAGCTGCCTCGACGATATAGCCGGGGGTCGGGAAATCTGGTTCGCCGACGCCGAATCCAATCACCGGCCGGCCCGCTGCTTTCATGGCCTTGGCCTTGGCATCTACGGCTAGCGTGGCCGACTCGGCGATGGCTGCGATCCGCGCGGAAATACCGCTAGAGGAGTGAGGCATGGCATCCATAGTCCCATTCTGGCGTGGGTGCCTGTCTCGTATGCCGCCGCACGTCGGACGTGTCGGCCAGTACTTCAGGTTTGTGCCGGTATATCGCGCACGAATCTGCTAACCGCGGCCCGCCGGCTCAGTCGGCTGACCGTCCGCCCGGGCCGTGCCGTTCTGGTCGAGTTGGACAGCGGTGCGGCTAAGGTCATCAGCCGCCAGCGTGAACGCCTGGCCGAGGGCACGCGGCGTTAGGCCATGCGCAGCGATGCCGTCTCGTCCGACCATGTCCCCGGCAGCCAGGAGGGCATTAAGGATGGCCTCCTCAGTGGCCTCGGCCACGGCGGCGAAGAGCGCGGTCAGGTCCTCGTGCGGGAGCGCGCGCAACTCGATTGGCGCCGAAGCCGATCTGGGCTGGAAGTACTCCGGCGGTGTGCCGGTATTGCCGGTCGAGAACGCCAGGAATATGTCACCGCTGGAATCAGAGGTGCCCCCGCCAGCCCGGCCGAGTCCGATGCTGGCCCGCTGTGCAAGGCGGCGGCATTGGTCGCCGAGCACCGGAGCGTCGGTGGCGATGACGACGATGATCGACCCTGCGCCAGTCGGCGAAGGCCTGGCCGGAAGGTAATCATCCGGCGTCGGCACCACGGCTGGGGGCAGGAACCTCCCGGCTGGCACTCCGTCGACGCGCAGGTCGGCCCGGGCTCCGTGGTTGGCCTGCACCAGCACCCCGACAGTCCAGCCGCCGGCCTCAACGGGCAGCAGCCGGGAGGCGGTGCCGATGCCACCTTTGAACTCGGGGCAGATCATGCCGGTCCCCCCGCCGACGCTGCCTTCCCGCACCGGCCCCGGAACGGCGTCGTTGAAGGCGGCCTCGACGTGTTCGGGCCGGATGTGCGCGCCTTCGATGTCATTCAGGATGCCGTCGTATGTCTCGCCCACGACCGGCATGGACCAGAACAGGGCCTGCCCTGCTGTCCTGGACCGGCCCAGCCTGGCGTCGATCGCCGCGAGCGCGTCGCGCACAACCCCGACGCTGTGCGTGTTCGTCAGGCCGATGGGCGTGGTCAGCAGCCCCGACTCGCTGAGCCAGGCGGTCCCGGTTAGTTCCCCGTTCCCATTCAGCGTGTGCACGCCTGCGCACAGCGGCGTCTGCCGGACATAGCCGGGGACGGGCCGGATGACCGTAACGCCGGTGCGCACCGGACCGCGACGGGGGATCAGCGGGCCAGTTCCGCTGATGAGGGTCGTGTGCCCGACCAGGACGCCGGCGACGTCGGTGATCGCATTGTGCTGCCCTGGCGCGCCGGCGCCGACCGCCAGCCCGAGGTCGCGTAGCCGCACCCAGTTACCTCCTCGGTAGGCGGGCCAACTGGCCTGCTTGGCACAGCCGGCCGACGCTTATGCTAGTGAAGCAGCCTGCGCCGGGATGCTCCTGTCCGGCCGGGCGCCTGGCCTGGCCCGGCCCCGACGGTTCGACGGCTGGCCTCCGGCCACGTACACTTCAGGATCTGGTGGTGCTCCACCAGTGGCCCGTGCTGCCCGCACGAGCCGGCACAGGGCAGTAGCTCAATTGGCTAGAGTCCCGGTCTCCAAAACCGGCGGTTGGGGGTTCGAGTCCCTCCTGCCCTGCGAGTACGGCCCGTGCATGCGCGGGCAGATGGCGGCGCCAGCCGACTGTAAAACGTTGCTCAGGTGAGGACATGGCGACTCAGACACGTGGCCCGGCCCCGGAGAGGGCCGCGAAGCCCAACCGCCCGGCGAGGCAGGACCGGACTAGCCCGGCCCAGTTCGTCCGCGAAGTGCGGGACGAGCTTCGCAAGGTTGTCTGGCCGACCCGCAATCAGCTGGTGACCTATACCACGGTCGCCCTGGTCTTCATCCTGATCATGGTCGGGATCGTGACCGGCCTGGACATCGCGTTTACAAGGCTGGTGAACGTCCTCTTCGGCTGAGGTTCGAAGGCTGGGTAGTGAGCCGCGCACCGAGCGTGGCAGCATGATCACAGGACCCGGCCCGGGCCGCAGCATGGAAGCTCGCCCAGACTGGATGTTCGGTAAGGCTGAACTCCGGTAGTGCTGACAGTCAGCCAGGAGCGCAGCGAGAGCGCAGGGAGAAAGAGAATCGTGTCCGAGTCTGAACTGCCGCTGGGCGATCCGGCGTCCGGCGATGAACGGCACTGCCGAGGACGGCCTGGCTGAGGACGGCCTGGCTGAGGAAGGCATTGGCGCGGACAGCAGCGCTGATGGCATCGGTGCGGATGACACCGGCAGTGACCAGGAAACCGACCCGGTCCAGGAGTTCAAGTCCGAGCTGCGCATACTGCCGGGTGACTGGTACGTGGTGCACTCCTATGCCGGATACGAAAACCGGGTGCGGACCAACCTGGAGAGCCGGACTCAGTCCCTGAACATGGAGGATTACATCTTCCAGATCGAGGTCCCCACGCATGAGGTGATCGAGATCAAGTCCGGTAAGCGGCAGCAGGTCCAGGAGAAGGTTTTGCCCGGCTACATCCTGGTCCGGATGGATCTCACCGACGAGTCCTGGGCCGCGGTCCGGAACACGCCCGGCGTGACCGGCTTCGTCGGCCTGTCCAGCCGTCCCTCACCGCTCAGCCTGGACGAGGTGGCCTCACTGCTCGCTCCCGAGCCGGAAGAGAAGGCCGCGCAGACCGAGGCGGTGCGCCGGTCCTCCGTGGAATACGAGGTCGGCGAGTCCGTTACGGTGATGGATGGCCCGTTCGCCACGCTGCCCGCGACGGTGAACGAGATCAACCCCGACACCCAGAAGCTCAAGGTGCTCGTGTCCATCTTCGGCCGGGAAACCCCGGTCGAGCTCTCCTTCGACCAGGTCTCCAAGATCTAGTCGGACCGCATCAGCAGGAAAAGGAACCGCAGGAAATGGCTCCCAGGAAGAAGAAGATCGCTGCCGTCGTGAAGGTGCAGCTGAACGCGGGCGCGGCCACCCCGGCCCCGCCGGTCGGCACGGCACTCGGCCCGCACGGCGTCAACATCATGGACTTCTGCCGTCAGTACAACGCGGCCACCGAGGCGCAGCGCGGCAACGTCATCCCGGTCGAGATCACGATCTACGAGGACCGCTCGTTCTCGTTCGTGACCAAGACCCCGCCCGCCGCCGAGCTGCTCAAGAAGGCCGCGGGCGTGGCCAAGGGCAGCGGCGAGCCGCTCACCGCCAAGGTGGGGTCGGTCACCTCCGCGCAGGTCCGCGAGATCGCGCAGACCAAGATGCCCGACCTCAACGCGACCACGATCGAGGCGGCCGAGAAGATCATCGCGGGCACCGCCCGGTCGATG
>WNFI01480599.1_pt1 | contig 11071 bp, 11 predicted proteins | sample 5400471 | NCBI WGS metagenome assembly WNFI01 (sample SAMN13153348, study PRJNA577476) | soil metagenome | isolation source: 100 cm saprolite on Douglas fir-dominated hillslope | place: USA:California | collected 2013-09-17 | reverse complement strand
CAGAAAGCTCTGCGCTATCTCATTCCATTCGGCAAAGTCGGAGACGTCATCGCTTATCTGCGCGATGCTGCCAGCGTCCACCCCGGCGGCGTGGCCGCCATGGGCGATGACATGGAAAAGTTCGGCGTCTGGCCCGGAACGCACGAACACTGCTACAAGGACGGCTGGCTCTCCGATTTTTTTACTGCCCTTGAGGAAAACTCGGACTGGCTGCAAGTTTCTACGCCCGGCGATTATCTGGCAACTCACACGCCTCTCGGCCGCGCCGATCTGCCGACCGCTTCCTATACGGAGATGATGGAGTGGGCGCTCCCGACGCGCGTCCGGCAGCGCTATCACGAGGTGCTGAAGGAGTTCAGCGCGCGCCCGGAAGTCCTCTCCTTCCTTCGCGGCGGTTCCTGGCGCGGCTTTTTTCGCAAATACCCCGAATCCAACCTGTTGCACAAGAAAATGCTGCACGTTTCTGCGCGCATCGCCGCCGCGCCCGTGCGGCACGACGGCTCAAAGTCCGCCGATGAATTGCTGCAAGCGCGCGATCTGCTCTTGCGCGCCCAGTGCAACGACGCCTATTGGCACGGCATTTTTGGCGGAATATATGCTCCGCATCTCCGCACCGATCCCTGGCGCAATCTGATTCGCGCCGAGGCCATCGCTGACCGGCAGACGCCCGGCGCGCTCCTCGCGCGTGTCGAACTTTTGGACTACGATGCCGACGGCGCCAACGAGTTGCTCTTTACCTCTCCCGAATCTCAGGTGCTACTGAAGCCCAGTGACGGCGGCACCATCGCCGCGCTCGATTTTCGCCCCGCGGCCGCCACACTCGTCAACTCCATCCTGCGCCGCCCTGAGGCCTATCACACTCGCTTGCGCGAAGCCGCTGGAAAGCCCGCCACCGGCGCCGTCGCGAGCATCCACGAACAGACCCGCGTGAAAGAGCCCGGCCTAGAGCGCTTCCTTCGCTACGACCGCTGGTCTCGCCACGCCTTCCGCGTCATGATCTTCGATCCGTCGCGCACCCACGCTGACTACGAAGCTCTGGAGCTGCGCGAAGACGCCGGATTCGCCGGTGGCGCTTTCACCGTGAAAAGCTCCGCTCCTCACGACGCCGAGCTCTTCCGCGCGGACGCACTCTTGCTGCACGGAAAGACGGAAGCATCGGCGCCGAAGGTGCTGCTCATCAAGCAGTATTCATTCGGTCCCGCGCCCCATGGTTGTGAAGTCGCCTGCGAAATCAGCCTGAAGCTCAAGGAACCTCTCGAAAAGCCGGTCGCTATCGGCATCGAATCGGTCATCAATCTTCTCGCCCCGGCAGAGCCTGACCGCTTTTTCGAGACGCCCACCGGCAAGGAAAATCTTCGCTTCAGCGGCTCACTGCCCGGCCCCATTCTGCGCATGGAGGACGGCTGGCAGCGCTTCGAGCGCGTCTACCAGGGCTCGCAAATTCTTGCCCTCTGGCGCCCCGGCCTCACCACCCAGAAGTCCTGGTCCACCCGCCTCGTCTGGCGCATCGAATCCTTCTGATTCACCGCCGCTTTCCGAGCATCACTGGATTGTCATGGCTTGAGGTCCAGCGCCGCTTTGCCGCTTTCCAGATCTACAGGCACCGAAATGTGGTCATGTATCGCTAGCCACTGGCCATTCGTTTTACGATAGCACTCGGTGAAGCGCACCCACGCGTCGAATTTCTGCCCGTTCTTTAGTGTTCCAGTCATCCGCTCCAGGCCGCGGCTAAAGGCCACTGTGTCGCCCGCAACGATGTTTAAGTCGCGGTATTCGACGTCGATCGTACCCTGAAACTGGTCAAGGAATTCCTGATAGTCCTGGTGGCGTCCCCCGCAACCAACAACGCCACAATGACCGCAATAAGCGTACGCACGCCGCAAATGTACCATTGCTGTGGCGAATTCGTCCCGTTGGCATAATGCGTACGCACATTCCGGCGTTCCCGCAAACGGGTTGGAGCAAAAGACTGCGTTCTGAGTGGATCGTCGGCCATTCTTCCACAATTCGGTTCTGTCCGGATGGCCCGTTACAAGGGACCGATCATCGTGTCCGGCCCTCAGTTCTTCGGGCGCCCATCTGCCCATTTGAGGATTGCATCCAGTGCTGGACAGAGAGACTGGCCCCAGTCGGTCAATCTGTATTCCACCTTGGGCGGAACCTGAGGGTATGCAGTGCGATGCACGATACCGGCAGCTTCCATGCTTCTCAGTTGCTGTCCCAGCATCTTCTGCGTGATGGTGGGAATGGCGCGTTCAAGGTCGGAGAAGCGCATGACCTTGCCACCGAAGAGATGGAAAAGAATGACTAGCTTCCATCTGCCTTCGAGCAGGCGCAGCGCCGCCTCAACATCGGCAGCGGCAGAGATGGGGGTGTATCGCTTCCGCATCCTTCCTCCTAACATACTTTTTAGTGCGTACTTCCTATTATCTCAGTGCCGTGCCAGGCTTTTCCATATGCGAACAAGGAGGTTGTCGGAAATGACGAGCACGTATCCCTTCCCTTATGACGCAAACGAATTTACCGGCAGACGCGTGCTGGTGACAGGCGGGACCCGAGGCGCCGGCGAGGCCATCGTGCGCCGCTTTGCCCTAGGGCATGCGTCTGTCGCCACTGCCGCTCGTTCTCCCTTGCCAGAGGGGCAGAAGCCTGCGCTCTTTGTGAGGACAGACCTCGGCAGCGCGGAAGGCATTGCGCAAGTCGCCGACGTCATCATGGGGAAGTGGGGAGGCATCGACATCCTTGTGAACTGTGTCGGAGGATCCGATGCTCCCAATGGGGGATACGCCGCACTGACGGAAGAACACTGGCAAAGAGCATTGAGCATGAATCTGCTAGCCGCCGTACGCTGCAACAAACACTTTCTGCCGGGAATGATCGAGCGCAAAGGCGGTGTCATCCTTCATATTTCGTCTATCCAGCACCGGCTCCCTCTTTACGACTCCACGCTGGCCTATGCAGCAGCCAAAGGCGCGCTGAGCACATACAACAAGGCCCTGGCGAACGAGGTGGGGCCGAAGGGGGTGCGAGTCAACATGATTTCTCCAGGCTTTATCGAAACCTCCGGAGCTCACGGCATGATCGTCGCTTTGGCAAAGAGCAGAGGCATCAACGAGAGCGCGGCACGCCAAGCCATCATGGACATGATAGGTGGTATCCCGATTGGCAGGCCTGCGCAGCCGGAAGAAGTCGCTGAATTAGCGGCCTTCCTCGCATCGGATCGCGCTACATCGATCCACGGTGCGGACTATGTAATCGACGGTGGAACCATGCCAACCACAACCTGAGGTCACACTGGGCGGATAGTACGAGCGGAAGGTCGAGTGGAAGACCGTTGCGTCCATCTCCGGAGATGTGCTGCAGGTCAGGGAAGGATCCCTTTACCCTGCTTTGCACAAGTTGGAGCAAGAAGGCTGGATCACGGCCGAGTGGAAGCAGACGGAGAATAACCGGCGCGCGAAGTTTTATTCGCTCACCCGCCTGGGCAGAAAGCAACTCGAATCGGAGGCGGCGAACTGGCAGCGGCTGTCCTCGGCCATCTCGCGTGTCATCCAGCTTTCAGAGGGTTAGGAGAAGTTATGCGGATGGAACACTGGTGGTTCACGGCGCGGTTGCGGCTGAGGTCTATTCTGCTCGGCCGCCGGGTGGAGGGGGAGCTCGATCAGGAGCTGCATCGCCAAAGGGCTTTCCCCAAAAGAGGCGTCGCAGGCACCTAGTCACCGGCCCGCCCCGACCTTGTAGGCGGCACGGGTCACCAGTCGCGAGTCACCTCATCCCGCAATCAGCAGGTTTTGCGCGAACGGCCACTCGCGGTCGATCCACTGGCCTTCGCAGCGGAATCCCGTGCGCTCCGCCATCCCCGGAATTTCTTCGGCTTGATACTTGTGCGAGCTTTCCGTCCAGATGGTTTCGTCTTCGTCCAGCATGAACCGCAGACTGGCGCCCGGAACGTGCACCGTTTGCCGGCACGTGGAACGCAGATGCATCTCGATCCGCCGTTCCACCCTGTTCCAGCGCGCTTGGTGCAGGAAGGAGCTCAAATCAAAATCCGCGCCCAGCTCCCGGTTGATCCGCGCCAGCAAATTCAGATTGAACGCCGCCGTCACGCCTGCGGGATCGTCGTAAGCCAGCAATTGAAGCTCGATGCTCTTTTCCAGGTCTGTGCCGAGCAGCAACGCGTCCCCCGGCTGAAGAGTGTCCCTCATTTCTCTTAAAAACTCTTCCCCGGCATCTCGATCGAAATTGCCGATCGTGCTCCCCAGAAACAGCACGAGCAAATGGTCCCGCTCTCCGCGCCCTTCGGCGACGGTGCGCAATCCTTCCAAATACGGTTGTTCATGGCCGACGATGCTGACCATATCGATCTGCCCGAGTTCTTTCGACAACGCCGCCAGCGCCGAAGGTGAAATCTCAATGGGGTAGTAATACGTCATCTGCCGCCGCGAGAGCGCTTCCAGGATCCACCGCGTCTTTTTTCCCGAGCCGCTCCCGAGCTCCGCTACTTGAATCGGCGAGGGCAGCCTGCCCACAATTTCTCCCGCATACTTTTCCAGCAGCCGCGCATCCGCGCGCGTCAGCCCGTACTCCGGCAAAACGCAAATCGTCTCGAACAGCGCCGAACCCACTTCGTCGTACAAATACTTTGAAGGAAGCTCTCTTTGTCCAGGCTTGGTAAGGCTCTCGCGCACGTCCGCCGCGAATGCAGACACATGCCGGTGCGATAGTGACAGTGCAGGCGTCGCCATGGGATCTCCCGTGCTTAGGCTTGATTAATCCTCGACGCAACGGAACGTTGCGTAGACGTACGGATAATGCGGTTGGAACCAATTTCGGAACGAGCGCCGCAGCATGCACGCTGCGGTGCGCGGCGAGCCGCCCTTCATCACGTAATGCTTGCCGCCGAAAAAATTTACAGAATAGCTTGGATAGAATGGCATCGGCGTAAACCCCGGAAACGGCGCGAACTCCGTCCGTGTCCACTCCCACCCGTTCCCGACAAGATCGTGCACGCCGAAAGCGCTCGCTCCCGCTGGATGCACGCCCACCGGCGAGGGATCCCACGATTTGAAATCGAAATTCCCCCTGGACGCGCTCGGCGCTTCCTCGCCCCACGGATATCGGCGCTCCCGCGCGCCGTCGGGCGTTCCATACGCGGCGCGATGAAACTGCGCTTCGGTCGGCAGTTTGCGGCCCAGCCACTTCGCATACGCGGTGGCCTCGGCGTGGCTCACGTATACCGGGCATTCCTGCGGCAAACGTATCTCGTCAAACATCGTGCGATAGATCCAGAGGTTGCCCTCGCGCCTCCAGAACATCGGATGCTCGACGCCTTCCTTGGCCTTCCAGGCCCAGGCTTCCTCAGTCCAAAGAGAACGGTTCTCGTAACCGCCCGCCTGCATAAACCGCAGAAATTCGTGGTTCGTCACATCGTGGTTGTCGATGGCAAACTCTTTCACCTCGACTTCATGCGCGCCGTATTCGTTGTCCCAGCCGAATTCATCCCCCTGAGCGCGCTCCAGTCCCAGTGTTACCGTGCCAGCCGGGATTTCCACCAGATGCGACTTTACTCTGAGCGTTTTCCACGCCGCTCTCTCGGGACCGCCAACCTTCCTGGCGCTCGGCAGCCGGTGCAGCATGTACGCGAGCGTCTCCGCGTGCATCAACCGGTGTTCAATCGCCACTTCAAGCATTGAGATTAGCTGCGGATGACCCTCCCGCGGCCGCTCCAGGGCATGTTCGATCGCGTGATCCAGCTCATTGCGCAGACGCCGGTTGTAGCGCTGGACTTCTTCGTGCCCCGGCCAATCCGCCGGCGTATCCGACGGCAATCCCCCATCCACCGGGTCAATGCCAAACGCAAACAGGTGATCGAATGTCCGCTGAAAAGACTGCAACCCGAACGCGCGTTGCGCGAGCAGATTCCAGTCAAAAGCCTCCACATGCCCAACGTAGAAAATAATGCGGTGTCTCTCGGGAATAGGCCGGTCGTAGAGGGCCTCTTCGCGAACCGCGCGGAATACCTCGTCGGTGCGCGCGCGAGCGTCAAGCAGTCTGGTGTGAAGGTCGTGCCGGATGCGGACAGCTGCAGCGAGAGCTCCCATTGCGTTCCTCTCCTTTCGTTGGATGCTACTGCCGCGCGAAGGATACGCCAAAAATTCGGCGTCGGGAGGGCTAGGTACATTAAGATGTTCCCTCTGGAATTTGTTGCTGTCAATCGAAATGAATACGAAACCAGCGCTCTCTTCAATAAAAACCATCCAGTTTCGCGATGTGTCGTTTCACATAAACGATATTCCTGCCCGCGTGATCGTTTTCGCCATCTCCTTAGAAATCCCTCGCGGTGAGACCCTCGTCCTCCTCGGCCGCAGCGGCAGCGGCAAGACCACTCTTCTCAAGTTGATGAATGGAATGCTGCTTCCCACGAAAGGGGAAGTCCTCGTCCAGGAGCGCTCGACCGCCGATTGGGACCCCATCCGCCTTCGCCGCGGCATCGGTTACGTCATTCAAGACGCCGGCCTTTTCCCCCATTTCACGGTCGCGGAAAACGTCGCCCTTGTTCCCACTTTGGAAAATTGGGATGCTGCCCGCACCGCCGCTCGCGTCGATGAAATGCTCCGGCTTGTCGGCCTGGAACCCCGCGAATTCGCCCATCGCCGCCCCCGCGAACTTTCCGGCGGCCAGCGTCAACGCGTCGGCGTCGCCCGCGCCCTCGCCGCCGATCCTCCTATCCTTCTGATGGACGAGCCCTTCGGCGCGCTCGATCCCGTCACGCGCGCCGAGCTCCAGCGCGAATTCAGCGCCCTCGCCCGCCGCCTCGGCAAGACCATCGTCTTCGTCACTCACGATTTGCGCGAAGCTCTGCTCCTCGCCTCGCGCATTGTCCTACTCCAAGCCGGCCGCATCGTTGCCAGCGCCACGCCGCAGGAATTTCTTCGCCTTGACCACCCCGAGGTCCGCGCCTTCACTTCATCTCTCGTCATGACCCCGGGAGCCCCCGCATGAGCCCCCAAATGACCACTTGGTCTTTCTTCGCCGATCACCGCGCCGAAATCCTCGGAGCCACCCTCGATCACCTCGCGCTCGTCCTCATCGCCATGATCATTGCCATTCTCATCGGAGTCCCGCTCGGCATGTTCATTGTGCAACGGCCCGCCTTGCGCACCATCGCGTTGGGCGTCGCCAGCGTGTTCCAAACCATCCCCAGCCTCGCCCTCTTCGGCTTCCTGATTCCCATCCCATTCATCGGCGGCATTGGCAAGCGCACCGCCATTGTCGCGCTCGTCCTCTATGCGCTGCTCCCCATCCTGCGCAACACCTACGTTGGCCTTACCGGCATCGATCCCGCCGTCCTCGAATCCGCCGAAGCCATGGGCATGACTCGTTCGCAAATCCTCTTCCGCGTCCGTTTCCCGCTCGCGCTCGCCGTCATTCTCGCCGGAATTCGCACCGCCACCATCATCACCATCGGCGTCGCTACCATCGCCGCCGCCATCGGCGCCGGCGGCCTCGGCACATTTATCTTCCGCGGCGTCGCCTTGGTCAGCGATGCCCTCATTCTCGCCGGCGCCATTCCCGCCGCACTCCTCGCTCTCCTTGCCGATTTCCTCCTCGGCCGCCTCGAGCGTCGCCTGAAGGTCTCCTGACATGCCTCGCGCTCGCCTCCGATTTCTTTGCCTCCTTTATTTCCTGAACCTCATTAACTTCCTCTCCGCCTGCCACCAACCTCCTCAATCCAAAATCATCATCGGCTCCAAATTCTTCACCGAGCAAGTCATCCTCGCCGAGCTCATCGCCCAGCACATCGAAGCCCGCACCGGCATCCCCGTCGAGCGCAAGACCAACCTCGGCGGCACTCTCCTGGTCCACAAAGCACTCCAGGCCGGCGAGCTCGACCTCTACGTCGAATACACCGGCACCGCCCTCACCGCCGTCTTGAATGAAACTCCGCAAGGCGATTCCACCGCCGTCTACAGCCGCGTCAAGCAGCTCTACTCCGATCGCTTCCATCTCGAAGTCACCGAGCCCCTCGGTTTTGAAAACACTTTCGCCATGGTCATCCGCGGCGACGACGCCAAAAATCTCCATCTGCAAAAAATCTCCGATATCGCCCCCATCGCCCCCAAATGGCGCGTTGGCGTCGGCTACGAATTCCTAGAGCGCCCCGACGGCTTCCGCGGCCTCACCGGCCGCTACAATTTTCATTTCGCCGAATCGCCCAAAGTGATGGATCTCGGCCTCATCTACCGCGCCCTGGTTGATCGTCAAGTCGACATCGTCGCCGGCAACTCCACCGACGGCCTCATCGATTCCCTCGGCCTCGTCGCCCTCGAAGACGACCGCCACTATTTCCCGCCCTACGACGCCGTCCCCATCGTCCGCCAATCCACCCTCGCCCGATTCCCCCAGCTTCGCGCCGCCCTCGCCGATCTCGCCGGCAAACTCTCCGCCACTGACATCCGCCGCCTCAACTACGCCGTCGACGCGCAGCATCAGGACGCCGCCGCCGTCGTCCGCTCCTTCCGCCAATCCAAAGGCCTCTAACCCAGGCCTTACCTCGCATTGTCCGATCATACTTTTCACGTATTGCCGCTGGAGGGAGTTTCCCCTCTCTTATTCACAAGTATCTCTTTCGGGCAAATCCCAAGCGTCCCGGCGTTTTCCATTTCCGTTTGTTTGCTTTTAGATCTCGCGCATCCCCGTTTCATCTGGGATCTCGCCCGAACTGATTCGACAACCAACAACTGATTGACAGTCATTGCATCTCGCTGATATACCCCTACGCAAACTCATCCCTCAGCGGACGGGAGGCAACAACCCGTCGCTCTCCCAGTCCGGCGTGTTCTTGGTGTCTGGAAAGGAGCAAGAAATGAAAAAACTATGTATGAGTGCCGCGCTAGCGGCCATAGCTGTCCTTCTCTTCGGCAATTTCTCTACGCAAGCGATTAACAACAATGATGGGGACGCCCTCCGTTTTTCAACGCGGCTGTCGACCTTCAACGAAGTGCCGCCGAAGGCCAATGGCGCCCACGGCACTTTTCGGGCAAAGTTAAGCGAAGACGGTACCACACTTAGTTGGACGTTCACCTGGTCTGGCTTGAGCGGCCCGCCCTTGTTCGCACACATTCATTTTGGTCTTAAAGGCGCCAATTATCCGGTTATGACGTATTTCTGCGGTGGCCCCAAGGGGAACCCTGCCATCCAGCAAAAACCTGATTGCCCGCAAACCACATCCGGTTCGATCACCGGCACAACGACCGCAGCCGATATCATCGCTCTGAACACCCCTGGCGCGATGACCGACCAGGCTCTCGATCAGCATGACTTCGCTGGCTTCCTTCGCGCACTCGGCGCCGGGTCCGCCTATGCGAACATGCATACCACTCGATTTATGGGTGGCGAAATCCGGGGCCAGATCGCCGCCCATCGCGGCGACCGTGACGAGGACGACGAATAGGGACGGCAAAGCGCCTGGCGCCCATGCGCGCTTTGCGCGCGGGGATTTTGGCCTTCAATCAAGATGGAGCGGAACGGACGTCAGGAAACCGTTCACGGCCAGAGGTCGTATCTATTTATCGTTTGCTTTGCAGGAGCTCGCAATTCTCTACGCACTTTACGAACTGCATCTCGATCTCGGCTTTCTTGTGAGGGACGTTGCCGCTGGCTTCGGGCGCCACGATTAGGGACTGTGGGCCATCGGCCAGGTTAAACGTGCACTGGAACTCCAAAGACTGGACGCCGCGCTGCTGGCAGGGATTCTTCTCCAGCGCGGGCTCGAACATCTCCGGCTTGGCATGCAACTGGTTGGCGATATTCGACGGCAGCATCGCTACCACCATCGGCACGGGGGACTTGATCTTGATGCTGACCTGTGCACCGTCATGGTCCGGCGTGAACCCGCCGTACACTTTCAGGAATGAAGTCAGCTGATACTTCTCTTTGACCTGCCAGGTCCACCGAAACTCCGGCTGGATGCAATGGTCCACACACAGCCAGCGGAAGTATTGGACGTGGACGTCGTTGGGCGCCTTGAAATGACGCGTGGCCGATTCGCGCCCCGTCATTACCGCCGCGATTCCCTCGCCCACTGCGCGCTCGACCCTATTATTCGGGTCCAGGACCGCGCCGAGTCCGGCAAACACCGCGTGATCGGGGCTATAGCGCTCGTCACGAATGATGAGCGTCATCGCTACCGGGGGGACGAAACAAGAATACCTGGTATCCACCACATGTTCTCTGGCGCACAACTGTTGCAGGTTGTTCAGGCCCTCGGGGTGCTGCACGGCCCCGCTCCACTCTTCGGAGCGCGCCAGGAATATGGTGACCGGCAGCTCCGATTTGATATCCACCTGCATATTGCCGCCATCTCCGCCCGCGTGATAGGTCTGCCCGGCGTGATAGTTAGCAGGGTCCAACCGCACATCCTCTTGATTGCCGGGCTGCCAGTTGAAAACTCGCTCTAGCTGTTGCCCAAATGACGGCGCGGAGAACGCGCACATCAGCAAGAATGCGAAAAGAAGGGCTATTTTGGCGTTTCTCATAGTAATTCCATTGAAACGCGAAGGCCTTTCGCCCGCAAGGTTTCCGCGCAAACGTGTCTCGTGGAAGTATCCTGACCGATGGGACAGGTGCGCGAAAAGTCCGAAGCCAACGGGAAGCTGGTTGCCGTGCCCGCTCTTCCTCCCGCTCCGTCGCTATCCTTCTCATTGGCCGACGCCGTTAAGTCGGCCACGCCCGGGTGCTTACCCTCTTGCAGCAAATCCGGCCGAAGGTTCGCCGGTCGCGCCCTGCGTAATAATCTCCGGCCAGGCAGCCGCCGTTCGACATTCTCAACATCGCAGTGCCATAGTGCATGTGCATCGATTTCTTCGCGTTCGCCAGTGGCTGATTCTGATACTGGTAAATCAACGAAGCGCCTTCCGGGTCGTCTACTTGAATCACGGCCGCGCAACTCCGTGAGATGGACATGGGCGTTGTGAGGTACACGACGATTTGCGTCCAACTCTGGAAAATGTTGATCATCAGATCGTGGCGCTTCACATGTCCGTCAAACGAGGTGATCAGATAACCGTGC
>WNFI01671747.1_pt1 | contig 11072 bp, 8 predicted proteins | sample 5400471 | NCBI WGS metagenome assembly WNFI01 (sample SAMN13153348, study PRJNA577476) | soil metagenome | isolation source: 100 cm saprolite on Douglas fir-dominated hillslope | place: USA:California | collected 2013-09-17 | reverse complement strand
ATCGATGTTTTCTCCCCTGTGTAGACCAAAGAGAGCGAATTTCAGCTGATCAGACACGGCTGAGGATGATGCGCGGTCCATACGCCATCGTGATCAAGACAAGAATAGGCGGCATACGCCGCAGGCCAGGGCTCGACGCTCTCCATTTGGATCCCAATAATTGGTTACCCATTACTGCTGTCTGGTCAAGAAGAGTTCATCGAGCACTATCACACGGCCCTGGCCCCCATCAGGGCCTCGACCAATGGCCGCCAATCCCCGACATGCAGGCGCAGAGCGAACCGGACCACTCACAAGTCATCCGGATCGATCGCCTCGGTGGTCTCATTCACCAGTCGCTCGGGCTGACACGGGTCGACGCCTACGGTTAACGGGACAGGTCGCGCGCTCCCACCTTTTGAGGCACGGCGGGGAAGGCCTTTCGAGTCAGAAGGCGCGAGCGGGCTGGAGGCGCATCGTAACTACTCCCAGTTGGCCACGAGCAGCAGCGGCCCGCCTCTGACTACTACCTACTACAACGCCAAAGGCCCACGCATTGCAATTGCCGCTAAGCGAGGCGGCTCACGCCATCACGGGAACAGCTGCGAACTTCGGCGCACGCACCTTGGTTGGACTCGCGACCAAGATCGAAAAGCGCGCCAGATCCGGTCAGCAGCCCGAGGAGGGCGACCTCCTCGCGGCGCAACGCGCGCTCGACCACGCCGCCACCGAGCTCCGCCGCCTAACAGATGGCACGGCTTATAACGTGGCCACCGCTTCTCGAGCACGCACCAACACCCCCTGACCCTCCTGCAAGTCAGCTCGTCTGGCAGACGGGCCGAGCCTTGTTGCTGCATGAATACTTGCAACCGACAGTGTCGATCACTCGGTGGAGCGTGGTGACCACGTCCAGGCGTGTCCTAGAACTGGGCTTGGGGAACCTGACGGTCCCGGTTCCCGCAACCGCTCCGGGCCGAGCGACAGAATCAAGCTTTGCATCGTGGGCGGAGGCAGGACGCTTCACTGCGACGCCTTCATCGGGAATTGCGACCTGGTGAATCTGTTGAGATTTCGGTAGAGCGAGCTTTCCAGACGAAGGGCCATTCCGAACACGCGAGTCGAGGGAGCAAGGGGACCATCCCACCCACAGGCTCAGACTCTGGGTGACCTCGCGACGCGCGTAGGCTGATGCCACACGCATCGACACGTGTTGAAACTCATGTCCCACGGGCTTGCCATACCTGTGCGTGCGGCGCTCGGGGCAGCTAGTTGACACGTGTAGATTATCGCCTATAATGCGGCCGGCGACGAAAGACTCAACCAAGCAGAAGTAGAGGAGGGCACTCATGCGTGGCTGTAAACGTACCCAAGCCATGCTGGTAATTTCGACGATTGGGGCACTCGCAACGATCCTGACGGGCTGTAGCGCCTCGAGCACGTCGACGGGCGCTTCAAGCGCCTCTAACGGCCCCGTGACAATCACATTCCTCGCCTGCTGCGCGGCCGATCAGACGAAGACGCTCGTAGCCGAGTTCGAGAAGAAGTACCCGAACATCACGGTGAAGACGCAGGTAGTCCCTTTTGAGAACTTAAACAGCACTGTAGAAGCGCGGCTTGGGCAGAAAGACTCTAGTTTCGACTTCTACGAGGCGGACCAACCCCGCACCGCAGCGCTGGCATCCAAGGGTTTCCTAGCGGACATCACCACTACATTCCGGCCGCTGGCTGACCCGACGCTGTTCCCAGCCTCGATTCAGGCTTCAAGCTGGCACAACAAGATCTGGTCAGCGCCGCTGTGGACCTCGACGAGCATCCTTTACTACAACAAAACGCTGCTCGCCAAGGCAGGCGTAGCACCTCCGTCACGGGATCCATCGGCACGTTGGACATGGGAACAGGTCAGCGTGGCCGCGAAGAAGGCGATGTCCGTCGGCGCCCAATGCGGCTTCATGTTCGACCAGCCAAACAGGTTCTACCAACTGCAACCATTGATCGAGTCTGCTGGCGGCGGCTCCGGTTTGACAGGCAGCAAGCTTCTGACACCGGACATCACCAATGCAGGCTGGACGAAAGCGATGACCTACTACGCCGAGCTGTATTCATCCGGGATCACGCCGCGCGGAGTACCCGCAGAACAGACCCGTGCCCTATTCCAAAACGGCAAGTGCGCGTTCTTTCTAGGTGTTCCAGCGATCCCCACCTTCGACACCACTGGATTGAGCTACGGATATGCCCCTAGCCCGTACTTCGACGGGGGTAAGCCAGCAACCCCGACGGATTCCTTCGCGCTGGGCGTGAACCCATACACCAAGAACATGAGCGCCGCGCTTAAGTTCATCGAGTACGCAAGTACCGACACTGCCGGGAACCTGGCAGCCGTGGCTGACAACCCCAACCCGACGCCGAACAAGGCGGCACTACCCACCTTCTTCGCTCAGGTGGAGGCGAAGTCTCCCGCGATGAAGGGCGTCGGCACGCTCGTTCAGTACGAATTGCAGAACACCGCAGTTCACCGGCCCGCTTCGACCGGCTACATCATTTTCGAGACGACGATCAACAACGCGTTCAGCGACATCAGCAACGGGAAGGGCGTGCAGCCCACCTTGGCTCAGGCCCAGAAGGACCTGATTGACCAGCTCTCCAGGTAAACGAGTTCACCTTTTCGGTCGGGAGTCGTCGGCGTCTAGGCTGGCGCGGACGACTCCCCTCTTACCCGACGTTGACCTGGATCAGGCGACCAATAGCCAAAATGCGTAACGACATGAGGGCCCTCATCCGGGCATTCCGGCGCGGCGGCCGTCCGCCGCGGCGCTATCCGGAGTGGCTCACAGCGCTGCTGTTCCTAAGCCCGGCGCTATTGTCCCTCGCACTATTCCGCCTTTACCCAGCTGTGAAGTCCGCGATGGACAGCCTCACGGTATCTCCGGAGGCGAACACCGGTTTCGCCGGCTTGTCCAACTATCGCTACCTTTTTGGCTCGAATGGGTTCCACCAGGCTGTAACAGCGACCATCAAGATTGTTGCCATTGCGGTTGCCGTCCAGACCGTCTCGGCCCTCGCTCTGGCAGCGTTGCTGAACGTGCGGAGCTGGGGCACCGCAGCGTGGCGCACGCTGATCGTTGTCCCGATCGCAGTGCCCCTCGCCGTCTCGTCAGTGGTCTTCGGGATCGCGTATCGACCCGACGGCCCGCTCAACGCGCTAGTTGTCGCGTTTGGGCTATCGAAGCAGCCGTTCCTCGGCTCGGATGTACAAGCGCCCCTGGCTCTTGTCGTCGCCCTGTCATGGGTCGGTGTGGGCTACTGGATGGTGTTTCTAATCGCTGGCCTACAAGACATCCCGAAGCAACTCACTGAGGCCGCCGCGGTCGACGGCGCGGGAGCCACACGAACGTTCTTCTCCATCACACTACCGCTGCTCAGACGACCCTTGGCCTTCGTGATTGTGGCCAACACGGTCGCTAATGTTCTCGTCTTCGCGCCCAGTCAGATCCTGACACAAGGAGGGCCCGCTGGCTCAACGCGGGTCGTCATGTATGACATTTACACGCGCGCATTCACCCTGGGCGACACGGGAGCCGCGTCGGCCGAGATCGTGCTGTTGCTTATCGTCATGCTCGCGCTGGTCGGCGCACAGCTGCGCCTGCTCGGCGGCTGGGGCCGCTAACGTGCTCGGCTCCCGGGTCCGCCAGATGGCGCCGACGGTGGCCGCTGTCATCGCTGCCGCGGCCTTCGCGGCCCCGCTCTACTGGATGCTGATCAGCGCCCTGCGGCCTGAGAAGGACATCTTCGCCTATCTGTTCCCACTCAGTAGCCAGGGTTTCCTGCCTGCAACTTGGACAATCGCAAACTTCACCGACCTCCTTGACACCGGATTCCTAAGCACCACCGGCAACTCTCTTCTTGTTGCCGCCGTGACCACCGTCGGCGGTCTGGCTATCGCCATACCTTCAGCATTCGCGTTGTCAGTCCTCCGGTTTCGATTTCGCAGAGTTCTCTTCGCGATAATCGTGCTCAGTTTCAGCGTCCCGTTCGATGTCGTGGCGGTCCCGCTCTCTGGAGTGTTCCGTGATTGGAATCTGGACAACACCTACACCGGCTTGATCCTGCCGGGTCTGGGCAACGGATTCGCAATCTTCCTGCTCCGTCAGTTCTTTCTGGCGGTCCCTCTTTCTTTGCAGGAGGCGGCCAGGCTCGACGGCGCCACTTGGTGGCGAATCATGTGGGGCATCTATGTGCCCCTTTCCAGACCGGCCATCATCGGAGCGGCACTAATCATCTTCACCAACCAGTGGCAGGCCTACTTGTGGCCGTTGCTGGTAGCGCCTGATCCGAAGATGCAACTGGCGCCTATCGCTTTGGCGAACCTATCGAACCTGTATGAAGTGCATATGGGTCAAATTTTCGCCGGATCAGTCATCTTGGCCGTCATCCCGGGTGCGATCCTGTTCGCGACACAGCGCTTCTTTGTGCGCTCCATCTCCGCCACCGGCGCGACCGGATGACCGTTGAGCGGCGGCCGCAACTCGTAATTGTCGGAAGTATCAACCGCGATTACGTCCTACAGGTTGACCGACTGCCATTCGCAGGAGAGACCGTGTCGGGGCGAGAGCTCGTGGTTGCCGACGGCGGTAAAGGCGCCAACGCCGGGGTCGTGGCCAGCCGGCTGGGAGCCCGAACTGTCATCGTCGCTGCTGTCGGCGACGACGAGGAAGGTCGGCAGGCAGTCGAGTCATTGCGGTCCGCCGGAGTGGGCATTAGCCTCATAGTCCTCACCAGCCAGCCAACCGGCGCAGCCCTCGTCCTCATCGGCAAGGGTGGCGAGAACCAAATAGCAGTCGCCCCGGGAGCCAACTCCGCGCTAAGGCCAGAAGCCGTTCGGGATGCCATCACCAATCAACTCCCCGACGCCGTCTTGGCCAATCTTGAAGTGTCGGACGCAGTGGTCCAGGCGGCCGCTGAGGCAGCCCTACAGATCGGAGCTTCGTTCATCCTCGATCCTGCACCGGCGCGGCCCTTGTCCCAGAACCTGATCGCCATGTGCTCGGTGCTAACCCCAAATATTCATGAGGCCCTCAAGTTGGGATACGCCTCCGTCGATGAGCTGTTATCCGCTGGCGCCGGAGCCGTCGTCATAACGCAAGGTGGCCTCGGCGTCGAGATTCACCGACCAGGCCAGCCATCGGCGCACATTGACGCCTTTCCCGTAACGCCCCTCGATACCGTCGGCGCCGGGGATGCTTTCGCGGCCGGTGTCGCCGTTGGCCTCGCTGAAAACCGCAACAACCTGCAGCGAGCTGTCCTGCTGGGCTCTGCCGCCGGGGCGCTATCCACGCTTGGTGTCGGCGCCCGCGGCGCAGAGTTCGACCGCCACGACGCAGACCAACTCATCAGCGACGCAGGTCAGCTCCTGAACACTCCTCACACTCTGGACGAACAATCGATGCCGCCCTCAATCCCCAGGAGTAGCGAATGACGGTCACCATTATTGACACCGACATCGGCACCGACGTCGACGACGCCATGGCCTTGGCGCTGGCCGCGGCGTCGCCCGAGATCACCCTCGCAGGCGTAACAACTGTCCACGGCAACGCCACCCTGCGCGGCCGAATCGCGCGTCGATTACTCGATCTGGCGGGCAGATCCGACGTTCCCGTCGTCGCCGGCAGGACCGCCGCTCTCCGTCCCTCCGCCGTCGAAGACTTCCACTGGAACGCCCTCTGGGGTCACGAGGGCGCCGGGCTATTAAGCGTCGCCGAACGCGACGTTCACGAAAACGATCTGCACAACGATGCCGCCGCCAGATTCCTCGTCGACAAGATCAGCCGCTCTCCCGGTGAAGTCTCTTTGGTCACCATCGGTCCACTCACGAACGTCGCCCGCGCCCTTGAGATAGCGCCGGATCTTGCCGAGCACGTCAGGAAGATCACCATCATGGGCGGTCTTGTTCACCGCGGTAGCTTCAAGTGGCCAGCCCACTTCGAAACGAACCTCAACGCTGACCCCCGTGCCGCGGAGATCGTCCTGAACAGCGGCGCTCCTATCACGCTTGTGCCACTAGAAGTCACCCTTCAGGTCTACTTGACCATCTCCCAGCGAGACTTGCTTGGAATCTCGGACAATGCCGTCGCGCGGGCGCTTTATTCGCTCATCCAAGAGATGCGAGAGCCGTTTCTTGCCTTCAATGAACGATACGGCCTGGATGGATCGGACTTCGATAAACGCACCTATATGCACGACCCGCTGGCCTTCTACGCCAGCCTCGGAGGCAGCCTGGTCCAGACCCGTCCAGCACGTGTGCAAGTGCACTACGATGGTCCTACATTACGTACGATCGAAGTCGAGGGCGAGCCGAACATGGAGCTGTGCTACGAAGCGAATGGCGCGGCATTCGCTTCTTGGTGGCTTGACCGCGTGACGAACCCTGGGCCACCGCATACAGACCTGAATGAGCGACCCCGCCAGCACTGATCGACCGCAACGCAAATCCGCCACGCGCGATGATGTGGCCCGCCTAGCCGGCATATCCCCGGCAGTCGTCAGTTATGTCGTAAACAACGGGCCGCGGCCCGTGTCGGACGCCACTCGCTCCCGTGTTCAACTCGCTATCGAGCAACTCGGCTACAGACCCAACGGGCTCGCCCGATCGCTGCGCGCGAACTCCTCCTTTGTAATCGGGTTAGTGGTGCCCGATAGCGCGAACCCCTTCTTTGCAGAACTGTCTCGAGCCATCGAGAACGCCGCCTATCAGGACGGTTACACGGTTCTGCTGGGCAACACCGACGGTGACGAACAACGGGAGCGCCGCTACGTCGACGTCCTGCTTGAACAAAGGGCAGACGGCATCATCTTGATATCTGCGGGGCATTCGAATGTGGCAATACGACACGTCTCCGATGCCGGAGTGCCACTCGTCCTCGTCGACCGCCTCGTACGCGGCTTCGGCGCGTCGATAATCCTGGTCGACAACGAAGACGGTGGCTTCCAGGCCACCCGACATCTGCTCGACCACGGGCACTCAAGGATTGCCTGTATTGCCGGCCCGAGCGATCTCTCGCCGGCGTCAGACCGGCGACGGGGATGGACCCGCGCGATGCGGGAGGCGCGCATTGGCCCAGACGACGACCTTCTGGTGCGCAGTGACTTCACTCGGCTTGGCGGTTACATCTCTACCAAGAGATTGCTCAGCAGTGAGAGTCCGCCCACGGCCATCTTCGCCTCGACCGACCAACAAGGCATCGGCGCTCTCCGCGCCGCCCGAGAACTCGGACGGCGCGTGCCTTCCGATCTTGCCGTGGTCGCCTTCGACGGCATCGCTGAATCCGTCTACACCAATCCCGGCCTCAGCACAATCCATCAACCCACCCGACAAGTAGGTGACCAAGCCGTCCGCTCACTTCTCGCCATGATCCGCGGCGAGCCTCCATCTACTGACATCAAGGTCTTTCCGGTCGAACTGACACCTAACGGAAGCTGCGGATGCACGGAACGCCTGCCTCCCTCCGATTACTGAAAGAAGCGCTTGAGGTTAGCTGACGCTTGCGCCGTGAGCTGAATCAGATCGACCTTGCGAAGTGACAAGCCATATCAATCAGTAAGTCGATGATCCGCGCGATGCTGACAAGGAAGCTGACAGCCGAGAGGTAATAGAGTCCAGCGAGCACTCGCTCCCAGCTGGGCAATGTCGCGGCAACTGCTAGCGCATATCCACAGGGAGTGTGACCACGTCACTGGGGCCCTGTGGGGGCTGCAGGATCGCTTCGGCGACGAGGTCGGTCAGAAGCAGCCGTTCGCTGGGAAGGCGGGATAATTCGAGACCTTCGTCAAAGCGCCCGAGTTCGTATAGAGGTAGATGCCGCCCTGCCCGCTGAGCCAGACACCGTGGGAGTCGGTGACGCCGCCGCCGATCTCCTCGACGAGAGCGCCCCTGTAGATCGATCGGGGCGAGGCGGGCGCCGCAACCAGCAGCAGCTGGGCATCGGGGTCAAAACCCCAGGCTCCTTGAGTCTCGATGAGGGGCAAACCTCGACTGTCGAGACCGATCAATTCCACGCCCTTTCCAGGTTCATACAACCACTCGGTTCGAGTACCCGATCTGATGTCGACCCGGTCGGGCGCTGAGCACCGGAAAAAGGTCCTTCGAGACCTGCCTGACCGAGCCGCTGGCAGGATCGACCAGCCACAAGCCGGCGAGGAGTTGCTCGAACCCGTTGACAAGATAGATGCCATCGCTCGAGTAGTCGAGCACGGACGGCTGCCCGCTGAAGAGGTGGCTCGACAGATGTACCAGCGTTTCCTTCCCACTTCCAACGGCCACCACGTGGAGCACGAAATCCGACCCCGGTGTGTCTATATAGGCATAGTCGGCACCATCGGCCGAAACGTTCGAACGCGGCACCGGCAGCCAGCGCGAGAAAGCCATGTCGAAGTACTTGCCGTTGCTGGCAACGGGGTCGACGCCCACGGCCCCGCTTGGGAACGTGATAAACCAGTCCGTGATCAAACCGTGCACTGCGTAGAACGGTAGCCTGCAGCTGAACGTCGGCAAGGTCACTGGCAGGTCTTGAATGAGCTTGACCACCTGTGTCGGGCTGGCTGTTGGGGTAGCCCACGGGCTGGCCAACGCAGACGACTCCGGGCTCGGTGCGGTCGCCGAGGGCGACGCTTGCGCGGCGGGGTGCGCCGACGGCTGAGAGCACGCAACGATTGCGACTACCAGTAGCGCCACCCAGCGGCTCATACCCTATTGAACGGGGTACTCCACATTGCGTTCCGCGCCATCAGCTCGCGATGACCGCCTTCTCAATCCCCCGACGTTCACGCTCGATCACGGCCGGGCGCCGATCGTGATCTGGAGGACACAGACCGCCGGGACCTAGCTTTGCGGCCGCACGCTGAAGGATCGTCGGCGCTAGGCCCCTGGAATCAGCGACCCCTCCCATAGGCTCGGGTCTCGGGCCGACCTGTTGCGGCTCTACTGAGGAAGCCGCCCTGCGTAACGGCACAGGTTCAGTTCCGTTGTGCCTGATGAGCAGATGCGAGCGACGCTCCTGATCGGCATGTTGGTCGCGCTTGGTGCTTGCGGCTTTACCCAGGCGCCACCTGTGGCCAGGGCGACCAACTCGCCTCAGGCCACGGCGTCGGCCCATCCGACTCCATTCGCGTCTGCAGCACAGGCGACGTCCAGCGCCCCTGTAGAAGTAACCGCCAGCTTCGCCCGCACGCAGCCAGGACCAACCGCCCCAAACGCTGGTTCGATTTCTGGGCTCGTCAATTGTGCCTGCGGCGGCATGCCGTCCCAGGACGTCTATGCCATATCGACCGACGGCGACCGTTTTTACGCGACGCAAACGATGAATGGTCAGACGCGTTGGCACATCCTCAGCGTCGGGCCAGGTCAGTACTACGTATATGCAGTCGAAAGGTTGGCGGAAGTAGAAGGAGGCACGTACGTCACGCCGAGGCGATTCAACGCCGGGTACACGGTCGCAATCGCGTGCGGCTTGTCGGTGTCCTGCACTGATCATTCGCCGGTCGCCGTCGCTGTCATACCAGGACGCGACACCGGTGGAGTGGGGACGTTCGACTGGTACTCAACCGACTTTCCTATAGTCCCGGTCGACGGTCCACCTGAGCCTTTCTTGAAGGCGGCCCCGCCTTTCGCCACTGCCGATGAGGCGGCTGCATATGGAGAAGTGGTGACGACCGATGCCTTGGTTGTGGCTGGGCCGGCCGATTGCCCAGAGAATCGGGCCTGCGTGTGGCCCGTGTCGAGCCGGACCGGCAGCGGCGCCGCGTACTACGTCGTTGTCGCCGGCGTCAACGGACAGAGCATTACTTGCGTTCTCTATCTGTACGACGGTGCTGAAGGATGGCTCGGGTACGACACCAAGTGCGGCACCTCGGCAATATTCCCGGCGGTCGGAGCGGACGGACACGTCCGGCTTGGCATAGGCGAGACCGGCTGCGTCAACGTGCACGAGTCGCCCAGCCTGTCCGGTCGGGTCGTCGCATGCCTTGTTACGGGGACGTCGGTGACTGTCGACGACGGTCCGATGTACGTGCCATCGGGGCTGCGTCCAGGAACGGACATCGTCGGCTACTCGTACTGGTGGCACCTCGCCGGGCGTGGCTGGATGGTGCATCCGAATCTAGCCAGCTAAGCGACGTCCGCTGGGTCGACCTGGGCGGAACTGGGCTACAAGGTCAACCTGGAGGAGGGAGCTGAACCAGCGTGCATTTCGTGACTCGACTATCCCTGCGTCTTGGCGCGGTCGTGTTCTGGCCTGAACTTTGCACGGACAATGACCAACATCGCGGATAGAGGGCCCCCGGTCTTCAAAACCGTTTGTGGCATCCCGTGCGTTGGGCGGCATTAACTCGAGACCGCGCTGTTGATATGCAGGTCGCGAATCGTCTTATGGGGGATGGGGGATACCACGCTGTGCTTCGACCAGCCCGATGACGCGAACCTGGGTATCTCGTGTAGTAGTTCATGTAGTAATCCGACGCCTTGAAACAACTCGAAATGGGTCCAACAGGACACTGGATGGCGCGAATCGATCTCAAAACCCTCGAAAACGGTCTCGGTTGACCGGCCCTGAACCAGCTTGGGGAACTGTTGACCCCCGAGATGGCCGGGTCAGCCTTGGTGGACCTGGTACGAGCGGACCCGGCGACCACTGCGCCCGGGTACCTGCTCACCGCCGCCGGGTTGCAGAAGCTGCCATGAACGATTCTTTGGCCGACCGATCCGTTTTCGCTGCCTACGTCGTCTTGATGGTGTCAGCACTCACCGCGACGCAGCTTTTTTGGAGGGAACAATGAACGCGACAATAGCAGTGACGAAAGAGATCACCACGCTGATCAATATCTTGACCGTGGAGCCGGAGAACGAGCCCAAGCTCATCGAGCTCCTGCGTGAAAATACTGAAAACATCGTCAGTGCGCTCGATGGCTGGGTCTCGACCAGCTTCATCGTGGCCAAGGACAAGCGCCGGGTCGCGATCTACTCGCAGTGGCGCGACTTGGCGTCGGTCGAGGCGATGCAAGCGAACCCAAAGATGCGCGCATATTTCCCGCGGATCGCGGCGCTT
>WNFI01219825.1_pt1 | contig 11072 bp, 10 predicted proteins | sample 5400471 | NCBI WGS metagenome assembly WNFI01 (sample SAMN13153348, study PRJNA577476) | soil metagenome | isolation source: 100 cm saprolite on Douglas fir-dominated hillslope | place: USA:California | collected 2013-09-17 | reverse complement strand
CTTGATGGTCGGCCCGTAGAGTTTGAGTGCGGCCGCAGGCCAGTCGGCATCGATCTCACTCCACGAACGCGGTCTGGTTCGATCGTCTGCCCATGCACGTCTTAGTTGTGAAGCGCTGAGTTCCTTCGCCCATGTATTGCGCGGATTTACGACCACCACGACAGCATCGAGTGCCAGTGGCAAATCGATGTGGCTGACCTTGGCCTTCTCGCATGCGCTTGATTCGGCTGCCGTCATGGAACGGCCGACAGCGCCGCCCGCGATCTCGCCTCGACAGAGCTTCGCGAGCGCGCTGCTGGCGCTGTCTACGTCGATCACCGGCCAGAAGGCCGGTTTCTTCGCGGATCGAAAATCGTCCAGTGCCAGCCTTAGCAGCCGAGCGCCGCCCGCTTCTCCCTCGAGGCGCGGCGCTTGTGCGGCAGCCGGGGCGGAAAAGAGCAGGCCGATGGCCACGGAAGCTAGCGGCAGGAAATTACGCATGCGGAGCTCCTTCACGGCGTCGTGCTTTGCACGGTGCTTCGCGTCAGACGGCCAAGGAACCAGTTGACCGTGTCGTTGGCATAGGTGTTGGTCGTCGTCTTGCTATACCCGTCGCCGGTGCCGACCACGACGCTAGTAACGTTCCCGTAGCCGTCGTACCCGCTCGTGCTCGTCACCGTCGTGACCAGCGTGCCGTTCAGTTCATAGCTCCGCGTCACCCACTGGGTCAGCTCGCTCTTGTGGTAATTGCCTCCCGACCCCGACGCCGGGGTAAGCGTCGTATCGGTCCAACTGTTGTCCTGCTGCGAGATGACGGTACCGGAAGACTGCTTGCGCAGAACCTGTGTCGGAAAACCCCTGTACGGATAGGTCTGCCGGAAGGCCGACACCGACGTGATGCCGGTTCCCGTATCGGTCTCTTCCACCTGACGGAAGCCGAGGAAGCCGCCGCCAGTCATGTGCACCTTGGCGCCGCGGTAGAAGTAGTTGGTCACGCGGTTGCCGCCGATGCCGTTGCTCGAAGCGACGGAGGACACGGGGTACATCGGCCTTTGCGGCTTCACGTCCCGGACCGGCCAGGAGGCGTCGCTGTCCCCCGTATACACGGTCGCGTCGGTCAAGGGCTTATAAGTGATGCCGATCGTCGTGCCGGCGCTCGTTGCGATCGATGAGAGTTGGTCCGGCACACCGGCAGAGGTCAGCGTGGTGGTGGCCGCGCAGCTTCCCGACGCCGCAGCAAGTATGTCGCGGCGATCGTTACCATCAAAATCACCCACCGCTAGGGGGTACATCGCATTCCCGTACTCGTCCGTGCAAGTCAGGGCAATCGTCGCGGGAGCGGAAAATCCCACGCCGGTTGAGTAACTGACATTGATTAGACCTCCGCTTGCGGTACAAACGAGGTCTGCCAAATCGTCGCCGTTCACGTCACCGGTGGAACAGCCGCCCGCCGCTCCTGACCAGGCGCTCTTGGCGAAGCCGCTCGGCTTCGACAGCCACACAGCAGGAGCCCCTGCAGAGCAGCTGGTCGCGATGTCGGCACGGCCGTCGCCATCGAAATCGCCTACGGAGATGGCAACCGGGGCGCCGTATTCGTTGGTGGTGCATACCGTGTCGACCGTCACCGGCGCGGAAAAGCTGGCACCCGTCGAGTAACTCACGGTGAGGCCGCCTCCAGTCGCTGTGCATATGAGGTCGGCCAAGCCATCGCCGTTCACATCGGCGCTTCGGCAGCTACCCAACCCTACTGTGGGTACGCCGGACCAGGAGCTCTTGATGAAACCGCTGGGCTTCGAGAGCCACACAGCAGGAGCACCGGCGGAGCAAGTTGTTGCGATGTCGGCGCGGCCGTCCCCGTCAAAATCGCCGAGGGAAATTCCTGCCAGGGGTTTGCCGTACTCGTCCGTGCAGAGGCTGTCGACGGTCACCGGTGCGGAAAATCCGGTGCCAGTGGAATACCTCACCTGGATTGCCCCGCCAGTCACTACGCAGACGAGGTCGCCTAAGTAATCTCCGTTTAGATCCGCGCTCGCACAGCCTACGGAGGCGTTGGACCAGGTGCTCGTGGTAAAGCTGCCGGCCGTAGCGTTTTGCCACGTGAAGTTGGCAGGGGCGAAGCACTGGAGGCCGTCTCCCGTGCACTCTTTGATGGAGGTAAGGCGGCTGGGACCCGAGCTTGGCGCGTACTCGTACGTCATGCGGTAGTCGGTCACCACGCCTTCGCCAACATAGGTCTTGACGTTGGTGAGCCTCTGCATGGTCTTGACGACCGAGCCGCCGATGTACGTGGCCGGGGTATCGGTTCGCGCTTCATAGGTGAAGCGCACGCTGCGTGAAGTGGTAAGGCCGGCGCTGGCATTGCCGGTGTAGTCGATCCGGCTTATCTGGTAATCGCCGTTCGCGTTGTCTTCGGTGTAGCTGGTGCTGAAGTAGTTGCCCTTGGTGTCGCTCGCCTTGCTCAGCGCCCAGGCGCCGGGCGTGCTTTTCCCCTGCGCCTCAATCCTCGAGTCCGCTGTGTTTCCGAACTCGAGGATCTGCCCGCTCTTCGTCCATGCCTTGAACCAGGCGGGACCGTTGCCCGCTACGCCATACGAAACGATCTTGGTGAAGCTCTCCCGCTCGGTGCGGTACTCCGTGCCGTCTGCTCCGTAAGCCCCGGAAACGGCGACCAAACGCCCTCCGTCGATGCAGAAGCGGTCATTGCCGTCGTAGTTGACGCCGCTGACGAAGCCGTCCTGCACGATGGTCTTGGAGCAGCGCTGGATGACCGCAAGTCCCTGAAGCGCGCCGCCGAGGCCCAGAATCCCGCCGGCGCCGCCCGAGCGCACGACGATGCCGAGCTTGGGCTCCATTCCGGCCACACCGGGCGGCACGCGGATCGCCATCGAGTATTCGGGCGCGCCGTTTTCCAGAACGCGGAAGCCGCCCGGCGTCGAGCCGGCCACCGTCGTTTGCGCATACCCGCGGCTGCACAACAGCGCTACGGCCGCCGCTATCGGTGTCACTCGGAAATTGCGCACGCAGTGCTCCTCTTGTTCGCATGCGCGCACTTTTCGCGCACGCGAGGGCGCAAGCTAGGAGCGCTCGTTTTTGCGTGTCAACCGTATTAAAAAACGATGCAACGATGGCGGCTAAGCATTTGAGCCATTGTGTTGTACGGTCAGGTGGCTCGAATCTGTTCTTCATATGCAGCAGCATCGGCGCGCGTGACGGACGACGAAGGCGCGCGCAGAAAATTCGCACGCCGCGTTCGCCGTCGCTCGGCTGCGTCTATTGCGGCGCTAAACTCGGCGGCGGCGGCGTGGATAACCTGTACGAGTCCCTATGTCTCCGGAGGTGTTACCCATGAGCACGCAGACCAAGCAGCAACCGAAGCAAAAACAGGCGGGCAGCAAGCCGATCGTCACCTGGTCGCGCGAGAGGGCGGCCGCGTTACGACTTGCAGCGAACCAACGCAAGCCGAACGCGTGCGACTGCATGTGCGCCTGCAAATAGCCACCGGGCCCGGACGGTGAATCTGCACCGCATCGACCTTCTGTGGCACTGCTGGATGGTGCAGTCCTGCCTCGCGCAGCTGGGCGGGGAGGCCGCCCTCGACCTCGGCAGCTTCCTCCTCGAAGTGCGGGCGCTCAATCGTTACTACCGGTTATATCCGCGCTTTCTGTTCCGCAGCGGCGACCAGGTCGTGTTCGCGGATAGGCTGAGCCGGAACATCGATGGATTCGCCGGCTGGCTGCCCTATGTGAATAAGCGCTGGCCGATAGGGTCCGGCAAGTTTGCATTCAAGCAGTTCTGCCTCGATCGGCAGTTGCCGACGCCTCGTTTCTGGCGTCATGCCGCGCCCGAGATGCGCGCCTTCCTGATCAAGCACGACGAATCGTCTTGCGGGCACGGCATGCGGGGACCTTTTCCGCATTACGACCAGGGTGACGCGCGACAGTCTCTGCAGGCGCAGGAATACTACGAGGAGTTCGTTCCCGGCCGGACGATCAAGGCATGGTATTGGGAAGAACGGCTGGTCAGCGTCGAAAGCAGGCCGATGCCGATGATCGCGGGCGACGGCACAAGCACCGTGCGCGAATTGCTGGAGCGGGCGAAACGGCCCGGCATGAAGCTTAACTGGGAGCGGTTCAACGATATCGCGCAGTACCAAGGGCTGCAGCTCGAGACGGTGCTGCCCAAGGCAGAGGCGCGGCTTGCCGATTTTCGCTTTGGCTCGCCACTCGTACAGGCGGTGCCGGATACCATGGCCACGCTCGAGCGGCACAAGGATTTCCCGTTCGTGGAAGAACTCGTGCGCATCGGCCGCATTTTCTGGCGCGGCATACCGGAGGACGTTCGTCCGGCGACGCTCTACACAGTGGATGGGATCGTCGGCAGCGATGGGCGGCTGTCGTTACTGGAAATGAACTGCAATCCGGCGGTGCATACCGAGGTCTATCCGTTCATGCTCGAACGCCTGTTCGGTGCGCGTTCCGCCGATGCGGCGCCCGCCCCTATTCCCGCAGGCGCCCTGCCATTGCAATCCGTCCTCGCGAACAAACCGCGATGGGCGCGCAGCCTTTCCGCCGGGCAGCCCCTCGTGGGCAGCCTTACGCGCTGGCTGTCTTAATCGCCTTTATAGGGATCGACGTCGCGCGGCGCGGGCGGCGGATATCGCCTTCGATGCGCTCGAGCTCGAGTCCCGTCAGGTGCTTGATGACGCCGGCGAGTATTGCCGTGTAATAGCGGTACTCGTTCTCGCAGGATTGAGCGAAGAGCTCACCCTCCAGGTACATGCAGGAGCCCTTGCAGAGCTGCAGCACCGGACAATGGCTGCAGGTTTCGCGATGGCTCCAGTGCCACGCCGTGTCCAGGCGGATCGCATCGAAATCGGCCACCGAGCCGATGCCGTGCTTGCCCTTTGCACCCGTGTTCTGGCAGGTCATGACATTGCCCTCGAGGTCGACCGCCAGCTCGTCTTCGCGATCCATGGCGCATTTCTGCCCGAGCGCCGACGAAGGACGCCGGCTGTAAACCGACTCGATGAAATCCCCTGCGCTGCGGTGCACGTTGTTGAAACGCTCAGCCACTCCGGTTTCGAATGCGCGCACCATGCTGTCGTGCAGCTCGCGATACTGTTCGCTCGTGAACTTTCCGGAGCCGCGCATCGTCTCGGGATCGTAGGCGACCACCGCGCCCTCGGTGGATAGCGCCACGTCGGGATCGCCGATTTTTTCCGCGAACCATTCGTAGGTTTTCTGCACGTTACGGTTCGCCGGCGTGAATACCGCGTTGAAGGACATGCGGCCGCGCGGACCGCGCCGGCGCCACAGCTCACGCAACCATCGGGCGCGCTCGGGATCCTCGAACGGATCCGGGCCGCGCAGGTGCTGGCCCGGGCCGTCATGGGAGACCGCGATCGAAATGTCGTAGCGCTCGATGAAGTCGATGATCTCCTCGTCGACGAGACTGCCGTTGGTGACGATGATCAGCTGGGCTTCGGGAAATCGGCCGCGCAGATCGGGGACGAGCTTCTTCAGCTTCGCGAAATACAGGAACGGCTCGCCGCCCCAGAATTCGATGCGCCTGGGTGCGCCGGTCAACCAACGCTCGAGACCGGCGAGGAAGACATCCGCCTCGCTCGTCTTCGTGACGGCCTCGCTGCCGACGTGGCTCGCCTGGTTGCAATAGCTGCAGCTGTAGTTGCAGCGCAGGCCGAGCTGGATCTTGAGCGTCGCGGGAGCAGAGGACTTGCGGCCAGGATTGGCGGGTGAAACGCGCTGTGCATCGGGGAACGCGCGGGCAGCGGCTCCTTCCAGCACCGGTGCGCCGTCCTCGTCCAGGAGATCGCTGGTATGCGGGTTGTAGAAATAACGCACTTCTTCACCGGCGGCCCCGCGGCAGTGCAAGGTGTAGACGTTGTTTTCCATTGTTGAACCTATGAACGCAGAGCCGGATGCAGAGCGCCGCCGCGCAGGATGTCCAGCGGATGCACCCGGCCGTAGAACTCATTGGGCTGCCACGCGTCCGAGGTAGCGTCATAGCGGAACCACGGCGCGAAACCAAGGACCAGATGGACACGTTCCACCTTGCAAGCACGGCTCGCGTACACGCGGTGCGGGCGGTGCGTGTCGAATGTGTACGCCTTGCCGGGCACGAGATAGTGGTCCGACATCGTCGTGGACCCTGGCTGCGGCCTGTCAAGCCGATGCTCGAGCTGCAGGCGGAAATTGCGCTGTGAGCGCAGGGGAATGTTGAGGCGCACGTTCTCGTACACCGGCTCGTCGCGATGCCATCCGAAGTTGAAGCCGGACGCTCCATCTTCGCCACGCAACACCGAGAGGCGCGCTCGTACCAGCGAAAGACGGCACTCGGAAAGGAATTGCCCGAGCGCGCCAATGCGCGCCGCCGGGGTCAGCAGGCGAAAGCCGTAGGTGTCGAAATACGTGTTCTTCAGCTTCGTAAAGCGCTGCGTCGATCCGTAGTAGAACTCCGTCATCGGATTGACCGACGTGCCGAGCGTCGATTGGTGCACGTCGGTGATCCCTGGATCTTCGAGATCGGGGTTGTAGGTCAGCGACAACGAAAGGTAACGATCCGCAGCGCTGCGGCCTTGCGCGCTGAGCCAGCCGTGCACGCCATGGCTGCGGATCGCCTCATCCGCCGCGTCGCGCAGTCCCTCGAAGAGCCGGCGCGGCATCTTGAGCGCGATCAGGTCTTGCACCGAGCTTCGCAACTTCACCGCACTGCAGGCAGCGGCGTAGTTGCTCTGCTGAGCTATGGATTTGATCACCGCCATCTCGTCCGGCAGATCCCGGACACTAAAGCGCGGCGCTGCGATGGCGGCCTGCATGTTCAGGTCCTCAGTACATGCACGAAGTGCTGCTGCACCCGCTCGAAATCGAGCTCGCCGAAGATGCGCAGGGTAATCCTGGTGCCGCGCGTCATCGGCACGCCGTGCCATTTCGAGTCGTCGAACATCAGGCAATGGCCGGCGAGCTCGCGGACCCTGTTTCGCGCTTGATCCCAGATCAGCATGCCGACGTTGCCGGTAGACGGGATGAGGGAGATACCGAGCGCCCGCTCGACGTCGTAGCGGCCCCCGGCATCAGGCAGCGTATCGCGATGCGTCGGCATGAACGTGTCCTGACACACGAACGCACGCACGAGGCCGATGTGCCGATAAGGCAGCGATTCGATGGCGGCGATCGTGTACGCAATGCGCCCGGAGAGCTCTGGTCGCCACAACCAGCTCTCGTGCGGCAGATTCTTGTTCACCGAGAAGCGCGGATCGCGCAGAACGTCGTTGACAGTCGAGTTGCGCAAATAGAATACCTTCGCGCTGCGCAGCTTGCGACGTTCTACGCCGCAATCTCCATAGGAATCGATGCGCAAATAGTCTTCGCGCGACGCCGATCGGAATGGAATTTCGCCGGCCAGGCCCTTGGTCACCTGCCATTGGTACGGCGGGGTATCGATGAAGAAGTCCGCCGCGCCACGAATCTCGCTCGCCATTCGTGCATAGTCGAAGCTGTAGTCGAGCGACGCCGCCAGAACATCGCCGGGCGCGATGAGCTTTTCGGCGACGGCGTTCACACTGGCCTCGCGTGATCGGGCACGGGCTGCCGCACGTGCATGGGTGGCGCGTGTTTTTCCAGATGGCTTTCGATCGCGGCGTTGACCGCTGCCGCGTGGGTCACCGCAGACATGTGGCCCGCACCTTCAATGAAGACCAGCTCGCAATTCGGCAGCGTCGAGCACAGCACCTGCATGAGCCGCTGCAGGGCGAGCGTCGTCTCGGTTCCCTGAATAAGCAGCGTTGGTACGGCCAGTGCGCGGTAGTCGGAGAGCGCGGGCCGTTGGCGCTCGAGCGAGTGCGGCCATTGGTAGGCGAGCTTGCGCATACTCTCGATTACCGCTGCGCGGCTGGGGCCGGCCATGGCCGCGAGCGTGCCCTCGCCCATCCAGTAATCCAGGAAAATGCGCGCCGCCTGTTCCAATTCGCCACGCCGGGCATGCGCGAGTACGGGGTCTGCAACGGCGCGAATTTCAGCGTACGCCGCGTTTTCATGCGCATGATCCAGCAGGTAGTGCAGCGAAGGCTCGATCAGCGTAAGGCTTTGGACGTATTCGGGATACTCGAGCGCAGTGCGCGCAGCGACATGTCCCCCATACGAATGGCCGACCAGATGCACTGGCGCGTCCGCGATCTCGATCATCGCCGCCGCGATCTCCGCCTCGTCGGCAATGAGGTCAAGGCGTCCAGTGGTCCAGTGACCCGTGCCGCCGTAGCCGAGCAAGTCGGGCGCGAGGACGCGATAGCGGGGGGCAAGCCGCTCGGTCAGCCGCCGCCATTGTCCGCTCGAGCTTCCCGCCGAATGCAGAAGCACCACACCCAAACCCTCGCCGGCTTCCCGGTAATGAACGTTCACGTCGCGCACGAACGTCGTAGGCATGCTTTCTCCTTTAGGCCGCGGCTACGCGCTCGAGCCTCGTGCCCGCGATGACGGCCGCGGCGCGAGAATGAAAATCGTTCGGCCGGCGGCAGACCAGGGCGTACATCGCGAAGGCATGGCCGGCGTCATAGGGCTTCGCGGGGTCGTAACGCACTCGATCGATCACCGGAATGGCGCTCGGGTCGCTGCATTTGGCCCGATACTCGCCACGGCGCAATTCGCGCGGCACGCGCACGAGGCCGATATGCCGGGCCGGCCAGCGAATTCGCGGTCTGTTCTTCAACCCAAGCAGCACGGCAAGCACCTCGTCGTAGGCATGCACGCGCAGACGTACGGCCGCCTGCTCCCACATCGTCCCCGGCCGCAGATTGAGATCGAATGGATACAGGCGGCCGTTGCGCGGCACGCACTGGAAATAAATGATTGAGCGGCGCAACCCGGCGTTCGCCAGCGCACCCGCCATGCGGATGGGCGTCTGGACGTCAGGATGTTTTACGCCGAGCAGCACGCGGCCCATGACCTTGGAATTCGGCAAGGTCTGCATTACGTTGCAGTCGTAGAGATGCGCCGTGCCGTTGCCTGCAACCGTGCCGACCGACCATAGATCGGCGTCGACGTACTCCATCACGAGCTGCCTTTGGTCCGGCCGCGTGGACTGCGTGGCAAAAAAACGCTCGAGCAGCTTCTCGCGATAGAGGTAGCGGCGGAAGTCGCGCAGATCGTCGAATACCCGGTAGCCCCAGGGCTGCGGACTCGAGGACCCGGTGCCGCAATCCGGCTTTACGATGACCGGACCGCCGAATGAACCGCGCAGGTCGCGATCGCATACCGGTACCAGCCAGCGCAGCAGTTCAAAACCTCGGCGCGAGAGAAACTCGTAGGTCAGGGACTTGCTGCGCGCGATGCCGACCGCCACCGGATCCGGTCCGGGCACGCCGTAGGTGCGCGCCATCCAGGCGGCGTCGAGCCCGCGGGAATCGCTCGCCGGCAAGACGGCGACGGTCTTGTCGTCGGGATGCGCGCGAACTTCCAGACCGAGCCGGGATGCTGCCGCCACGAAGGCGGCCGCCTTCTTCTTGCTTTCGTAGCTGTCGCTACAGAGCAGCACTACGTTTCGGCGCGGCTGGCGGGCGTCCATTACATTCAACAGGCCGAAAGCTGGTGCGCGTCGCGCAGCAAGGCAAGCGCACGTTTATGGATTTGGGAAATGCGCCCCTTGCTGAGATCAAGAATGTGCGCGATCTCCCTGAATTCGAGATTCTGGAAATAGTGGTACGTGACCACGCGCCGCTCCTGCTCAGGGAGCGCTCCTACGACGGCGACGAGCCGCTGCTTGAGCTGCTGCAGCTCCAAGCGTTCGTAGAAATGCTCGACGTACTGGGCCGCGCTCTCGCTGACGAGCAAGCCGCAGTCTTCCAGGAGAAAGCCGAGCGCTGAGAGCGCCATGACGTCCCCTATCTCGCGTAGTAGCCCGCTCGTCCGCGCGCGTCGCACCGGTTCCATGCGCTCCTTCTTTAGCCGGTAGAGCAATCCGGCCTGCTCGCGGCGCTCGCTGAAGTTGGCGATGCTGTTGCGGATGGCGCCCTGGATTCGATAGGTCGCAAAGGTATTGAAGCGCACGCCGCGGTTCCAGTCGAAGGTGTCGACCGCCTCTATCAAGCCGACCATTCCGCACTGCAGGTAGTCGGTGAACTCCGCGTCATCAGCCAGGCGCTTGGCATACAGCGTCGCCGCAATGGCGCGGGACAAGTGTCGGTAGCGCTCGATCAGGCGTCCACGTGCGGCCGTATCGCGCGTCGTGGTGTAGCGCTGCCAAAGGTGAAGCTCTTCAGCGGAGCCTGAGAGACCTTGGTTAGCCGCGAGATCGCGCGCGCCCGGCACCGTCAGCATGCCGATTGTCATCCGCGATTGCGCACGCAACGCTCCTCTTGCTTCGCCAACGCATTCGCGCATGCGATTACGAAGGTAAGAGCGCCGGTTTTTCGCTGTCAAACGTATTAAAAAGTGATGCAACGATCGCCGCTAAGCGCTTGAACAGGCGTAGCGCCGCAACCGACTGCGGAATCAGGTCTGCATATACCTGAGGTGATACAGAGAGCTTGTTACTTACCTGGAACGAGCGGCACGAAGCGCACCGGGATCACTTCGCGCTCGTCGTAGCCGCCGTCGGCGCGCTTGGTGACGAGCTTCAGATACTGGATGAAGCCGTCGCCGCCGACCGGGATCACCATGCGCGCGCCGGCCTTGAGCTGCGCCACGAGCGCCGGCGGCACGTGCGGCGCCGCGGCGGTGACCACGATGCCGTCGTAAGGCGCCTTCTCGGGCCAGCCGGCGTAGCCATCGCCAATCTTCACTTCGACATTGCGATAGCCCATCGCCGCGAGCCGCTCGGCGGCGCTGCGCCCAAGGCTCTCGATCAGCTCGATGCTGTAGACCTGCTTCACGATCTCGGCGAGCACCGCCGCCTGGTACCCCGAGCCCGTGCCGACCTCGAGCACGATGTGCTCCGGCCTGGGCGCGAGCAGATCGGCCGAGAGCGCGACGATGTAAGGCTGGGAGATGGTCTGCCCGTTGCCGATCGGCAACGGCCGATTCTGGTACGCGGCCGACTGCTGCTCGCGCGGCACCAGGCGATGGCGTTCGACCTTGCCCATC
>WNFI01131980.1_pt2 | contig 11073 bp, 10 predicted proteins | sample 5400471 | NCBI WGS metagenome assembly WNFI01 (sample SAMN13153348, study PRJNA577476) | soil metagenome | isolation source: 100 cm saprolite on Douglas fir-dominated hillslope | place: USA:California | collected 2013-09-17 | reverse complement strand
GGCGGCTCAAGATAGTCCGGCGGCTGCCGGACGAAGCCCTAGTATCCGTCACCAAAACGCCTCGCACCGAAGATTGCGTTTCAATCGTGGAGCGGAACCCTAGCACTTCGTTAAGACCCGCTGGAGACGCAAGCACGTTCGCTTAATACGCGCCTTCAGCATCCCAAGCCGGCTCCGCGGGTGCAACTCGGACTTGGCGCAGTACTCCAATAACTCCAACACTCCAATACTTCATTACTCCATCACTCCGCTCTCTTCCCACTTGTGGCTCGCCACCCCTTTATAGTAATTCTATTTACAATGAAGAAGCTGGTTGTTCTCGGGACACTCCTCCCTGTGATTCTTCTGACGAGCTCGATCGCAGCTGCGTTCGATTTAGGCAAGGTTCATAACCTGGTCGTATTTGGCGATAGTCTATCGGATAACGGCAACACATTCGCGGCGGTCGGTTTACCGAAGCCGCCCTATTATAAGGGACGATGGACTAACGGATTGAATTGGGTCGATGACTTCACCACAATCGCCGGGCTCCCCCCTGCGACTGCTTACCTCGAAAACGGGGGAACGAACTTTGCGGTCGGCGGTTCCACCTCTGCTTTGTTAGGGGCGCAGATCGCGGTCTATCTGGTCACGGTTAAGGGTAGCGCGGATCCAGCTGATCTTTTTGTAATCTGGATCGGATCCAATGATTTTATGGCCGGGCTCCAGCCTAGCAACACCATCGCGGCGATCGGCGCTGAAATCACGGCATTAAGTCTCGCCGGGGGTCAGCAATTTCTGGTGATCAATGTGCCCGACATTTCACTGACACCTGACATTATTGCTAAAGGCACAGCTAAGGTTCAGGCCGCCAAACAGTTCGTCGCCAGCGTTAATACCCAGCTGCAGAACCAGATTCCGCTTTTGGCATCTCTGTTCGGCGTGAAGATAGACTTGATCGATGTGGTTCCGTTGTTCACGCAGTTGGTCAACAACCCGGCCTCATTTGGTTTCAAGAATAGCACCGGGGAGGCTTACAATCCCAGTACCCACCAAGAGGTGAAACATCCGAATCAATATGTGTTTTGGGATGGTTTCCATCCGACCAAACGGGTTCACCTGTTGGCCGCGCAAATGTTCGAAAAAGACGCTTCCGCCAATGTAATACTGCTAGGATCTACCCACTGACCGGGAGCCTCGCCTTACGCCGCCTGGAGCTTGGCCATTTTCTCGAGCATCAGAGTGATGATCAACCGCGCCGCTTGTTCAAACCCGCTTCGACCAGTGTTGATGACCAGGTCGTAGTTAGTCGGGTCCTCAGTATCCGTCCCGAAATAGGTGCGGACATAGCGGCGCCGGCGTTCATCGGTCTCACGCACTAAACGAGAGGCCCTGTCTTGGGATAGCTGATGGTAATTGGCGAAATTCAGCACCCGATCCGAAAATGGGGCCACCAAACGAATACTAGTGACGTGTGGCAACCCGGCAGTAATCGTGCTGGCGCCGCGTCCAACTAGAATGACGTTTCCTTGCGTCGCCAACCTCCGGATTGTTTCCATGGTATGCTGGCGCATTAACCAAAAAGATGGGTGCAATCCCAGGACCGACTCGAACGCATCCGTGAGCGGGAGCTTCGCATCTTCCGGGATGTAGCGCTCCATGGTGGTCGATAGTTGATGGTCTTCGAGTATCCGTTGCGCCAGGTTACGATCGAAGACCGTCCAAGGAGAGGGAGGCTGGCCTTGATAATGGCGGTTCAAATGTTGCGCCACCAGACTAGCCACGGTCAATGCGCCCGCGCCGCTTTGGCGTGAGATGGTGATAGCGGGTCTCTGTTGCGTCTGGGGTTTCTCGACAGACAAAAACTGCGCACCCACATACCGCGCGAAAGTATCGGCTGAGTATCTGCTCATAACTTACAACCTCTGGTGTTTTGGGGGAACGACGCTCAGTTTAGGAGCACTAGGACTGAATTTACACCATTTTCCGCTGCGAACAATCCCAACGCCCAATGATAACGCCGGGAGGCTCCGGTGGATGCCGGACCGCGAACGCCGGGAACTGGAGCTGCCGTGGCAACAATGATGGCGCATGCCAATCCGATCACGCTCGTTCCCGGTCCGGCATCCGCCGGACCGCTCCCGGCGTTGTAACAGGCGTTGTTATCAGTAGACCGTGCGGGCCGCAGACACTATCTTTCCTCCAACGGCTGCCACGCGCGCGTCGCCACGAAACTGGCTCGATGAGCGGACGCGTCTCGTGACGCCATCAGGTGGCCCTATGCGTTTTTCGGACCGTTCGGAAGCTGGTCGACAGCTGGCGCAAAAGCTCAGCGATTACGCGAACCATCCGGACGTGGTGATCTTAGCGTTACCGCGGGGAGGGGTACCGGTGGGGTTTGAAATTGCCACGGCTTTAAACGCTCCGTTGGATATCATTGTCGTCCGAAAACTTGGCGTCCCCGATCGCGAAGAACTGGCTATGGGAGCGATCGCGAGTGGCGACGTATGCGTGCTGAATCAAGAGATAATCGACTGGTTACAAATCCCGCCGGCCGTTATTGATTGGGTGACCGAACTAGAAACAACGGAATTGCACCGTCGCGAACAAGTCTATCGCGGCACGACGCCACCGCTCGAAATCGCTGGTAAGATTGTTATCCTGGTTGACGACGGCATCGCTACCGGCTCGACGATGCGGGCTGCGGTGGAGGTCGTGCGCTCACGCCATCCCCAGCGCGTGGTGATTGCGGTCCCAACGGCTCCAGCTTCAACCATCAAAGAGCTAAGAAGCGCCGTTGACGATTTTGTTAGCGTGATCTCATCAGACGCATTTGTGGGAGTAGGCCAGTGGTATGAAGATTTTCGGCAGGTCTCCGATGAGGTCACCCGCGAGTTGTACGAACGAGCGCGGGGCGGGGGCGGGGGTGGCCAGCCTTTTGTAAAAAGGACATTGGGCGGGGTGGCATGAAAGTAATCAGTAATCAGTGGGTCAGTAATCAGACAGAAACGGAGTAGTGGAGCACTGGAGTAATGGAGTATTGGAGTGATGGTCATTGGCGGGCTCCGCCATCGTTAACTGCATAACTCCAATACTCCAGTACTCCATCACTCCGTTTGTGTCTGATTACTGTCTCACTGATTACTGATTACTATTCGTTGAGATCACCTCGATGCGTGAATTTCCGGCGATGGCTACTGAGGCAGGAACGGCAATCCTAATTCTCTATCGGCGGATTGAGTTCCGACCTCAAGCCCGGAGCCAACCGTTTGTACACACCCTTTCAGATGCTGAGGTTGAGGATGCCGTCGGCTCATTCCGGCAGTTCCCCTTACTGGTGATGGAACTCACTCACGGTTTGGTTCAAATCGAATTCGAGATTGTATCAGCAGAACGAAAATTAACTACATTGACCCAGATGGGGCCAGCGGAATACTGGCCGTCGCCGGATGATACGCGTCCGGAGCTCGACACTTTGGCTCCAGCCGCACGTTATGATTCTGTATTTGTGCTTTGGCCGCAGAGTGACCTTGTGACCGGACGCTCGATTCCGTCGGGGGGGTGGGGATTAGCGATAGCCGCGCATGCCTGGTCGAACTGGGCAACCTACGCCACCGTCGCTAATGCGCGTTCGGCGACGTGGCAAGTTCCGACGATTGGTGAAGTATGGTTGCATGAATGGTTACACGGAGTCTGCTCATTCTATGCTGACCTCGGTTACCCGATGCCTGCCGGCGACGCAGACGGCGGCGGCCGGCACGGGTACAAACAATCACCGGACTCAGGTTGGACCGACTATTATCGCGACCTTATGACCGGCAATGTGTTGGAAGACGGCCGCCGGGTTGGGATCCCGTTAGCGGCGTGGCCGGAGTGGAGCGCTGCGCGAATAGCAGATAGCAAATAGCAAATTGGTGCGTCGGCACCTTGGAGCGCGGGCCTTTGCGAGGCCGACCTCCAAGGTGTTGCGTCCGAAACCTAGACTACATGCAGACACGAAGGAGGCCGCTCGGACGGATCACTTCTAGATCTGGGGCATTGGCGGACTTTAATGTTGACGGCGCGCGCGCAAACCCGCCTAGCAAGCGAAATAGCTCCACAGCGCTTAGCACAGTGGTTTGCTATCTGCTATTTGCTATTTTCTATTCCGCGCAGCGTCTTTCTAGCTCCTCCCAAATCAGAACCGCAGCGAACTATCCATCAAGTGGTAGGTTTGCCCGAACCACAGCAGGATGCCGGATGCGACCAACAAAAGGAGCGTGTGCACCCGGTTTAAGAGGGTGCCGAATTGGCCGACCCAGAAGTAGAACGTGGCGATACCGATCACGGCGACGCCTCCGTCGAGACCGATCCAGGCTAGCCAATGAATGGTGTCGAGCCATCGATCCTGGGTAGCGGAGATCCGGGTAGTATCGTTGCCGAGGTTCAGTAAGAACAGGCCTGGTACCACGGCTAAGGCGACAATAATCACACACCAAAGCCGGGACAATAGATAAAGAATCTTAGCTCCGATATTGCTCTCGAAAAGCGGTCGCTTATATCGCCATCGCACTATCATGGCGATTGGAAATAGCGCCGCCGTTAGCGCAATGAAGCCGAGTGCTGGACCAATTAACCATAAAACGAACGGGCGCGACTGGGTTAGGCTCACTTTTTGAAAAACTGCGATCGGCCCCGGCACTAAGTCTGCGATCTTTTCATTCTGGCCATGGCGAAAGCCGATCAGCTTTTCACCGTTAATTTCCCGGTAAATCAGGGGGGCGATTTCCTGCCAACGAATTGGGGATCCCCGGCTATCTTTGAACGAATCAATCGTGAGGACGCCGTTCGGGTCGGCGGTTACGTTAGCCTGATCAGCGAGCGCTAAAGATCGTAGAAAAGTTGAGTCAGATCGGCGGCTAAATTGGTAAAAACCTTTTACTAAGTCACCATCCTTACTTTGGGAGGCGATCGGCTGAGTCGTGGCGGCGGGGGCCGGATAGTATCGATCGAGAAACGCGTGCACAATCTCTTCCTGATTCAGTTTGCCATCGTTGCCCGCGCTATTTAGCGAAACGAAGAATCCGACTTTGTGCTCCGGGATAAGAATGAGATCGCTATGGAAATAGACCGTATCACCGACATGCCCAATGATGCGCGGGCCGGATGGCCGGCGCTCCATGAAAACGAGCCCCATCGCATTCAGGGAGGGATCAAGTACTAACACGCGGTCTTCCATCTTTTGCAAGGAATCCGGGTTGAGGATCTGCGCGCCTTCCAACGCACCTTGATTCAATAGCGCCCCCATGAAACGGCCCATGTCGTACCCCGTACTGGAGAGAGCGCCAGCCGGAACTGCTTGTACGAACTCAAACCCGCCGGGAGGACCAGAGGCGGTGTTGTAGCCGTTCGACATGTCGGGCAACAAATCTTCCGGCAACGGTTGATCAAAGCTGCTGTGGTTCATCTGCAAGGGCCGAAAAATCTGGTACCGGACATATTCCTTGAATGGAACACCGGACACTCGTTCGACGATGTAGCCGGCCAGCGCTAAGCCGTAATTGGAGTAAGCGGGAACAGCACCCGGTGAGAAAAGCCGATCCGGCATCTCGACGATGAGATAGTCTCTCAGCGGCTGGAGTTCTTCGCGCCGGCTGACAAACAGGTTGCGCAGCCGCTGATCAAAGCCGGCGGTATGCGTGAGCAAATTTCGCATCGTGATCGGCTGCGTGAACGTGGCCGGGATTTTGAAGCGGTCCGGGACCACTGTTTGCCGGCGCGCGAAATCGGAGTAACCAAAACCTTTACAGAGCAAAATCTGGCTGTCCTTCACGACGGTGATAACCGCACCGGCAATATCGCGGTGGGTGAGTTCGGCATTCATCAGGCCGTCGAGAAATGGTCCCAGATCTTCAGCGGTGAGATTTGGCGGCGCCGGCGCGGTTGAGGCCTCCGGTGCGGCCGGCGAAACGACTGGGGAAGGAGACGGTGTTGGTTGCGGTGTCTCCTGAGCAAGCGCGGTGAATGGGAAGAGGCCCAGGAGCAGAACAAAATAGCGATTCATGATCGATGGATCGTTTCGTCGAACTTCAGCAACTCAATTGAGTTGTCGAAGACAGTATAGTAGACGCCGGATTCGGCTCCTAGTTTCTGGTTTCGGTAGCAAGGTCGGCCACCGGCGAGAGGGATCGAAAATGGTGGGGCGAGGCTCCTGCACGGCCTTGGCGGCTTTCCAGGGACTGCGATGTTGAAGGATATGAGGGGTTTTAGGCCGTTGCGCTCGCCGAGCCGCGTCCACGATAGGGCCACGACCCAACGCGTTGAATGGTACACATTCCCTCGCGCTTCAGATACAATGGGAGACGGCGCACGCTGGACCCCGGCTCGGCAGTCAGTCAGTGCTGTCTACTATTAGATTCGAACAACCCAAGCGCCTTGTGCACCCTTTGAGTAAGATCCGGAGCCTCGCCCCACCATTTTTGGCCCCGCCCCTCCTAATGCCCGATCCGAGAATCCCCGAACGGCCCCGAATATGCCGCTGTCGTCTCCTTCTGGATATGATCGAGCGGAAGCAATGGGAAAAGCAGTTCCGCTACTCGATATGCCTCTTCCAGATTCGGGTACCCGGAAAGAATGAAACACTCAATCCCGAGCGCTGCATATTCCTTGAGCCGGTTTGCGACCGTCTCCGGATTCCCTACCAACGCGGTGCCGGCGCCGCCGCGGACCAAACCGACTCCAGCCCAAAGATTCGGACTGATCTCAAGCCGATCCCGTTTCCCACCGTGAAGCTGGCTCATCTGTTTCTGACCTTCGGAATCGAATCGGGCAAAAGTCTTTTGCGCGGCGGCAATACTTTCGTCTGAAACGTAACGCAAAAGATCATCGGCGGCTTGCCAGGCTTCTTTATCGGTTTCCCGCACGATGATGTGGACGCGTAAACCGAACCGAAGTGTTCGACCCACCGAGGCAGCTAGCCGGCGCACCTCTTCGATCTTAGCGGCGACCGCTTCGGGCGGTTCCCCCCAAGTCAGGGAAACATCGACATGCTCCGCTGCGATCCGATGACCGGCTGGAGAGGCACCGCCAAACCAAAGCTCTGGATACGGCTTTTGCGGACCAGGCCGGAAAAGCTTGGCGTCCTGTACCTGCAAATAGGTGCCGTTAAAATCGACCGACTCGCCCGCAAGTACCCGGCGAAAAATGTGAAGAAATTCACCCGTTAGTGCGTACCGCTCATCATGTTTCAGGTGTAAACCATCTCCGGCGAGTTCGACCGGGTCGCCGCCGGTAACAACATTGAGGAGCAGCCGGCCGCCCGAATATTGATCAAAGGTTGCGACCATTCGTGCCGCCATGGTCGGCGTCATTAGTCCGGGACGCACCGCGATCAAAAACCGCATCTTTTGGGTTGATGGAATGAGGGTGGAGGCGGTGATCCAAGAATCGTCACAGGTTCGTCCCGTCGGCAACAATGCTCCGTAAAAACCTAGGCTATCTACCGCTTCGGCCACCTGCCGCAGATAGGCGTAGTTCGTGTCACGCGCTCCCTGAGCCGAACCAAGATAACGGCCGTCTCCGAAGGTTGGAATGAACCAGAGTAATTTCATTTCTTAAAACGCCGGGCAGGGTCTATTACGGCCACCATCATTGCGAGCTCGCCGGTATTCGCGCGACGGCTTCCGAGACTCGGATTGTTTTTGGAATCAATTTTAACGAAAAGAAAGTGTCACCGATCGTCTGTTGATCAGAAACGACCTGGTCAGTGATCGGTTGAAAGCCCCAGGGTTGAGCCTGGATCACCTTGGATATCACCTGCTCGCTCATCCCTAACTGCGGAGCCAAGTAGCTAACAACCTCTTGCGGTTTTGTCGTGACCCAGGTTCCACAACGGCCGACCGCATCGCGTACGGCCAACAAAACTTCTTGATGCGCTTCAGCAAAACGCCGGTCGGCCAGAAAGAATTCTCGGTTTGTGGCCACACCTTCTGCATCCTGCAGAATCCGAGCACCGGAACGATCAATGGCCGCGCTCATGTACGGATCCCAGATCACCCACGCATCGACGCTGCCTCCTTCGAATGCCGCCCAAGCGTCTGCTGGCGTTAAATAGACCGGCGTAATGTCGTCGATCTTAAGCCCATTTTTCTCGAGGAGTTTCACCAGAAAGAAATGGACGTTCGACCCTTTATTAAGCGCAATCCGTTTGCCTTTAAGATCGGACCCACCCCGAATGGAAGAACCTTTTTTTACTAACACGCCTTCGCCTTTCGGATAAGGTGGTTGGTTACCGAAATAGACGAGGTTCACACCGGCTGCTTGGGCGAAAACCGGTGGCGCTTCCCCCGTGTTCCCGAAGTCGATACTGCCGGCATTCAGAGCTTCCAATAATTGCGGCCCCGCCGGGAACAAGATCCAGGTCACCGTGATTCCTTTGGCGGACAAAGATTTCTCTAAGCTTCCCTCCGCTTTCAGGACGTTAAGTGTCCCATACTTCTGATACCCGATGCGAACGGAAGACAGTTTTTGGTCTTCCGCATGTGTGAGTGGGACTAACGTTAGGAATGCCACGCACGAAAATGCCGCCCAGCGGCTGAAGATGATAGCCCAGAGCGCCTCGACGCTTACCGCGAAGCGGTTCAACAGAATAGCCCAGGGCTTTAGCCCGGGCTTTAGCCCTGGGTTAACGATAACCAATGAATGCGCCCTGAAAGCATCCTCAACCCCGCTACGCGGGGCGCCCGAGGATGGTCGTATTTTCCGCACGACATGATTTCGCTGACTCGACCGCTCGACTCCGGTCTGGTGCCCCTTCAGGGCACATCCCGTAACAACGCCCCACCCAGGCTTAAAACCCTGGGCTATTCTCTGTAACCGCTTCGCGGTAAGTCCCGTGGACAGGCGCCGTGCCCTCCCGGTATTCGTCAATAAATCACGCCACCCATACCTACGACGATGCCGGCTCCAGTTGTCTGATCCCTTGTTTACGGACGATCCCTCCCGGATGTTCATCCGGAAGTTTCGGTCCCCATCGATAGCGAATTGATGAGAGAGCTGCCGAGCGACCGCCAGTGCTTCTTCATCCGACGCAATGCGATGTGCCTTTGCGGGGCGAGGGGAGTGAGCAACTTGTTCGGGAGGAGGCGAAACTTCGATAGTAGTACCAGGCATAGACGCGATTTGCATCAACTCTACTAATTAAGTAGGCATTGCAAACGAAAAAAAACGACTCGCGCACTGTCGCGTTGTCATCTATCCGTAAAGCCTGATGTGCTCTCCGTACGCGTTGCGATCTTTCCGCGATGGATTAGTGAAGGGCCGCGGGACATCGTTCGCGGATGCAAACTCTCGTAATCGTCCTTCCGACTTCGCTGAACCATTCGGCAACCAAACTTGGCGCGCGAAGCTACGTCGGACAAGCTGTCCTCGAAGACGGAGTGGTGGAGTAGCGGAGGGTTGGAGTATTGCCCTTTTTGCTTTTATGCTCGGCATCGTCGGCCGAGCTCACGCCGATGATATCACCGCCGCGAACGGCAAGGTTTTTCATAACGTTGAAGTTTTGACCCGGAACGCTTCGGCCATGTTGATTCGCAGCGAGGAAGGGGAGACGGCACTTTCTTACAGCGAATTGAAACCTGCGGACCGGGATAAGTACTCGAAGACCATGGTGAAATCGATCGAGCTCCCGGCGTTGACGGTGATCGGCGAGAAGCCAAGCTTCCTGGAAGATTCAAGCCGCTCAAAGGCGGCAGCGGCCGCACAGAAAGAAATCAACAAGGCGATCGAGGCCAAGAAGGATGCGGCGGCAGACCGGAAAGAACATCCTCCTCTCGAACCGATTAAGCTCTTTCACGGCGGCATTAACCTCAGCTTAGGCGGTTCAAACGCACTCCCTGAGGGCGGTCTTCAGCCCGGCTATCTCGGCCTGCAGTATCAACAGCTATCGCCGAACATCGTCGAGAAAGACCTGAAAATCTTCGACGACGCCATCAACGGCAAGCAGTAGAGGCGCGAACTCGCCTTCAGCTCGTTCGCGAATAGCAAATAGCAGATAGCAGATAGCAGATAGCAGATAGCAGATAGCAAATTAGCTGCGCCGACGTTCGGACATTATATACCGAAGTCACACGCACGGAACGGCTCAAAACCGGCGCGGACTAGTCTGATAGAGGAACCACGTCAGCGGCGCGCCGAGTTCTTCGCCCCACCGGTTCCTCGCCCCACCGAATCATGGGCGTTTCCTCGCCCATTCGCCGTTTCGCCGATGCCAAACGCCCATACGCCGACAGATCCTATTTGCTATCTGCTATTTGCTATCGGACGAGCTTCAGGCGAGTCCGTCTTGATGAGCTGGATGAACGTAGTCGAATTTTCGTTCTACCTCGTCGAGACATTCGCGTTGCCGTTCGCGATTTTGGTCTTCGTTTTTGAACGCCGCAAAGAACGGATCGCCGACCAAGAGGAGCTTTATCAGCGTCTGTCGGACGAATACACCAACTTCCTTAAACTGGTTTTGGACAACGCCGATCTGCAGCTGCTCCGGAAAGGGGCTTCTCTTCCGTCGATCACTGAAGAACAAAAGGAACGCCGCCTCGCGCTTTTCGGAATTCTAGTGTCGATCTTCGAGCGAGCCTACATCCTGGTCTATGAAGACCACATGGACAAACAGACCAAACGTCTGTGGTCCTCCTGGGAAGATTATATCCGGGAATGGTGCCAGCGCCCTGATTTCCGCAAAGCTTTACCCGATCTGCTCGAAGGCGAAGACCCCGATTTCCGCAAACACATCGAACGGATTGCGCGAAGCGGGCCCGAACTCGCCTGAAGCTCGTTCGCGAATAGCAAATAGCAGATAGCAAATAGCAAATCGCCCGCGACGTGGAGCGCGCCTCGCTTGCGAGGCCGACTTCGAGCGTGTCATCTCCTGCAGCGCCCTCCTGGCTCCTGGATTCTGGCTCCTGACTCCTCTCCTTGAACGCCCGCAACTCCTCGAACTCCTTCATTCAGCGAACGCGCGCTTGAGGCGTATTAACGCGCGGTATTATACTATGGCTTTGAAAGCGTTAAGTTTTCTCAGCCTTTTCTTCATCATGAATGGTTCGCCTCTTTTCGCCG
>WNFI01173473.1_pt1 | contig 11074 bp, 11 predicted proteins | sample 5400471 | NCBI WGS metagenome assembly WNFI01 (sample SAMN13153348, study PRJNA577476) | soil metagenome | isolation source: 100 cm saprolite on Douglas fir-dominated hillslope | place: USA:California | collected 2013-09-17 | reverse complement strand
CGTGACCTCCAGGCCGCCGCCGGAGCCTTGCCACTTGGCAACGTCCTGCATGGTAGTGATGGGCGTCAGCGTGATCTGCACGTTGGCGGACCTGAGCGCGCCATCGAGCGCTGTGGTGAGCTGTTGTAGCGCCGACGCGCTTTGCTGGCCGCCCTGGCCCATCACCTGGACGCCGTTCTGGTCAATCGTCACGGGAACGCCGCCGATGGCCGCGTTGGCGATCGTCGTAGTGATCGTGCCCTTGCCGCTCGCGTTCGACCCCGGCGCGAAGCCTTTCAGCGTCGTATTTACCGCGCCGAATGTAATCAACCCCTGGAACAGCTCCACATTCGAGAGGTGTACGGTGATCGCCACCTGCGCCCCCGAATTATCCGCCTGGGCCACCGCGACAGAGGAAGAGTCCGCCTGCGCGTAGGGCAGCGCCGGATTGGGAGACGGCAGCCCGCCTCCCGCGAGCTTCAACAAGTTGGGGTTCGCGAGATCGGCGGTCTTGAGCAGCGCGGCGAGCTGCTGCTCCACGGCGTCCGGCAGGGCGATCGGCGGCACTCCCGCGGCCGTGCCGTGCGGCATATACGGCGTGTAGGATGCGTCGCCGGCCTGGCGGGCGACCTGTTTGCTCGCCACAGCGGGGGGCGTGGGGCAGAGCAGGACGAGGATGCAGGGCGTCGCGGTGGGCGTGGGGGGCGAGCCGGGCACGGTGGTCGGCGTCGGCGTCGGCGTCGCGGCCGAGCCGCCGGAGCCGGGAGTAGGCGTCGCGCCGACGGAGGGGATATTGTTGCAGCCTGGTGAGGGCGGCGGCGGGGGCGGGGGCGTCGGCACGCCCGACACCGTGGGCACAGGCGGCGTCGGCAGGGACGGCGAGCCGCCGGGGACCAGACCGGGCGGCGGCGCGAACTGATAGGTGGCCACCGCGGCGTAGGCCTGGGCGTAGGCCTCGGCGGCCAGCGCCTGCTGCTCCCCCGCCCTCGCCTGCGTGGCCACGCCGTCGCTGAGCACCCCTACCTGACCGTTTGCACTGCCTGTGCCGGGATAGCGCGCCTCCTCATAGCTCTGCATAGCTCTGCACCTGACAATTGGGGGCGCCGTTCTGCGCCGCCTGAGCCAGCCCCGCGTTGATCGCCGTGCCAGGGGTGAAGTACGCCGCGCGGGCATCGGCGCTGGGGTTGCCATCTATCTCGACGTAGACGTCGGGCGCCGATTGGTCCAGCGCGGGGATGTTGAGGAACTCATCGTTGAGGACATAGGGCTGGATTGCCCAGCCCGTCCCCGTGACGCCGTAGGTCGCCAGCGCGTCGGTCGAGGCGTGGGCGATGAAAGGCAGCGCCAGCCCGATGACGCCAAGCCAGCCCGAGGCCAGCCCCGCCAGCGCCAGCCGGCGCAGCAGCCGGCGGCGCGGCGTGGACCGGCGTCGCTTCCGCGGAGATGCACGCATCGCGTCCCTCCTCCATCTACCTCGTGCCGCTAGCGCCTCATGCCGGATCGTGGATCCGGCGCGGCGGGGGCGCCGGCCCCATACTGTGGCAGCACCTGATGCTGGTTGGTGTTGCCGCGCGCCTCCTGCTCGGCTTCGTGCGCCGCCACGTACTGCTCGAGCGCCTCGCTGGCGACCTGCCCCAGCGGGCGGCCGTCGGCCACCGTGCGCATGCGCCGCACCAGCGCCGGGTCCACGCGCACGCGCAGCATCTCAGTCTCCGCCGCGCGCACGCGCTCGTAGTCGGGACGCGCGGCGCCCGCACCCAGCTACGAGCTTTCGACGAAGCCCTCGCGCGCCGCCAGTGCTGCCGCCGGCCCGGCGAAGCTCAGCGCGCCGGTCTCGAGCACGTAGGCGCGGCTGGCGACGGCCAGCGCATTGCCCACGAACTGCTCCACCAGCAGGATGGCCGTGCCGTCAGCGGCGATCTGCGGCAGCAGTGCGAAGAGCTGCTTGACCACGCCCGGCGCCAGGCCGAACGACAGCTCGTCAATCATCAGCAGGCGCGGTCCGGTGACCAGCGCGCGCCCGACGGCGAGCATCTGCTGCTGGCCGCCGGAGAGCGTACCGGCGAGCTGGCCCATGCGCTCGCCCAGGACGGGGAAGAGCGCCAGCGCGCGCTGCAAGCGGCGATTGAATTCGGGCAGGGCGACGCCCGCTCCGTAGGCTGCCATGCGCAGGTTCTCCGCGACGCTGAGCCGCGGGAACATGCCGCGCCCCTCCGGCATATGCGCGATGCCCAGGCGGGCGATCTGCTCGGCGGAGCGCCGATCAATACGCTGGCCGTCGAAAATAATCTGCCCGGAGCGCGGCCGCAGCAGAGCCGCAGCAGACCGGAGATGGCGCGCAGTGTGGTCGTCTTGCCGGCGCCGTTGGCGCCCAGCAGCGCCACCACCTCGCCCTGGCCCACCGCCAGCGAGAGGTTGCGCACCGCGACGATCTGCCCATATGTCACCGTCACGTCGCGCAGCTCCAGCAGCGGTTGTGGCGCCTGGTGGCCGTTGCCGCTCGCCTGAGCCACCTGGGCCGGCATCGGCGCAGTGGGGACGTCGTGGGCGCCATTCCTAGCGCGCGGCGGCTGAGCGGCTAGACGTTGCGCTGAGGCGTGCGCTAGAATCCCGGCATGCAAACTCACCAGATCGCGCCGCTCGCCCCGCTGGGCGCCGTGCCACTCGATCCCGTCGTCGCGGCGCTGCCCAAGGCCGACCTCCACCTGCACCAGGAGTGGTCGCCCCGGCTCGACCGCGTGCTGGCGCGGCGTGCGGGCCGGCCGCCCTACGACTGGCGCGGCTGGGCGGCGCGGCTGATGGCGGAGACGCCGCCGGGCATGCCGCGGCTGGGGCTGCTCGCCAAGGTCTTCCCCGCGCCCCCCGAGGCGGACGCCGAGGACGAAAACTTCATCGCGCGCCTCGAGGATCTGCTGGAGGAGGGCGCCGCCGACGGCGCGGTGCTGGTGGAGGTGCGCTTCGGCGGCGCGACCGCCCTCCTGCACCCTGACTTCATGGCGCTCTTCCGCGAACGCCGAGGAAGCTGACTGGGATCACCTGTATCGCCTCGCCGCGCGTGCCGCCGACGCCGGGCTGGGCGTCACGGCGCATGCCGGAGAGTTCTCCGCCGCCAACATCGCCGCCGCGCTGCGCACGCCCGGCCTGACGCGCCTCGGCCATGCCGTCTACGCCGCGACAGACCCGCGCCTGCTGGATCGCTTGGGCGCGTGCGGCGTGACGGTCGAATGCTCGCTGAGCTGCAACGTCGTGCTGGGCGCTGTCCCTTCCTATGAGGAGCATTCCATCCGGCGCTTCGTCGAGTGCGGCATCCCCGTCGCGCTCTGCACCGACGACCCCGTGCAGGTCTGCACCACCATTGGGCGCGAATATGCCATTGCCGCGGCGCTCGGCTTCTCGCCCGCCGATCTGCTCGGCTTCACCGCCAACGCTATCTGCGCGTCGTTCATGCCGCGCGCGCGCAAAGCTGCCCTGCTGGCCGCGCTGCGTGGATCTGGTTACAGAAATGGGCCAGAAAGTCCCCGATCTTCAGTCGGGGGATGCATGGCCCGCTGGCGCGTGATGGTGCCGTTGTTGTGCTATAATAGTACCATGAAGACGAAGGCGCTCATCACGCATATCAACGTCCGCTTTCCGGCTGATCTCATCGAGGAGCTACGACGCTCCGCACGTGAGAACGAGCGCTCTTTGCATGGCGAAATCCTCTGGATCCTCCGGGAGTATGTGGCGCGGCGGAAGCGCGAGCGAGGGGAAGCGTGAAGACCAGCGTGCAGGTCCGGCTCTACCCCACGCCGCAACACGCCGCAACACGCCGCACTCTTGCGCGCCCACAGCCAGGAGTACCGCAGCACGATCACCGTGCTGGTGGCTGCCCTGGACAGCGACGTGCCGCCTGTGCCTGAGGGTGGCGCATGCGCCAGCACCAAGGACTTCACGGCGGCGCTGCCTAGCGCTGTCAAGCATCAGGCGCTCCGGGATGCCCACTCCGTCTGGAAGCGTGCCTGCGATCTTGGCCGCATTCCCGTGCTGCGTAAGCCCGTCTGCCAATGCAACCACCAGAACTGGCGGATAGAAAGCCACAGACTGTTGCTCCCCATCTACCAAGATGGGACCGTACAGCAGATGGCCATGCGCTGCGCGCGGGTTCCGCGTGACGGCACGCCGGGCGTGCTGCGCAGCACGCGCACGCGGAGCAAGTGGATTGCCGACATCGCCGACATCGCCGACATCGCGCGCACCTTGCCAGCACCTGAGCCGAGGCCTGAGCAGGGCATTATGGGCGTGGACCTGGGCATCAAGCTCCCCGCCGGTGTGCAGCTCATCGGCAAGGGAACGCGCGACTTCGGCAACGGACGCTAGCAGCGCGTCGGGCGCCGCCGTTTCTATGCCGGACGTAAGCAGTTGCAGACGGCCGGGAAGCCCCAGCCAACGCACCGCACGTACCAGCGGTGGGGCCACCGCGCGCAAAGCGGCTAAGGCCCGCAAAAACAACCGCAGGAAGAACACGTGGACCTTCTTCCCACTCACCCCGTTCATCACGTACAAAGCCGAGCGACTTGGCAGGCATGTGGAGCAGGTAAACCCTTCGTACACGAGTCAGACCTGCCCCGCCTGCTTTGCTCGAAACAAGGCGGATGATCGGCGGTACGTCTGCGCAGCGTGCGGCTGGATGGGCCAGCGTGCTGCTGTTGGGGCCATCAATAGTGCCCGCGACACTGGCCGGCGTGGTCACAGCGCCGGTGCCACCGTAGCGTCAGGCTCTGACGGTGGACCGGTCGCCTGAGACGGCCCTGGGGCGTCGGCCCCGAACTGTGAAGCGACGATCCCGAAGGCGAAAGCACTTGAGGGGGAGCGGATCACAACCTCCTGGATTTACATACGGGGTCTTGTGTGACGTGGTCTTGTGTGACGCCTCGATTCCGTGTATGCTCTCCTGTGAAGAGGCGGCTAGGTCTTGCAACCCTAGCAGGAGGAGCCGGAGAACCCTGCCTGGATTTTGGAGCTCGACTCCTTCTGGCTAATTGGGGGGCATGCTCGGGAACCCTGAAGAGAATTCGGGGACCACGCACAGACCTCTGGTATGTAAATGGGAGCGGCATGCCCGCGGCTCTTCGCCTCTTCACCCTACTCCTGTCGCTCAGGTCAGGCCTGCGCCATCGCTCGCCAGCAGGCAGAGCCTCCGGCTTGGCCGCCAAGAGGGGGTTTCGCAATGCAGTTCTCCTCTTCCCGCCCTGGCCGCCGGAGGCCCCCGAAGCGGCGCGGTTTCTCTCTCTTTTTTGCCAAGCTTTTTTCTCTCTCTCTGTTCACGTAGAAGAGAGAGAAAAAAAGCGGGGCTGCGCGAGCTCCGACGCCCCGGAGGCGCTCCGCATCTTCGCGGGGAGGTGGACATTTGGCCGTCCACGGCACCACCGCGCACCAGGCAGTGATCAGGCAGTGACCGAGAAGCTCTCTCTTTTCTGGCAACCGAAGAAAAGTGAGAAAGCGACCGCACCCGGATGGCGTGTCGTACGGCGGGTTGGGCAGGGTCTGCCTTCCGGCCGGCATCGAGCCGGTGGGTAGCGCGGGAGGGTGCATGATATGGCCGGTGCGCACTCCCGCTCCATAGGTACTCGTGCTCGATTGCGACCAGTTCCTCTGCTGGCCCGCGAGTCGCTCTACGTGGGTATCGACGTCGGCAAGCACAAGCACGTGGCCGGCTTCGTCTCGCGCACGCTGCTGGAGCGCCACGGACGCTTCGAGGGCTGTCCCGCGCTGGCCTTCGACAACACGCGCGAGGGCTTCCGCGCCTTGGTCGAGCGTAGCACGACCTACACGCCCTTGGAGCAGGTCTTCGTGCTCATGGAGAAGACCGGGCACTACCACCACGCCCTGCTGCAGTACCTGCTCGACCTCGACGTCGCCGTCCACCTGGTCCATGTCCAGGAGCGCACGGCGGGGCTGCTCAAGACGGACAAGCGCGACGCGCTCGGCCTGGCCAATCGCCTCTACACCCAACTGGAACTGGGGGCTCAGGTCGCTGACACATCGCAGCTGGTCCGCCGCGCCGTCCCGCCGACCGAAGCAGCTGCCCTCCTGCGCGGGCTCGTCCGCCACCGCTACGAATTGGTCCACGAGGCCACCCAGCGCAAGAACAAGCTCATCGCCATCTGCGACGAGCTCTTCCCCGAATTGGCCGCCCTCTTCAAGGATCCCAACGCGCAGGGCGCCCTGGCCCTGCGCGAGGCCTTCCCCACCCCACACGCCATCGCCACGGCCACCTTGGCGGACTTGATAGCGCTGCGGGTTGGCAACTATCCCTCCACCGCGAAAGTGCGCCAGCTGCAAGTGGTCGCCGCTACCAGCATCGGGACGCATGACCTGGGGCGCCAGCGCGGGCTGGGGCTGGAGCAACGCCAGCTGATCCGGGAGCTGCGGCTGCTGCAGGCGCACATTGCTGAGCTGGACGCCGAGATCGGGAGCATCGTGGCCACCGCGCGCGAAGGGCGCATCCTGACCTCGATCCCCGTGATTGGGCCGCTGCAAGCGGCAGCCATCATCGCCGCGATTGGCCACATCGACAACTTCGCCAGTGCGGCGGCGCTGCGAGCTTACTGCGGTTGGGCGCCGAAAGTCACGCGCAGCGGGAAGACGCTGGACCAGGCGAAGCTGACGCGTGGCGGTACACGCACGATGAAGGCGACGCTGTACCTCGTCGTAGCCAATGCGATCCAGCAGCCGGAGTGCGAGTGGGCGCGGCTCTACGCCCGCCTCGTGCCGCGCAAATGCAGTTACGATGAGCTCCGGCAGCGCTACGTCGGCAAGAACAAGGTGATAGCGCGGATCGCCGGGCAGCTCGTCTCCACCATCTACGCCCTGCTCAAGCGCGACGCCGAACTGCTCGCCCATCGTGCGCGCGGCAGTCTGCTTCCTGAGCCGGAGCTCTACGACCCGGCGGTGCACAAAGCCCACCGTGAGGGGCACTACCGCGCCAGTAAGCCCAAGCGCTCGCATGGCAGTATCACCGCCCTTCCCGTCCGTTCCGACCCCTAAGATTCCAAAAAAGATTCCAAGAGAATTATCCAGGGGAGTCTCAGGAGTCGCCATTCGTCTCGTTGCCGCGCCGCACTCGGAGCGTGCGCGTCTCGTTCGCGAGCAGCGCCTGGGTCCGCTCTAGAAACTCGATGATGAGGCGCAATTGGTCCTCGGAGTAGACCGAATAGTCCCGCGACGCTGCCTCCAGTATGGGCCAGAAGATGCGTTGCGCCTGGCGTCCCGCCTCAGCCGTCGGCACCAGGCGCACGCGGCGCCGGTCGGCTGGGTCGGAGCGCCGTTGAACGTAGCCCGCCTGCTCCAAGCGGTCTATCACGCCGGTGATGGTCCCACTGGTCAACCCAGTCCGCGTGGCAAGCTCGCCCGCGGTGGGCGAGCCGATCTCATGAATAATGTTGAGGCATTGCACGTCGGTGACGTTCACACCAAGCTGCTCCGCCGCAGCCTCCGTGAAGAGATCCACCGTGGCGCCGAGGGTGCGAAGGTGGCGCGCCGCTCGTTGCACGAGCTCGTCTCGATCTGATCGTCCACTTGACGCCATATATCTCGCCCGCTAAAATACTCGTTGTCCAAGATTCTCAAGAGACGAGAGGCATGTACGAAAGTCTATTCCAGAGAAGCACGCATTGACAACTCATCGCCGCGCGCGGCGCGTGCGGAACGTGCATCGCTCCTGCGCCGCTTCTGCTTCGCGCTGCTCCTGCTGTTGGCCACGCAGTTCCTGCTCGGCATGCTCACCAACCTGTATGTCAAAGTGCCCGACAGCCATCCGGGGAGCGGGGCGCCGGAATATTTCTCGGGCGTCGTCCAGGGAGTCGTCTGGACCCCGGCAAGCGGCGCTGGCTGGCTGCGGCTCCACGCCGTGGTCGGCCTGCTCCTCTTCCTCGGCGCGCTCGCCTTCGTCTACTACGCCATCGCCGCGCGCGACCGCGGCTGGATCATCATAGCGGTGGTCGGCGTCCTGGGCATTGTAGCCGCCGGATTCAACGGTGCGAGCTTTCTCAACTACGGCCATGACTTCAGCTCGCTGCTGATGTCCATCGGTGTTCTGGTCGCGCTGGTCGCGTATCTGATCGGCCTCTATCGCACCCCGTGATCTGCTTGCCCCCCCGCACCAAATCGGCCTCAGTCGGCGGCGCGGTCGAGCGATTGGTCGGCGAAGGCGGCGGGATCCTCACGCGGCTCGAGATGGGTGAAGACGGTGGTCTCGGGCAGCGCCGCGTGCAGCGCCAGCTCCAGCTCCTCGCTGAGGTCGTGGGCGCGCTGCACCGACCACGTGCCGGGCACCAGCACATGCAGCGAGACGAAGCGCCGGGTGCCAGAACGCCGCGTGCGCAGCGCATGGAAGTCAATGCCGCGCGTGCGATAGCCGGCCAATACCTCCTCGATGGGACGCAGATCCTCGGGAGGCAGGGCCGTATCCAGCAGCCCCAGGCCGCTCTCGCGCAGCAGGTTCAGCCCCACACGGATGATGTTGACCGCCACGAGCAGCGCGACGATCGCATCCAGCGGCGCCCAGCGCGTGAGGCCGAAGAGCGCCACGCCCAGGAGCACGCCGCCGGTCGTCCAGACGTCGGTTAGCAGGTGTCGGGCGTCGGCGTGCAGCGCGATGGAGCGCAGCCGTTTGCCGGCGCGCGCCAACGTCAGCGAGACAAGACCGTTGATGACCGCGGCGGCGGCGGCGACGAGCAGGCCCAAGCCCAGCTGCTCCACGGGCTGCGGATGCAGCAGGCGCTCGACCGCTACGTAGGCGATGCTGGCGGCGGCGACGACGATCAGCGCGCCCTCCAGCCCACTGGCGAAATATTCGGCTTTGGTATGGCCGTAGGCATGCACGTCGTCGGCGGGCCGCGCGGCCACCGTCAGCGCCCAGATCGCGCCGGCGGCCGCGACCAGATTCACGACCGACTCTGCCGCGTCCGAGAAGAGGCCCACCGAGCCGGTGAGGGCGAAGGCGCCGAACTTGAGCGCCATGGTGAGCAGTGCGGCGCCCAACGAGAGCCACATGTACGAGCGCGCGTTGTGCCAGGTCGGTTCCAGGCGCATAACTCGTCCTTGCGAGCGGAAACGAAGAGAGACGTGGGAGCACCACGCGTTCCCAGCATTGTACGCGCCACGGCCCAGCGAGTTTGCTCATCGTGTGAGCGGCATAGCCCATCCGGCGCCCGGTTCGGAGCGCCAGCCCGTCCTCCTTAAAACTCAACACCCCCTCTCCGCCATGGCGGGAGAGGGGGCGCTCGCCGACGTGAGAGCACCGCATACGCCTCAGTGGGTCTGCTCCATCGGTGGTGCGCTCGTGCCTTGCATCGGTATCTGCCGCGCCTGCCCGCCATCGCCGATGCGGATCTGCCGGGGCTTGGCCTCCTCGGCCTTCGGCAGCGTCAGGTGCAACACCCCGTGCTCGAAGCGCGCCTGCGCCTGATCGGCGTTCACCGGTGTCGGCAGCGTCACCGTGCGGTAGAACGCTCCGCTGTGGCGCTCACGTAGGATCCAATTCTGGTTCATTTCTCAAAGCGTCACATTCACCTATGCCGACTGGTTGGCAGTCGCCTAACGTCAGAATGGGAGGGGCTGCTATAGCCCCTCCCCATACGAGGAGTAACCCAGAATGAAACGCAGCACCGCAACACAGCCAACCGCACCCGCAAAGTGTCAGTGTCCCTACCACCTACTTGCAGACGGCATAACCGCAGACGTGTTTGAGATGCCAGCCGACAACACCGCGCATGGTCGGGAAGTCATGCGGTTACTTCTCCTCCGGCATGCCGAGGCAACGCTTAGCCAGGACTGGCTTACCCTGTCAGGCATCGCGCAGTGGCTTGCATTCCTGAGTACCCTACTCGTGCGCGAGGCAACGCGCAACCTAATGGCGGAGGTTGCGCCCGAACCATCACTTCCCCCTGAAGCAGGGGTAAGTGTTCCCAAGAAGCGACAGCCGAAGCAGAGGGCAAGAGAGGGCACGGAATGGCCTACAGGTGTCCTAGTACCCCTAAGTCATTCTCGGCCCTCTCGGCCCTCTCGGCACGTATCGTGCCGCTTAGAATGGGCAACCGCAGTAGCCGTATTCACCGTAACCACGTCTAGTAGGTTTATCGGGCAGAATCGAGGGAGGCAATCGTGAGGAGTCAACGTGAAACCATGCGGCGGAGGCAAGCCTGCCTCCGTTGGAACAGCCAGACGGCGCACCAACGGCTAGCAGCCTGCCGGCGTCATGGCGTGTCCAGACAAGAGGCAGAGGACAAGGCATATGCCGAAGCGGACTACTACCCTAGGGAGGATAGCGGCGAATTGGCTTTCCTGGTCGGCTAAAATGCTGCCCTTCGGTACAGCATTTCACCGCACCTCCCTTTTTTTGACTTCCAATTATGGTCGTTGTGTTATAATGGGGGTGCAGGTTACTTGCCACTCCAATAGACGTATTTGGAACCGTTTGGAAATATCGCCCATGTTTGGGCACGTCCGTATGGTCGGGGTCCTACCCTCCTTGACTCGATGGGCAGCACAGGGACGCCAACGCTGCCAACGCGCTACAGCTGATGGGCGCGTCTACGGACCACCGCAACAGGGCACCAAGACGGTTATAGACCAGTCGTGATGTTTAGGAGGGGTGTATCTGAAGCAGGATAGCCAGCCAATAGGCTGGCGATAGCAGCAGTCTAGACAGGCTGGCCGAGAGGCCAGCAGCGGAGATGAGGAGATGGGCCGAAGAGGGCAGAAGCGCCCTGCACTCAGGTACAGGGCGCGGATGCGTGAAGAAGGTATATGGCCCCCTATAGGGGACACTAGTAATGGTGGCGGTCGAAACCGACGAACAGTCGGTGAGACTCCGCCAACGAGGAGTATAGAAAGTCCCACAAGGGGACTTTTGAAGAAGAAGAAAATGTCTACAGTTTCTACTACGTCATTCACCGCCGACCATCTCTGGTCGAAGTCACCCGAACAGGTGAAGATAAACCGGGCCGATATTGTTTGGAGTTTTAGCCAGTATTTCAAGGTCGACCTACTCTTGCGACAGGTTGTCGAAGCCTCCAACGAGGAGGACAAGGGACAGGGCGTCGACTTCTGGCTA
>WNFI01368258.1_pt1 | contig 11076 bp, 10 predicted proteins | sample 5400471 | NCBI WGS metagenome assembly WNFI01 (sample SAMN13153348, study PRJNA577476) | soil metagenome | isolation source: 100 cm saprolite on Douglas fir-dominated hillslope | place: USA:California | collected 2013-09-17 | reverse complement strand
CCCATCATGGTCTCGTAGTGTTCCAATTCTTCCTGTTTTTCGTCGAATACCGGCATCGGATGATTGTAGCGCCTGCGAGCATGGCTATAATAACGTGCTGCTGACCTATTCTTCGCTCACACGTCAAACTCTTGGACATCAGTATTCAAAGGAGAGATCATGCCAAAACGTATCGCCCTTTTGCTCTGCACGATTTTTACCCTCACCATCTTCGCGGCCTGTCAGGGCGGCAAACCCAGCCCAGCCGAGTCAGCATCGTGCGACCTTGGCGGCGGCAAGACCATCAAGACCGACTACTCCAGCCCACGCATGAAAGGCCGCAAGATTTATGGCGACCTCGTCCCCTTCGGTCAGGTGTGGCGAACCGGCGCAAACGAAGCGACTACTTTCGTCACGAGTTCTGACCTGATGGTAGGCGGAAAGGCGGTTCCGGCCGGCAGCTATACGATTTTCACCGTGCCGACAACTGGCAAGTGGACGCTCATCGTCAACAAGAAGACGGGCGAGTGGGGAATTCCGTACAAGTAGACATTTCGGCAAAGTAAACTATCAGTTTAGGTCGTCGCGATGAGTTCGGAAACGAGCGGGCTCATCGCTGCTGTCGCCGGAGCGCATCGATCGCCTGCTGAGTGGGTGCCGAGTCGGGAGCAAGCTTCAGAGCTTGCTGATAAGCCTCAATCGCATCGGACGAGCGCCCGGCTTGCGCGAGGGAGCGTCCGAGTTCGAAGTAGCCCTCAGCAGTTGGCTGTACTTCGAGCGACTTCGAGATGTCAGCAATCGCTTCTTCGACCTTGCCCTGCTTCTGCGCGAGTAGCCCCAAGCCGAGCCAGGCATTGAACTGGGTGGAATTAAAGCGCAGCGACTGATCGAAACTCTTATGCGCATCCTCGTCTAGACTCAGCGCCCGTTGCGCCGCGCCCAGGTTGGCATAGGTCGACGCCAAGAGCGCGGGATCAGACGTGAGATCGACCGCAGCTTGATATTGTGCGATCGCTTCGCGCATCTGATTGTGCGTTTCGAAGTACGTCCCCAGATTGCCGCGGCTCATGGCGTCGCGCGGGTTAATACGCGCGGCGGCCTCAAAATGAGGATGCGCTTCTTCCTCTTTGTCTTCGAGGATGAGAGCCCCGCCCAGATTGTCTTCTGCGATAAAGTTGTTCTCGGTAACGGCAAGCGCATGCGACCATAAATCGTAGTTGCTTTGCCAGTAACCGATTTGGCGGTGCGTGGTTAAAACCAGAGCGATGAGTATGGCAACTGCCGGAATGGCAGACCAGAGACCGAGTTTCATCTGCGAGGGCAAGCTTTCAGCGTAGTCTGCCGCGCCGAAGGCGATCATCACGAAAATGCCGATTAAAGGGATGTAGGCGTAGCGGTCGGCCATGGCGGCATCGCCCACTTGCACTAAACCGATCACCGGAACCAGCGTCCCCAGGAACCAGAGCCAGCCAACCAGCAGATACCGCCGTGCGCGAAACTTCACCGCGTTGACAGAGATGGCAATCAGCGCGACTACGGCAATTCCGACTTGCCAAGCCGCTAATGAATTCCCCGGATGCGGATACAAAGGCGCCAGCCGCGCCGGCCAGATCATCTTCCATAGATACATGGCATAAGCGTAGATCGCGGTTGCGATGCGCACTCCCAGGGAGAATTCCTCCGTCGAGCGCACAGCGCCGCCCGCTTGCTGGGCTTGCATGGTGATCGCCGCGCTAGCGGCGGAGAGCGCGAGCAGGGGTAACTTCTCGATGACAAGCCGCGACCACGGGAATGTCGGAACTCCGCTGTCTGACTTTGCATCCGGTCCGCGCACACGCGCCAGCGGCCAGTAATCGAGCAGAAGAAGAGCAAATGGCAGAGTGATTACCATTGGCTTGGAGGCCAACCCTGCGGCAAACAGAACGACGACCGCTGAATATCGCTTCCACTCCGGCTTGCGGGCGTACCACCCATAGGCCCATAGGGTAAGTAAGAAAAACAGAGTGCAGAGAACGTTCTTGCGTTCCGCCACCCAAGCCACCGACTCTACGTTGATGGGATGGACGGCGAATAATGCCGCGACGAACAAGCTGGGACCGAAGCGTCCAGTCGCCCAAATTAACAGGAGAAAGAGCAGGATCACATTCACCGCATGGAGCAGGATACTGGTGAAATGATGGCCGGCGGGATTCATACGGAACAATGAGACGTCGAGCGCGTGCGACATCCACGTGAGTGGATGCCAGTTGGCTTGCTCGGTCGAAGTCAGCGCCCAGGCAAACGTGTCGGCGATTAGTCCCTGACGAATGTGCGGATTTTCCGTGACGTAGCGGTCATCGTCATAGTTCACGAACGGATGCCGGTTGACCGGGTTATAGAGGGCCAGCGTCGCCATAGCGAGCATTAGGCACACGATGGAATTGCGCTTTTCAGGCGCAGCGAAAAGTCCCGGAGGCTCAGCTGCGGGCGGAATTTTCTTTGCGGGAAGCAATAGAAGGATTTAACCACAGAGGACACGGAGGATCACAGAGGGGAAATACGAAAGATACTCGGGTGCTAACTCCTGGGTTTCCACCGCAAGACCGGCTTTCTAGCCGCGGCAGTCTCATCTAACCTCGACACCCGCGTCGAATGCGGCGCATCCAGCACGGTTTGCGGATCTTCTTCCACTTCCTCCGCGATCGATTTCATCGCCTCGATGAACAAGTCCATTTCTTCTTTAGATTCGCTCTCGGTGGGCTCGATCATGAGCGCACCCGGCACGATCAGAGGAAACGCCGTTGTATACGGATGGAATCCGTAGTCGATCAGGCGCTTGGCGATGTCCATGGTGCGGACGCCTTTTTTTGCCTGCAATTTGTCGCTGAAAACCACTTCGTGCATGGTCGGCGTAGAGTACGGCAGATCGTATGTGCTTTCGAGGCCCTTGCGAATGTAGTTCGCATTGAGTACCGCGTCTTCAGTGGTTTGGCGTAGGCCGTCTGGACCGTTTGCCTGAATATAAGCCAGTGCGCGAACGAACATGCCGAAGTTGCCGTAGAAAGCGCGCACTCTTCCGACGGACTGCGGGCGGTTGTAGTCAAACCCCAGAGTGCCATCGGCTTTCGTGACCACGACGGGAGTGGGTACAAACGGCTCGAGAATTTTCTTAATCGCCACCGGGCCCGAACCCGGTCCTCCGCCACCGTGCGGCGTTGAAAACGTCTTGTGCAGGTTGAGGTGCATCACGTCAACGCCAAAGTCGCCAGGCCGCACTTTGCCGACCAGCGCATTCATGTTTGCGCCGTCCATATATAGCAGGCCGCCTTTGGCGTGCAGAATGTCTGCGATCTTGTGAATCTGCTGCTCGAACACGCCCAGCGTATTGGGGTTCGTCAGCATGAGCGCAGCGACATCTTCATTCATCTGCGACTCAAGGGCCGCAATATCGACCATTCCTCGCGAGTCTGACTTCAGATTCTCGACGGCGTAATTCACCATCGCAGCCGTCGCCGGATTCGTACCGTGCGCCGAGTCCGGGATCAGAATTTTCTTGCGGGCATTGCCCTGCGACTGGTGATAGGCGCGTACCATCAGCAAGCCTGTCATTTCGCCGTGTGCACCGGCCGCGGGCTGCATCGTGATTGCGTCCATGCCGGTGATTTCGATCAATTGCTCGCTCAACGCCTTCAGAATGTGCAACGCGCCCTGCGAAATTTCCTCCGGCTGGTAGGGATGGCCGTTCGCTATGCCCTCGACACGAGCCACGGCTTCATTCACCCGCGGGTTGTATTTCATGGTGCAGGAGCCCAGCGGATACATCCCGAGATCGATGGCGTAATTCCAGGTTGACATGCGGGTGAAGTGGCGAATGATTTCGATCTCGCTTACTTCGGGCATGTTACCCAGATCTTTTCTTTCGGATGATCCAAGCAGCTCTGCGGTGTCGACCTCGGGCACATCGAGCGGAGGCAGTTTGTAAGCGGCTTTGCCAGCTGAGGACTTCTCGAAGATGAGGCCTTCGTTCTGATTGACCTGGAGCGCGGCCTTGCGCGTGATATGTTTCATCGCGCCACCTCTTCGACTTCTTCTTTAGCAGATTGCACGGAACGCTCGCTTTCTGCCACTAAGCCCACAGCAGTATCAATGGCGCTGCGCGTCGTCAATTCCGTGCAACACCATAAAGCTGCGTTTCCCAACTCGGGATAGAACTTCTTCAGCGACAATCCACCGACGATCTTGTGACCGAGCAAGCGTCCGTTGATCGCGTGCGGATCTTCGCTCGTCGTCACCACAAATTCATTAAAGCGTGGCGCTTCGCCGAACAGAACTTTGCCCTGCTTGGCGAATTGTTCGGCAGCGTAAGCTGTCTTCGCTAGATTTTGCTTCGCAAGTTCCTTCAGCCCGACCTTGCCGTAAACCGTCATGAATATATTGACCATCAATGCCACCAGCGCCTGATTGGTGCAGATATTCGATGTGGCCTTCTCGCGGCGAATATGCTGCTCGCGCGTAGCCAGTGTCAGAACAAATCCGCGGCGGCCTTGCTTGTCGACAGTCTGGCCGACCAATCTGCCCGGCATTTGACGAACATATTTTTCGCGCGTTGCAATCACGCCGCAATACGGACCGCCAAATCCCAGCGGCACGCCGAATGACTGGGCTTCCATCGCGATGACATCTGCTTCGCGCGGGGGCTCGACGATTCCGAGCGAAACCGCTTCGGCGATCGACACCACGAGCATCGCCCCGCGCTGGTGCGCGATGTCGGCAACCGCCGCGACGTCCTCAATCGTGCCGAAGAAATTCGGCGACTGGATCAGTACACACGCGGTCTCTGACGTCATCGAACGTTCCAGGTCGTCGATATTCACGCGACCATCGTCACCGAAATTAGCGATCGAGAGAGGCATTCCCTGATGCGTGGCATAGGTCGCCAGCACTTCACGATATTCCGGATGCAGACTGCGAGCCACGACCACGGAACGCCGTCCGGTTAGCCGAACGGCCATCATTACGGCTTCTGCCGCCGCGGTCGAACCGTCATACATAGAGGCATTCGCGACTTCCATGCCCGTCAGCTCGCAGATCATGGTCTGAAATTCGAAAATCGATTGCAGCGTGCCCTGCGAAATCTCGGCCTGATAAGGCGTGTAGGCGGTGAGGAATTCACCACGTGAGATGAGCGAATCGATAATGACCGGACGATAATGCGCATATGCGCCCGCGCCTAGAAAGCTGGTGTAATGCTCGCCATTTTCGCTGGAGCGTTGCCGAAAGTAGTCGACAATCTCCGATTCCGCCATCTGGCGCGGAATCTTAAGGTCGCGGGCCAAGCGGTACTCCGCTGGAATCGGCGCAAACAGTTCGTCGACCGAGCCCAGGCCCATCGCTTTCAGCATGGCTTCGCGGTCGGCAGGAGATTTGGGTAAATAGCGCATAGGAGTTTCTTTAGATGTGCCCCGAGGTCGCTTGGATTGCGCCACTACTGCGCCGGTTTGAACTGTGGGCAAAATTCATGAGGAAAACGTACGGATCGCAAAACCGGTCAGTGTCCAGCTTCTTCGGCAACGAACTTTTCATAGTCCGCGGCGGAGAGCAGTCCGTCGAGTTCGCCCGCGTCCTTCACTGTAAGCTTCAGCATCCAGGAGCCGTGCGCGTCTTTGTTGACGTTTTCCGGTGACGTGGCCAAATCGCCATTCACTTCCGTGACGGTGCCCGATGCTGGAGCGAACAAATCCGAGACTGCTTTGACGGATTCAACCGTACCGAACGTCTTGCCCTTCGAGAGTTCTGCGCCGACCTTGGGCAGTTCGACAAAGACGATGTCGCCAAGCGATCCTTGAGCGTAGTCGGTGATGCCCACGGTGGCGTTGGTTCCGTTCACCTGAATCCACTCGTGCTCTTTGGTGTATTTGCGATCTGTCGGATAAGCCATGATTGCGTATAGCTCCTGGCTGCTAAGCCTCTAACGAATTTCTCTGTGTACTCCGTGCCCTCTGTGGTTAAGCGGTTTTCATTGGCCGCTTGTAGAACGGCGTCGGGACCACGACTGCGCCCACACCTTGTCCACGTATCTCAACCTTCACACCAGTTCCAACTGCACCGAATTCCACAGGCACATATGCCAGGGCAATATTTTTCTTCAAGAACGGCGCTGGAGATCCGCTGGTCACATATCCAATCTCGCCATCGCTATTCAATACTTTATATCCATCGCGTGCGATTCCGCGTTCTGTCATCTCCAGGCCGACCAAGGTTTTCTTCACGCCGGTAGCTTTGGATTTTTCCAATGCGTCGCGGCCAACGAACTCCGCCTTCTCCATTTTGCAGAAGCGATCGAGCCCGGCTTCCCAGACATTAATCGTATCGGAAATTTCGTGTCCGTAGAGGGGAAGCTTGCCTTCAAGGCGAAGAGTGTTGCGCGCGCCCAACCCGCACGGCACAACGCCAAATTCTTTGCCCCCCGTCAAAATCTCACTCCATACGCGGGCGCTGGTGGCCTCATCGGACGGAATGTAAATCTCAAAACCATCTTCGGCAGTGTATCCGGTGCGGCCCATTAAAATATTAGACAGTCCGCAGAGGGTTCCATGCGTGACCCAGTAAAACTTTACCGCGCTCAAGTCGGCGTCGGTCAGCTTCTGCAACAGGTTCACGCCTTTAGGCCCCTGAATGGCAATCTGCGTGAAATCGTCCGACAGATTTTCCACGGCGCAGTCGAACTGCCGCGTATTATCGCGCACCCAGCCGAAATCTTTCTCGCGCGTGCCCGCATTGATGACGAGAAGATACTCGTCGTCGTCTAGCCTATGCACAATTACGTCATCGACAAAGGTTCCCTCGGGATAAAGTAACGCCGAATATTGCGCCTGTCCTATTGCCAGCCGCGAAGCGTCGTTCATGGAAATGTGCTGGACTGCCTCCAGCGCCTGGGGCCCGGCCAGCCGAATGTCGCCCATGTGGCTGACGTCGAAGATGCCGACGCCGGTGCGCACCGCCCTGTGCTCGTTGATGATGCCGCAGCCGATCGATGCGGGATACTCGACCGGCATGTCCCAACCGTTGAACTCGACCATCTTCGCGCCCATCTGGCGATGGACGGCATTCAGCGCGGTCTTGCGAATAGCGGGAGTAGTGGCTTCGACAGCGGACAAAAAAACCTCAGTCAGAGTATGCCGGGATGGTGTGACTGATTACCGTATCACGCGCTTTTTCTACGGGTCAAACCGAAGGAGGCTTCACCACAGAGGACACAGAGAGCACAGAGTAATTCACAGGACGTCCTCCGTGTCCCCAGTGACCCCAGTGACGTCTGTGGTTGAGATTTGACTCTACCGCCCGAACTGCACGGTCACCCGTGCCCCGGCGGCCACGTGCGTTCCCGCTGCTGGTGATTGCTGACGCGCCACTCCGCTTCCGACGGCTTCCAAATCGAGTCCAATATCCTGAGCGGCTTCGACGGCGCCGCGCACGGTTTTTCCTACGAACGACGGCACTTCGATTCCGCCCTGCTCGATGTTAAGGACCACTGTGCCACTTGTGGGCAGGTTTGATTGCGCGGCTGTATCGGCGACCGGACTTTTTTGCTGAGAAGCGGGGGCTGCGTAATTGGATGCACTCGGCAGCGGCTCACTCTGCCGCATCGCGGCTTGCATAACCTGTCCTTGGCCGACTACAGCGTTGCCACCGGCATTCGCGGGCGAGAGCCCGCCCTGAGCTTGTCGAAGGGGCGCCCTCGCCACACTTGCTTTGCTGTCTGGCGAAGAAAAATCTGCGCTTACGTCCGCAGTCTCCAGCGGTTCGCCCGGATGATCCGGAGTTCCTTCTTCTAAGTCTTTATCTTTTGTTTTTGCTGACGCCATCAGCAACTGATGCCGAGGTGCTAGCGGCAAATCATGCGGCACGTGCAGATATTCGAGTACCTGCTGCGAAATGCGATGGAACACCGGAGCCGAAACCTGCCCACCCTGATGGAGCCCTACGGCGGAATCCAGAATCACGGCGACCACGATCTGCGGATTGTTCAGCGGCGCGAATCCCGCGAACGAAGCGATATATTTTGTCTTCGAGTAGGCGCCGGTTGCTGGATCGACTTTTTGTCCGGTGCCCGTCTTCCCTGCCGACGTGTAACCTTCGAGAATTGCCTTCCGGCCTGTGCCTTCGAGCACGACTTTCTGCATCATCGAGCGCATCTCGGCGGCCGTATACGAAGAAATCACACGATGCGACTCGCCGGTATGAAACGCAATCGTCTGCAACGGAGTTTGTGGGGTTGCCGTTCCGGCCACGATACGCGGCGCAACCCACACACCGTCGTTGGCAAAGGTCGAGATAAGGCTGGTCAACTGGATCGGCGAAATGCCGATCTCCTGGCCCATCGAAATCGCCGCAATCGAAACCTTCGACCAGCGGCTTACTGGCTTGGTCATCCCGCGCGTTTCGCCCGGCAATTCGATCCCGGTCTGTTGCCCGAATCCGAAGGCGCGAATATATTTATAGAAACGGTCTTCGCCCAGGCGCAGCGCGATTTTGATCGAGCCCACATCGCTCGATTCCGCCAGCACGCCCCACACCGGCAGCAAGCCGTGCGGCTTGGAGTCGCGGATGCGCATGCCATTGTAGACAATCGATCCCATCTGGCAGTCAAACACTTCATTGGGATTGGTCAGCTTCTCTTCGAGCGCCGCCGAAATCGTGACCAGCTTGAACGTCGATCCCGGCTCATACGCGTAACTCACCGCGCGGTTGGTCAACGCTCCCGGCGTGATCTGCTTGCGAAGATTCGGATTGAACGTTGGGCGATTGGCGAGAGCCAGAATCTCCCCGGTATGCGGATTCTCAACAATCACCGTTCCCGCGATGGCCTGCGTGTCGTGAATCGCCTGTTCCAGTTCCTTCTCGGCGATATATTGAATGTTCTTGTCGATGGTCAGGACAAGATTTTCGCCGGGCTCGGGCTGCGTTTCGACGTCGCTGAACCATTGGCGGCGCGCGTCGACCGAGATGAACATCTTCCCCGGCTTGCCGCGCAATTCATCGTCAAAGCCGTGCTCAATGCCGCTTTGGCCGGAATCCTCCATGCCCACCGAGCCCAGTACCTGAGCGGCAAGATCGCGTGCCGGATAAAACCGCTTCGGCTCTTTCTGAAAATGAATGCCTTGCAAATGCAGCGACTGGATGCGCTGGATGGTTTCGTCGTCGGCTTTGCGCGCCACCCAGCAAAAAGTCTTGTGCGCCTGGCAATCCGCAAGAACTACATTGTGATCGTCTCCGGTAATGCGGGTGATGAGAGAAACCGCGGTCGGCAGATCTTTGACTTCCGAAGGGACGGCAAACGCAGAGTCGACCAGAACCGACATCGCCAGTTCATGGCCAGCGCGATCGTAGATCACGCCCCGCTTGGGAGAGAGCGGAATCGCACGCTGTTGCTGATGCTCTGCCTGCTTAACGTATTTCCCGTAAGAAAAAATCTGGAGATAGACGAGACGCGTGCAGATTCCGATGCACCACAGGCAGAGAACCGCACCTAAGAGATAGAGGCGAGAGTTGTTGCCGGACTTGGGATTGGCTGGCATGAAAATCGTCGTTGGTCGTTGGTCGTCAGCCACCTGTCGTTCGCTGCTTGTCATCCTGAGCGTAGCGTGATCGTCCAAAGGACGGTCACGCGCAGTCGAAGGACCCCTTTCCCCTCAACAGCACCTGCGGCCAGTAAAGGCATTTCCGCCACTGCTCGAACGCCCCAAACAACCCCAGACAACCACGGCGGCCCGATTGCAAGCAGGCCGCCGAAACTTGCCGAGCTTTCGCTCGGCCCGACCGGGTCGAAGACCCGGTCCCACACAATCTCTTATTGCCCGCCCAACGTGGCCGGCGCGGCACTCGCCATCACCGGCGCTTGTGCATCTGCCGCAGCGCCATCCATGCGTATGACCTGCCCCGGCTCCGGCGGCACTAGACCCATACGGCGCGCCATCACGTCGATGCGTTCGGGATCGCGGAGCGAAGCATCTTCGAGGCGCAGCGCGCGATTCATCTCTGTGAGGCCGCTGAGTTCGCGCTTCGCCGATTCGATCTGATATCCGTATTCGATCGCCTTGAAGTGCTGCCAGGCATAAGTAAAGACCAGCAGGAACAGGACGGCCAGCGCGGTGCCGAATTGCTTCATGTCGCGGGTGCGTCCTGGATCTTCCACCTTCACCAGCCGCGAGTTGTCGATCGCCTTGGCGAAATAAATCTCAGGCGTACCCGTCCAGAACGGGCGCCGCGCAGCCACGCGTTGCTGGTTGCCCATCGCCACCGCTGAATGCATTGTCGCCGCTGCCGCCGCCATTTATGCCGCTCCCATGAAAACTCTGTCCTGCTGCGTTACTTCAGTCCGCAATCCGTAAATGCGGTGCAACTCCCGCTCATCGAAAATGCGACGTTGTTCGGCGCTGCGCTCGCTCCGAAGCTCGGCTTGCATCTCCGCCCGCTCCACCGTCGCCATCAAGTCGCTAATCAATGTTCCCGTGTTCATTTCCGTTTCCTTAACTTGGATTCCTACCACGGAACCCGTTTGCTCCCGCCCCAGCGGACCGTCATTTCGAACCTGCGGTCCGCATTGGTCTTTCTATCGCTTTCTACTCGAACCTGAACTTTGAACGCCCGGCACGCCATGACAGCTGTGCCGGGGCTCCGGCAGGTTTTCCGGAGCTAAACTCTTTTCTAAATTCTCTCCGCCGCCCTCAGCTTCGCGCTACGCGCCCGCGGATTGCGATTGCTCTCTTCTTCCGATGCCGTCACCGGCTTCTTGGTCAGCACCCGGAAGTACTTGTACTGATTCGCGCCCTCGCGGAAGGCATCCTTTACGATGCGGTCCTCGAGCGAGTGAAAACTGATCACCACCACGCGTCCTCCTGGCTTCAGAATCCGCGGCGCCGCTTCCAGCAGCGCCTTCAGATCGTCCAGTTCGCGGTTTACGAAGATTCGAAGAGCTTGAAAGGTCCTGGTCGCAGGATGAATTCGCCTTTGTTCAGAATTCATTGGCCGGGCCGCGGCTGATATGACATCCGCAAGATGTGCGGTAGATCGTATCGGCCGCGACCGGCAAATGGCTCTGGCGATTCTCCGCGACCT
>WNFI01195903.1_pt1 | contig 11078 bp, 10 predicted proteins | sample 5400471 | NCBI WGS metagenome assembly WNFI01 (sample SAMN13153348, study PRJNA577476) | soil metagenome | isolation source: 100 cm saprolite on Douglas fir-dominated hillslope | place: USA:California | collected 2013-09-17 | reverse complement strand
TGGTGGTGATTGACCCCCAGGCGATACCGTTGCGCATCTCCATAGGAGAACAGGCGCGCCTGCAGCATCTTGTCGGGCGAATAGCTGATGCCTGGCACGATGTTGGCAGGCGAGAACGCCGCTTGTTCGACCTCGGCGAAGACGTTTTCTGGATTTCGGTGGAGTTCAAAAAATCCGACCTCGATCAGCGGGAAGTCGCCCTTTGGCCAGACCTTCGTCAGGTCGAAGGGGTTGAATGGGAAAGCCTTCGCCTGGGCGTCTGTCATCACCTGGATGAAGAGCGTCCAGCGCGGGAAATCTCCGGCCTCGATGCTTCCGAAGAGATCCCGCTGGTGGCTCTCGCGATCCTTGCCCACAAGCGCCTCGGCTTCGGCGTCCGTGAGGTTCTGGATGCCCTGCTGGCTGCGGAAATGGAACTTGACCCAGATGCGCTCGTTTGCGGCGTTGAGGAAACTATAGGTGTGGCTGCCGAAACCGTGCATGTGGCGGAAGCTCTTCGGGATGCCGCGCTCGCTCATGACGATCGTGACCTGATGCAGAGCTTCCGGCAGCAGCGTCCAGAAGTCCCAGTTGTTGTCGGCGCTTCGCATACCGGTTCGCGGATCACGCTTGATGGCATGATTGAGATCGGGAAAACGCAGCGGATCGCGGAAGAAGAATACCGGCGTGTTGTTTCCAACGACATCCCAGTTGCCCTCCTCGGTATAGAACTTCAGCGCGAAGCCACGGATGTCGCGCTCGGCGTCCGCAGCGCCGCGCTCCCCTGCGACGGTGGAGAAGCGGGCGAACATCGGGGTCTGCTTGCCGATCTTGGAGAAAATCTTCGCCTTGGTGTAGCGGGTGATATCGTGCGTGACGGTAAAGGTGCCGTGGGCGCCGGAGCCCTTGGCGTGCATGCGGCGTTCCGGGATCACTTCGCGGGCGAAATGGGCCAGCTTTTCGATCAGCCAGACATCCTGCAGCAGCAACGGGTTGGAAGAATGATTACGCTGCGGCCCGGGGCGGCCTGCCGTGTCGCTTGGAGCGTTCGTGAAAAATGGACCCGATGAAGTCGAGGCTGATTCGTGCGGCCAGCAGCGAGGTGATCCCGGAAGGATCGTAAGGCGGCGAAACCTCGACAAAATCGGCGCCGACGACCTCGAACCGTCTGGCGACCTCGCGCAGAATCTCCTTGCCCTCGTAGTAGCTGAAGCCGCCGTGGCTGATCGTGGCCGTTCCCGGTGCGATCGACGGATCGAAGCTGTCGATGTCGATCGAGACATAGACGCGCTCGCCGTCGGGAATGTGCGCGAGAGACGCGGCGACGCCTTGGGTCCGGAGCTTGCGCAAGGGCACGACGCGCGTGCCATAAGCCTTTGCGGCTTCCCAATCCTTGCGGCTCACCGCCGCCATGTTGTGCGGTCCAAGCGTGGTGATGCCCTTAACATGCCGCATCTCGGACGCCCGTCGCATCGGGCTACCGTGGCCCCAGGTGATGCCGTTGCGCTCGTCGATGAAATCGAAATGCGCATCCAGATGGACAATGTGGATCGGTTTCTCGTTCGAGAACGCGGCGACAGTCGCCATCGTGATCGCGTGGTCGCCGCCCAAGATATAAGGCATGGTCTTGGCATCGAGCAGGGCGCGCACGGCCTGCTCGGCGTTGGCCAGGCTGCGCTTTGTGTCGGCGTAGATCACGTCGCTGTCGCCGGCATCGACGATCTTCACGTCGGCAGGGGTCAGATAGGTGACTTCGTCCTCGAAATCGAACACGCCCTCCGGCCCGAAGCCGTGAAACATCGAAACCTCGCGGATCGCACGCGGCCCGAATCGCGTGCCGACGCGATAGCTCGATGCTGTGTCGATCGGGATTCCGAGGACGGCGACGTCGGCTCCGTCGAGCCCTTCCAAAAGCCTCTGCGATCTATCTTCGACGTCCGGATTGCCTGATCGTTCGGCAGGTTTCGACGATGAACCCTGCGACGGGGGAGTCGCACTGAGAACGAAGCCGACGCCGCGCACGTTGCGGATCATGGGGGTCTCATTCGACCCGTCGACCTTGCGACGCAGCCGGCCCATGTGAACATCGACAAGGTTCGTTTCGGGGACGAATTTATAGTGCCATACTTCCTTCAGGAGAGATTCCCGCGTCAGCAACTTGTCGTTCCGTTGCATCATGTACTTGAGCAACTGAAATTCACGCGGTCGTAGATCAATCTTACCGCGAGCGGCTGCGTGCAGGTGGCCTCCTCTCGGAGAGACGTTCCACGCATCCGGTCAACCATCGTCTCAAGCGTGCTCGACAGCAGCGAATGAATGTCGGCGCCATTGGAGACAAGATTGGATCGCACTTCAGCGGGCACGTCGTTGAGACGGAAACGAACCAGAATGGGTAAGCCGTCGATATCTGCCAGAAGCTCCGTCGCTTCATCCTGCAACGTCGGCGGCATCTGCGCGCCCCGAGCAGAGCCTCGATGCTGTCCAAGTCCGGTTGGTGAACTTAGCAAATGTATTGACGCTGATCTCAGCTCCGAAGTCCTCGAATCGGCACCGATGAATCCCGAATTCATCCGATCGGGCTTGTTGCGGCTGGTGCTATGAGCTCTCATTGCAGTGTCCTTTTCACCGACCGTGCGGATTCGTCTCCGGCGGCCGGATTGGTTGATTGTTCAGCAGATCTCGTCGGCGATTCCTTCCTGCTCGTAGGCGCGGCGGACCGAGTGGAGGCCCGTCACCCTGTCGAGCAGCTTTGAGATGTTGGGACGCGAACGCGGCGGCTGAGCCATCAGGCGTGCCCAGCGCGAGAGCATGACCAGATAGAAATCGACGGCGCTGAGCCTTTTGCCGAGAAAAAACGGGCCGTTAGCCCTGAGATGATCTTCGATAATGTCGAGAAACCGGCTGGCGCGCACTTCGGCGCCGCGCTTGACGACGTCGACCGCGGAGGCATCCTTGCCGGCCAGACGATCCGGATATTGCCAGATCATCAGTTCCTCCTGCAGCGAGTTCGTCAGGAAGGTCAGCCACTGGTAAAACTTGGCGCGCTCAGGCGTTCCGACCTGAGGGGCCAGCCCTGCGTCAGCATGCTGATCAACGAGATGGAGCACGATAGCGGCGGCCTCGGACATGATCAGATCGCCGTCAACCAGAGTGGGGATACGTCCGTTTGGATTGATCTTGAGATATTCCCTGGACTTCTGGGCGCTCTTGGTTCGATCAACGAGGACGAGGTCATATGGGACACCGATCTCTTCGAGCAGCATGTGCGGCGCAGCGTTGGCATTCGCTGGGAAATAGTGCAGCTGATACATCGAAATATTCCTGGCCGTTGTTTCACTGCACCAGCAAATAAATCGATGTGAGGCTGGCCACAACGGTCCGCTTTTGCAGTGGTCCGCGTAGCAATCGTGATCGCAGTAGACGAGGTGCGTCCCGATCTCTCGCAGGTAGCCTGCTCCGATTAGCTGACCGCACATCACGCAGAAGCATTGCGGGCGGGGCGTCCGGCCATTCACCAAGGTGAATCTCACGTGGCGCCTCCCAGTGCGAAGCAGAACACCGTATTGGTCGGGTGGGGGATGCATAAATGGTTCACTGCGCAAGCTCCTTGCTCCGGAATCCTGAACTTTGGAAAATTGCCGCGGGAGTTTTGCCGCAACCGTTGTCAGGCAGCGTGAAGTGGGCGTAACCATCTGCGGTCGCCTTCCTGGCGTGTCTTGAAGCGGTCAGTGCACTTCTTCGAACAAAGGGCAGTTCGCCAGGAGTAGACCCGGACGAGGCCAAACTTTCCGTCGCAGATCGCGCAACGCTTGGCTGCGCCGTTCCAGGGATATTGGGGAGTGTCGCGCATTGTTGCCTCCTGTGGGCCTTGCGTGGGTAATGGTTGATGCTCGCCTCTCGTTCGCCGTCGCACTTCGCACACAAATGGAGAACCGCTTCTGGATCGTAATGGCCTGCCAGGTCTCGCGGCCTATAGGGACACCGTGAGCAGAGCCTGACCCTCATGCGGCGCTTTCCGGGGCGAAGCGGCAGACTTTCCTTGCCGTCACAGGTGCGGTTCGCCCGCGGAACACATATCGGATCCAGCCCGTCGGGCTGGTCACGCCTGCGCTCAGTCTCTGTGGCCGGGATGGTGGGCATCTTGTCACCTGCAATCGGCTCTTCCGATTAACAGGGAGATTAGGAGGATCGAGACTGCGGGCTCAATCGTACGCAGGTACGCGCAGGAAATAGAAAGGGATCGGAGGAGCTATACGGAGGTTTGTGGGTGTTCGCCGTTGGGACCCGGCTTCCTGGGACGTCAGCGGCAAACGTCCACGCAACTCGAAGGAGAGCGTCGCTCGTCAAGGCGAATGACGGATAACCAGACCTTGCGAAAGTCGGGCGCGCGACATGTTCTTCCAGCAGCATTCCGCGATCCGTCCGAAAGCCGTCGGCCAGCTGAATAGTTCGGGAATTGCGGGCGTCGGGTTAATCAATCACCGGACGCCTCCTCATGTGCCAGTAGCCGCGCAATTCCGGTTGGGCGGCGACTGGCGATCTGGCGCAATACCCCGATTAGCCGCTCGAAATCAGAACGCATCCTTGTATCGTGCAATTGCGCCGGAGCTACCGTAGACCCACATGGGTTCGTCGCATTGGCTTGGGCCGTGGTCGGTCATGCAGGCTGCGCTCCAGGGGGGAGCTGCGACCTCGCGGCCCGCGCTTCCGTATGCTTGCTGCAAAGTGCTATGTTCGTTCGTTCTCGCTTGAGCTGTAGCTGACACCGCCAGCGACAGCAGCGAAGCGGCCAGTAAGTATCTCATCTTCATTGTTCGGTTCCTTGGTTGTGGGTCTGAAGCGACCGTGGATCGCTCGGGATCGCTCGCGGCGATTGTGCGTAGCCAACCGATAAGAGTGCGCTCCGGCAGCCGGAATTGCTTGCGCGACATTGCGGTGTTTGGTCCGATTTTGCGCCGATTTGTCCAGAGTTTCGAGTACCTTCGGTCCGGGAACCGTGAGCGCCGCTCTAGCTTCGGAGGCAATCGAATTGCCAAATTTCTTCAAAGTGCTCTAATCTTGCCCAGAGGCGCGGGACGCTCTGTAAATGAAGCGTAGCCAGATCAAGAAGGTCTCGAATCCAGCACGACCAAATCCATCTGCATGGCCATGGCACTCTCGATCGGCCGCTGGATCGTGGAAGCTCTCGGAGGTGTCGGCAGGGCGTCGTGATACACCTCAGCTGCCATCGGCAGGCTCATCCCCTTAATCGAGGGCGAGGAAGCAGAATGAGTAAACCTGATCTTCGTCAATTGTGGTCGGGAGCGCCCAGGATCTCTTACTACTCAATGGCGGTGTTGTCGGTCGCCGTTGCGATAGTTGCTGTGGAACTTGCGGCACGTGTGCTGCAGGCAGAACCCATCGCATCGTTGATGCTTTGCGCTGTTATTTTCGCAGCATGGCTTGGCGGTTTCGGCCCCGCGCTGTTGGCGATCATACTCGCCCTTTTTGCGTTCCATTATTACCTGGTGCCGCCAATAAATTCATTTACCTGGAAACACAATTTACTCGCGGTGGGCATTTCGGACGTGCCGCGTCTGATCCTGTTTTCGATGACGTCCCTCTTTGTTGCCTTCATGATTTCGGCGCAGACAAAAGCAACAGACGCTCTCCAGCGTTCCAGCGATGAGCTGCAAGTAGCGATTGAGGATCAAAAACGGGATGAAGCCGCGCGGCTCCATAGCGAAATGTATTTGACCGAAGCGCAGAGAGTGAGCCGTACCGGGAGTATTGGGTGGAATGTCTCTACCGGAGCAATATTTTGGTCAGACGAAACCTTTCGGATATTTCAATGCGATCCAACGACAAAACCGACCGTGGAATTTATTGTCCAGCGCGTTCATCCGGACGATCGGGCAGCCGTGCAAGCGATCCTCAATAGCGCGTCCAGCGACGGAAAGGATTTCGACCACGAATATCGATTGCTGGCCCCGGATGGCTCAGTGAAATATATCCATGCCAGGGCTCGCGGAGCGAGAGATGCGTCCGGCAGCATCAAGTTCGTTGGCGCGCTGACGGACGTGACGGTCGAAAAGGAAGCAGAACGGAAGCTGCGACGCAGCGACGCCTATCTGGCTGAATCTCAGCGTTTGAGTCATACAAGCAGCTGGGCCTGGGATGTTCGCGGTCGAAAGTGGGCGTATCGGTCCGCCGAAGTGTACCGCTTATTTGGGTTCGATCCTGACGATGGCGATGTGCCACTGCAGGCCTTCAGGGATCGTATCGTCCCCGAAGACAGGGTCGGCAATGTGGAAGCAGCCGCCCGCGCCATCCGAGAGAAAGTAGACTTCGAAGTTGATTTTCGCATAGCTCTTCCGGACGGATCGATAAAACGCGTACATTCTGTCGGGCACCCTGTCGTCAGCAGCGATGGCGAAGTGGTCGAATTGATCGGAACGCATCTGGATGTCTCCGAGCAACACGCTGCAAATGAGAAGTTGCAACAGGCGTTTGACGAAATCAGGAAATCCGAAGACCGGCTTCGACTGGTGATCGACACAATCCCGACGCTGGTCTGGCGCGCCGGACCGGAGGGAATCCCCGATTTCCTTAACCAGCCGGCGCTCCACTATACTGGCCTCTCATTGGACCAGGCCGAGACTGGCTGGCCTCGCGCGTTTCATCCTGACGAGAAGAAGGGTATGTTGGTCAAGTGGAGCGCAATACGGGAGTCCGGTAGGCGCGGCGGGCTTGAAGCTCGCCTGCGGCGTTTCGATGGCGAATATCGCTGGTTTTTGTTCCAGGCCGAGCCGTTGCGCGATCAATCGGGCAACATTGTCAAATGGTACGGCTCGTCTACCGACATCGAGGACCGCAAGCTGGCCGAGGACGCACTTCGCGACAGCGAGCAGCGCTTTCGCGACTATGCCGAAACGGCCTCCGACTGGCTCTGGGAGACCGGACCTGACCATCTCGTCACCCGTATATCGGAGCACGTCAATGCTGCTGGCCTCGTGCCCTCACGCCTGCCGGGCATAGCTCGCTGGGATATTGCGACTGACGTCGAATCGGAGCCAGAAAAATGGCGACTGCATCGGGAGACGCTTGACGCACATCGGCCATTTCGCGATTTTGTGTATAGCACCATGAACGAGAGGGGGTCTCTGGTGTATGTCCGGTCAAGTGGCAAGCCGGTTTTCGACCAAAAAGGCAATTTCCTCGGCTATCGGGGCACAGGCACCGATATTACAGCGACGATACGCGCAGAACATGCCGAAGAAGCGCTGCGCAAGGCGCAGGCGGCGCTCGCGCATGTTACACGCGTGACCAGTCTGGGGGAACTGACGGCCTCCATTGCCCATGAAGTGAACCAGCCGCTTGCCGGCGTCGTCGCCAACGCAGAGGCATGTTTGCGCTGGCTCGATCGCGAAACTCCTGATCTGGCCGCTGCGCGCCGCTCGGCTGAATGGGTTATAGAGGATGGCAACCGAGCGAGCGAGGTGGTCCGGCGTGTCCGGGCGCTCGCGAACAAGTCTGAGCTTGAGAAGCTGCCGCTCGACCTCAATGACGTGGTCAGGGACGTCATTGTGCTCTTACGGCGCGAATTGGCCAGCCAAGGCGTTTCGTTGCGAACGGAGTTGGAGCCGCTGCTGCCCATGATCCTCGGTGATCGGGTACAGCTGCAACAGGTAATTATCAACCTGGTGATTAATGGCATTGAGGCAATGCAGCCGGTCACGGATCGGCCGCACGAATTAGTGATCCGATCAGGCCAGGACGAGACACGAAAAGTGCTGGTAAGCGTGACGGATTGCGGAGTCGGGATTGCGGCCGACGATGCAAATCGGCTGTTCAACGCCTTCTTCACCACCAAGTCCAGCGGCCTGGGCATGGGGCTCTCGATCTGTCGTTCGATCGTGGAAGCTCACGGGGGATATCTGTCAGTGTCCGGCAATGAGGGGCCCGGTGCGACGTTTCAATTGGTCCTGCCCTTGCATCAAGAGGATGCGTGATGACCGAGCGACCCAAATCATCGCATGAACCGGCAAGCGCCAAGGAGCCGATCGTCTTTGTCATTGACGACGATGCATCGGTGCGCAGAGCGCTGGCCAATCTTTTTCAATCGATCGCTGAGCGGGCTGGATTTGCAAACCGAACTGGCCAAGGCGAACATTCACATCCCAATTATCTTCATTACGGGCCATGGGGACATTCCGATGAGCGTCCGGGCGATGAAGAGCGGAGCGGTCGATTTCCTGACCAAGCCGTTTCGCGACCAGGACATGCTGGACGCTGTGGTGACAGCGATTGAACGGGATAGGAAGAGGCGGGAAGCCGACAGGATCGTCGCGAACTTGCGGACCCATTTTGAGACCCTGACCGCTCGCGAGCGGGAGGTTATGGCCTTGGTTTCGTCTGGCCTCATGAACAAACAGGTCGCAGCTGAACTCGGACTCGCCGAGATTACGGTGAAGATTCATCGCGGACATGTCATGAGGAAGATAGGTGCAAAGTCCTTAACCGATCTTGTGAAAATGGCCGAAACGCTTGGAATTCGTCGTGACAAGTCCTAACGCGTACAAACCTAAGTATGATTTCACAACCCTGATTGGCGCCCCACCTTAGGTTGGAGCAGTGCTAAGGCAAGTGCCTTGCTCCCGCGTCAGGAAGGCCGCGTCTTTGTCAACGCATTCGGTGATTTCAGTCATTGACGACGATGCATCCGTCCGCACCGGGACCAATAATCTTCTGAGCTCGCACGGATACCTGGTTCATACATTCGCGTCGGCCGAGGAGTTTTTGCAGTCGGCCTGTCTGAACGACGCGTCGTGCGTCATTGCGGATGTGCAGATGCTCGCTATGAGCGGCCTGGACCTCCTTGCACATATGCGTGCCCATGGGTACACAGCGCAGTTCATCTTTATCACGGCCTTTCCCGAAGAGAACGTCCGCGCCCGCGCGCTGAAGGCCGGCGCCGTCGGCTTCCTTGCCAAGCCTTTTGCTGGACCTGCCTTGATCAGCTGCGTCGAAGCTGCCTTGAATCGACATCGCGGCGGAACCAGCAAGTAAGACGGTGGCGCTGGCGCGCATCACGCAAAGACTGTGTGGCCTGCGACGGCGCATTGGTAAGGCGTTTCGCGCGCTGGTAACAATCGGGGCTCGCTGACCTAAGAGAGTCGCCAAGCGCAATCCTGGCTCGACGGCCAACACCCGGCCTCGATGCGCCGCTGGCAGCCCGGTACTATGTCGCGTAGTGAAAGCCGACCTGTTGCAACTCGGGCAGCGTTCCAGCGGCACCCGGAATTAGAACGGCGCCGTCCACCAGATGGTTGGTCAGCTCCGCGGCAAGCGTGGCATGAGGGAGCCTGTCGGGGTTGATACCGGATTTAACGAGGGCTGCGGCGTGTTCCCAAATTGCATTGTGGCAGGACATGAAAACAACGCCGCGCCGCATCAGCGCAGGGATCGAATTATCCTCGCCGGAGAAGGGCCCCGCCGGGTCCTCATAGTTGGCCGGGTCCTCATAGATGACGGAATCGGCGGCCGCCGACTTCCGCTCGACGATTGGCGTATTGGTCTTGAACTCGTCGCCGGCCAGGCTCGTGAGCTGGTACTTGTCCCAAATGGCCTGATCGTAGAGCGCAAGCTGCGCCGTACCATGGGTCACGGAAATGGCGAGAAAATCCGGATGTTTGAACGACCAGATCTGCGAATTGAGTGCGTTGCGCATCAGGTTCAGCCAGGGTCCTCCGATGTCGGTGTTGTCCCAGGCCTGCCTTGGCGCAGGCCGATAGGAGAGCACCTCTGTCAACGCGTCGTGATCCCATTGCTCCTGATGGTTTAGGATCATCGGCACGGTTTTGAAATCGCGACGGCGCGGCGCCTGCGCCAATCGCTTCTTCAATGCCTCAAGCTGGGTGGCGCCTGGAGGCGTCAATGCGGATTCAACAGCCGCTGTCGCGGGCTCGGCCCGCCCCGATGCAAGACCGATCGCGCTTGTGGCCGCGGTCAAAGCCAATGTCTTCAACACGTCCCTTCTTCCGGTGATGACATTCACGTGCGCTTTCTCCTGCTTGTACACTTTAGGCAGATAGGCGGCGCGGTCGTTCGACACCATTAAATCGTTTGAAAGAGATCAACGTACGAATTTCGTCACGACATCTCAAACAGAAGTTACTGGCGGAACTGCAATCGCATTCCGACATAGCCTCGCATCACTAGCCAACACTATCCAAAGGAGACCAAGATGAAATTAGCATTGATCGGCGCCGCCGCCGTTGCCGCGGCAGCTTTCGCAACGCCTGCTCTGGCGCAGGCTGTTATCGAAGACCCCGGCTATTGCGCGCAGTTCTACCCCAACGCCAATTGCCAGAATCTGGGGCCGGGCAATCCGTACACCGATGGCGGTTACTATGGCGGCGCGCAGAACGGGAACGCCATGATGTCGCATCAAGCGGCCGAGCCCGATGCGTACCGTTATCATGGCGGACCCAAATCAAACGATTGACAACATAGCCTCGCTCCTTCGAGAGAGCGTCCGAACGCGAACGCAGAGGTGGGGACTTCGCCCCACCTCTGCGGCATGGCGGCACAGGTAGCCCCAACTCTGCCCGACAGCAGGTTAGTTTGTCCGCCTGGCGATCTCGTGCGTTATAGGTGGTGCTGGTTCCCCTTCTGAATTTAGTCCTCTCGGTGACGCCGATATTCGGTCGGCGTAAGTCCTGTGAACCTGCGAAACGCCCTGGTGAAAGAACTCGTCTCGCGAAAGCCGATCTGGATGCCGATCTGCGTCACCGAGAGGGCCGGCCCCTGCAACAGGCTCTTGGCGCGATCCATCCTCCGGGCCATATGGTAACGATGCGGGGGCACGCCGAAGGACTGCGTGAAGCCGCGCGCAAAGTGATAGAGACTCAGATCGGCGAGTGCTGCCAGAGCGGCCAACGAAATCTCCTCCGCGAGATGCTCCTCGATGAATTCCACCACGCGTTTCTGCTGCCACACCGGCAAGCCGCCACGTAGTGGCTTGGCCGCAGCGGATGTCGCTCGTTCCAATCGCAAGATTTCGTGCATCAGTACGAGGCTCAAGGCCTCCGCATACTCGCTGCTCCATGGGTCGGTAT
>WNFI01689877.1_pt1 | contig 11079 bp, 9 predicted proteins | sample 5400471 | NCBI WGS metagenome assembly WNFI01 (sample SAMN13153348, study PRJNA577476) | soil metagenome | isolation source: 100 cm saprolite on Douglas fir-dominated hillslope | place: USA:California | collected 2013-09-17 | reverse complement strand
AGCCGCTTGGCCCCTTGCTTGCAGAGAGGAGAGCGGCCGGTTCGCCCGCCGCCGCCAGGCGGCGTCTGCGTGTCGGGCCACGGAGGGAGCGCGGTGGCCTGCAAGCGGAGGAAGTTCACGCAGCCGGCGCAAGCGGGCTGCGGGCGGACGGACGGATAAGAAAGGACTGCACACGTGACGACGATGTCTTCGGCCGAGCCGACACGTCGCGATTTTCTTTATATTGCGACGGCCTCCATCGCCGGGATCGGGGCCGCCGCGACACTCGTTCCGCTGATCGCGCAGATGAATCCCGATGCCTCGACGATCGCGGCGGGCGCGCCGATCGAGGTCGATCTTTCGCCGATCGCCGATGGTCAGGTGATCAAGGTGTTCTGGCGCGGCAAGCCGATCTACGTCAATCACCGCACCAAGAAGCAGATCGAGGAGGCGCAGAACGTCGACGTCGCGAAGCTGCCGGACCCGCAACCGGATTCGGCACGCGTCAAGCCCGGTCACGATCAGTGGCAGGTGCTGATTGGAATCTGCACCCACCTCGGCTGCATTCCGATCGCCCATCAGGGCTCCTATGACGGCTATTTCTGCCCCTGCCACGGCTCGGTCTACGACACGTCCGGGCGCATCCGGCAGGGACCCGCGCCGCTGAACCTCGCGCTGCCGCCATACGAATTTCTCTCCGACACGAAGATCCGGATCGGCTGACGGCCTCGATCATGAGCGGACATCCGACCTACCAGCCGCAAAGCGCGTTCATGCGATGGATGGAGCGGCGGCTGCCCATCGGCGGACTAGTCTACTCGTCTTTCGTCGTTTATCCGACGCCGCGCAACCTGAATTACTGGTGGACGTTCGGCGGCATCCTCGCCTTCATGCTCGGCGTGCAGATCGTCACCGGCGTCGTGCTGGCGATGCACTACACGCCACACGCGGACTTCGCCTTCGATTCCGTCGAGCAGATCATGCGCGACGTCAATTACGGCTGGCTGCTGCGCTACCTGCACTCGACCGGCGCATCGATGTTCTTCCTCGCCGCCTACATCCACTTGTTCCGCGGCATGTATTACGGCTCCTACAAGGACCCACGCGAGGTGCTGTGGATCCTCGGCGTCATCCTCTTGCTGCTCATGATCATCACCGGGTTCATGGGCTACGTGCTGCCCTGGGGCCAGATGAGCTTCTGGGCGGCGACCGTCATCACCAACCTGTTCTCGGCCATCCCGCTGGTGGGCGAATCGATCGTCAGCTGGCTGTGGGGCGGCTACGCGGTCGGCAATCCCACGCTCAATCGCTTCTACTCGCTGCACTATCTTTTGCCGTTCGTCATCGTCGGGGTGGTCGTCCTCCACATTTGGGCGCTGCATGTGGCGGGACAGAACAATCCGACGGGCGTCGAGCCGAAGAGCGAGCAGGACACCGTCGCATTCACGCCTTATGCGACGATCAAGGACAGTTTCTTGCTTGTCGTGTTCTGCATCCTGTTCGCTTGGTTCGTGTTCTACATGCCGAATTTTCTGCTTCATCCCGATAACTACATCCCGGCCAATCCGGCGGTGACGCCGACGCACATCGTGCCGGAATGGTATTATCTGCCGTTCTACGCAATCCTGCGCGCGATCCCGAACAAGCTCCTCGGCGTGATAGCGCTCGTCGCCTCGATCCTCATCCTCGTCTTCCTGCCGTGGCTCGACACATCGAGGGTGCGCTCGGCGCGCTATCGTCCGCTCTATCGCCAGTTCTTCTGGGTGTTCGTGATCGTCTGCATCGGCCTCGGCTGGCTGGGCTCCAAGCCCCCGGAAGGCAATTACGTGCTGTTCGCGCGCGTCTTCACCGCCTACTACTTCGCCTTTTTCCTGGTGATCCTGCCGGTGCTCGGCAAGATCGAGAGAACCAAGCCGGTGCCGAACTCGATTTCGGAATCGGTACTGCGCGAAGGCAAGCCCATCGGGGCGCCCGCGCCACCGCCCGCGAAGGCTTAGACGTTTCATGGTCCGCGCGCGCGTCGTCCTCGCTCTCGCCGTCTCGCTTTCTGCACTTGCTGTGCCGGCGCGGGCGCAAGAGCACGAAGCGCCGCCGCCGCCCGCGAACAAATGGTCGTTCGCCGGACCGTTCGGTAAATTCGACCGCGCCCAGCTGCAGCGCGGGTTCAATGTCTATCGCGAGGTTTGCCAGGTTTGTCACGGGCTGAAACTGGTCGCATTCCGCACGCTGGCGGATCCCGGCGGGCCCGGCTTTACGACCGCGCAAGCGACCGCCATTGCCGCCGAATACCAGGTCAAGGGCGAGCCCGATGATCAGGGCGAGGTCAAGGACCGCCCCGGCCGCCTTGCCGATACTTTCCCGCCGCCGTTTCCCAATGAGCAGGCGGCGCGCGCGCGCTACAACGCCGTGCCGCCCGATATGTCGGTGATTGCCAAGGCGCGCGGTTACGAGCGCGGTTTCCCCCGCTGGGTGGGCGACATCTTCACGCAATACCAGGAGCAGGGCGTCGACTACCTCACCGCGCTGATGCAGGGCTACAAGGACGCGCCGCCCGCCGGCATCACCATTCCGCCCGGCAATTTCTACAATGAATATTTCCCCGGCCACGCCATCGCGATGCCGCCGCCGCTCACCGACAAGCGCGTCGACTATACCGATGGCGCGCCGATGACGGTCGAACAATACGCCAAGGACATTTCCGCCTTCCTGATGTGGACCGCCGAGCCGCACCTCGAGGCGAGAAAGCGCATCGGCATGCAGGTGTTCATTTTCCTGGTCGTGCTGTCCGGGCTCCTCTATTTCACCAAGAAGAAGGTATGGCACGCGGTGGAATTGCCTCCGGAGGAGCTCAAGCCACGCCCGCCGAGCGAATATCCGCGCGCGTGAACCGACCGCCATGACCAAGGCCGTGCTCGGCGTCATCGGCGGCTCCGGTATCTACGATCTGCCGGGGCTCGAGAAGGTGCGGCAAAAGACGATCAGGAGTCCGTGGGGGGAGCCATCGGCTCCGCTGCGCATCGGCGAGATCGCAGGCTTACCGGTCGTGTTTCTCGCGCGGCATGACAAGGGGCATAGGCTCTCGCCGTCCGACATCAACTATCGCGCCAATATCGACGTGCTCAAGCGCGCTGGGGTGACCGACCTCGTCTCGCTCTCCGCCTGCGGTTCATACAAGCAGGAATTGCCGCCCGGCACTTTCGTGGTGGTCGACCAATTCGTTGACCGCACCTTCAACAGGCGGAGCTCGTTCTTCGGCAAGGGCTGCGTCGCCCACGTCTCGATGGATGACCAATCTGCCGGAAGCGAAGCTCGCGCGCGAGGCCGAGCTCTGTTACGCCACCGTCGCCATGGTCACCGACTTCGACTGCTGGCATCCCGACCACGATGCCGTGACCGTGCAGGACATCATCGCCGTGCTCGGCGCGAACGCTGACAAGGCGAGAGCGCTGGTGGCGCGGCTCGCCCGCGATTTCCCGCGCGAGCACGAGCCTTGCCCGATCGGCTCCGACCGCGCGCTCGACACCGCGCTGATCACCGCGCCCGAGGCGCGCGACAAAGCCCTCCTCAGGAAGCTCGACGCGGTCGCGGGCCGCGTGCTCAAGGCGAAGCGGTAATGCGGGAGTCGCGATCCTCACGACAACCGTATATTGGCTTGCATTCGCGGGCGTCACGGGCGCTGCCCCAGCCGTTTCGCAATGCGCCGCGCGGCAATCGCGCCGCTCGCTAGCGCGGTCGCGATGCACGGATCCGCCGGATTAGCAACGTCACCCGCCGCAAACGCGCCGCGGCAAGATGTTTCCATGTTGCCGTCAACGAGGAGGTACCCGCGCGCGTCGGTGGCGGGCGCAAGCTCGGCAAGCCAGGGGTCGTTGGTGTTGGGCCGATAGCCGAACAGGAGAACCACGTGGTCGGCTTCAATCTCGCCGCCGCCGCGGAGCCGGATGCCGAGTCTCGAACCGGCGTCGTCGAGCGCCTCTACCGTGCGCTCTGCCATCAACTGCACCAGTCCGGACGCCTGATGTCGGCGTAGGCGCTCGACCAGGAGCGGCTGCGCCTTCGGCGACTTCGAGCGCATGATCACGCTCACGCGCACGCCCTTCTCAGCCAACATCCGCGATACGTCGAAGGCGTTGTCGCCGCCGCCGATGATTGCGACGTGCGAGCCCAAATCGGCGCCGGGCTCGCCGACCGCGCTCGCACCGAGATGCAGCCGGCCCGTCCCCGCCATCCGTCGCGCGTTCTTTACGCGGTCGAGCCATTCCTCGCCCGCGAATCGCGTGCCGGTCGCAATCACGATCCCCGCGCCAGACAATGATCGTGCCGCCGGGCCGCCTGAGGCGTCGAGTCGCCATCGCCCACTGTTCTGCCGGCGCAGGCGCCGCGTGGTTGCCCCGAGCCAGGTTTCGATCCCGAGCTCGTGGATGTGGGCCGCGAACTCGGCGGCGTTCTCTCGCGCGGTTTTGCCGCGCTGCCCCAGCAGCCACTCGTTGGGATAGGGGCTCATGCGCGCGATCCCGCCGAGCGCACGCTCCTTCTCGATGATGACCGGGTGCAGGCCGTAATTGTGCAGCCACAGCGCGCAGGACATGCCGGCGGGACCGCCCCCGATGATCGGCACGACCGGCGGCTCGCTTGCCATATCCCGTCTCCGGTTGCGCGCGGCGCCACGGTTCGCCAGAGTGGGTCGCCACCCCTGCGGTGGATTTGCAATTCTACAGACTAACTCCTAAGCCCCGTTTGACGCGAGACGCCCATGGTCAGCATGCAGTCCGAGCACGACCTCAAGGACTCGATCCGCTCCATTCCAGACTATCCCAAGCCGGGGATCGTGTTCCGCGACATCACCACGCTGCTCGGCAACGCGCGCGCGTTCCGCCGCGCGGTCGACGAACTGGTCCAGCCCTGGGCAGGGATGAAGATCGACAAGGTCGCCGGCATCGAGGCGCGCGGCTTCATCCTCGGCGGAGCGGTGGCGCACCAGGTCTCGGCCGGCTTCGTGCCGATCCGCAAGAAGGGCAAGCTGCCGCACAAGCGCGTCTCGATCGCTTATTCGCTGGAATACGGCCTCGATGAAATGGAGATGCACGAGGACGCGGTGGAGAAAGGCGACCGCGTCATCCTGGTCGACGATCTGATCGCCACCGGCGGGACGGCGGAGGGCGCGGTCAAGCTGTTACGCCAGTTGGGCGCACAGGTGCTCGCCGCGTGCTTTATCATCGATCTGCCCGATCTCGGGGGCGGCGCCAAGCTGCGCCAGCTCGACGTCCCGGTGCGCACCCTCATCCGTTTCGAAGGGCACTGAGGCTGCTGCGCACTTTGATGACCGCTTAGCCCCGTTACTTGCGGTGTGGCCCCCACGGGCCCGGCTCGGGGTCGGCCGGCGGCGGCGAGCCGAGGTCGACCGGCGGCGATTGCGGCAGGAACGGCTTGTGCGCGTCTTGCGCCTCGCCCCAGGGGCCGCTCGCAGCGCTTTGATCGGCAGGCTCCGTTTCCGCACCGGCCTCCGCTTCGCCGGGCGCGGGGAGCGCGAGCGGGCCCGGATCGTGCCCGCCGGCGAACTTCACCAGTGCCGCCACGCGCGCGCCGACCGAGGGATGCGTGTCGAAGATGTTCGAGAATCCCTCGCGCGGATTGTCGATGCACATTTCCATGATCGCGGAGGTCGCGCCCGGAAGTTCGCCGCGGCCCTCGATCTTGCGCAGCGCCGAGATCATCGCGTCCGGACTCTTGGTGAGCTCGACCGAGCCCGCATCGGCGAGATATTCGCGCCGGCGCGACAGCGCAAAGCGGATGACGATCGATAGGATCCAGGCGACGGTGATGAGCACGACGGCGATGAGGATCGCCACCCCCGCACCTTTGCGATCGTCGCCCCCGCGCCCGCCGCGCCAACTAAACCCGCCCTGGAAGAGAAGACGGAAGATGAGCTCGGCGAAGAACGCGATCACACCGGCGATGATCACGGCGATCACGAGCATGCGCACGTCGCCGTTGCGGATGTGGGTCAATTCGTGGCCGAGCACCGATTCGATCTCGGTATCGTTGAGCGAATTGATGAGCCCTGTGGTGACCGTGATCGAATATTGCTTCTCGTTCATTCCGGTGGCGAAGGCGTTGAGGCTGTCATCCTCGATCACCTTGAGCTTGGGCGTGGTGATGCCGCGCGAGATGCAGAGGTTCTCGAGCAGATTGTAGAGCCTCGGCTCCTCTTGCCGCGTCACCTCGTGCCCGCCGGTCACCGCGTCGATCATGCTCTGGTGGAATTTGTAGGCGATGAAGATCCACAGCGCCGTGCCAAGCGTCGCCCAGGGCGCGGCGTAGAGCGCATCGCTCAACGCGCGGCGCAAGAGTTCGTCGGGTGGAGCATCGATGGTGAACGCCTCGCCGAGGAGCGCGCCAGCGTAGACCAAGAGATAGACGAGGAAGAACAGGCCGATGAGCAGCGCGATCGAGCGCCGCTTGTTCGACTGGATGTGGGTGTAGAGTCCGTAGGCGGCCATCGGTCTACTTATCGTGTCCCGGGCGAGTGAAGAGAGCCAAGCGAGCGGAACGAGACCCGGGACCCAGCACAAGGCTCGCGGGGCGCATTATTCAACGCGACTGGTTCCTCCAATCGGCCATGCGTCCCTTGGCCCTGGGTCCCGGATCTTCGCTCGCGCTGTACGCTCGCTTGTCCGGGGCGCGCTATGTCAAAACTTCACCTGCGGCGCTTGCTCGAGCGCCTTGCGCTCCTCGATGCCAACGTCGAAGAAATCTCTCGGTGTGAATCCGAGCGGGCCCGCCAGCAGCACCGCGGGGAACTGCTGGATCCCCGTGTTGTACTCCTGCACCGCGTTGTTGAAGAAGCGGCGGGCGGCGGCGATCTTGTTTTCCAGATCCGAGAGCTGGCTCTGCAGCTCGCGGAAGTTTTGGCTCGCCTTGAGGTCGGGATAAGCCTCGCTCAGCGCGAACAATTGCCGCAGCGCCCCGGTGAGCGCATTCTCGGCCGCGGCTTGCGCCGCGACGCCTCCCGACTGCGCCGCGATCGCGGCGTTGCGCGCCTGCACCACCGCTTCAAGCGTGCCGCGCTCGTGACCGGCATAGCCCTTCACCGTCTCGACCAGGTTGGGGACGAGATCATGGCGCTGTTTCGTCTGCACGTCGATGTCGGAGAAAGCCTGGTTGACCCGCTGGCGCAACGCGACAAGCCCGTTGTAGATCGTGATGATCCACAGCACGAGCACGACGATCAGGCCGATGACGATCCAGGTGACGACTGTGGAGGACATAAATGGCTCCTCGGAAGGTTATCGCCGCGTCAATCTATGGCGCAGCAGGGGCGAAGGGAAGCGGCGCGCCGGGCGCTGCGGAACGCGACAGCGCGCAAATCGTTGCTTTGAACGGGACTGGCCGGGCGCAACGATGAGACGAGGATGGCATTGAGTATCCCGCTCGCGACGGATGCGCCGGCGCAGACAAGCGCGCCGATCATCGCGACCGACATCCCCGCGCGGCTCGACCGGCTCCGCTGGGGCCGTTTCCATACCCTGGTGGTCGTTGCGCTCGGCATCACCTGGATCCTCGACGGTCTCGAGGTGACGCTCGCCGGCGCCATCTCGCCCGCGCTCAAGGAGAGCCCGCACCTTAAATTCTCCAACGCCGACGTCGGGCTTGCGAGCAGCGCCTATCTCGCCGGCGCGGTGCTCGGCGCGCTGGTCTTCGGCTGGCTCACCGACCGGCTCGGACGCAAGCGGCTGTTCTTCATCACGCTCGCAGTCTATCTCGTCGCCACCGCCGCGACCGCGCTGTCGTGGAATCTGGCGAGCTTCGCGCTGTTTCGCTTTTTCACCGGCGCCGGCATCGGCGGCGAATACACCGCGATCAATTCCAGCATCCAGGAGCTGGTGCCCGCGCGCTATCGCGGCTGGAGTGATCTCGTCATTAACGGCAGCTTTTGGATCGGCGCCGCGATCGGCGCGGCAGGCTCGCTCGTGCTGCTCGATCCCAACCTGCTCGCGCCGGATTTGGGCTGGCGCTTGGCCTTCCTGATCGGGGCCATGCTCGGCCTCGTCATCTTCCTCATGCGCCTATGGCTGCCTGAATCGCCGCGCTGGCTGATGACGCATGGCCGCCTCGAGGAAGCAGAGGCGGCGCTCGACGGCATCGAGGCCGCGTTCCGCGCCCGCGGCCATCGGCTGCCGGACGAGCCGCTGCCGGTGATCCGTCTGCGACTGCGCCACTCCACCCCGCTCGCGGAGGTTGCCGACACGCTGTTTCGCGTCGAGCGCCGGCGCACGCTTGTTGGCTTGAGCCTGATGGCAGCGCAGGCGTTCTTCTACAACGCGATCTTCTTCACCTACGCGCTGGTGCTGACCGACTTCTACGCCGTCCCCGCCGATCACGTCGGCTGGTATCTGCTGCCGTTCGCGATCGGAAACTTCCTTGGCCCGGCGCTGCTCGGCCGGCTGTTCGACACCGTCGGGCGGCGCCCCATGATCGCCACCACCTACGCGCTCTCGGGGATATTGCTTGCCGGCGCGGGCTATCTGTTTGCGATTGGCGCTTTGTCGGCGACGGGCCAGACGATTGCCTGGATGGTGATCTTCTTCTTCGCCTCTGCCGCGGCGAGCTCGTCCTATCTCACGGTGAGTGAAATTTTTCCGCTCGAGGTGCGCGCGCTCGCCATCGCTTTCTTCTATGCTGTCGGCACTGGCATTGGCGGCGTTGCCGGACCGTGGCTGTTCGGCGCGCTCATCGACACCGGCTCGCGCTTTAGCCTGTTCGTGGGCTATCTCTTTGGGTCGCTGCTGATGCTCGCGGCGGCATTCATCGTGGCGCGCTACGGCGTGGCGGCTGAACGCAGATCACTGGAGAGCATCAGCCGACCGCTCGCCGCTGTTGCGGATTGACGCTTCCGAGCCTGCGTTGGGCAACAAGTGCCGTCGTTGCCGGGCTTGACCCGGCAATCCATCCCACTTGAATGAAGCGCTTCTTTCCGATGGATGTCGGATCGAGGGCGCGCGATAGCGGCGGCACCCGTAGAAGGGACGTTGATGGCGGCAAACTGGAGTTCACATGGCGAGCGCGAGATGTCCGCGCGCAAGCGGGATATCCGCCGCCTGGCCGACGCGAGCGCGCCCGCCCGCCGCAGCTGGCTTGCGCGCGGCGCCTTCTTCCACGACGAGGACCTCCTCTATCTGAAGTTTCTCATCCCGGAAGGCGCGCGCGTGCTCGAGCTCGGATGCGGCACCGGCGATCTCCTTGCCGCGCTCAAGCCCTCGTTCGGCGTCGGTGTGGATTTCAGCGCCGGCATGATCGACGAGGCGCGCAAGACGCATCCCGAGCTCACGTTTCTTGTCGGCGACGTCGAGGACCCCGCTTTGCTGCGCTCGCTGCCGGGGCCATTCGACGCCATCGTGGTGGTCGATACCCTCGGCGCGCTCGAGGATTGCCAGGCCATGTTCGCGAGCCTGCACGAGCTATGCACGCGCGAGACCCGCCTCGTGGTCGGCTATTTCTCGCACCTTTGGTATCCGGCGCTGAAGCTGGCCGAGGCGACGGGGCTGAAGATGCCGCAGCCTGCGCAAAACGTGCTCGCGCCCGATGACGTGCGCGCGCTCGCCGCGCTCGGTGACTTCGAGACGGTCAAGAACGAGACGCGCGTGCTCCTTCCGCTGCGGCTGTTCGGGCTCGGCCGGCTCGTCAACCGCTTTTTGGCGCCGCTGCCGCTCGTGCGCCAGCTTTGTCTGCGGCATTTCACCGTTTGCCGCTCGCTACGGCGGCCTGCCGAGGTCAGGTCCGCGACCGTCGTCATTCCCGCGCGCAACGAGCGCGGCAATATTGAGGCGGCGGTCAAGCGCGTGCCGCGCTTCGTCGAGCAGCTCGAGATCATCTTCGTCGAGGGTCATTCAAAGGACGGTACCTGGGAGGAGATCGAGCGCGTCGCCGCCGCCTATCCCGAACGGAACATCAAGGCCATGCGCCAGCCGGGGAGCGGCAAGGGCGACGCAGTCTTTGCCGGTTTCGACGCCGCGCGCGGCGACGTCCTCATCATCCTCGATGCCGATCTCACGATGCCCCCGGAACAATTGCCGAAGTTTTGGGAGGCGATCCGCTCCGGCAGGGGCGAGTTCGTCAACGGCTCCCGGCTCGTCTATCCGATGGAACAGGAGGCGATGCGCTTTCTCAACTTAGTCGCCAACAAGGCGTTCTCGTTGCTCTTCACGTGGCTCCTCTCGCAGCGCTTTACCGACACGCTCTGTGGCACCAAGGCGATCTGCCGCTCCGACTATGCGCGGATCAAGGCGGCGCGCAGCTATTTCGGTAACTTCGACCCGTTCGGAGACTTCGAGCTGATCTTCGGCGCTTCGAAGCTTGCGCTCAAAGCGGTCGAGATCCCCATCCGCTATGCCAGCCGCAGCTACGGCGAGACGCAGATCTCGCGCTTCCGGCACGGCTTCATGCTGCTGCGCATGGTCTTGTTCGCGTTCATGCGCATCAAGGCGATGTGATGCGAAGCGCCGCCTCCGATCAGCTCGCGGATCACCGCGGCGTCTGGGAACGCAAGGGGGTGCTGCGCGTCGTCTACGACGATTTCTACGACCGCATTGCCAGTGCGTGTCGCGACGGTCTCACGATCGAGATCGGCGGCGGCATAGGTAACCTCAAGCGGCGCCTCGCCGAAGTGGTCGCAACCGACATCCAGTGCGCGCCGTGGCTTGATTGCGTCGCGGACGCGCAGCGCCTTCCGTTCGCGGACGCCTGCGCCGCCAATATCGTCATGGTCGACGTTCTGCATCACCTCGAATTCCCCGTCGTATTCTTTCGCGAGGCTGTGCGGGTGCTGCGGCCCGGCGGGCGCGTGCTCATGGTCGAGCCGGCGATCACCTGGGGCAGCAGCTTGTTCTACCGCCTGTTTCACCACGAGCCGGTCCGCACCTCGGCCGACGTGCTCGCCGATGGCAGCCCAGATCCCCGCCGTGATCCTTATCACTCCAATCAAGCCATCCCGACCCTGCTCGCCACCCGCGACCGCGAGCGGTTCCATCGCCTGTTTCCCGCGCTGCGCATCGCCTCCGTGCAATGGTTCGCGCTGGCGGCCTACCCGCTCAGCGGCGGCTT
>WNFI01665387.1_pt1 | contig 11079 bp, 8 predicted proteins | sample 5400471 | NCBI WGS metagenome assembly WNFI01 (sample SAMN13153348, study PRJNA577476) | soil metagenome | isolation source: 100 cm saprolite on Douglas fir-dominated hillslope | place: USA:California | collected 2013-09-17 | reverse complement strand
ACGGACAACCCGATTTGGATGGAGCGACGATGCCCTCCGCCTACGTCGGGGAAGGTCGGATGGTGAACTCCGGTCCGTTTAATGGAACCATGGTCAATTCCGAAAAAGGTCGCCAAAATCCGGGCATCGCCGCGGTCATTGATTGGCTGACGAAAGAGGGATTTGGGAAAGAGTCAGTGAATTATCGCTATCGCGACTGGTTGATCTCGCGCCAGCGTTACTGGGGCGCCCCGATCCCGATGGTTTTCTGTGAGAAGCACGGTTGGAACCCGGTGCCGGACGAGCAGCTTCCGGTTCTACTGCCTGAAGATGTGGAATGGATGCCGACGGGTCAGTCGCCGCTCAAGCTGCATCCGACTTGGAAGAACACGGTCTGTCCGGTGGGCGGGGAGCCGGCTGTGCGCGAAACCGATACGCTGGACACCTTCATGTGCTCGTCCTGGTATCACCTGCGCTACCTGAGCCCGCATTACAACAAGGGTCCGTTCGAGCAGTCCGAATATGACTACTGGATGCCCGTGGATACGTACACCGGGGGCATCGAACATGCCACCGGGCATTTGATGTATACCCGTTTTTTCCACAAGGCTTTACGCGACATAGGCATCACCAAGGGCAACGAGCCGATGCTGCAGCTGCATAATCAGGGCATGGTCCTGGCCGAGGATCATACCAAGATGTCCAAGAGCCGCGGCAAAGTAGTCGCACCGGATGCGCTCATCAAGATCTATGGGACCGATACCATCCGGGGCTATCTGATGTTCTTTGCCCGCTGGGAGATGGGTGCACCGTGGGACAGCCAGGGCATCGAGGGAACTGCCCGCTGGCTGCGCAGGGTATGGATCTTATTCACGGATCCTGTGAGCGCCCCGGGGACAGCCACCGATGAGGTCAAGCGGATTCTGCGTCGCAGGCTTCATCAAACCTTGATCAAGGTCACGCGTGAATTTGAGCAGTTCGAGTTCAACACGGTGGTTTCCTCTTTGATGGAACTGTTGAATGAAATGTATAAGGCCCGCGAAGCCGGTGCTGTCAGTTCTCCTGAGTGGAAAGAAGCGACGGACACGTATTTGAAGATGCTTGCTCCTGTCTGTCCGCACATTGCCGAGGAGCTGTGGACCAACCAACTGGGCCGGCCCTATTCGATCCATCAACAGCTGTGGCCTAAAGCCGATGAAGCTGCAGCCAGGGAAGACGTCATTGAAATTCCGGTCCAGATCAACGGCAAGCTCCGGGATCGTGTGACGGTGCCAGCCGGTGCAAGCGAAGACCAGATCCGGTCCGCGGTGCTCTCGAGCGAGGTCGTCCAGAAATATCTGGAGGGCAGGGAGCCTAAAAAAGTGATTGTAGCAAAGGGACGCTTGGTAAGCATTGTGGTTTGACAGACGCCATTGGGGCTGGCATCACGCCAGCCCCAATGAATTGAATGAGGAGAACGGGACCGCCTGCAAAGCTGCCCGAGCGGTCCATTCCACGCCTGCCTCAGGACCATGCAAACGCGCAGATGCTGTTTCCCCAGCATCATTGCCCACTTCGCCCCAGACATGAGTAATGGTCTTGGCGCGGCGCTGCGCTGACGGTCCCGGCCGGACTCCTCGCCTCAGAAGCGCTCGCAAGAACCCAAGTTTGAAGAGGGGACGCAGCACCTCGACTGCGGCTAGCTGCCTACGCGTTGTTTCTGGAACAACAACATAGTCTTCAATATTCGGAATCCCCGTGCTGTAGTAGGATGTGAATACATCACCCCACGTCAACCTTGTAGCCGCAAGAGATCCAGTACCAAAATCAATCATCCGTGTCTTCAATCCACGCTTCGGAGTCACTACGCGTCCGTTCCGGCGCACACGATTGCCATACGGAATGAGTTCGATCGCAGTCCGTTGCGTACCTGGAGGCAGGCCGCCAGGACCGTCGCTATGAAAGGCGAGCGTTAAATATGTTGCAGAAGGCAGCTGTTGTTTGAGATACAGGGCAAGGCAATCTGTTGGCACAATATCAAAACCGACCCCCGGCAGAAACATGACAGCTCGGCGCCTGGCTTCCGCATCCCGGCTGGCTATGGCCTCGTAGACGGGGATCTCCCCCGTAAGATCAAGATAATGAATGCCAGTCCTGAGACAAGCGTCTACCATCGGTTTGGATGTGTACAGATAAGGACCCGCACAGTGCAAGACCGAGCTAACATCTTTCAAGGATCGGTCGATCAAAGCTGGATCATCCAGGGAGAATATCCGGAATTCTAAATCGAGTTCTCGCGCCAGTGATTCAACCTTTGCCCCGTCCCGCCCTGCGATGATCGGCCGAAGACGTTGCTGCACTGCCAGGCGGACGATCGCTTCACCGACATAACCATTTGCTCCATATAACAAAAAATTCGATTCCACGTCGCCTCCCCTCAGCGGCTGCCAAAATCGACAGTGTAGTATCCCCCGGCCGCGGTGTCTGCAATGTAGGCATATCCGACGCCCATCTCCCGGACACTCGTACTCAAGATCGCGTCGTGGTGGACTTGATCTCCCATCCACCAATCGAACGCAGTTTGAGGGTAACCGCCACCGTAGATGATCTCAAGATAATTGGTTGGAACATAGCCGGCTGCCGTGATACGCTGAAGGATCGTCGAAGCGTTCGAACCGGTATGGCTGAGCAGACCGTTGCACGCCATGTCGATACTGTGTGCCTGTGCAGCTGCAGCCAGTTGGAAGCTGATCGTCAACGGCGCGGCATAGACAAGCGGTGCCACGACCACATTCCCAACCGCGATCTTGACCCAGAAGTTCTTCTGGGTACCCACCGGCAGCACGCCGCCGGCGGCGGTCTTGATCTCAAAGTAGCCGGTATAGATTCCATCAGTGGTCGGCGCAACAAGCTCGACCGAAACATATACCGATTGTTTGGCCGGCGTGGGAGGAATGGATGCAGAATCGAGAGAGCCCATGCGGTCGCCGGAAACAAAGGCGATGGTGTACCCGGCCCACGGACAGTCCCCTGAGTTTTTGAATTGCCAGGTTTTGGTGAAGCTCGAGCCACGCGGTACATTCGTACCGTCCGAAATGGTCACATCCTGGATGAGGATCGCGCTGTCCTTGCAGCCCGCGGCCGCGGTAACCGACAGAGTCGGCACATCCGGTGTTACGGTGGCTGCCGGAGAGGCATATGGCGTTCGCGTCGAAGGCAGGGTCGCGGTGATAAAGAAGGGGGTGGTCACCACTGGCCCGGGCGTGGAGACTGAAAGGGAGCAAGCGCTCAGGGCCCAGATCAGAATCGAAAAGAGAGGAGCGAGTTTCTTCACGGCATGATTCTACACCCCGGCCGCCATCGAACCTTCTGGGGCTGTAACGAATGGGATCCGAATTCAGGTCCGTTCGGATCCCACTCATGACTATGAAATGTGTCCAAGTGTAAGCGCTTCAGATCATGGACTTGCGAAATCCACCACGAAGTAACCGTAATTGTTGAAGAATGAATAGCCGACGCCAATGCTCGTATATTGCGTGCTGATGAGATTCAGGTTGTGATTCGGATCCGTCAAGTCTGCCTTCCACCAGCCGACTGCGCCCGCTCCGGTCAGTGGGGGGAAACTCCCGTACACATTTTCGGTCGTACTGGAGGCGGAATAACCGGCAGAAGCAATGCGTTGAGCCGGGTTGGAGCAATCCGAGCCGACATGGACAAAGAGATTGTTGCAGGCCATATCGTTGCTGTGAGACTGGGCGGCCGTAGTCAACTGAGCATTGACGCTGTAGGCCGGCAGGCCCGCATCTTTACGATAGGCGTTGATGGCAGTGATCACGTCGTTGACCCGAATCGGATCGATGGTAAAGGCACAAACGGAGGTAAGCAGACCCGCGCCGCTGGCCGCTCCGGACCCCGTTCCCGTCCCTGCCCCGCTGCCCGCGCCAGCACCCCCTCCGGAACTGGCAGAACCCGAGCCAACGGTGATGATGACCCACAAGTTCGTGCTCTTGTCGATCGGGATGGCGGTTCTGCCCGGGTTGTGAATCTCAAAATCGGAACGGTACACGTTGTCTTGGCCGGGAGCCGTCAGATCCGTCGAGATATCGAGGGTATCCCCCGGCTTTGTCAGGCTCAGGGAGATCGGATCCGGCTTGCCCATGCGAGTCCCTGAAAGAAATACCAGTGTGTACTCGTTCGTCCAGGTGCAGGTGCCGGTGTTCTTCACGCGCCAGGTTTTCATGAAGGCCGCGCCCTGCTTGAAGTTGGTAAAGTCCGGAATAGACACATCCGAAACAAACGCAGCCGAATCGGTGCAGTTCGGCGGATGGGTGACACTCACGGCCGCTGCAGAAGGCGTAGCGGTATGCGTCGGGGTGGGTTTGGCGGCGAACCTTGTGCAGGCAGTGAGAAATACGATGCCCAGTGGAACTAACCAAAATAGCTTTTTCATTTTCTCTCCTCAGGTCGATCGATGACAAGCAAATCAACTTTCCTTCCCTATAAATCCTTCCGGGATATGGCGTGGGCCCGCTCAAAACATCATCATCTGGTCCGTGGCCTCCTCGACCGGATCGCTGGCGATCTGTTCTTCCATCGTTTCTCGGGTCAATATCGGGATCTCAGACAGTGCGCGGACGAAACGGTATTTTGCGATTCGACACTCTCGTAAGTGCTTCGCCAGAGACGGGTCGCGTTGTACTTTATAAGCCACCAGTCCCGCCCGTCCTCCCGGGATCACAAGGATCGTTTGGCCAGGGGTATCGCGAGTTTCAGCGATGGCACGACCGACTAGCGCCGAGGCCAGTAGGGAAAACACTCGGACCGGCTTCCCGTTCTCTTCCCAGATCAGCGTTCTGTCCCGCTTGCGGGTCTTGTATTTCAATCGCTTACCGATCGCTTCGAGCAGTGAACTCATCTCGCTCAGATCCTCCCGCCGCCGCATGGCTGTGTCCTGCGGGCGAAGTTTCCAACGCGCGCCCTCTTTGAACGCATACGAATAGAGAACTGCGTAAATGATCCCTTTGGAGGGTGTGAAAAGACCCTGAAATTCCCGGTACAGCTGGTTCTCGATCTCCAGAAAAATGCTATCGGGATTCTTCTGAAGGAATGTTACGGAGGCAATTTCGACACGATCACTGAGCGAATCCCTGGGCCTGGTGGTGGGACCCAGCTCCGCATCCCACGCGCTCCAACCCCATAGTCCCGCCTCCACCCCTTCGCCTGTCGAGTGGTGGAGAAATTGCGGATCGTCCAGTAAAGCGCGCTCGATCAGCGCATGGGTCGCTCGCAGGGCGGCATCGAATTCCTGGTCCGGTTGTTTGAGGGCATGCAATTCATTCAGGCTGATCAATGCGGCTGTATGCAGATGCAGGTACGTGGCTGGTTCCCCGCGCTCGGTAAGGTGATCTATCATGGCATCGCGGACCACCTCGATATCCGGCTGGGCTCCCTGCCGCTTCAGATGTTCCCCACGAGTCCATACCACCTGGAGCGGATCGTGATCCGTCCGCAAAGCCATGCCCTTCAGATCCAATCCGGCTGCGCTCGCTGCTGTGAGTGCCGAGGTGACGAAAGACGGTTCCACTTCGGGCAATAACCCGAAAACGGGGGTGCCCAGCGCGACCAATTCAAACAGATGCGAGAAGGCGGAGTGCAGTGCGGTCGCATTCCAGGCCCAGGCGTAGCGCCGGCGGCGCAAGGCAATTTTGTATGGTTCAACCCCTGTGCGCCCCCACAGCCAGCCTGCCCAGAGCGCCGAGAGTGTCCAAAAAGCCTGATTGGGACGCGGCAGGGATGTGATCACGGCTGTGATCGGAATTTCCTTTTTCACTTCGTGGGAAAGATCTTTGAGGCGGCCCTCATAAATGCAGATGCCGCCCTGATCGGGCAGCTTGTTGGGCCACGCGACACAAGCGACCTCCACAGCGGTCTCTGTCCACAGGCCCAGTCCACGCTCGAGTTCGAGCCAGACATTATGCTCGCGGAATTGATTGGGAGTGTTCAATTGTTTTGGGCGCGGCCTTTCGGCTGGATAGCCCCACATGGTATTGCCCGCGTCGCAGGCAACCAGGATCAACGCGGTCAGGGCCCTGCGTCGTTCGGCCGTGAGATTCAGGCTGTCCAGACGATTGATGATGGTCGTGAGAGCATACAGGGGGCGCGGCAGGTAATATTGGATGGCCTCTTCCACATAGACACGGTCCTCATCATCGAGCGCCGCGACGCGCTCAATTGCGCGGGACCGATGAAGACCATCCGTCGCCGCAATTTGTTTCTCGCGATCGACATCCTCAGCGGTGACCGGGCGTTCGCCGGTGTCGCCACAGGCCCTACAGGTATAGATCTTGGCATAGGGTGACGCATCCTTTTTATGCCATAGATAGGCCTCCGCAGTTACGGCCTGCCCGCATTTCTCACAATGTGTGAGATACAGGGACTGAAGATGGGACTCAAGTCTTTCGTCTCCCTTTTTGGAAACTGCCAGATCTGCCAATGCCGCCTTGAAGTCCGATTCGCCAGGGGGGTTGGCAGACATCTCCAGCAGGAAGCGCGTGATCGGATTGTTGACCGTGACCAGGACGCGGTATCCGGCGCGCGCGGCTTCCAACGAGATACGGGGTGAAAAGCCAAAGGGATCGAGAAGCCAGGCCGCACCGGGCGCGTGCAGCGTGAGCGAGGTGGAAACGGTACCTTCCTCGAGGGGCGGGAGAAACCTTGAGAGCGGGCCGGGCTCAGCGGCTTTGAGTCCCGGGATATAAGACAGACTCTCCATCTGTGGACTCGATCAGGAATCCAATGTTCGACGAGCCCCTAAGCCAGGGCCGATGACAATGGATCGTGCGGTACAGAGCGCAGATCGTTTTCTATCGCAGAAAGCAGGAACTGGATACCCAGGAGGACAGCCAGCGTCGGAAGAATGACCGTACCGGTGGGTGCAGGAACTTGCAGCCGGGCATACTGGATCCATTTGTAGCTCCCGAAGATCAAACCGAAAAGCAAGAGCGGCACGCCAGTCAAAAGATAAATGCTTGACATGGAAAAATCATAGATGAAATTCTTGAAGAGAATGCGGTGCAGGAATGTTCCCAGCAGCTTGACCGGGAATTGAAACAGGATGCGCGGGATGACCAGGCTCGAAACTTCACCCCGGTAGCGGGCCGGGATCGGAACATCCTGCACGACCGCGCCGAGTAAATACAGATTTGCGAGCATGGAGGTCTCGAAATAATAGCTGGGATCGATTTGGTCCAATGGCAGCTGCGCCAGTGTCTCGGCCCGAACAGCCAGGAAACCGTTGGTCGGGTCGAAGAGATTCCAGTAACCGGTGGCAGCCTTGGCAAGAAAACCAAGTCCCATATTGCCAACCCGCCGGATGAGCGGCATCTGCCGGAGCGAGGCAAAATCACGGAAGCGGTTCCCTTTGGTGTAATCTGCCCTGCCCTGGATCAGGGGCACGAGTAGATCCGGCAGGTGCGAGATATCCATCTGGCCATCGCCGTCAATCTTTACGACGATCTGTGCCCCCAGCTCGAGCGCCTTGCGGAAGCCGGTTACCATGGCGCCGCCCACACCCTGGTTGTGCTCGTGGGAGATCAGGACCAGACGCCGGTTGTCTTTTGAACGAGAGGCGACCAGCTCGGCAGTCTGGTCGGGTGAGGCGTCATCCACGATGACGATGTATTTCAGATAGGCAGGCAGTCCACGCAGGACTGCCTCGATCTGGGCCTCGACCCGGAAGGCTGGAATCACGGCCGCGATCGAGTACTTTTTAAGATCCAAAGTTGGAGCCATTCTAAAGGTAATTGTAATCGAACCTTTTCGGGACGCTTTGTCTTTTGGGTTAGAATTGCACCGGATGCGATCAGACCCTGATCTGAATAGGCGTGTATGACACCCTCCGGGGAAAAAATTCTTGTTGTGGAAAGTGATCCCGATATCAGCGATGTGATCGTCCGGCAGGCGCTTCAGCCGCTGGGCTATGCGGTGACATCGGTGGGCGAAGCGGCTGCCGCGATCAACCAGGCAGTCCAAACTCCGCCCGATCTGATCGTCGCGAACTTAAACCTGCCTGGATTGAGCGGAAAGGACCTGTTGACGGCACTTTTTTCACAGGGGATCAGCGTGCCCTTCGTCGTCGTTGCGGAAAAAGGCCAGGAGGCCAGCGTCATCCAAGCCTTCCGACTGGGCGCGGTGGACGCGCTCTTCTGGCCGGCGCGGGATGCAGAGATCGTACGCGTGGTGGAACGGGCCCTGCTGCAGACCCGCGAAACCCGGGAACGTCAGAAACTTGATCTGCAGTTGCAGGCAACCCACCAGGAACTCCAGCGCAAACTTCGGGCCCTTAGCACGATCCTGTCGGTCGGGAAAGCAGTGATCTCCATTACGGACCAGCGTCAGTTGTTTGATCGGATCCTGGAAGGCGCGCTGCAGGTCTCGGAGGCCGATATCGGATGGTTAATGCTGCGGAACGAGCAGACTCGGGCTCAACTCCTGGCGGCTCATCGCAACCTCCCGATTGCCTGGGCCAAAAAAATAAACCAGCCCCTCGATGACGGTATCAGTTCCCTGGTCGCGCTTTCGGGTGAGGCGCTGGTCATGCATGGGTCGGCACTTGAGAAGTTCAAAATATCCGCTCTGGGGAACTCGGTCGCGGTCCTGCCCATCAAGGTCCAAAACGAGATCATCGGCTTATTGATCACGGTCCGCAAGGCCGACCGCGAGATCGACGCGACCGAGGTGGCTCTCCTGGAGGCGCTCGCTGATTTTGCATCGATATCGTTGGTCCAGGCACGCTTGTTCCGCGCCATCGAACAGGGTGCCCAGTCCACAAAAAGTACTGAGAAGACCCAGCAGGCAATGCTGGAATCTCTCAGGGATTCCATTCGAGCAGAGACCCAGATCTCGCTGTATCCGTTGGAAGCGCTGGTATCCGCACAGTCGGGGGCGGATACCGATGAACAAAAAAAGGCGCTGAAGACGATCCAGAATTCGCTGCAGCGTCTGGCGCGCGCCGCCGAAAAGACCAGTCCAATCCCGAACGAAAAAGAGTCATAGGACTTCGTGGCTGAGCCAGAACTCGTCGTTCTCGCATTAGGGGATTCGCAGGTCCCAACGTGGATCGAACCGGAATTGCGCGCCGCGGGCTTCGATGTAGCAGTATTCCGGGGCTCGAATGAATTGGAGCAGGCGCTGGTTGCATCCTCACCCGCCGTGATGCTCATCAGTGAGGTCTTTGACTCCAAGAATGGGCTCGAGATCGCTGCCCGGGTGCATCAGCAATTTCCGGCGCTGCCGGTGGTCCTCCTTGCAAACACGCACTCGAGGGGCACGCTGGGATCTGCCTTGGTCGCCGGTCTGAGCGGATATCTGCCTCCAGCGTTTACCCAAACTGATCTGGTGGATGCGGTCAGATCCGGACTGGCGCGCGCCCGGACTCTCAGTGATACCGTGGATGGTGAAGTCGGCCCGCTGCCCTCAGACGGAACTGAGGCAGCCCGCCTCCCGGACGCAGAGAATACCCGTCTGGAGACCATCCTGGCTGAGCTTGAGGATGGTTTGATCGTCCTGGATGAATCAAGAAACATCATCTTATTCAACCGGACCGCCCGCAAAGCCTTCAGACTGGGGGAACTGAGCCCCGTTGGTAAGCGGATCGAGCATGTACTGTTAAATGATGACTGGCTTGCACTCCTTGCCAGGCCGGCCGCAATCAATTTGAAGGATTACGAACTTGAGGTCGCAGATGGCCGGATGTTCAATACACAATATACCCGCATCCCCGGCGTCGGCTCAGCCATTACGATGCAGGATATCAGCCATCTCAAACGGATCGATCAGGCGAAGAGCGATTTTGTGCATACCGTGTCCCATGATCTGCGTTCCCCCCTGACCGCAGTGTTGGGATATGCCGAACTGCTGGGACGGGTTGGTCCGCTCAATGAACAGCAACGGGAATTTCTCCAACATATCCAGGGCGGTGTCCAGAATATCACCACTCTTGTCAACGACTTGTTGGACTTGGGGCGGCTTGAAGCCGGGATTGATACCAGGCGTGAAATGGTTCAACTCGGTGATATTCTCAGATCTTCGCTGGCGTTTCTCGAATCCTTGATCCGAAAGAAAGATATCCATTTGGAACAGCGGATCGGGGTAGATCTTCCCAGCATTCGCGCAGATCCTGTTCAGATCCGACAAATGAGCGAGAATTTGATCACCAACGCGATCAAGTACACACCGGAGCGAGGCGAAATTCGCATTCAACTCACGGCTGATGGTGACCAGATTATTCTGGAAGTATCCGATAACGGCCCCGGCATCCCCCTCGACGACCAGGCGCACATCTTCGAAAAATTCTACCGGGCCACGAATATCGCCGGCGCGGACCGGGGATCAGGTCTTGGCCTGGCAATCGTAAAGACCATCGTGGACAATTACTTTGGACGGGTCTGGGTGGAATCTGCGCCGGGCCGCGGGGCTTCGTTCTTTGTAGTTCTCCCGGCCTCGAAAGTGGGAGAAGCGAAGTAAGTGCAGGTGCGTTTTTCGGAACGTGCACAAGATTCTGGGAAACCAGATAACGGAAAATGCCCCCGCAAACAGGCTCTTAACCGACCCTTTTCATAAATTCGCGGACCGAAGCAATTGCCCCTTCGATTTCCTGATACTTTTCCACCGACAGTTTTGGATGGGGATTGCCGCTAATCATCTTTGAGATTTTTCGGCCATCCTCGTAGATACAGTGGACCGGCTTCCCGATGCTCAATGCAAAGCCGATCTCATAACCTACGCCATGCGAGGGTACGCTGATCTCCGCAACCAGGGCATCTGCGGAGCGGATCCACCCGACATCCCGCCCGTACACCTCAGCGGCTGATACCCGCGCTTCCCGGGCGAGGACATTCGACTTTGCCAGATCGGCGGTGGGGATCGTGTGCCCGTCCGCGAGCAGAGCCGCGATCAGCTCCTGATAGACGCGCTCATATTCCCGCCCACCGGTGATGGAACAGGCGAAATAGATTTTCATTACTTGGAGAAGCGGGACAGGATGGAACGATCGGCGCGAGATGGCTGGGTGGTGTCTCTGCCGCTCAAACGCATGCTCTCGAGATCCGAGCTGAATCCCAT
>WNFI01397923.1_pt1 | contig 11079 bp, 11 predicted proteins | sample 5400471 | NCBI WGS metagenome assembly WNFI01 (sample SAMN13153348, study PRJNA577476) | soil metagenome | isolation source: 100 cm saprolite on Douglas fir-dominated hillslope | place: USA:California | collected 2013-09-17 | reverse complement strand
CTTGAAGGCGTCGTAGAACTGAGTGAAGCGCGCGTCATAGCTGTCGCTTTTGTCGAAGTAATCCTCGTTGCCGATTTCTACATAGGTGAGCTGAAACGGTTTGGGATGACCGTTTTTCGCGCGCTGAGCGCCCCAATACGTGGATGAAGCATCGCCTGTCAGATACTCGATTTCCTCCAGCGCTTCCTGCACGTACGGTTCGAGCAACGGGCCGGGTTCGACCGCTTGCTGACGCAGGGAGTAACCGGCGTAGACGGCCAGTACCGGTTGCGCGTCGAGGTCCTCGCACCAAGCCATGAATTCCAACAGACCCATGCCATCCGTGGAACGGTAGTTCCAGCAACTCGGGTGGCCCGCGCGGAATGGCAGTGGACCCAGTGTGGCCTTCCAGTCGAAGCGCTCCCACAGCGTGTTCCCCTCCACATAGTTTCCGCCCGGAAACCGAATGAACTTCGGTTTCATCGCCGCTAGCTTGTCCATGATGTCCACGCGCAGGCCGTTGGGACGATTGTGATAGGTGGGCGGGAAAAGCGAAACGAGGCTGAGCCAGAATTTGCCCGTGTCCTGGGCGGAGATCACAAAGCGAGCGTCCGGCGACGAAGCCACATCGGCTCCGGTGGTTAACGTGACTTCAACTTTCTGCCAGTGTTTGTCGACCGCCTGTGTTTGCGCCTGCGCGTACACCTTCGAGCCGTCGGCGTTTTCCAAGCTCACCCGCAACGGCCCAGTAAAAGGACTTCCCTCCGGTTTACCGGTCTTACGGTCCTTCGTGATCGCATCGCCCCTTACATAAAAAGAGGCGTGGTAAGTGGTGCTGGGTTTGATTGGTATGCCCCAATATCCGTCGTTCGCCACCGCAAAGCGCTTTCCCGCATTGGCCGCTTTGATCTCCACTTCCAAGCTGTTGGGTAATTTATCGGTGAGTGGGTGAGTAGCGACCACGCGGATATCCCCATCGGCTCCGGGCTGCTTGGACGCGGACCAATGGACCGGTTCGTTTTTGTCGTCGTCCCGGAAGGCGCGATTGCGGATCAGCTCGGCATAAAGCCCGCCGTCGTAAGAGTAGTTGATCTCCTCTGTCATCAACCCGTGCAGAATGGGACTGACCGGTGTGCTGGCCGTCTTGAAGTCGATCTCAAGGATGGCCGAAGTCGGCGAAACGGCGTCTGGCGCCGCAACGAGAAGGTGCGATGCGAGCATACAGCCAGCGGTCGCGACAAGGAACTTGGTTGGAAGACTCATGGGGAAGAAGGGGCGCTTTAAAACGCTCGCCACGGAAGCGAAACGAAGGGAGCCCTTCACTCCTCCGCGACTCGGGGTTATGAATCAAAGCCGGAGTTACTTGACCCGTAATGTAGGGCGCGCCGCGCACGCGGCGTGCGATTCGTGATTCAAAATTGAAGATTCAAGATCAGACAAGACATAGATAACCCGGATAGGGACGAAGTAGCGCGGCGGTTCAGCCCGCGTCCGGATAGAGCGTCTGAATATTTTTAACCACGGATGGACACGGATAAATCCCAGATCAGGAATCAAGTGTCCGGTCATCCGTGTAGATCCATGCCCATCCGTGGTTAACCGAATCTTTTTTGTGCGTATTTTATTTCCCGGCTTCCTGGCTTCAGGCTTCGCTTTTCCGATTTGCTCGCTCCTCGCTTCCTGCTCCTTTGATTGCGGCGTTACTCATCACTTCAGAAAAGGTAACAACTCTGTTACCAAATACCGCGTCCCCCTGGACCTGCGGCGTGTCCAATCACGAGCGTTCGGCTCTCAACGGATAACAACGAAAACAAAGGGTGAAACCGTGAAAATGTATCGTTCTGGAGGAAAACTGCTTGCGCCGGCATTGGGCATTATGGCGCTCGGTCTTGGTTCTCAAGACTTGCATGCGGGATTCGTGTTTCAACAAACCAATCTCGTCTCGGATATTCCGGGTCTGGCGGCAAACACGGACCCCGATTTGGTAAACCCCTGGGGTCTGGTACACAGTGCGACGAGTCCATTCTGGGTTGCGGACAACCATTCGGGTGTGTCGACACTGTACAATGGCAGCGGATCCAAGTTGGGACTGATTGTGACCGTACCACCTCCGCTGGGCGGCGTTCCCCCGGCCGCGCCGACGGGAATCGTCTTCAATGGCTCGACCGACTTTCAGGTGGCAGCCAACGCACCCGCCCGTTTTATTTTCTCCACGGAAGACGGCACGATCTCCGGATGGAATTCCGGCACTTCGGCAATCCTGGAAGCCGACAAGTCAGCGAGCGGAGCGGTCTACAAGGGATTGGCGATCGGAAACAATGGATCTGGAAATTTCCTGTATGCGTCCAATTTCAATTCCGGTGCGGTCGATGTGTTCGACAAAAATTTTGCGCCGACATCGCTGGCCGGTGCTTTTGTCGACCCATCCATTCCCGCGGGTTACGCACCGTTCAATATACAAAATATCAATGGGAAATTGTATGTGACGTATGCGAAGCAAAATGGAGCCAAGCACGACGATGTGGCAGGTCCGGGGAACGGTTACGTCGATGTCTACGACCTCAACGGTAACTTCTTGCAGCGCCTGGCCTCGAATGGTCCGTTGAATTCGCCGTGGGGTTTGACGCTCGCGCCGGCGGGTTTTGGAAATTTCGGCGGCGATCTTTTGGTCGGAAACTTCGGCGACGGAACGATTGATGTCTTCAATGCCGCCAGCGGTAGTTTCATCGACGTCTTGAAAGATAAAAACGGCAACGCGATCGACATCCCAGGCTTGTGGGGACTCGAGTTTGGCAATGGTGCCAGCGGTGGGAATGTGAACACGCTCTATTTTACCGCCGGCATTCCGGGCCCCGATGCCTTGGAGGATCATGGATTATTTGGAAGCATCGATGCCAAAGCCGTGCCCGATAGCGCGAGCACGGCTGCGCTGCTCGGCCTCGCCTGCGTAGGTCTGTACGCGGCGCGGCGCGTGCGTCGCGCGATCTAAGATTCAAAATTCAAGATCGGGCAAACACAGCAGTTTGAACCACAGAGTCACAGAGACACAGAGACACGGAGTTGTTATTGCCCGTAGACGGAGCGACGAGTGACAAATGATAAGCGATACTTCACTGAAGGGAACGCAGAGGACTCGGAGGTGAAAGGAGGTCGCAGAGAAACCTAGGTATTTTTCAAATGACCTCTGTGTCCTCTTTACCCCTTCGCGCCCCTGCGTTTAAAAAATTCTCTCCGAAAAACAACATTTCGTAAGTTTCGTTTATTGGCTGATGTCGCTATCGCTCGGTACGTGGTGCTCATTCCGCTCCGATTCGGGAAAGATCCGTGTTCATCCGTGAAATCCGTGGTTAATAGAATCTTTTTCAGTATGCTGCATTCCTGGCTCCCGGCTTCGCTTTTCCGGTTTGCTCGCTCCTCGCTTCCCGCTCCTCGCTCGTTTGGTTGCCGCCTTCGTAATCCGGAAAATTCCTTTTGCCGCGGTGCCCGCATTCGCTAGCGTCCGCGCATGCCGCTTCCCTCGTCTCGGCTTCCTTGGATCGATCATCTGCGCACTCTGGTGATTCTGCTGGTCGTCAACATGCACGCCTCGGTCACCTACAGCCACGTCGGTGATTGGTATGTGAAAAGTGTGCAAGAACCTACGCTCAATGCGAAGATCCCGTTCATTCTCTGGCAGGCGCTGCTGCAATCGTTCTTCATGGGCTTGCTCTTCTTTGTCTCCGTGGCATGCGGACTTTCCGCCCGCCGGTCGGTTTTACGTGCGCTACCTTTCGACCGGCCGCGTGTTCGGCTCGAGCGGCCCGATGTGGTTCGCGTTCGCGCTCTTGATATTCTGCCTCGTGCTCGCCGGATGGTGCGCGCTGACTAAGCGAACCGAGACGGTGTCCCCGGCGGCTTCCTTTCCCGCACCGAAAGCCGGGACCCTTTGGTCCTTCGCCATCGGCATCGGCGTAGCGACGTTTCTTGTGCGACTTGTCCAGCCGCTCGGTACCAACCTACTGAACATGCAACTCGGTTATTTTTGCCAATACATCGCCGCGTTCGTTGCCGGTCTCGCCGCCGCGCGCGGGGGCTGGCTGACAGCCCTCGCGGCCTCAGCGGGCGCCCGTCGCATCGGCTGGGTTGCACTGATCGGCGGTCCGATCGCCCTGCTGGCGCTCCTCGTCGCCGGTGCGCGCGATGGTCTTCCGGCTTTTTCAGGAGGCTGGCATTGGCAGGCTTTTGCCCTCGCGCTTTGGGAGCAGCTCGCCGGCGTCGGACTCTCGCTCGGCTCGCTCGCATTTTTTTCTCGAAAATTCAATCGGGACGGTCCGGTACTGCGCTGGTTGGCCGACCGTTGCTTTGGCGTCTATGTCCTGCATCCCCCGGTGTTGGTTGCGCTTTACATGGCCTTTCGCTCCCTGCCGCAGAATCCCTATTTATTGGTGCCGCTGCTTACGCTAACAGGACTCGCGGTAACTTATGCGCTCGCTGACCTCGCCCGACGCGTGCCCGGACTGCGAGCCATACTTTAGCTGAAAAATGTGTCGTGTGATGTGATCAAAACTGAAACCCCGCACGAAGAAACCACCGATGGACACGGAGGGTCTGAAGTAGACCGGTGCGCAAAGTGCGCGGATCGAAGATTCAATAGTAAAGATCCGCGGAGCAAGCTTCGCGGCATTAAAGAAGGTGGGGCCGGTCTGTCCTTAACCGCCCTTATTGGAGCTGCGTACGCGCAACTAGGGCCGTTAAGGACAGACGGCCCCTACCCCAGATAAAGCCGAAGCAAGCTTGGGGGAATGCACCTACAGAGATCCAAAATTCAAGATTCAAGATCAAAAAAAGACGGATGTGACGTGGCGGTGCCCGAGTTGCTCAAATTCTTTGTTCCGCGCTTCAGCTCTTCTGCGTTAAGTCTTCTTCGATCGGATTCGTGCACATTCGTGTGATTCGTGGATAACGCAGGCTCTCCGTCAGGCGCCTCAATCAAAGACAAGAACGCCGCGAAAAACACTCAACACACGAAGAATAAGATCCTGCCTCTTCCGATTTCTTTCGACCATCCCCGTAAGTCTTGACGGTGTAGGCGGCCACGGCGTGGAAATCCGTTTCGGGAATACCCAGGTCCGCGATGGACTGGAGCAATTCATTGTTTTCCAGCCAAGCTTCGAAGTGATCGATGAAACCCTCGGCGGCGGCCTCGCTATCGGAATCGAGATCGAAAATCTTTTCACCGAGACGGGCGAACCGATCGCGCGCGCGACCATGTTCGAGGAGCCAGCGGAAATACGCAGGATAGAGCGTGGCCAGTCCGCGACCGTGCGCGAGATCGGGCTTAATCCCGCTAAGCGCATGTTCCATCGAGTGGAGAGGGAACTGCGACGGATTGCGGCCCGCGAGTTGATAACCGTTGAGCGCGATGTTGGACGCCCAGAGCAAACGAGCGCGGTAATCGACGTTTTCCGGATCTGCCGTCAGGAGCGGCAGCGTTGCCACAACCGTGCGAATGACTCCTTCCGTGTGCTCGTCTGCCAGGGGGGAATCGTTTCCACCGAGGAGATAGTTTTCGAAAACGTGGCTGAGAATATCAGCCGCGCCGTCGCGCGTCGTGGTGACGCTGAGCTTGGTGGTGAACGCCGGATTCAACCACGCGAGTCGCGGTTTCAGGAACTCGTGAGCGAGCACGGATTTTCCTTTTACCTCGGGATTTGAAATCACGGCAAACGGCGTGACTTCGGAAGCGGTGGCGGCCGTGGTCGGAATGGCGACGACCGGAATGGCGCCGCGCAATTGACCCGCCTTGGGCTCGCCACCGACGTAAGGCCAGATGTCATTTTCTTTGATGAAGGCGAGGGCCGCGATGGCCTTGGCGGCATCCATCACGGAACCGCCGCCGAGGGCCACGATCAATTCGTCGCCGTTTTTCATGGCCTCGCCGGCGGCACGATTGATCGTGCGCGCATGGGGATTGGGCTCGATACCGGAAAAACGATGGACCGTCAGGCCCGCTTTCTTGAGATGCCCCTCGACCGTTTGCAGGTAGCCGAGGCGTTCGATGCTGCCACCGCCGGTGAGCAACAATACTTTCTTGCCGAGCGAGGCGATCGATTTGGCAAAGGCTTCACCATGGGAAGCGCCGAAGAATATTTGAGTAGGGACGTGAAGAACGAAGTCTTTCATAAACAATAGTACGTTGATTTTGTTTAGGTTTAAATTTGCTGGTGACCCCGTGGGCCGACGTACCTGTCATACGACGGCTCCGAGAGTGTTAAGAGGAGCACGAAAAAATGAGTTGTGCGAACCGGGACGGCTAAATTTTCCAAACCGACACACGGATACAGGACAAACCAAGGCGATATCCACGAATTGCACGAATCTTCACGAATGATACAAACGAAGATACGACTCGAGAGTAGCGCGGCGCATAAGCCCGCGCTCGGATTCGTACTTGGCGGTGAACACAAAAAAGACACGTAAATACCGAGATATTATGCACCTTTTGTAAGCACCCGAGCCCAGTTGTCTGGCAGGACTTTTTATCTGACTGCTTTGAAGAGCGTCTCACAGACTGCGTCGAGTCGTGAGCGGACCTGCGCTTCTACATCGAATGGGCTGTATCTATTGTCGAACTGGGCTTGAAGATCGTAAGCCATTATTTCGAGTGGATTCTTGTAATAGCCGCCGCCGATCAAGTGACCGAGAGCATAGGCCATGATAAAGCGGTCCGGACCAAGGTGCTGCCACTGAATGACGTGCACGAGTTCGTGGAAATGAAGCGACTCGTTTTGGATCTCTGTAGTCCGAATAAAATACGTATCGAGGTAAGTAATTCCAGCTGCATCGAGTTGCTCGAATTCAGAAAACCCGGGTAACCCCATTTTGGCTAGCGGTGGAACGGGAACCTCGGCGATCGCTATGAATTTTGAAGAAGTGAGTAGTGTCGGTGAATAAAATGAATCGAGGCGCGAGAGCCCCAGCGAAGCAATGCTACGAGCCTGATGGCGATGTTCCGCCAGCGCACGGTCAATCCACGCTTTAACTTCCGGAAGTTTTTGGTTCAACAATGCCGTATTCATTAAATTCTTGAGCAGTGGTGAGGATGATCCTTTTCACCGGGGCGCTGGCCCGTTTGTGACGAGGTCCGTAGACGCAGGCGTTTCCAGCGGCCTGCAGTAATTGAGGAAAAAGGTGTTCTCGAAAACCCCAGTCGGATCATCACGGTGCTTCAGCGCAACAAACTCGCGGGCCTGAGGGTAAGATTGGAGAAATTGCGCCTCAGTCGCGTGCGCTCGGTAGGGCAGGTAGTATCTGCCTCCGCAGGATAGAGCGGCCGCAATAAGTTCACGGGTGACAGCCTGCATGGCGTGTTCCGCTTCGCCGTCACGTTTTTGATGGAAGAGCATAACGAGCCCAAAGACTTCTTCGGGTGCATAACGCATGAAGGTATCGTGGTCCGGCTCCACGTTTCGAACGGTTATGTTCAGCAACTCGGGTTTGTAGCGAAGAAAGATCGGTCGCGCTTTTTCGACAAATTCAGCCATGCGTGCAACCGGAAGAAAATATTCGTGAAGGATGTCTGTGGTGCTGGGATCCCGCGTGGCGTATTGATCGGACGGCTCGTTCATGATCTGGTTTCGGGAGAGCAGTTTCCCGGCAGTTTCGCCCATATTTTTCTCCAACCACCAACGGAGGTTTTTTCCGAAATCACTCCCAACTCCACCACGAAAAACAAGGCGCTTGAGGAGTTCAGGTTGTTCACTGATCAGAGTATCTTTAACTGGTTTATTCGTCTCCTGACGTTTGAGCAGGGTGATGAGTCCGTCGTTCAGAAAGGCCTCCGGGGCTACATTGATGCGTCCGTAGGCCATGCCTACGTCAGCTCTATTTTTCGTCAGCTCATGATAGAGACGATTGTAATCTGCCGGTTTCACCCGATAGGCCTCGGCGATGTAGAATTCATTGGGAACGACACGAAGGTTTACCTCGAGCATGACCCCGAAAAGCCCGTAGCCACCTAGAACGAGCGAGAAAAGTTCTGTATTCTCTTTGCGACTACATCTTGCGATTTCGCCTGAGGCGGTAAGAAGTCGAAAAGATTCGACCGTACTTGCGGCATGATCGCCACGGAATAGCCACGATGATCGAGGTAGGGAATTATTTGAGACCATCGAGCCCCCGCCCCAACGGTGAGGATGTGCGATTGTTCGTCGAGTGACATGCGATTGAATGGAAGCATGTCGATCACGATAGCGCTGGGATAAATCGTATGAGCTCCCATTGAATGATCGGCCCCGCTGATTGAAATATGCCTGTGTTCGGCAACCGCGCGCCGAACTAGAATGGAAAGCTGGCGCTCCGCCTCCGCCGGGTCACTAGCCACCGCAACGACCTCCGACGGTTTATTTGGGTTCAGGTGACTTGCATCATTGGTTCCTGCTGATGGGTTCTGCAACGGAACGGAACCGTCGCGAAGCCAAACTCCGGCAAGGAAGAATGCGGGATATGCGACCACTGCCGCGATCACAGTGAGTGCCAGGAGGACGATGATTTTCTTTTTGGACATGTTGGGAAAATGTGATGTGCGGAATAGCTTAGTAGTCGAAAAGATGTTCGATTCTCAGCCCCTTGGCTTGAGTTTCACGGAGCAAGCCTCCGAGTGATTTCACGGGGACTTGAATGGCGACGCGTTTAGAGGACGGTCCGGTAAGTAATTCCATCGTGAAAAGCTCCTTGCCGGCGGCTAAATCGTATCGCCACGCAAAAGGAGCCACCAGGGTGAGCAGTATCTCACTATTCCCGGCAATTTCATGGAATTGCACTCCTTGGGCCGCAAGGCCTGGAACAGTCTCGGTGAAGCCCTCGTAATGGGGCAGAGTGATAATCCAGGCGTGCTCACCAAGCTGGGACACTTTCTTCACGCCGGAATTATCGAATGCTTGGTCCGGAATATTGTTCACGGATGCATAAACCTCTGTGTCGGCAACGCCATAAACTGAGTGACTCGCAATACGAATCACGCCTGCGTAGACCGATTTGACACTGTATTCTAGACTCAGGAAAAACTTGCGCTCGCACTTGCGGAGGAAGTTAGGTCCAAAGAAATCGGTTTTGGTCCACAGGCCAGCGAGCTTGTGGCCGAAGGGAAAATCAAACCACGGTTGTGTTGGAATGAAATCTCCATACTCGCGCGCCACTTCCGTGGCGTAGATATCCTCGGGTGTGTTCGCGCCCGATCCAGTCCACTCAAAAAGCCGGCCAACTGTATTTTCGTAGACGCCTTTTATGGCGTACTCCACGGTAGAGCTCGTCCCGATCACCATTACCATGAGATGATTCCCGAAGTTGAAGGGAGCTCGATGCGTGATGCCATAAACTTGGGCGTATCCGCGCCAAAACTGACCGATGGAAGCGAAATATGGGAACTTGCTCGGCGGGTTGCCGTGCAAGAATTGGGCGTATTCCTGCGGGCAGAAGACCAGATACCACTCAGGGAACGTCAAATAGGTGGACTCCTGCGGCCGTCGATATTTCGGTATTTTGTCGATCGCTGCGCTAAGCTCGAGCGACAGCGGCGCATCCACGGGCCGATAATCCGGCTGAGCCGTTCGCGCGACTAAGAAGAACGTCACCGAAGCGGCCCCGACCGCGGCCAAACCTATTAGAATAAAACGAATCCAAAAGGACTTTAGGAAAAGCCGCATCCGCAACGATCCCGGTTTCATACCTCCACTTTCACTCGTTTGCTCAGCCAGAATCCGATCGTAAGCATAGTGGCGGGAATCAGTACGTGAGGCGTGTTCACCAAAAGTTGTGCAGACTTAAATCAGGCTTACCCCATCCCTCTGTGAAGATGTCGCCGTTCAGGAATTCGACGCCGCCAAAAATACCTGTGATCGCATCGATGGCATACGGAATGCCTGCATATTTAAAATAATTAACGGACCAGGTGTGGGAACGCCAAGCCGCGATGCCGCCGACGATTGCCGAGATCAGATGGAACACGTCATCAACGGGATCGATGGTGAATAGCCCCATCAAACGCCCCTGAGCATCGGTTAGACCCGGCCAGTGACTCAGGACAACGATAAAAAGAAAGTTGGCGAAATAGAACCAAGCCAGTTTTTGAATCAGAGACGTCTTTTTTAACATATGGAATATTATAGCATATGATGTTTTTCGGCCGATAAGCCGTCAAGAATTTCAAAACGCGTTGGATTTCAAAAATGGATCGATGTGCTCATCCTCATTGCTTGGAACGGCTTGCCGTGCCGCCAGGCATGGCTCATCCAAGATTTATGAAACCAGTCAATCTCACCGAAGTGTTTGCTCAAATCACCACGCATTGGGATCCGCATATCGTCGGCGAGCTCAACGGTCAGTATGTGAAGTGCGTGAAGCTCAAGGGCGAGTTCGTCTGGCATAAGCACGATGCGGAAGACGAACTGTTTTTGGTCCACCGGGGTACCCTTCACATGCGCTTGCGGAACGGAGTCGTACTGATCGGCCCGGGCCAGTTCTACGTTCTGCCAAAGGGGATCGAGCATCAGCCGTACGCGCCCGACGAAGTCGAGGTCGTGCTCTTTGAGCCCGCAAGCACCCTCAACACCGGCAACGTCCGGAACGAATTGACCAAGGACGTGCTGAAGCGCGTAGCGCGCGATTCCTGATTCAAAAAGGAAGATTGCCTGGTTTTTGGCCTTAAATCCACCTGTTTTCAGGTCCAAATCGCGGTTCTTTTTGGCGCCTTTTTGGGCGGCAAAAACAGTCTTAAGTTTAGCTCCATTCGACCTGTTTTTTGAGTCCTTTTCGGACCCGCCCGACTTCCAACCCTATCAACTAACACGGCAACCCGTAGCTCCAAGCCACTACACGTGGTCCCAGCCGCACAGCCGGAACACCGTTTCAAGCTGCGCCCAACAGGGCACTTCCAACCGTACCAAGCACCCAGTTGCACCCCGACTTCCAACCACGCGCTTCCACCCCGCACCACCAAGGTTACAAGTCAGCCAAACGTCGTTCCCAGCAGCTGCTTCAGTTACAACTAACAAGCTGCTGCAGACCTTCCGGGATAGGCGTCAATCGCCTATCCTCCGATTTGCGACTTTTTGCGGCAAAATC
>WNFI01240040.1_pt1 | contig 11079 bp, 11 predicted proteins | sample 5400471 | NCBI WGS metagenome assembly WNFI01 (sample SAMN13153348, study PRJNA577476) | soil metagenome | isolation source: 100 cm saprolite on Douglas fir-dominated hillslope | place: USA:California | collected 2013-09-17 | reverse complement strand
CGCCGTCCACTTCCCAATTGTTGTATTCGGTGCGCCCGCCATTCACGCTGTACGCAACTGTAGCGGCACCTGTACCCGGCTCATCACTTCCCGACTGATTGGTAGTTCCTGGGGTGAGGGACACGAGCTGGGTATAGTTGCGGCCATTCAATTCAAGCTGCGTGACCTGTTTTCCAGTGATCGTTCCTGCAAGTTCTGACGATTGCGTTTCTACCTGATTCAGTTGCTCGCCCTGCACTACAACTTCGGTCGCAATCTGGCCGACGCTCAGGGTGGCGTCCACCCTTGCCTTCTGGGCTACGCGCAGGGCAACCCCTTTGGCTTTGAAGGTTTTAAATCCCTGGGCGGTTACGACTATGTCGTAGGTATCGCCGGGAAGTCCGGCCGCCAGGTAGTCGCCGTCGGAGTTTGTGGTTAAAGTGCGGTCATTGCCGCCGGCACGGCTCGTGATTCTGACGCTGGCTCCCGAAACCACCGCTCCGCTGCTGTCGTGTACCGTGCCGGTGATAGCCCCGGTGTCTTGAGCCGAAGCTGCGATCGGAATCATGAACGCCGTCAAAAATAGCAGGGACCGCAGAAAACCACTTTTCATAGCGAGCCTCTCCCACTTGGGCTATTAAAACGTATGAATAGTGCTTTTATCGGGCATCCACTGTCAAGAGAAAAACTTGCAAAACAGGTTGCGGACACGACCGGCGATCGCACCAAATTATCGGCAGCGTAGCAATCGCCGCCGGCTTTCTACAATATTTTCCGCGTCGAATTCCGCACCACTAACTGTGGCGCGACCTTCCGATGATGAGCTATGACGGCGCGTTTTTCGAGTACTGAGTTGATCCCTTCAAGAACGATGCCGACGGCATCGGCGCCCATCGCCTCCATCGGCTGTCGGATCGTGGTCAGGGCCGGAGTACAGAGCGCGGAGGCCACCACATCGTCGAAACCCGTTACGGAACATTGGTCCGGTACGCGCAATCCAGCTTGCGCCAAGGCGCGGATGGCGCCAAAGGCTGTCATATCGTCAAAGGCCATCAGAGCAGTGAATGGCCGCTTCTGTTTGATCAGGCCTTCCGTAAGCTTTTGCCCTGCTTCAAAGCTGGAGAGTGGATCGCGTGAATCCGGCAAGTCGACAACTAAATGGGAATCCAATTCGATGCCGAATTTCTTCGCGCAACTACGGACGCCCCGCCAACGGGGAGCGCTGTCCGCTAAGGTCTTCGGACCCCGGATGAATGCGATTTCGCGATGACCCAAGCCATACAGATGTTCAAGTGCTGCATATCCACCAAGTTCGTTGTCAACGATGACTGAACTCATAGATCGAAGCGGCTACGCTCGTTGTGAACGTCCGTGAGAATGGGCAGGTAGGAGGCCTGATAGAGCGTATTTTCGATGCCGCGCAATACCAGAGTGCAGTACGGGTCGGTCATGTCAAACACCATCACCCCGACGGGGTGGCCGCGTTTGCTGCGAAGTGAGCGGGCGAACTGGTTGGGGCGGTATCCCAGCTTTTCCGCCGCACGCTCAATCCGCTTTTTGGTGACCGGCGGAATATAACGCGCCAGGGGAGCGTCGTTCAGGACAATCGAGACCGTGGTGGAAGAGAAGCCGCTCTCCTTCGCTACGTCGCGAATCGTAACCATTGAAGCATTGCCTTTAGCCTGCCGCACTGCGGAAAACCTGAAACGAACTATGCCTCCCGCTTGATTCCATGGGGAGGTTGGCGGACACTACATCAGAGAGTGAGATCAGTGTCAAGCAGAGGTGTGCAATTCGTGTCTGCAAGTTGGATTCTTACCGCGTGTCTGGCGGTTGGAACTCTGTCGCATGCCTCTCCCGCCGAGACTCAGGTAAAGGCGGCCAGTGGCGCGCCGGCAGCCTCGTCTCAAGGGGCAGTGGACTTGGCCCAACTTTTTCAAGCCGGACAGAATGCGCTGAACCAGGGGAGTCTGGATGAAGCGGAGACTTATTTCCGGCGGGCGCTGGCCGGCTGAATATTGGACTCGCGTATTACCGGCAAAATGAATTTCTGAAAGCGATCCCACTGTTTGAATCTGTGGTGCGCGATCAGCCCGACGCGCCGCAGCCCAGGCACTTGCTGGGCCTCTGCTATTTTTTCGCGGAACGGTGGGCGGACGCGGCGCATACGCTGGAACCGCTGTGGAGCCAGGAATCGGGAAAGCTGAGTTACCTCTACGTGCTGGCCATCGCAGCTCACCGGGCGCGGTTAAATGAGCTGGACGAAAGAGCGACGGCGCAACTTGTGAAAACCGGGGATGGCTCACCTGAGTACCATCTTTTCATGGGGAAAGCGCATCTCAATCTCGACCAGTACGATATGGCCCTGGCTGATTTTCGAGCCGCTGCGGAGGCGAATCCTAAGCTGACCTTCGTTCATTTCAATATGGGCCTGGCATATTTGAAGAAACAAGATTACGAGCGCGCGCGCGACGAATTTCTGAAGGATGCCACCGTGGAACCCGACCTCGCTTTTAACTATGACGAATTAGGTGACGTCTATTCCCTTCTGCAACAAAACGACAAGGCAGAAAAAAACTATCGCGAGGCCTTGCGGCGCGATCCGCGTCTGGTGAATTCGTACGTTGGACTTGCCAAGGTGTATCAGCGTGGGGATAAATATCCGCAGGCCTTAAGGGCGATCGATGCCGCTTCCGAGATCGATTCGCGTCGCACGGATATCCATTACATAAGAGGACAAATTCTTATCCATATGGGACGCCGGGAAGAAGGCAAGAAGGAATTGGAAACCTCAGTCCGCATCGATAACGAGCGGAGGGCGGAGAAAGAAAAGCAGGTCGAAGGTGAAAGCGTCCCGTCGCCTGAGCTCTTGCAGGATGAACAATAATACTTGCGCCTGTGTCACTATCCTTTCGCACGCTTAGAAGAAAATCGCAGTTTCGACATGAGAGGAGCAAGCCATGAACCGCCGTCTAAAAATCGTGGGCATCGTTGTAGCCGTTTTGATCGTGATCGTCGTCATCATTCCGCTGTTCATTGATGCGAATGCTTTCCGGCCTAAGCTGGAGTCGGAGTTGACGAGTGCACTGGGACGTCCGGCCAAGGTGGGGAACCTATCGCTCTCCCTACTTTCGGGCGGGGTTACCGCCGATAACATAGCCATCGCCGACGATCCCGCATTCAGCCAGACTCCTTTCGTGCAGGCAAAATCTCTGAAGGTGGGGGTCGAACTCATCCCGCTGATTTTCTCCAAGACGATCAAAGTCACGGAGATCGTTCTCAATCAGCCCGTGATCAGCCTGGTTCACTCTCAGAACGGAGACAAGTGGAATTTCTCCAGCCTGGGCAATAGCAGCACCAGTTCATCCGGGGCGACGCAAGGCGCCACCTCAGCCCCGACAACGACGACGACCCCGGCTCCCGCGGGCTCGGGAAGCAGTACGCCGAATTTTTCCGTAGGCAAACTCAAGGTGAATGACGGAAAAATTACGGTGAACCGCGCCGGAACCTCGCAACAGCCGCGCGTATATGACAAGGTGAATATCGAAGTGAAAGACTTCTCCTTCACTAATTCCTTCCCCTTTACCTTGACGGCCGACCTGCCCGCCGGCGGCACTTTGAAACTTGAAGGCAAGGCGGGAGCAACGCGGCGGGTATTTCCGGAATGGCGGATTTCGACGGAACCGTTGCATCGGACGGCCACGAGGTGAAGACTAACGGCACGCTCAAAGGCGAGAAGCTGCAGGTTGTAAAAAAAGGGGCGCCAGCCGGAAAGCCGCTGCAAGTGCAATATTCGGTCGCACACGACTTGGTCAAACAGACCGGAACGATACAGGGCGAGATCATCATTGGCAAAGCAGTCGCACATCTCACGGGAACTTACGACGCGCATGGCCCGACGACTTCTGTGAACCTCAAGCTCGAAGGACAAGGGTTGCCGGTTGACGATCTCGAAGCGATGCTACCGGCGGTGGGCGTGATCTTGCCCTCGGGTTCACAACTCAAGGGCGGCACCATGGCGGTGAATTTTGCGAGCACTGGGCCGGTCGACAAACTAGTGACAGTCGGGACGGTTCGACTGGAGAACTCCGCGCTGGCAGGCTTTAATCTCGGTTCCAAATTGTCTTCCGTCTCAGCTCTCTCTGGTAAAGGAGGGACGCAGGCCAAAGACACGACCATTCAGGTTTTCAGCGCCAACCTTCGCGTAGCTCCGGAAGGCACGAAGGCGGAGAATATTGACTTGATCGTACCCTCGTTGGGCACGGCGACGGGCGCGGGAACAGTGAGTCCCAGCAATGCTCTCGACTTCAAAATGAAAGCCGACAACATTCCGTTCCTGATTCAGGGGACAACCTCCGACCCTAAATTCCTGCCAGACGTGAAAGGGATGGCAAGCGGCTTGATGCAGAACGCAATCGGGGGAAAAGCTGGACAGAAGAATCCTCTGAGCGGCGTCTCGGGGATGTTCAAGAAAAAACCCAATTAAACGGTAATGTTGCTCGTGCTCGAGCGGTAATCGGTTACCGCCCCAACCTCTATCCTCGCGGTAGAGGTTTTTCTCTTTTTGCACGGTTTTTTGCAGTAATTCGCCAGCCTGGTTACGTCAGCGGTTGACTGACGACGCGCCAGATTCAATGATCGTGTCGGTTGCGTAGCCCGCTCCCAGCGCGCAAAGACGGCCTCGTGGTACCTAAATTGCTATCCCCTTTGCGTTGACAACTCCCGTGCCCCAGACGATACTCGCGGATACGCTGCAGAAAATTGCGAACCATTATGCTCTGGCTCGGGGCGCGCAATGATCCCACAACAATTTGTCCGAGTGTTTTCAACCCTAGCGGGATTTCACCGTGCATCATCAGGAGGAGTGTCTTGTCGAAAACATCTGGTTTAAGAGGATGGGTTTGTGCGTTCGGTATTGTCCCTGTGGCGATTATTGCCGTAGCGTGGCTAACGGTTATTCCCGGTAGGCATCGCAGTGCCGCACGCGCAGCGTCAGCCGCAATCTCGACTTCGGCTTCGAATTCGAGCACTGCCGCCCACGCCACGCCCGGGCAAGTGCAAGCTGCCTACGCCGCTCTTCCGCTGGCATTCGAGCAGAACCAGGGGCAAACGGACGAAGCAGTTAAGTACCTGGCGCGAGGAAACGGTTATACCCTTTTCCTGACTCCGAAGGAAGCCGTGTTCTCGCTCCATTCTCGAAGCGCTGCCGCCGGCTCTGCGATCTCTCGACGGCCTGGCGCAGGCAAAGATCAGAAAAATTCGACTGCGGTGGTGCGCATGCACCTGGCAGGCGCAAATTCGCCGTCGGCGATTGAAGCCGCGAGCCCGGTGGCGGGAACCGCCAACTATTTCATTGGCAATGACCAGAGCAAATGGCAAAGCGGAGTTCCACGCTACGCGCGCGTGTCTTACCGCGATGTTTATCCTGGCGTGAACATGGCTTTCCATGGCAGCGGACGCGAACTGGAGTTTGACTTCGTGCTGTCACCGCAGGCGAATCCAGGACCCATCGGATTTCAGTTCACCGGCACTCGGGCCATGAGGACGAACGACTCGGGCGACCTGATCATCTCTTCCGCCGCAGGAAATATCTTGTTGCGTAAACCAGTCGCTTATCAGGAACAAAACGGCGCTCGGCAACTAGTGGACGTGAAGTTCGCTCTCAAGGCGGAGAACGAAGTGAGTTTTGCTCTGGGAGATTACGATCGAAACCGCGAACTGGTGATCGACCCGTCAGTATCCGTCAGCTATACCTACGCAACGTATCTGGGCGGCTCTGGTGACGATGCGGGATACGGGATCGCGTTCGACAGCGCCGGCAATGCTTATGTCACAGGACCAACATCCTCAATAAATTTCCCTGTAATTGCCGGTGGCCACTCGGGAGCCAACGCCGGGACCGGGGGGACGACTGATGTTTTCGTGACCAAGATCGCCCCCGACGGATCAACCCTCGTGTACTCCACCTATGTGGGAGGTTCCGGCGACGACAGCGGGAACAGCATTGCAGTAGACTCGTCCGGCGACGCGTTCGTCGCCGGAGGCACGACGTCGACCAACTTCCCCGCGACCACCGGAGCTTTTCAAACGGCGCTGAACGGCACGCCGGGCAACGCGTTCGTATTTGAACTTAATCCCACAGGCGCGACCCTCAAGTATTGTACTTACCTCGGAGGGAGCGGGACCGGCTCATTTGGCGATGCTGCGCTCGGCCTCGCATTGGACGGCTCGGGTAACGTTTATCTCACAGGGAGGACTGCCTCGCTCAATTTCCCGCTCAGCGTGTCTCCCCTGCAAGTATCGTCAGCTGCCAGTTTCGTGACCAAGTTAAAGCCTGCGGGCACAGGGACGGGTGACCTTCTGTTTTCCACGTACCTTGGAGGCAGTGGTAGCGGCGATTTCGCGAATTCGATTGCGGTGGGTGGCCCATCCGGGAACGTGTACGTCACGGGAAGCGCTGCGATCCCCATCGGACCCGCTTCGGTTCCCGGCTTTCAGACCACCAACGCCGGCGGCTTTTCTGATGCGTTCGTCGCAGCCCTCAACCCGGCCGGAACCGCTTATGTTTATTACACCTTCCTCGGCGGCAGCGACACTGATATTGGCAACGGCATCACAGTCGACGCCACGGGCAATGCTTACGTTACGGGGCAAACCGCGTCCTCGACGTCATCCTCCACACCCTTCCCGCTGAAGTCTGCCTTGCAGACAGCATTTGGTGGCCCCACGTACGATGCGTTCGTTACTGAGCTGAATCCTGCCGGAACCGCCCTCGTGTATTCGACCTACCTGGGCGGCAGCGGTAATGACTTTGGCGCCAGCGTTGCAGTCGACGGTACCGGCAACGCCTACGTCACAGGTCAAACCGCGTCCTCAAACTTCCCGTCTGTGGTTCCTACCCAAGCCGCCCTTGGCGGAGCGAATGACGCATTCGTGAGCGAAATCAGCGCCGGAGGCGCGGCGCTTTTGTTTTCTACGTACCTTGGCGGCACATTGGATGAGGACGACGGCGGCAAGTTCGGAGCTATTGCTGTCGACAGCGCCGGCGCCAACATCTACGTCACCGGCAATACGCTTTCGACGGACTTCCGAGCGATCAGCACCGCGACCGTCTTCCAATCAAGCAGTGCAGGCCTTAGCGACGCCATCGTGGTCAAGTATGCGCAGACGGCCACGGCGCCTACTTTTTCGCTTGCGGCCACTGCGCTGTCTCCGGGTACCGTTAGTCCTGGAGGCTCCGCCACGTCCACCGTGAGCGTGACTCCACCGAATGGTTTTGGAGGCACGGTCACACTGACTTGTGCTGTTTCCCCAACGCCGAGTGGAGCACCCACCTGCGCGGCCGCGACTGCCACCACCGCCACTCCTGCTACGCTTACGGTCCATACCACTGCTGCCGCCGCTTTGATGCGTCAGCCGAATAGCAACATGGCTCCGCTCTACGCCATGTTCCTGCCCATGGGCGGAATGGCGTTGCTGGGATTTGGCTTCCGGTCCAAAGGCTCGCTGCGCAACCGGCTGTTTGGTGCATTGCTTGTCGGCTTGCTCTTGAGCGGCTTCCTGCTCATGCCAGCCTGCGGCGGAGGCGGCAGCCACACTACCGGCGGCGGAGGCACGGCTACTCCTGCCGGCACTTACACGATTACTGTTTCCGGCACGGCAACCGGAGCTACTCAGACTGGAACGCCTCCGGCCCTCACCCTGGTAGTGAACTAACTCAACCTGCAAATCAGGCCGCCTCTTTCTCGGGGCGGCCTGATTTTTTGCTCAACACAGGGTCCATGCGATTGGCGCGATGGACGACTCTAGTCTAAGATTCTGTCTGGCGCTTTCCGCGAGAGACCCAGCGGCTTACTTTGTTTTTTGTGGCTGAATAACGTTCGGCATCATTCGAGCCGGCTCGGGCAGCTTTTGCGCCGCTGGAGGAATCGAAGTAGTGAGTTCCCAACCATTCATGCTCAATCGCCGATTGTCCAGTCAGGAAATGTTCGACCGTAGCGTATTCAAGCCCCGGCAAGCCCTCCGCGCCATACTCTTTTGTTTGTCCTTGTTCCTGGTCTTTTCAAGTTCAGCGTCCCTCGCTTACGGGCAGTCGTTTGGCCCGTCACCACCGATTCGCCCGCGTGCACTGTGAGCCCGGCCAGCCAGGTTCCACCCGCCGACGGGCCATCTCTTACGATTGCCACTACGAACAACACCTCCGTGGGACTCTATACTTTCACGGTCACCGGCACGAGTGGTGCCATAACTCAGACCGTGTCAGTGAATCTGACGGTACAACCACTGTCACAGGATTACACGATCGCAGCATCCCCCACGACCGCGGTTCCGAATCCAGTAGCCGCAGGAACGGGCGCCACCACAACGGTGACGGTCACCCCTATTGGCAGCTACTCGGGACACAACGTCACACTGGCGTGCCTATCAATTACTCCTGTGGTAGCGCTGGCGCCGGTGTGTACATTCAATCCTGCGACTGTCGCGGTGAATGGTGGCCCGCCGCCAACCTCGGTTCTCACCATCACTACCACGGGCCCGGCACCCGTCACCAGGCTGGGCAACCGACGTATCTTTTACGCTTTCTGGCTTGTGTTTCCGGGGTTAGGAGTCGTGGCGCTGAGTACCAGCCGCGGTCGTTTGAGGAAAAGACTGTTTGGCGTATGTTTGCTTGGATTGATTGTGGGCGGAGTAGCCTTCGCTCCAGCGTGCGGCTCGTCCAACACGAGTATTGGCAGCGTGACTCCGAATCAGACCTACGCATTCACCTTGACTGGAGCGGACGAGAACGGTGCCGCGCCCAGTAACACAACCACCAACCAGGCGACGGTCAGCATTACTGTGAACTGAGACAGGTTCGCGACTCAATGTGGCCATTCCGCAATTCTGCAGGGCGGCATCTTAAAATGCGCATCCTGCTCGCGGGTTTGCCCGTTTGTTTTACAGTCGTGGCCGCGCCCGGCAATGCTGTCTCGCTCCCAACCATTCCCACTGGGCCAGCTACCCGCAACGATCAGGATTCGGGGAAAAGCACTTCGCAACCTCCCGCCACCATCCGCTGGGACGAACAACAAACCGGCTGCACCTTTTCTCGTGGAGAGGACGGCAAGTATCACTACGGCCTGTGGTCTGGCGATGTAGGGATTACCATGTCGGTGGACGCGCGTGAGGTACATGTCATCCGCCACCGCATTGAGCCGATCTTTGGAGTGCTGCTCACGATTCGTTACCGTGGCGCTTCCGGACTGGACTTCGGCGCGGACGGAATCACTCTGCAATTCATGAAGCATTTTAAAATCATACAGCCCGCATTGGATTCAGACTCTTACATCCAGAAAATTCAGGCAGACGCGGATGCCTTCGATGACCAGACCAGGCGCGACATCGCCAAGCATCCTGGCGAGAAGCAACGGCTGGAAACACGCTTACAGGATTATCAGAAATCTGCAAACGAACTGATTGAATTTCTCGGCAAGAACAGCCTGCGTGCGGCGCATCTGGACCGCTCAAATCCGGAAGTGCACGGCTGGGTCTTCTTCGACACACGGTCGAAGTGGCTGGGAGGGTGGAAGGCACAGGAACAATTTGTTCTTCATCTGCCGCTCGATGGCAAGCCTTTCGAATTTCCTTTTCAGTTGCCGCCCGAGCGAGGAGAATTCCTCTTGCAAAAGAGGCAGTGAAAGAGGCCGGTCGGACTTACAAGTGGTACCGCGGCTTATGAAGCGCGGCGGTTTTGGCGCTGGAGTTCCGACGCCCGTCGCATCGCGACGTCACGCAGCGATACCAAACCCTTCAACTTTTTGTCTTCCACGATGGGCAGGTGGCGGAATCCGAATTCTTCCATGATGAAGAGACACTCTTCGACAGTCTCGTTCAAATCGACGGCGCGCGGATTCGGGGTCATGACTTCCGATACGGCGGTATGGGCCGGCTGCCGGCCCACAGCTACCACGCGGTTCATAATGTCGCGTTCCGAGAAAATTCCAGCCAGCTCTCCGTCGCGAAGCACAGGCAGGGCACCGATGTTATGTTCCATCATGAATCGCGCAGCCTCCAATACAGTCCGGCCGGCTTCAATGGAATACACTTTGCGGTCTTTCATGAGGTCGCGGAGGGTGGACATGGAAAACTCCTTTACGGACGGCGCGGCGAGCGGCGGGACTACTTTACCATAGAACGACTTCCCCTCGTCCGCTTCCGGTTGGATGGAAATTCCTGGCCTTGAAGCGGCACAAAAAAATGCGGCCTTTGAAAAAGGCCGCCAGGGCTGAGATTGAGGATTGAAAGGATTTACTAGAAACGGAACTGCGGACCTAAACTCACTTTAAGGTTGTTGTGGGCGCCATTCAGAAAGTAGATGTCGTCTCCAATTTCCGCGCGAATGCCGATCGGCCCGGCGAAAGCCTCGAAACCTCCCCCGGGATATACGGCAAATCGCGTAGTGCCCGTGCTAAGGCCGACAGAATTCGTGAAGCCGGTGGTGGCGTTGTCATTGGTCACGCTGAAATTATCGAAGCCGACTTTGCCGGTGACGAAAATACGGAATGGCCCCGATCCTGTTTGAAATTTCGGGCCAAAAAAGCCATGCAGAGTTCGGACATGTGAGGTCACCAGCTCATCAGACACGCCGTTGGTGAAGGTCTGAGTGAAGTTCCGCTTGAAATCGTAGGCCATTTCGGCTTCTAGTTGAATACTAGGGTGAACGTTGAATGCAGCCCGCCCGCCAAGGCCAACGAAATTTTCCTGCGGCTGGGTGTTACTGAGTCGGAAATACTCAGCAAAAACACCGACTTCGATGTGATCCGATCGCTCCTGCGCCCACCCGGCGGGCGCGGCGCACAACAAGATCAGAATTCCAAATCCAAAAAAACGGTTCATGGGTTGAACTCCTCCTAAGGTTTGCAGTCCGCGCACAAAACTGCCTGACGACCTTCAGTCAGGAAGAGACAACGCGGCGGAGGACGCGGTGCGGGAACTTTAGAAATTCAGATGAGCGGAAACCCGTGCGGGTTGCCGTATCCAGCGTACCGACGCATGTCGCGGAGCGTACATGGCGGCGTAAATTCGCGGCTTTGAATTACTTACTGCAGGTGATTCAGACGC
>WNFI01676836.1_pt2 | contig 11080 bp, 9 predicted proteins | sample 5400471 | NCBI WGS metagenome assembly WNFI01 (sample SAMN13153348, study PRJNA577476) | soil metagenome | isolation source: 100 cm saprolite on Douglas fir-dominated hillslope | place: USA:California | collected 2013-09-17 | reverse complement strand
AAGCTGAAGCAAACGAAAGAGAGAACGATGATGGCCCCCGAGCTGGCCACGAGAATCCAGGGGCGCTTGAGGAAGGCGCGCATCGAGTTCGCATAAAATTCGACGATTCGGCCGAAAGTACCGGAGAGATGCGCTTCCTCGGCGGCGAGAAGCTTGGCGACGTCAGTCCCTGCGCCGGAGGGGGGCACTTCGGATTCGGCGCCGTTCTTACGACGAACCAAGTATTGACTCAACGTGGGCGTCCAGGTTAGGGCGAGGAGCAGCGAGGTGAGCAGCGCGACGGTCATCGTTACAGCGAGAGCGCGGAAGAAGCTCCCGGTCACGCCCGTGGTAGCAACCAGCGGGAGAAAAACCACAATCGGCGTAATCGTCGAGCCGATCAGTGGAACTGTCAGTTCGCGCAGCGCGCTCTGGATGGCCTCGAGACGGCCCTGGCCTGCATCGCGGTGGAGGACGATGTTCTCCAACACAACGATGGCATCGTCGATGACGAGTCCGACCGCAGCCGCAAGTCCGCCGAGGGTCATTAAGTTGAAGCTCTGCCCTGTAAATTTCAAGGCGACAAAAGTGAAAAGCAGAGTGACGGGAATGACAAGCCCGGCGACAAGCGAGGTTCCCCAGTCGCGAAGAAAGAGAACGAGAATGATGGCTGAAAGCACCAGGCCGATGAGCACGGCGTCACGCACGCTGGCGATGGAGTCGTGCACGATCGTAGATTGGTCGTAGAACGGCTCAAGATGAACACCGGGAGGCAGACTCGGGGTGAGCTCCTGAATGAGCGCGTGCACTTCGTTTGCTACATCCAGCGTGTTGCTTTCGGGCTGGCGATTCACGTTGAGAAGCACCGCCGGTTTACCATTCGCGGTAACGATGGTGTACACCGGCGCGACCGAGGGTGTGATTTTTGCGATGTCGCCAAGGCGAAGGGGAACGCCGGCTGGCGAGTTCTTCACAACGATCTGCCCGATTTGCTCCGGGGTGCGGACCTGACCGCTGACCAAGCCCAGCACCAATTGATGATTGCTTTCGATCAAACCCGGCGAGTCAATCAGATTCGTCCGGCGGATGGCGTCCAGAATATCGGTGACGGTGATACCTGCGGCGAGAAGCCGCGCGGGATCAGGAGATACTTGAAATTCGGGAACGCGGCCGCCTTGGATGATGACCGTTGCAACGCCATCCAACCGGTTGAGGCGTGGCTTTAAGTCATAGGTAGCAATCTCCCACAGCTTGTTCGGGGGGAGCGTGCTGGACGTCAGGCTATAGCCAATGATGGGAAAGACAGCAAAGGTTAGCCGGTGTGTTTCCACCTTTGCGGTGGGAGGAAGTTCGGCCTGCAAACGCGCGACAACCGCGTCCACGCGCTGCAGCGTCAAAATCATGTCACTGTTCCAATCGAAAAACAGATCGACTTCGGCGGACCCCCGGCTGGTGATGGATTGAACCTTTTGCAATCCCGGCACGCTGTTGACCGCCTCCTCGAGCGGACGCGTGATGGTGACGAGCATCTGGTCGATGGGCATCACGCCGTTGTCAACGCCTACGACTATCCGCGGAAAGTCAGTGTTGGGAAATACGGCCACGGGAATCGAGAAAGCAAAATACGCGCCGGCCAGCGCCACTGTGGCAATCAGGAAGAGAATGGGCCGCGACAGCGCATGAAACCAAGGAACGTCCTTCCCGGCGGAAGCGTGCGTAGAGCGTGATGAGTCGGGAGGAAGATCCATGCGCGTTTAGTCCTTGTCCTTGGTGACGGGCTTTGCGCCGCCTTCCGGCTTGTCTGATTTATCTGCTTTGTCACCGCCCTCTTTTTCATCTTTGCTGGGCGCTTCAATCTTGATCTGCGTGTTGTCTGGCAGCGCGTAGCCACCCGAGCTGATCACCGGATCGCCGACGATGACACCGCTTGTTATTTGCGTGAATTCCGAATTGCGCACGCCCAGTTGCACGGTTTTGAGGTGCGCGTGGCCATCGGAACCTGCGAGCAAGACGTAATCTGCGCCGTCGGAGTTTTTGTAGATCGCAGGAGTCGGCACTACGAGCGCGTCCTTCACCATTTTCGCGGTCATGGAGAGTTCCACACTCATGCCGGGTTTCAGCGCGGGGTCCGGCTTCGAAGCTTCGACCCACACTTCAATTGTGGTGCTGCCAGGATCGAGCGCGGGGCTGACCAGGCTGACGCGGCCTTTGATGGGCTCGTCGAGGCCGGGAATTTTTAGTCCCGCCGGGTTGCCCACTTTCAGAAGCGCGGCTTCCGAATGCGGAATGTGCGCTTTGGCGAAGACGCGCGATGTGTTCATCACGGTGAGCAAGGGCTGATTGGCAGCAGCGAGGTCACCTTCGAAAAGCGGGCGATCGGTGACCACGCCGTCGATGGGACTAGTGATTCTCGAATAACTGAGAAGCGCCTGGGCTCCCTTCATCCGGCCTTCGGCCGACGCGCGCGAACCTTGGGCGGACTTGAGGGCTTGCTCTTTTCCAACGCGCTGGAGGTCGGCGAGTTGTTTTTGTACTTGCTCGTTCTGGCTGCGAGCCTGGAGAAAAGCGACTTCGGCGGAGTCCATGTCTTTGCGGGGAATGGCGCCTTGCTGGAACAATTCCTTGCGGCTCTCGTAGACTTTTTGTTGCGCATCGAAGTTTGACTTCGCCGCGACGGCATCGAGTTCCGCCTTTTGAATCTGCTGCGGTAGACTGGCGCCTACAGTGGTGACATAGTTGGCTTCGGCTTGTTCAAAATCACCTTTGCTGGACTCCGCGGCGGCGGACAAATCACGGTTCTCCAATTCAGCAAGCAATTGTCCTTTCTTAACTCGCGCGCCTCGTTGCACATAGAATTTCCTTATGGTCGAGCTGATCTTGGGTGCGACAGTAGCTTGCTCCAAGGGATAGACAACGGCTTCCGCGGAAATTATCTGTGAGATGGGCGCGCGGCGCGCAGGCGTGGTCTGCACAGAAGCCACGACCACGGATTCCTTTTCGGACTTGCCGCACCCGCTCGCAACGCAAAGGATAGCGGCGATGGCGCCGAGCAGAGATAACGACCGGTGGAGAGGCGGCGAAATAGTGCTCATTGTCAGCTTCATGGAGTCGTGAGAACCCCCGTCAAGGTTTGCAAATTGGCCAGCGCAACGCGATAGCGCACCGCTCCGTCTTGATAGGCGGTATTGGCTTGCGCGAAAGTGGTCTGCGCGTCTACGACTTCCAGGACGGTAGCTTCGCCGCCTTTGTAGCGAAGCGTCGTAAGTCGCAGGCTTTCGGCGGAAAGTTCAGCCGAACGACTGAGGCCACTGAGCTCATTCAGAGCGGTTTCCGCTTCGGCGTAGAGAGATTTGATTTCAGCGAGGAGCTTGCGCTGCGCGAGCGAGAGTTCCCGTTGCGCCTGTGTGCGCCGCAGTTCAGCCTGCTTGATGCGGCTTTGCGTGGCGCCCCAGTTCCAGATAGGAATGTTCACGGTGGCCGCAGCCGAAGTACCCAAATTGGAAACTCCGTTCGGACCATTCACCGCAAACTGCGCGGCATCGATTCCGTACCAATAATCGAAGGTGAGCGAAGGCAGATACCCGCCGCGTGCGCCGGTGACGTCGTGTCCCGCTTGTTCCACAGCAGCCAAAGCGGCACGAAGATCGGGATTGTCACGGGCGGCCCGCTGCTGCACCTCGGCAAGAGTTGGCAGAGGGACGCTCGCGTGAAGATCTTCAGCAAGCTCAAAATTGTCGTTGAAATCAGGAAAGATCAGCACGGCAAAATCGAGCCGGGCGTTCAGAAGTCCGAGCTGCGCTTCGAGCAACTGCCGGCGGCGCTCCTGCATCTGCAACTCCGCCTTGATGACGTCGGAATGCGCGACTTCCCCGCCCTTCTCGAGATCTTGCGTTAATTTCAGGAAACGGTCGCCCTCCTCTCCATTTTTCTTGGCGGCTTCCAACTTCAACTGCGCGGCTGCCACGGCGTAATAGCTCTGCACAACGGTGACGACCAGTCCGCGCGATGTAATCTCCGCGCGCGCTTTTGCAACAGCCGATGCTGCTGACGCCCGTCGGAAGCCCGAAATCGAGACGAGATCGATGGACTCATGTACGTTGGCTTGGCTGATGTATTCGTGAGCGCCATTGTTGGCAATGAAGGTGGGACCGTTCTTGTTCAGCTTCGTGTAAATGGCCTGATTGTTGTAAGCGACGCTGGGAAGCAACGCGGCTCCCGCTTGGTAGCGATCCTGGCGCGCAATCGCGGCGTCGGTCTGTGCGGACTGAAATTGGGTGCTGTTCTTTCTAGCCCGCGCAAGAGCATCATCCAGTGTGAGGCGCAGCGTTTGCGACGCACCGGGCGCTGTCTGTTGCGCAGCTTGCTGGGGTGGGGCGCTCGCGGGAGGTGGCATTTCTTGCGCCGCGGCCCTTGGCGCGGAAGGCAAGGAAAGGGCAGCAACCGAGACCCAGAACGGAACGAGGATGCGACACGATTTCATAATCTCGACTCCTGAGCCGGCCAAAGCAGGCACACGGCAAGGAATAATCTAACCTAACCAGGCGAACATAAACGCAGGATTAACTTGTAGATGCAGAAGGAGATGACGGCGCGGGAAGGTAAGCCGTAAAGGTGCTTCCAGCGGAGTCAGAACGCGTCAGCTCCAAACGTCCGTGATGGGCTTCTGCGATCCAGCGGGAAATGGATAATCCTAGCCCGGCACCGCCGCCGTCGCTTTCCGCCCGTGAACGGGCTTTGTCCACGCGGAAAAATCGCTCGAAAATGCGCGGCTGCAGATCCGCGGGGATTCCTACCCCGGTATCGGCGATGCTCAAAACGTATTCGTCCGCCATACGGCGGCAGGTCACTGTAACGCGCCCGCCCTCCGAGGTGTACTTAATGGCGTTATCCAGCAAATTGAGGATCATGCGGCGCAATAAAGATTCGTCGGCGTGGATGGGGAACTCGGATGCTTCCTCGAAATTCAAAGAAATCTTTTTTGCGAGCGCCAACGTTCTCGCGGAATGCACACACTCGGCTACGAGTTCGTCGAGGTAGAAATCGCCTGGTTGGAGCGGATACTGGCCGGCGTCGGCACGCGTAAGCGTGAAGAGATCTTCCACGATGTGGGTGAGCCGCTCGGACTCGTGGTGAAGCACTACCAGCGATTCCCGGTACTCTTCCAACGAACGAGCATGCTGTGAAAGAGCGACCTCCGATTCGCCGCGCAAAATCGCCACGGGCGTCCGCAGTTCATGCGATGCATCGGCCATGAAACGCTGCTGGCGTTCGAAAGACTGGCTGAGGCGGTCCAACAGGCTGTTGAACGATTGTGCCAGATGACCGAGCTCGTCTCTGCCATTTTGTACCGCTAACCGTTCGTGCAGATTGGCGGCGCCGATGCGCCCGGCCTGGCTGCTCATGGCCACGACAGGGGCGAGACTCTTGCGGGCGAGAAAGTAACCTCCGACGCTGGCAAGCACAATGGCGATGGGAATAACCCAAGCAAAGGTGGAGGTGACTTCCTCGAGCATCTCCTGCTGCGGGTGAAGCGATTGCAGAATGACCAGGGTATATGTTTTTCCGCTGGAGGAAAAATGCCGCGCAAAACCGCGATAGCCATCTTCTCCTCCTTTGACTTTGCCAAAAAGCCGCTCTGAACGGGAGGAAGCATCGAGGAAGCGCTGAAACGAATGCGAGGATAGGGGTCCGCCAGCAGACGAGCCGCTCACGAGCGTTGCGGGCGGAACATCCTGAGAGCTGACAACGATATTCCGCGCGGCATCAAAGATCGCGAAAACATGATCGCGAAAGCGATGTTCCGTGATGGCTACCTGTCCTGCCAATTTCAGAGAATCAGGCCCGCTCTGATCCTTGACTTCCGCATCGAGAGTGGTGAGAAATGCTTCAGAGAGTTCGGAGAGATTTACGTCGGTGCGCTGGAGGGTGCTTTGCCAAAAAATAAAATAAGTGATTAGGGCGAGGACAACCAGGACAAGTGTCAGTACTCCCGTATACCAGAGCGTGAGACGGACGCGGATGGAATCAAGCATGGCTCTTCCGCGCGGGAGAAGACGCCTTGGCGCGATGCCGCGGCAGGACACTTTCGTCTGCCGCGTCCGCGGCGTCTGAATCGCTCTGGGGACCGAAGAAGTAACCGGCACCGCGGCGGGTATGGAGCAAGGGTTTGCTGGAATCGGGGTCAATTTTCCGGCGTACGCGATTGACATAGACTTCGATCAGGTTCGAGAACGGATCGAAGCTCTCATCCCAGACGTGCTCGGCGATTTCCGCGCGGCCCACGACGCGGCCGGTGTTCCGCGCAAGATATTCGAGCAACGCATACTCCTTGGCGGTGAGCGTCACGCTCCGGCCCGCCCGGGAGACGCTTTGCGCGGCCGTATCCAGGACCAAGTCGGCGACAGCGATTTTCGCAGGGCGAAGTTCACCGGAGCGGCGAAGCAGCGCACGGAGCCGTGCAAGCAACTCGCGGAATTCGAACGGTTTGGTGAGGTAATCATCAGCGCCATGATCGAGGCCGGTGATGCGGTCCTCCACGGCATCGCGCGCAGTCAGCATGAGAATGGGCATGCGCTGGCCTGATTTTCGGAGCTCGCGGCAAACTTCAAAGCCGTTGCGTCCGGGAATCATCACATCGAGAATCACCAGGTCGTAGGTGTTGATCTCCGACTGATAAAGCGCGTCGTCACCGTTACTCGAAACATCGACAGCGTAGGCTTGTTCGCGCAGGCCTTTGGCCACAAATCGCGCAATGCGCGCATCGTCTTCGACAAGCAATAGCCGCATGGGAGCATCATACGGCAGGTGCGAGGAAAAGTGAGATACTTGCTGGCAGCGGGCGATTTCGGCCCGCCCGTCGGTCCAGGCAATTCACGCAGCCGGGGCAAGGTGGACGGCCTCTCTTCAATGGCCGATGTTGCACCCAAGCAAGTTTCTTAGGCATCAAAACCAATATGAAGTTCAAGAAGGTTGAACCCCAACAATTTGATTGCAGCAAAACGGCGATGAGGCCTTTCGGTTGCATGGAGCTGTGGGCGGGCAATGAGAAAGCGCACCGCTCTCTGGAGCTGGCCGGATTGGAAAGTGATGTCATCGCCGTGCCTTCCGGCGGCGACAAAGGCGGCGATCTTTTGGCGGTGTTCTCTTGCAGCGACAACCTGGCACGCGTGGTTCTCGCGGATTGCGTCGGCCACGGCTACACGGCAGCAGGCGTGGCGCGGCATGTCCATCAACTATTGCACAAATTTCAAGACATCCGAGACACCGCGGGATTGCTTGCGGCTCTGAATGACGCTTTTACGCTATCGAATGAAAAATCGAGCGGCGCACTTCGGCTGACCACAGTAGTTACAGGAACTTTTGACGGCACGAGCGGCGAATTTAATTTTGCTTATGCGGCGCACCCGCGGATGCTTCTCTGGCGCGAGCGTGAAACACGGTTCCTGGAGCTGGGGGAGGGGTTGGAAGGCCTGCCGCTAGGATATATCACAGGTGAAACCTACAACCAGCAGAGCGTACGGTTGAATCACGGCGACATGATCCTGGCGTTCTCCGATGGCGCAACCGAGGTTCGCTCGCCTGCGGGGGAGCAACTCACTTCCAAAGGATTCCTGGGACTTGCCGAGAGTGCGCTTCGCGAACTGCCTCAGCCGCTGGCGCTCCAGGATTTTTCCCGCGCACTCCTCGAAGGAGTGCATCTTTATCGCGGCCAGGAAAGCGAGCTGGAGGATGACATAACGCTGCTAACGCTGCGGCGCGTGGCCTAGGGCGCTCTTCGCGGAACAGTGCTGCAAATCAGCAGATGTTCCGCACTATTTGACGGGGTGCGACGCGAAGTACTGGTCCAGACTCTCCACAGTTTCTGTCGACCTCTTTGAAATCATAAAGGTGCCCGCGAATCGCAAAGTCTCCTGGCATGTTACTGCGCCGTACGTGAACAGCGCGGTAGTGGCCGGTGGCGCGTAGCTCTCGCAGCAAGACTTCCTGAATCATTTCGGTGGGTGGTTCGGCCCATCGTTGATACTCATAGGTGCCCAATTGCTCGGGACCGTTTCCGTAGACAATTCGATCTTCGCGATACAAGTGGGAAGTCATCAGCCCGCCGACGAGCAACCTCACGGGAACCGCGTCCTCTTTTTCAACGACGCCGGCATCCGATGGGACCGTGAGTTGATAGTACTTGGCGGGCCGCGCGGCGGAGACGCAGCCGCTGAGCCATGCGGCCATCAACGCAACCGTTGCGAGGAGTGCTCTGCCGTTTGCCCGGCGAGGTGTTCTTTCGCACCCGATAGGCGCTCTGCCGAAGTTTTGCAATTCCCTGCCCACCGAGGTTCGGCTCATTGCGGCTCTCCCGGCTTGTGCTCGCGCGGAGCAGCCGAGCGAATGAGCGTGTACGGTCTGGTCTTGATTGTATTCGTAAATTCCTTGAGATTTTGGCTGACGTGGCGCAGGTTTTCGAGCAACTCGTCGATGTTGTCGGAGTTCACATCGAGGGTCTGGTCCAGACGCCCGGTCAAGCCGGTCATGTTCGAAAGAGAACTTCGCAGATCGGCAACGGCCTTGTGGATATCAGGCCGATTTTCGCCGACCAGGGAATCGATGTGATTTAGCGCTTCATTGGCCTGGGCGGAAGTTTTTCTCAAGTCCTGAAGTAACGGCTCCAGCTTCTGGGTAGCGGAGCTCAAGTTCTGCACCGTCGATTTCACCGGGGCGCGGTTTTCCGCGATCATGCCGCGAGTATCAGCCAGCGTACCTGCAAGGTTCCGCCGATTCGAATCGCTTAGCAAATCGTTGACGCGCGTGATTGTCACGCTCAGGTCGCTCGCGCGGTCGTTCAGCGTCTGAAGAAGCTCCTGCGCCTGGGGCGCAATGTCGTTGAGCTTTGCCGTTAGCGCGTTGAAGTCCACGTAAGGGTCGGCCGGCAGGATGGTTCCCGCAGCGGCAAGCGCGGCCTTTTCGGTTCCCGGAACAATTTCCAAGTGATTGTCTCCCAGCGGGCTCAAACTCATGATTTTCACATGGCTGTCCGTTTTGACCGGCAAGCCGGACTTCACGCTGAAAGTTATCTCGATGCGCGAAGAATTCTTGGGGTCCAGCTGCAGTTTCTCGACGCGGCCGACTTTCGGCCCGCCCGCATAGCGCACCGTCGCGCCGGGTTCCAAACCGCCGGCGAACGGAAAGTAAGCGCGGTACGTGGCGGCCGTGCCTCCAAACGCGCCAGTGAGCGCAAAGACCGTGCCCACCAGTACCGCGCCAGCAATCAGCACAAACAACCCCACTATGGCTTGCTCTCGCTTTGCTCCCATCACGCACCTCTCTTCACCGCTGTTCAACGGCCCGGATGGCGGTGTTCTTCGGTCAGCATCTGCAAATAATCCAATTCTTCCGAAACTGCCGGCTCGGCGATGCGGTCGAGAAACTGCCGCACGCGAGGATGCGTGCTCGAACGCATTTCTTCGGTGGACCCGATGGCCACCACGTTGCCTTTGTCGATCAACACCATGCGGTCGGCAATCAGGAAAGCGCTGGCCAGTTCGTGGGTGACCACGATAATGGTCATGTGAAATGCCTGCTTCAGTTCGAGAATGAGCTGGTCCACTCCGGCGGCAATAATAGGATCCAGTCCTGCGGAAGGCTCATCAAAAAAAAGAATCTCGGGATCCATGGCCAGAGCGCGAGCCACTGCGGCGCGCTTCTTCATCCCGCCGCTCAATTGCGACGGCATATAGTTCTCGAATCCGGACAAACCTACTTGATCCAGTTTCAAGCGCAAAATGATTTCGATGGTCGAATCTTCCAGTTTGGTATGCTCGCGCAATGGAAGCGCCACGTTTTCACCGACGGTCATTGAGCCAAACAACGCGCCGCCCTGAAATGACATGCCGATTTTCTTTCGGATTTCATCCATATCATGTGACGAAATGGATGCAATATTTTTCCCCTTGAGCCAGATCTCACCGGAACTTGGCCTTTCCAGGCCCACGAGCGTGCGCAAAAGCGTGCTCTTGCCGGAACCGGAACCGCCCAGGATCACCATGGTTTCGCCGCGCATCACATCGAAATTGATGCCGTGGAGGATTTCCCGCTCACCGTAACTGACGCGAAGATTCCGCAGCGAGATCATCGCCTCCGGCTCCGTCCATGCGCTATCGGTCTGCTTCATGGGATATTCCAAACCCTACTTTTCACTCACAAAGAAAAAGAGCGCGGTGAACACCAGGTCCACGAGAATTACCAAGAATATCGAAACCACGACGGCCCGGGTGGTTGAACGGCCGACCTGCTCCGCGCCCGCGCCCGTGGAAAGCCCTTCGTGGCAACCCACGGCCGTAATCGTAACGCCAAACATCACACTCTTAACTAAGCCGGTCATGATGTCGCGCAGAAAGAGCGCGTCCAGGGAAGATTGAATGTAACGAATCCACGTGAAATCCGCTTGCGCCACGCCAAAGAGCGCCCCGCCGAGAATTCCCATGGAGTTCGCCCAGATTGTCAGACATGGAAGCATCACGATCATGGCGATGAATTTTGGAGTCACTAGGAAGTGGATCGGATCGATGGCCATAGTTTCCAGCGCGTCGATTTCTTCCGTGACCTTCATCGTGCCGATTTCCGCGGCGAACGCCGAGCCGGATCGTCCGATGACCACGATCGCGGTAATCAATGGCCCAAGCTCGCGCGTCATGGAAATGGCCACGGCGCTGGCAACGAAGTTTAAGGCGCCGAACTTGCGCAGCTCGTAGGCGCTTTGCAGCGCCAGAATCAGCCCGATGAAAAAAGTAATCAGGGAAAGTATCGGGAGCGCCCGGACGCCGGTCTGCATGGCCTGAGACACGGCCCGCTGCAAGCGGAGCGGCTTGCCCTGGAAAGGAGCGATGAATGTGAAGTATGCGGCGCGGCCGCCAAGCGAAGTCAGCGCTCCCAGGTACGCAAGCCCATCGGTGACGGATTCCCCAATTTGCGTCGTCAGTTCCACATTGGTCTCGCTGGGCTTCCTCGATTGGTGGATTGGCAGTTTCAGGGAGCTACGGATTGTTCTTCGTTCTCGTAAATCTCAAAGATTTTCACCAGCTTGGAGAGCTGCAGAACTTCCCGGACCGTC
>WNFI01228815.1_pt1 | contig 11081 bp, 7 predicted proteins | sample 5400471 | NCBI WGS metagenome assembly WNFI01 (sample SAMN13153348, study PRJNA577476) | soil metagenome | isolation source: 100 cm saprolite on Douglas fir-dominated hillslope | place: USA:California | collected 2013-09-17 | reverse complement strand
AGGGATGGGGATAGTCGATTGGTGGCACCGGCGCGGGCCCCGGCTTCACTTCCGCGAACCATTTCTCCACCGCAGCGCGGGCGGGCGCGACGTCGATATCGCCGGCGACGACGAGGCTCGCGTTCCCCGGCTGGTAGTACATCTTGAAGAAATCGACGACGTCCTGGTAGCTGGCGGCGGAGAGGTCCTCCATGTAACCGATCGTCGGCCAGCTGTAGGGATGGCCCTTCGGATACAGCAGCTGCGCAATCTCGATCGGGGCCATGCCGTAAGGCGCGTTCTCATAGCTCTGGCGGCGCTCGTTCTTCACGACGTCACGCTGGGCGTCGACGGTTTTCGGCGACATCGCGTCGAGCAGGTACGCCATGCGATCGGATTCCAGGAAGAGCGCCAGGTCCAGCGCGTTCGACGGCACGTCGATGTAGTAGTTCGTCCGGTCTTCAGCGGTGGAGGCATTGTTCGTGCCGCCCGCCGATTCGAGCAACTGGTCGAAGTCGCCGTACTTCGCGTGGGCGGAGCCCATGAACATGAGGTGCTCGAAGAGATGCGCGAACCCGGTCCGCCCCGGCTTCTCGCGGGCCGATCCGACGTGGTACCACACGTTCACAGTGACGAGCGGCACCCTATGGTCCTCGTGCAGAATCACGTGGAGGCCGTTCGGCAGGTTGAACTGAGTATAAGGGACATCAAGTCCCGCCTTTGCCGGCTGGGCAGCGGCCGGCGTCGGCGGAGCCGGCTTTGTCTGCGCCCTCGACGGGGATGGCGCGCCGATGAGCAATGCGATGAGTAGGAGCCTTCGCATCATTTAAGAATACGCTAGTGGCGTGTTCTCGACCCGTGTACCGGATGACCGGCGTCCGAACAGCCTATCCCGTGCCCTGGCCCGCGCCCGCGCCCGTGGGCCTGTCATCGACCTGACGGTTTCGAATCCCACAAGGGTCGGCATCCCATACCCTCCGGACCTGCTTGCGGGCCTGAGCGATCCCGCTGCCCTGACATATCGGCCGGCGCCGCTCGGCCTGCGAGACGCGCGCGAGGCGGTCGCCCAAACGTACGCCCGGCGCGGTTTTCGCATTGATGCGGATCGAATCGTGCTGACGTCCAGCACCAGTGAGGCATATTCGATCCTGTTCAAGCTCCTGTGCGAGCCGGGCCGTTCCAACGTGTTGACGCCGGTCCCCAGCTATCCCCTATTCGATTACTTGACGCGACTCGACGGCGTGGCTCAGCGGCGGTATCCGCTCGAGTACCATGGAGCGTGGACCGTCGATCTCGACGGCCTTGAGCAGGCGTGGACCGCGGAAACGCGAGCCGTTCTCGCCGTCAGCCCCAACAATCCAACAGGATCCATTACCGGAGAGTCGGACGCGGCTGAGCTGACCGGCCGCTGTGCCGCGCGGCGCGCCGCCCTGATCCTCGACGAAGTCTTCTGCGACTACCCGCTGAGCCGGCCGTTCGTGGAGCCGCGCGGGTTCGCGACGCCGCCATGCCTCTTGTGCCGCCTCGGGGGACTGTCGAAGAGTATCGGCTTGCCACAAGTGAAGCTCGGATGGATTGCTCTGGACGGGCCGGCGGACATCGTTGCCGAAGCGCTCGATCGGCTGGAGCTGATTTGCGACACGTATCTGTCCGTGTCGGTGCCCGTCCAGGTGGCGGCGCGCTCGCTGCTCGAGCGAGGGGCTGCCGTGCGGGACCAGATCCGGGATCGCCTGCGCATGAATGACGCCACGTTACGCGCGATCATGGCGCGTTCAGGCGGCGCGACCGTGTTGCCCGCGGACGGCGGATGGTCCCTCGTCATCCGCGTGCCGGCCACGCGCTCGGAGGAGGCGCTGGTCACCGAGCTCCTCGAACGCGATGCGGTCGTCGCGCATCCCGGCTACTTCTTCGACTTCCCCCACGAAGCGTTCCTCGTCGTGAGCCTCCTTCCGGAGCCTGGCCTGTTCACGCGCGGCGTCGAGTTGATGCAGGATCGTATCGATGCCGCGTGACTTCTTTCACGGCCGCCATGCCGCGCTACTCGTGCCGCTGTTCTCGGTGCCGTCACGCGAGAGCTGGGGCATCGGCGAGATCGGAGATCTGCCACGGCTTGGGGCCTGGATGTCGGATGCCGGCTTCTCCTTTCTGCAATTGCTGCCGATCAACGAGATGGCGGACGGGCAGAACTCGCCGTATTCCGCGATGAGCGCGATGGCGATCGATCCGATTTTCCTCTCCCTCGCGGCGGTGCCCGACATCACGACCCTCGGGGGCGAGGATCTGCTTCCCGCCGGCGAGCGGGCCCTCTTGAAGAAGGCGCGGGCGTCGGCGTCCATCGACTATGCCGCCGTCCGGACCGTCAAGCTGTTCGCGCTGCGCGCCGGGTTCGACCATTTCCGTGAGTACGAATGGAAGCGCGACACCAACCGCGCGGTCCGGTTCAAGGCCTTCATCGAGCAGGCGCGCTGGTGGATTGACGATTACGCGCTCTTTCGCGCGTTGCACGCACGGGCGCAGGGGCGGGCATGGCAGGAATGGGACGCGCCCCTGCGCGATCGCGAACCCGGCGCGCTGCAGGCCGCGCGCCAGGAGCTGGCGACCGAGATTCTCTTTCACTCGTACCTGCAGTGGCTCGCCGCCAATCAGTGGCGGCAGGCGCGCGATGCCTGCGACATCGGCGTCTTCGGCGATTTCCCGTTCATGGTGAGCGGCGACAGCGCCGACGTGTGGTCGCGGCAGCAGGACTTCCGCCTCGACGCGGCGGTCGGCGCGCCGCCGGATGCGTTCTCAAAGACCGGACAGGACTGGGGCTTCCCCGCATATCGGTGGAATGTGATCGCGGCCGAAGGCTACCAGTGGCTCGCGGACCGCGCGCGACGCAGCGCCGAGCTGTACCACGGCTACCGCGTGGATCATCTGGTCGGCTTCTTTCGCACTTACGTGCGCGAGAAGGATGGGCAGGCGGCGTTCGTCCCGCCGAAAGAGCCGGAGCAGATCAAGCAGGGGCAGGAAGTACTGGAAGTGCTCACCCGCACCGGCGCACGGATCATCGCCGAGGACCTGGGCGTCATCCCCGCGTTCGTACGCCGGACGCTGAACGACCGGCAGGTTCCCGGCTACAAGGTGCTCCGCTGGGAACGCGACTGGGAACTGCCGGGTCAATCCTTCAGGGATCCGCGCACCTATCCGGCGTGCAGCGTCGCGACCAGCGGCACACATGACACCGAGCCGCTGGCGGAATGGTGGGACGAGTCGCCGGTCGAGGAGCGCCAGGCGCTGGCCGCAATCGATCACGACGGACCGCCGGACCCCGAGCCGGCCGAGCCCTTCAACGACACCACGCGTGACGCGATCCTGCAGCTGCTCTACGCCGCCGGCTCCGATATCGTCCTGCTGCCCATCCAGGACGTGTTCGGCTGGAAGGATCGCATCAACACGCCAGCGGTGATCCACCAGGACAACTGGACCTGGCGGTTGCCGTGGCTGGTCGAGGACATGGTGAAAGAGCCGGCCGCCCGCGAACGCGGCGAATTCACGCGCCGGCTGTCGGGGCGGTTCGGGCGCGAGAGCGTTTTTTAGGTGTGCGTCGGACGGGGTCGCCAGCCCGTCCCGTCGCGAGGTCGCCGGTCACGCCGATCTCACGCGGAGTCGCAAAGGAGCAGAGCCCGCCGAGTCCCGAACCATGGTTGATCGCTGAGCTCGGCGCGCTCGGCTTCTCCGCGCCCTCGGCGTGGGATCGTCGTGTCAGGGCACTGCCGGCCGCGTGTGACTTCTTGACGCCGACGGCGTGTCGGAACTCCGTCGCGCCACTAGCCTCAGTGATATACCTGGCCCGACTTGCCTCTCCAGACGCGGTACCCAGTCACCAGGTAGACGCTGACCATCGCCAGTCCGATCAAGTAGACGATGAACGCTGTGCGAAGGCTGCCAGGCGGCGCCGCTGCGTTGTAGATGTCGAGCCCAGGGTTAGGGCTGCCGGCCGACGCCGGCAGCAGCATCGGGTAAAGGCCGGCGGCGACCGACGCGATCACGCCCGTGATGTATGCCGACGAAGCGATGAAAGCCCGAGCGTCGCTGCGTCCGATCGCCAGCCGGCTCACCATCAATGCCACGATCGCCGCGACGGGCCAGGCCAGCAGCGCCGGGTGCTGCGAGAAGTTCCGCGTGAAGTCCGGGCGCGCGACGAAGCTCGCCCCCACCATCGCGGCCAGCATCGCCATGGACGGGATCCACAGGACAGCCGCGAACCGTCGCGCCCGCAGTTGCAGGGGACCTTCCATCTTCAGCGCAGCCCAGCAGGCGCCGTGCATGGCGAGCGTCGCGACACTCAACCCGCCACCCAGGAGCGAGAACGGGTTCAGGAGGACGGTGAAGCTGCCGCGGAACTCTCCGGCCGCGTCAAACGGCACGCCTCTGAGCACGTTCGCCAGAGCCATCCCGAACAGCAGCGCCAGCAGCAGGCTTGCCAGTGAGAAGACAACGTCCCAGGCGTCCTCCCACATGGGGTGGTGAATCTGGTGCCTGAACTCGATGCCGAGCCCGCGCAGGAGCAGCAGCCACAGCACCAGCATCAGCGCCAGGTAGAACCCGCTGAAGCTGGCGGCATACAGATTCGGAAAGGCGACGATCATGGACCCGCTGGCGGCGATCAGCCAGACCTCATTGCCGTTCCATACTGGTCCGATCGAGTCGATCAGCCGCATGCGCTCCTCGCGCGTCCGGCCGAGCAACAGGTGGATGACGCCGACGCCGAGATCGAATCCGTCGAGGACGGCGTAGACCGCAAGGGTGAAGCTGAGAACGACAAACCACGCCGTGTTCAGGCTCACCGGGGCCCCTCATTCACGATTCGCGCGAACAGCATCAGGTACAGCAGGCCGACGACGAGATACAGGCCCATGAAGCCGAACAGTGTGAAATACGTCATGCCGGTTGTCACATTGGTGGACGCGGCGTGCGCGACGCGCTGAAGTCCGTAGACCGTCCAGGGCTGCCGGCCCACCTCCGCGACGACCCATCCGGCTTCGTTCGCGATGTAGGGAAACGGCATGGCGAGCATCAGCGTCCACAACATGCCGCGGCGATCGAACAGCGACCCGCGCCACAGGAAGAACGCGGCGGCGGCCAGGACCGCCACGAACATCGACCCGAGCCCGGCCATGATGTGGTACGCGTAGTAGACGATCTCGACCGGTGGCTGCTGATCGGGTGGAACGTCGGCGAGCCCGGTGACGCGGGCTGAAAAATTGCCGTACGCCAGGTAGCTGAGCAGGCCGGGGACAACGATCGGATCCATCAGCTCCCGCCGGTCCCGATCGGGCATGCCGATGATCGCCAGCGGCGCGCCGGCCTGCGTCCTGAACAGCCCTTCCATCGCCGCCATCTTCGCCGGCTGGAAGCGGGTGATGTTCTCTCCGTGGAACGCGCCGGTGGGGAAGATCGCAGCCGAGGAGAAGATGACGCCGGCGACCACGCCCACCCGCACGAACAAGCGGCCGCTGTCTTCGTGCCGGCGCGCGAGCAGGTAGTAGGCGCCGGTGCCCGCCATGACCATCGAGCCGGTGATCATCGACCCGGCGATGACATGCGGGTACTGCCAGCGGACGTAGGGATTGCTCAGCAGCGCCCACAAACTCGTCAGCTCGACGTGATCGCCGGCCACGCGATAACCGATCGGATGCTGCATCCATGCGTTCGTGGCGACGATGAAAAATCCCGAGAGCACGGCGCCGAAGGCCACCCCGACCGCCGCCAGCCAGTGCGTCAGCCTGCCGACCCGCGACTCGCCGAACAGGAAGACGCCGAGGAGCGACGATTCGGCAAAGAACGCGAGTACGCCTTCCATGAAGAGGGTCTGGCCGACGATCGGACCCGCGTAGCGGGAGAAGCGGGCCCAGTTCGTGCCGAACTGGAACTCCATCGGGATGCCGGTGACGACGCCGGTCGCGAACGTGATCGCGAAGACGCGCGCCCAGAAGCGCGCCGCGGTCCCGTACAACGGATCGCCGCGACGCAGCTCGAGGGTCTTGAGGACCGCGATCAGGACCCCGAGTCCCATCGTCAGGACGGGAAACAGGTAGTGGAACATGATCGTGAACGCGAACTGCCATCGCGCCGCGATCACCGCGTCGACCATCATGTTGAGGCGCCTTTCGGCTATTTCGCGCGAGCGATTTCGAGATCGATCAGGGCGTCGAAGGCCTGCGGTCCGAGGCCGCCGCCGGGAATCCGTCTGCCGTTTACGAAGAAGCTGGGAGTGGAGTTGACGCCGAGGGCCGCGCCCAGTGCGCCGTCGGTCTTGACTTCCTGAATCGCCCGCGCGTATTGCGCGTCGAAATCCGTGATCTTGCCGATGTCGGCCGCGACGCGGCGGACGGTGGCCGGGCTGAGCTCGTCCTGGTGCAGGAAGAACCAGTCCACCAGCTTGTCGGCCGTGCCTTTCGGCCGCGCCATCACCACGGCGGCCGCGGCGTCGCACGCCCCCGGGTGTGATCAGCACCTTGGCGCCGTCGTTGTCGAACGGCATGCTGAGCTTCGGCTGCGCGTCCCACCACCGCTCGATTTCCGCGCGCTGACCGGCGGTGAGCGTCGGCGCCTGCGCGGCGCCGGCCCCGGCCAACAGCACGACCACGAGGGCAGTCCTGAAGAGTGCGGACATAGAGTCGGATCCTAACACTGCATGTAGAATCGCTGGGCGAATCTCAATCGCGAGCCGGTTGGTAGATGGTGATCGCTTGCGCGCCGAACCCGGGCGCGTTGACCCGGACGTAGCGCCCGGTCACGTCTCGAAGATCGACCCGGAGCGGCATCACCCTCGGTAGCTGCAACGCGCCGGTCAGCGCCAGCCCGCCGGGACGGTCCTCGAACGCCGTCTCCCAGCGTGTGCCGTCGAGCGACGTATCGACCCGAAGGTCCCGCGGGAGCCACACCAGGTTGCCGTGGGTGCGAAGGTCGAGGCCGCGAAGGCTCCGTGGCTGCCGCGCGTCCGCCACGATCCAGTCGCCGTCGACGCGCGCGGCCGCGTCGATCGCCACCCCCGGCCGCGCGTCGCGCGCATAGGCCGCGGACGCCATGCGATAGAGACGTCCGCCGCCCTCGATTCCGAGCATCGCCGTGTCCGGCTGTTCGTCCATGAGCGACGTCCACTGCTCCGCCTCTTCGGTCGCCGCGATCAGCACGTAAAGAGGATGGCCGCGGCGAAGCTCGGTCAAGACCGACGGATCGCGGCGCCGCAGCGCCCATTCGATCACGTCCGCGTGCGACGGCACGTACCCTGAGTATCCGTTCACCACCGGCCGGCGATGCGCCATCGACTGGTACATTCCATACACGCTGATCCGGCCTTCTTCGAACGGCAGGAGGAGCACCCGCGCGTCCGATTCGGGCACGCTGAGCCGCGGAGGAGGCGCGCCGAGCGGCATCGCTCTGATCGCGCCGTCCACCGCCAGGCCGGCGAAGACGAGGGCGGCGAGCCATGCCCGGCGGCGCGGGAAACGACGCTCGATCGCGGCGAAAGAAATCCCGGCGGCGACGGCCAGGCAGCACACGGCGAGCATGAAGAAGCGCGCTGGCACGCGAAGGCCGGTGTATCCCGGCAGCCACGCGAGCAGCGTGTAGGGATGCCAGAGCGCCTCGATCGACAGCAGGGATGGCGCCGGACCGGCGCACAGGACGGTCATCAGGATCGCGGCGAGCACATAGAACCGGTAGCGGCTATCCCGCCTCGCGACCATCAGGCCGGCCATCGCCAGCGACAGCGCCGTCACGCCAGGAAACAAGTACTGCTCCGTCGTCAGCGGCGGCCGCGTCTCCCAGAAGCGGAGGAGCGGCGAGGCGCTGAGAAACGCCTCCGGCCGAGCGCTGTAGGCCGTCATCTCGCCGAGACTGCGCGACAGCCCCTGAGCTCTCTGCACCGAGTAGTACTTGAGGAGGAAGGGCAGGGTAAGAGTAGCGGCGATACCGAGCGCCGACAGCACGCGCCAGGCGGCGCCGATCTGGGCCCGGCCGGTAAACCAGAGCAGCCACACGCCGATCAACACCGGCAAGAAAAGCAGGTAGTACCCGTTCGTCAGCCCCTGCAGCAACGACGCGGTACCGAGGAGGATCAGCCAGCGGACGCGGCGATCCTCGTAGTACGCGTGCAGCGCGAGCAGCGCCAGCGGGATCCACCAGCACGCATACAGCTGGAGGTGACCCACCTGGCTGGTGCGATACGGCGCGTAGGCGAATGCGATCCCGGCGCAGTACGCGGCCGGCGCCGATCCTGTCAGCCGTTTGACCAGCGCGTGCGCCGCGAGCCCCGTCCACCAGGACGAGGCGATCAGCACGAGGTTATAGGCGAGCAGCGGCGACGCGCCGAGCAGCTGCAGGGGCGTCGTGATCGGCGAGAGGCCGACCAGGTGTTCGCTGAGCGCCAGGGTGTCGCGCATTGGCCAGTAGAACGGTGGGCTCCACCACGATGACGTCAGCGGAACCGCCTGCGCGTTCCACCAGACCACATACGTGAGAAACAAGGGATCGCCGGGATCGTGCGTGAAGCGATTCGCAAGGTGGAGGGGAAGGGGCCAGGACCAGGCCACAGCGAGGACCAGGTAGACGACCCAGGGCGGCGGGGCCGGCGGCCGCCGATTGTCGGTCACCAGGCTGCAGCCCCCCAATCCGTCTCCTCCGGCCAGAGCGTAGACAGCATAGGAAGTTGATCACAGAAACGCAAACCGAATGACATCGTTGTAAAGCGCCGGCCGGCGACCAATTGTGGCGATCGGCCTGAACTGACGCGTGCAGTAGGAGTTGCGGCCGTTTGCCGATCCGACACCGGGTGGTCCGGCGGTTGCACTACCAGCCTCGAGCATCGGAGATCCGTCTATGACACCCGTGTCTGCGACCGCCAACCAACCCGAAGCGCCGCTCTTCACCGACGGCATTGGGGACCGCGTCGTCGCCGTCGACGCCGCAACCGGCGATCTGCTGCAGATCCTCCGGGTCCGCCCTCAGCTCCTGGCCGTTCCCTCCTTCGAGTTCGCGTTGCGCGAGCGCGCGGCGCGCCTCGCGAATTTCCGGCACGCCTACTACGGGCGGGTCCGGCGCGTCGATCGCCATCCCTCGGGCCTCGCGATCGTGTCGGACCATGTGGAGGGCGTCCGGCTCTCCGACATGCTGCGCGTCGCGACCGAGCGCGGCCTGCAGCTCGATTTCAGCGCGGCACTGTGCCTGCTCCGGCAGCTCGTGCCCTCGGTCGCGCTGCTGCACGAGAACGCGCGTGACGTTGCGCACGGGCTGATCGCGCCTGAGCGCCTCATCGTCACGCCGCGCGCCCGCCTGATTGTCGTCGAGCACGTGCTGGGGTCGGCGGTCGAGCAGATGCAGTACAACCGCGAGCGCCTGTGGCACGAGCTGCGGGTCGCGGTCCCGGCCGCCGCGGGCGCCGTCCGCTTCGATCACCGGGCGGACATGACCGGCATCGGCCTGGTGGCCCTCGCCTTGGTGCTGGGACGTCCGATCGCCGCCGACGAGTATCCGCAGCGCGTCGCGCCGCTGCTGAACGGCGCGCGCGCGCGCGCCGCTGGCGCCGCCGACGAGCCGCTACCCGACGCGCTCCACAACTGGATCGCGCGCGCGCTGCAGCTCGACGTCCGCCAGGGTTTTCAGTCGGCGACCGAGGCGCAGCGCGCGCTCGAGGACGCGCTGGCGGACGATTCCGCATTCATTCCGGCGCCCGTCGCGCTGGAAACGTTTCTCTCCCGGTACAGCGACCTGATGCTGGAACCGGCCGTGCCGCAGACGCCCGCCTTCGCCCCGCCGCCGCCGATCGCAATCGTGACGTCAGCGGCGCCGGCGCCGCCGCGACCGGCTGCGCCCCAGGTCGATGCCGCGCCGATCGCCCCGCCGGCGCCAGCTCCTCAGCCGCCCAAACCAGGCCCGCGCGACATCACCGAATTGCTGGGCGACTTCGACCTGCCGCCAGTGACGACGCCCGTATCCACGGCGCACGACGCGCGTCACGAGCCGCCGGCGGAGAGCTCCGAGCCCAAGCGGCGGCGCTTCAGTCTCTTCGCGGAAGAATCCGCGCGCTGGCGCCGTTTCGCCGCGGTCGCGCTCGCGATCATCGCGCTGGGCGAAGCCGGCCTGATCGCGGCGCGAACCATTCGCCCGGCGTCGCCGAAGCTGGGCACGCTGTCGCTGCAGACCAATCCTCCCGGCATCGCCGTCTTCGTGGACGGCGTTGCGCGCGGCAACACGCCTGCGCGCATTTCGCTTGACGCCGGCTCGCACCTCGTCGAGCTCAGGGGCCGCGGCGTTCCGCGGGTAATTCCAGTGACCGTAGCCGCCGGTGCGGAAGCATCGCAGTACCTCGAGCTGCCCGAAACCCCCTCCGCCGGCAGCCTGCTCGTACAGTCCGACCCGCCGGGCGCGCACGTCACCGTGGACGGCGTCGAACACGGCATCGCGCCGGCCAGCGTGGCGAATCTCGCACCTGGCGACCACGAGGTCGTGCTGCGGGCGGAAGGCGGTACTCCCGTGCGCCAGCGGGTCGTCATCCAGGCCGGTGTGACTTCCTCCGTCCTCGCCCCGGTCGCGACCGCGACGCCCGGTCCCGTCTCCGGCTGGCTGTCCGTGAGGGCGCCGGTGTCGATCGAAGTCCACGAGAACGGACGCCTGATCGGAACGACCGAGTCGGACCGCATCATGATGGCCGGGGGCCATCACGACATCGAGCTCGTCAACGATACGCTCGGATATCGTGCGACCCGCTCCATCCAGGTGCCGGCGGGCAAGGTGATGCCGCTGGCGGTCGAACTGCCGTTCGGGGTCGTCAACGTCAACGCGTCGCCGTGGGCGGAGGTCTGGGTCGACGGCCGCCGCATCGGGGACACGCCCATCGGCAACCTCCCGATATCGATCGGCCCGCACGAGGTCGTTTTCCGTCACCCGCAGCTCGGCGAGAAACGTCAAGCCGTGTCGGTCACGCTCAAAGCGCCGGTGCGCATCAGCATAGATATGAGGTAGGGCGGATCTCTCAGGTCCGTCAGGAGCAATACCATGGCAACGTTCGCTCGACGATTCATCATCCCGTTCCTGCTCGCCGCCTCGTTCGCGCACAC
>WNFI01000879.1_pt1 | contig 11081 bp, 8 predicted proteins | sample 5400471 | NCBI WGS metagenome assembly WNFI01 (sample SAMN13153348, study PRJNA577476) | soil metagenome | isolation source: 100 cm saprolite on Douglas fir-dominated hillslope | place: USA:California | collected 2013-09-17 | reverse complement strand
GGGAATATCCTGCTGGACATCAAAATCCAGCACGCGGATGATGTGCGGGTGAACCAAACGGGCGATAATGCGACCCTCATCCTGAAATCTATCTATTTCCTCGCTACTGACCAGGCGTGTATGTAATACTTTAATGGCTGCCTGACTCTCCAGACGCACATGCTTGCCCAGGTACACCTCGGCGTAGCCTCCCCGCCCAAGGAGCTGGATTAGCTGATAGTTACCGAGTTGTTGCCCAGCAAGATCCTGCATATGCTTGAAACCCTTTTCTAGAAGTAGGGGCAGAATAAAAAATAGAAACTGCTCAAATACCCCTTATGTATAAGACGATTGACTGAGCAAATTAGATGCAAAGCAGGCTTATCCCAGCGTCGTATAGACGACCTGTCTCAGCGTGGTCTGGCGTTCGCTGGGTATCCAATCTCCCGCGCATGTAATCAAATTCAGGTAGGTACCACCAGCATTGCCAAAGATTTCCTGGAGCGGGGCTGACTGGGGTTGATAGAAAGCCACGCGTGTAACATGAAAATGGATGTTTCTCCCCTGTGCATCAATTACTATGATCGCGGCGCCAGTATGAATTTGGTGCAAATTCCAGAAGACCGCAGGAGTGCCTCCAGGTCGATCAAGGTGACCATCAATAACAGCACTCCCTTGTTCGCCAGGAAGCGTACCAGACTCGTACCAACCTACATTGTACCAGGGATTCTGGGTGGGTGTTTCCAGCTCTCCATTCGCCAGCACACTCACCGGCTCAACGAATGCATTGACTTTGATCGAGGGGATAAGCAGGTGTACCGGACGAGTTGTTGTATCCTGGACGGATGTATCAGAGAGGGGTGTATGAGAGGATAGAGCTTGTGGGTGCGTAGTCGACAGCGACCCATAGATCATAGACACAGCCAGTCCTATGACCACAATCAACAGAAAGCAGCATAGCTTTACTATACGCCTCATGGGACGAACTCCTTCAGGAGGTAAGGGAGAAATGATATCGTCAGGGATGATTTTTCAGGTCAGCGTGACGCTGACCTGAAAAATCATTCCATGACTTGACTAAGATTTGCCAGTTCTGTCCCAGTTACGCGAGCGCAATACCGCAATCTGCCGCGTAATGTCTCTACCTAAAGAAAGGACTCCTAACCCTAACAACAAGATAACCAGCATTCCCCACATCCATGGACTGAGTTCTGGTGAGCTTTGCTGTACATCTGTATTGGGATCGCTGCCAGTACCAGGCAAGTTCGGCGTACCATTAGCCTGAGCGGAAACAACCTGGATGCCGGGTGTGCCATTAACAAGTCCCACAATAAAAATACTGGTTACTGTATCTTGTTTCAACGATGTCGACACTGGAAGGCCACTACTAAAACTGCTAGTGTTTACCTGGAACGTATATGCATTGGCAGGGATGGTTAGATAGCTACTTGCTTGCTTATAAGGGAGGCCGCTAAGAACCGTTTGATTCCCATTGACCAGGCTGGCACTACCTGCATCGGGAGAGAGTTGATACATACGAACTTTGGCCGTGTTCCCGGTCACGAAGTTATTATCAATAAAGACTTCCAGTGCCAGGCCTGTCGCCTTCGTTCCAATCGCCGCGACTGTATAAACGACTCCAGGAGTTATCGAGAGGCTCTGGCTGATGGCCGATGCTCCAATACCCTTGCCAACCAATGCAATCTGAACTTTATGCGGCCCTGGTGGGACTGCTGCGTAGTTCGTTACTGTTCCAAACTGGAAGCTACTTAAAAACACCGACCCGTCTACAAACACATCTGCTGTTCCTACATCAGGTGAGGCATGGATCACCCGCACAAAAGCCGGGCTTTGCGCGGCTGCCGGTCTTACACCCGTAAAGCAAATAAGTAGAGCGATGGTGGCGAGCACCAAGGGCAGACGGTGGACAAGAAGCATAATAACCTGCTTGATTTTCACTGGTGTGCTCTCCTCTTCTTGAGTATAAGTGGACAACATTACTTAAAATACATACAGTATTTTATAGTCATCTATATAGATAACGTGGATTCTTGGAATAGGTAACGCTTATTACATCCTTTTAAGTGCCTGGAGCAGCATTCCATAAACCAGATTCACCCGTCCACTGCCCTCTCTGATTCAATACCTTATAGCTTCCTATCCAATCTCCCCCCACTTTGATATCCCCTATGAAGGCCAGCGTTGAATTGCCACTCTGAATATTCACGGAGAACTGGAGTTGACCAGAGGGTGTCACGCTGCCAGTGAATGGCCCAGCCAGTCCTAGCCCGCTAAAGAGGCCGTGAAAGCTCGCCTTGTTCTGTTGGATATTACGAAGAAACAGGGGTGTTGATTCATTAGCCAGGCGATCAGCCACTACCCCGCCATATGAGTTAGCTATAGTTGGATAAATAATGGTGGGAGCCGTAGCGGTAGCGGTAGGAGTGATCAGCCTGGTAGTAGCGATTGGCGGGGTTTGAGCAGTAGGATGATCTGCTCCGTTAGGCCTTGTCGTAGCAAATAAGAGAATTGCACCCGTTCCCAGTAATAAGACGAGCAGAAGAGTAATCATACTGAAGGATAAGGAGATGCGTCGCTTCATTACAGGGGAAGTATGCCCATAACTCGTACCAGGTAAGGATCTCTGCGCTTCGGGCATGAGTTTTTGCTCTACCGTGGCTAGAGATTGTGGGGTTTTGAACATTGTCATTTCAGTTCGAGGCATGAACATATCTAATTCATAGGGCGCCGGTTGGGCGGCATATGTAGTGAATTCCTGCCAGAATTCCTTGACTGTGCTGAAACGCTCTTCAACACTGATGCTCATTGCATGCTGAATAGTTCTCGCCACGGCGGTGGGTACCGTTGGCGTGATCAAACTGACCGGGTCGAGGGGATCAAAGCCTTTGCTTTCGGCGATACGAGTGACAGGATCAAGCGGCACAATACCGGTGAGCAAGGTATAGAGGGTGGCTCCCAGGCCATAAATATCGGTACAAGGTGTAGTACCTCCATGTCCATATTGTTCCAGCGCGGCATAACCTGGCGAACCATGGCGAATGACGTTTGTCGTTTTACCCTCGACATATTCTTTGGCAAGGCCAAAATCAACCAGGACAGCCTCTTCACCTCTCATGGGCACGATAATATTGGCAGGCTTGATATCTCTATGCACGATGGGTGGTATTTGATTATGCATATAAATAAGCGCGTCCACGACAGGAGCCATAATGGTCAGGATGACGGGCAAAGTAAAACGCTTTTCTGCCTGCTCTGCTAACAGGACTTCCAGATCTCTTCCTTTCACGTAATCCATCAACATATATACCCGTCTAAGCTTTTCATTTTCGAACACGTGGTAAACACGAGGTAATGCCTTGTGATGCAGGCGCTTTAGAAGCTCCGCTTCAGAGACGAAACGATCACGGTCGTTTTCGCTGGGGTCAATGATCTCTTTGAGAGCGAAGAAGCGATGCTCAACGTACCGATCCCTGACCAGGTAAACAGCGCCAAATCCACCTTTTCCAAGAAGCTCTACTATCACATAATCATTTCCGTTAGGATCGCGTAGAGTAGTTCCTGGCGAAAGTATTAGCTGTTCTTGCTGCACGTTAAACCTCATGACGTGTCATATATAGGACGAGTATATGCATGAACTTCATTCATCAACTTCATTCTAGTATAGACTGTTTGGGTTGTATAATCAAGTCAAGCAGCACTGAATAAATTGTCTGATGTGATGTGGATTGTGCAGCCTCTGGCTACACAATCCACATCACATCAGACAAATGAAATGAGCCATCATTGTCGTGTGTAGGAAAATCTGATATATTGAGACAGATATTGAGATACCCTCACAACGCCTGGAGTGATTTTTATGATGACAGCACAAGATAGTACAACAGCCCAATTGAAACGTACTCCCCTGTATGAGCAGCATCGTGCGCTGGGTGCACGGCTCGTCGAGTTTGGTGGTTGGGAGATGCCTGTCCAATATAGTGGTATTTTGCAAGAGCATGAAGCCGTGCGTACGCACGCCGGTCTTTTTGATGTCAGCCACATGGGTGAATTTAAGGTCGAGGGAACAGGCGCACTCGCTTTCTTACAATATCTTGTTCCCAACGATGTCTCGCGCCTGGCCGTTGGTCAAGCCTTGTATACCCAACTCTGCTTGCCAGATGGCGGTACCATTGATGATTTGTTGGTCTATCACCTGGCTGACATGCACTATATGCTGGTGGTTAATGCGGCCAATATCGCTAAAGATTTTGCCTGGGTACAAGAGCAGGCAAAAAATTTCCAGGATGTACAAATCACGGATCAATCGGATACCACTGCGCTCATTGCCTTACAGGGTCCGGCCGCGCAGGCTATTCTTCAGCCTCTTACGGAAGTTGACCTGGCGAATATTCGCTATTACCACTTTGCTGCTGGCAGCGTGAGTGGTATAAACTGCATCATCTCGCGTACCGGTTACACGGGTGAAGACGGCTTTGAACTCTACTGCGCACCTGTCGATGTCGTCAAGCTCTGGAATGATCTCCTGGCGGCGGGCAAAACACAGGGATTGCTACCTGCTGGCCTGGGAGCACGCGATACTCTACGCCTGGAGGCGGGTTTATGCCTGTATGGGCATGAACTGAACGAGCAGACCTATCCCTTAGAGGCAGGCCTTGGCTGGACCGTCAAGTTCAATAAAGGCGATTTTATTGGCCGTGAAGCTTTACTCAAGATCAAGGAACAGGGTCTTGAACGTAAGCTCGTCGGTATTGAGATGCTGGATCGTGGTGTTTGTCGCGCTGAATATGTCATCTATATCAACGAGCATCCAGTCGGTTCACTCACCAGCGGAGCACCTGGCCCAAGCGTGCATAAAAACATCGGCCTGGGCTATGTGGTAACGGGGCATGCCATCATTGGGCATTCGGTGGACATCGATATCCGTGGACGCCGCACGGCGGCACAGATCGTTGCCTTGCCATTTTACAAGCGAAAAAAGTAGCAGTGCAATATATTGCACGCGGAGCGGCCTATCTGGCTGTTTTATAGAAGGGAGACTTCTTTATGGCTAGCCTTAATCATCCTGCAAACCTTAAATACAGTAAATCAGACGAGTGGGTGCGTGTCGAAGGGGACCAGGCTGTAATCGGCATTACTGACTATGCTCAGGACCAACTCGGTGATATCGTCTACATCGAGCTTCCCTGGGATGGATCACAGAGTACCTCGCATGAAGTGAAGTTCGGTGATATCGAATCGGTCAAGGCGACTTCAGAACTTATTTCTCCGATCAGCGGTGAAGTAGTCAAGGTCAACGAAGAGTTAAAAGATCATCCAGAACTTATCAATGACAATCCTTATGACGAAGGGTGGATGGTTGTGGTGAAGATGAGCAATCCTGCTGAGCTTGATGGCCTTATGAGTGCTGAACAGTACCAGGCCTATCTCCAGGGGCGCTAGCTCCGACATTAGCTTTACATGGCTAACGTCAAAGCGTCAACGGCCCCACGCGGAAATGCGGGGGCTTGTGATCCGTCACAAGCCTGGTTCGTTGTCCAGCCCTAGTCCGTGATCCCGCAGGCCGGGAAGTGATCGAACTCCGTTAGGAAGGTCATGGCACCACCGGACGCCTCCTCAATCCGGTGCAACTGCCGTCCAGGGTTAACATCTTCATCGGGGAGGAGAGGGTGCTCTGGATGCCAAAAGCCTTTCCAACATGGGCGAGAGGAGCGAGACGGGAATGCCTGCCCGTCTCCGTCAGACAGCCCCTTACGGGGAATTTCCGAAAGGAACACCACATGGTCTTCGTCTTAGATCGGAAGAAACAGCCAGTAATGCCTTGTACGCCCAAACGGGCGCGACTCTTGCTCAACCGTCAGCGGGCTGTGGTCCATCGCGTGCAGCCCTTCACGATCCGGCTGCGGGATCGCACCGTGGAAGACTGCGTCCTTCAACCCATCGCGCTCAAGATCGACCCAGGGAGCAAGACCACGGGGATGACGCTGGCCCGTGTGGAAGAAACGCCGGAGGGAGAGATGCATCACGCCCTCTTCCTCTCCGAAGTGCACCATCGGGGCCAAAGGGTCCACGATAACAAAGTCACGCAAAGGAACGCTCGCCGACGCCGACGCAGCACCAACCTGAGGCACCGTGCTCCTCGTTTCGACAATCGGAGGATCGCGCAGGGGTGGCTCCCACCCTCGCTCTTGAGCCGTGTCGGCAACGTGGTCAGCCACACGTCCCGTCTCTGCCACTTCGCCCCAGTGACGCGTCTGGAGATTGAGCGGGTGCGCTTTGACACCCAGGTGCTTCAGAACCCGGAGATCACCGGGGTGCAGTACCAACGGGGGGAACGCGCAGGCTGGGAAGTTCGTGCTTACCTCCTCATCAAGTACGAGTACAGGTGCGCCTACTGCGGCAAGACGGACCGCCCTTTTGAGCTCGACCATCACGTCCCGCGCAGTCGGGGAGGCTCCAATCGAGTGAGCAATCTCGTGCTCTCCTGCCACGACTGCAACCAGGAGAAGGGGAACCAGACGGCAACTGAATACGGCCACCCGGAAGTCGCGGAGCGAGCGAAACACCCGCTCAAGGATGCAGCGGCGGTCAATGCCACGCGCTATAAGCTCGTCGAGGCCCTGCGCGTCTTCGGGTTGCCCATCGGCACCTGGACGGGCGGGCGAACGAGGTGGAACCGCGCTCGGTTCGGCATCGAGAAGACCCACGCCCTCGACGCCCTCTGTGTGGGCGAGCTTGCGGGCGTCGAGGCTGGGAAAATCAAGACCCTGCGTATCACGGCGATGGGCCGGGGCGACCATTGCCGGACGCTGTGGAACCGCTCCGGGTTTCCACGTGGCTACAAGATGCGTCAGAAGATGGTTCGAGGCTTCAAGACGGGCGACCGGGTACGGGCCGTTGTCCCGGCCAAACGCAAGACAGCGGGCATCCACATCGGGCGGGTGCGCGTGCGCAAAAGCGGGTCGTTTGATATCACCACCAGCGCTCGTCTGGTAGAAGGAGTCAATGCGAGGTATTGCAATCTGATCCAAAGAGCTGATGGCTACGATTATGTCGTCGCATAATGCGGCGTGGACGGGGGAGGCCCGCCTTCCCCTGCCCCAAGTAAGGAACGCCTGCTTCCTCCCCCATGCTTAAGCATGAAGGAGGAAGCAGGCCGAGGTTTTGATGATACAATACAATAGGTAAATGAAGCACACATGCAGCATCGTTCTTTGCGGTTCATGCTATTTGAACAAAGCAAAGAATTGTGCTGCTGATAATTTTTTGTAGGCGCTCTGAGCAGCGCGGCGCTTTTCGCTTGTTTCGAGCTATTTTACTCGAGGAGAGTAATGCATGAGTTATATTCCAAATACCCCTGAAGATCAACAGGCTATGCTAACACGCATGGGACTTCCTTCATTGGAGGCGTTACTTACGCCGGTTCCAGAAAATGTGCGTCTAAAACGCTCTCTTGAACTTCCTCCGGCCCTGTCTGAACCAGATCTTAAGCGGGTGCTCAACAATTTGGCAGCGAAGAACCAAAATCTTGATACTGCCATCTCTTTCTTAGGTGCGGGTACGTATGACCACGCTATACCCAGTGTTGTACCTCACCTTCAACGGCGTTCCGAGTTTGTCACATCCTACACACCCTATCAGCCAGAGGTCAGTCAGGGCATGTTACAGGCCATCTATGAATTTCAAACAATGGTCTGTCAAATTACCGGTTTGGATATTGCCAATGCCTCTCTCTATGATGGAGCCACCGCTGTTATCGAAGCCGTCTTGCTCGCGCTTGGCCCGGGTGGTCGGGGTGAAGTAGTTATATCAACGGGCGTTGATCCCCAATATCGTCGCGTGCTGTATACCTACGCTCACGCTCGCGGCTTCCAGGTCAAAGAGGTGCCTTTACGCGATGGTGTCACCTCCATCGAAGATCTCAATGAGGCCGTCAATGCTACCACTGCCGCCGTCGTTATTCAGCAGCCCAATTTCTTTGGCTGCATTGAAGACATGGCGGCTATCGAGCCGATCGCTCACAAAGGGAAGGCCGTTTTTATTGCCAATATTACCGAACCGGCTTCGCTGGGTATCTTAGCTGCGCCTGGTGACTATAATGCCGATATCGCGGTAGGTGAGCTTATGAGCTTTGGTAATACCATGAGTTTTGGCGGCCCTGCTCTTGGCTTTATGGCAGCTAAACAAAAATATATGCGCTTGCTGCCAGGACGCCTGGTTGGGCAGACGGTTGAAGAGGGTGATCAGCACCAGACTGGCTATGTTCTCACCTTGCAGACGCGTGAACAGCATATTCGCCGTGAGCGCGCGACTTCCAATATTTGTACCAACCAGTCACTACTGGCTGTTGGTGCAACGATCTACATGGCTGCCCTGGGCAAACGGGGGTTCCGTGAACTGGGTGAGCTCTGCCTGCAAAAAGCGCACTACGCCTTCCGCCAGATCACCGCTATTCCAGGCTTTGAGGCCGTCTTTGGGGCACCCTTTTATGACGAATTTGCGCTTAAAGTTCCTGTACCAGTACAGGAACTCCAGCAGCACTTTACGCAGGCCGGTATTATTGGCGGCTATGACTTGAGCCTTGATTATCCCGCTATGGAGAATTGCCTGCTCTTCTGCGTTACTGAAACTCGTACAAAGGCTGATATTGATCACCTGGTTGCTGTCCCAGCCAATATGCTGCGCAAACAGCCTGCTCCCCTACCCGAGGTAAGCGAGATCGAGGTGGTGCGCCACTATACCCACCTTTCCCAGCGCAACTTTGGCATCGATACCGGTTTCTATCCACTTGGTTCCTGTACCATGAAATACAATCCCAAGATCAATGAAGATATGGCCGTCCTGCCAGGCTTTGCCCATGTGCATCCACTGCAGCCAGAAGCCACCGCCCAGGGTGTCATTCAATTGTTCTATGAGCTGGAACAGTACCTCGCTGAGATCTCGGGTATGACGCGTGTGACCTTGCAGCCATCCGCCGGTGCCCATGGTGAGCTTACCGGCTTGATGCTGATTAAGGCCTACCATGAAAGCCAGGGACAGGGCCATCGCAACCTGGTGCTGATTCCTGACAATGCCCATGGTACCAATCCTGCCAGTGCTACCCTGGCCGATTATAAGTCCGTTGAGGTCAAGAGCGATACCGAGACGGGTGGCATCGACATGGATCACCTCAAAACTCTGTTGGAGTCAAACGCGGCTAATGTTGCCGCTATCATGATGACAAACCCTAATACCCTGGGCTTATTCGATAGCAATATCGCTGAGATTGCTGCGATGGTCCATGAAGCCGGTGGCCAGCTCTATTATGATGGGGCAAACGCCAATGCTGTGTTAGGTATCACGCGCCCCGGTGATATGGGCTTTGACGTTGTGCATTTCAACCTGCACAAGACATGCAGTACGCCTCATGGCGGCGGTGGTCCGGGTGCCGGTCCTATCGGTGTCAAAGAGCATCTCGTGGCCTTCCTGCCAGGCCCCCTGCCAGCCAAAAGCGAGCAGGGCTACTACTGGCAAGATACAGGTCCCCAGTCCATCGGCAAGGTGCGTGCCAACAAGGGTAATTTTGGGGTGCTGGTGCGTGCGTATACCTACCTGCGTACCTATGGTCCCGAGGGCCTGTTGCATGTTGCCCAGAGCGCTATTCTTAATGCCAACTACCTCAAGCACGAGCTGGCTGAGGACTATAACATTGCCTATCCCCAGATGTGCCAGCATGAGTTTATTGCCACGGCAGAGCGTCAAAAGGAAGAGAGCGGTGTAACTGCCCTGGATATCGCCAAGCGCCTGCTGGACTTTGGTATGTATGCCCCTACAGTCTACTTCCCGCTGATCGTCCACGAGGCCATGATGATCGAGCCAACTGAGACCGAGACCCGCGAGACGCTGGACTACTTTGTGAGCGTCATGAAGCAGATCGCCGAGGAGTCACGCAGCAATCCCGATATCGTCAAAACGGCTCCGCACACCACGCCTGTTGGTAGGCTGGACCAGGCCCTGGCGGCCCGCAAGCCTAACCTGCGCTGGCAACCAGGACAAGAGGCAACGCATTCTTAAGCATTGGAATGGCGCAGCAGGCCGACCAGTCGATGCATCGACTGGCCGGCCTGCTGCGCCATTCTGCTTACTATTGGTGCTAGTTCATGAGGGGCCTGCTGCTTAGGCGGTCACAGTCGCTTTCGCCGCGGCCAGAATGAGTTCGAACACATCGTGGGGATGTGAAACCGGGGAAGCATGGCTTGATGCGATCTCACGGGTAGTGGCACCTATTCTCTTTGCCATGAAACGCTCGGCATTTGGATTAACAGTCCGATCATTTTTGGAGACCAGATACCAGGATCGAACATGTTTCCAGGCGGGTGACCCTGATGGGGCACTAAAGCATCCTGGCGCAATTGGTTTCTGGGCCACAGCGAGAGCACGGGCTTCAGTTATATTCACATCCTGAATGAAATCCGCTGGAAATGCTGGTGGATCAAGCCAGATAAATCCCTTCCGATACGAAGGAACGAAGTGTGCGGCAGCTGGTGGAGGAGGAAATTTTGCATTGATGCTTTGCTGACTTTCACCTGTATCCGGTGCAAAAGCCGCAATATAGACCAGACCGCTAAGGTTGGAAGCATTGAGTCCGGCATTGGTAATCACCGCCCCTCCATAGGAATGCCCAACCAGAATCGTAGGACGTGGGAGGGTGGCAAGTGCCTGGCGCGTCGTGTTGATATCATCCTCCAACGACGTGAGTGGATTTTGTACCGCAAGCACGTTATAACCTTGGCCCTGGAGTAATGGGATAACTTTGCTCCAACTAGAGGCATCCACAAATGCACCATGGACTAATAGGATATTGATCCCTGTTCCAACGGTAGAGCTACCGCTTCCTGTCGTTGTCTGGCTGCTGCCGACACCCAAACAGCCTGACAACGCTGTCGTCAATGTAGCTCCTCCTGCTACCTGGAGAAAAGTGCGGCGTGATACTTTTGTTTGCATCTTCTGTCCTTCAGGCATCTCTGCCTGCTAGACTGACGTCTATTCCGCATGAGCTAACATGATGAATGGCTTTGCGTCACTTCCTGTGTTTGTCGATCTAC
>WNFI01319436.1_pt1 | contig 11082 bp, 7 predicted proteins | sample 5400471 | NCBI WGS metagenome assembly WNFI01 (sample SAMN13153348, study PRJNA577476) | soil metagenome | isolation source: 100 cm saprolite on Douglas fir-dominated hillslope | place: USA:California | collected 2013-09-17 | reverse complement strand
ACCTCTGCACTCAAGTGTATTTCGTTCCTGCGCCACCCGATCAAACCGCCGCCGTCGAGTATTGGAATCGTCTTCGGAGTTTTCTTTCTGCGAAGCCCTTTGGCGCACAGCGTCTGTGCTCCAGCCAGATGAGCGATACCGTTCAGCGCACCCTAGATGGCGGGCGGTTTGACGCGATAATTTGCGACGACGTGTATATGCTCGCGAATATCCCGCCGCAGATCAACATCCCGATCCTTCTGAACAAACACGACATTACTCATGAAATTATGGGCCGCTTCCTCGATTACGAAAGGAATCCGCTGAAACGGCTCTATGGTCGCTCGGAATACACGAAAGTTCGAAAATTGGAGATCGATGCCTGCACGAACAGTGACGCGGTGCTTGCCTGCTCAGAGCGGGACGGACAAGAGATCCGCAAGCTTTGCCCCGCTGCGCGAATCTACATACTGCCCAATGTCGTGGATGTGCGGAGCTACCAGCCCGCCTACGAAGACGACGGCCGGACCGTGCTTTACGTTGGTGCGATGGATTGGTTTCCGAATCGCGACGCTGTCGATTACTTCGCTGAGGAAATTCTTCCGAGATTGCGGCGAAAAGTACCTCAACTGCATTTTACCGTTGCGGGCCGGAACCCTTCGCAGAAGATGCACGAGCGATACCGCGACTTTCCTGACGTGACATTTACTGGAAGCGTTGCGGAGATGCGCCCTATTATCGCCAATGCCGCCGTGTGCGTGGTTCCGCTGCGCATCGGGAGTGGAACACGCCTGAAAATCCTGGAAGCGGCGGCCATGGGCAAGGCAATCGTTTCGACGCGCCTGGGAGCTGAGGGGCTTGAATTTGTTCCCGGCGAGGAAATTGTCCTGGCCGATGAGCCTGAGGAATTCGCGGCGGCCGTTGCGGATTTGCTCGCGGACCAGTCCCGCCGCGTCGCTCTGGGCCGGGCGGCCAGGCGTCGCGTAGAAGGCCACTATGATCTTTCCACTTTAGGTACTGCCGTTCGGGCAGCATTCGAAGAATTAGTACCGCAGGCTGCCAAGGTTGCAGGAAGATGAAGCCAGCCTTCTGGAGCGGGCAGTCAAGGCCATGATACTTTTTTACTTCTTGATCTTCGTTTTGCCCCTGAGTCAGCACCACATTTGGGCGCAGTTTGTGGGCGACCTGACGGGCATCAAATACATCGGGATAGTCTGCGTGCCTTATGCGATCTTTCATTTGGCTCAGCGGAAAACTCTTCCCCGCTTTTTCGTTAGTTGGCAAGCCCGCTTTTTTATGGTTTTGTATGTTTTCGTTTCGCTTTCCTGTTTGGCCTTCGGTCAGTTGCGCGTTAATGGCCACTGGATTAGCTATACGTCTTTTTTGGCCTTTTTCTTTATCACTATTTCGATAGTGGACACGCGGTCCCGGCTGCGCTGGGTTGTCCTGTCCGGGATCGGTTCCATCGGACTGGCATCAGCCTATGTCTTGCGCGACTGGCAGCTCTACCACAACCTGTATGCCGGCTACCGTCCCGGCTATGTCGTTGGCGATCCCAACTATTTCACCGTAAATGCATTGCTGTTCATGCCCGTCGCCCTGCTGTTGCTCCAGCAGAAGCAGCCGCGTTGGCAGCGCCTGTTTTGCTTGGGCTGTCTGACTTTCGCCGTGGGTGCGGTGCTGCTTTCTGCTTCGCGCGGCGGCTTCCTGGGTTTGGTTGCGAGCTGTCTTTATTTTCTTCTGAAAAGTCGCCATCGGGTGCGCAATCTCGCTTTAGTCTGCGCCGCGCTCGCGGTCTTGAGCCTTCCGATGGAAATGTCTCCGGTGCAGCGCCTTTTTCACCCGTCACAGTCCGACCAGGACGCCCAGCAGATTCGCTTGGCGCTGTGGGACGGCGGGTTGAAGATGATTATGGCACACCCACTTTTTGGCGTCGGCTTGGACAATTACCCCCGGGAAATATCTAATTACGCCGACCCGGCAAAAGTTCCCAAGTACGAGTATATTCGGCGCGTCGCGCACAACAGCTACATGGAGATTGCCGCTGAGTTGGGCGTGCCCGCCTTGTTCATTTTTCTGGGCATCATAATCAGCAGCATATTTAGCCTCGAACGAGTGCGGCGCGCCGCCCTGAAATCCAACGATGAATTTCTCGGCCGAGTCGCCCTTGGCTTGCAGTCAGGCATTCTGGGAGCTTCCGTGGCGCTGTTCTTCGTGTCTGGCGAATACCAAAAAATGTTCTGGATGGCCATATTTCTTACGACCTGCCTGCCTGCACTGGTTCGTTTCAAAAGTACAGAGGCGAGTGCTGCCGTCCTTGGTGGCCAAGAATTGAAGTACACTTTATCGGCGGACCAGCGGTCGGTTGTTGCAGCAGTACCCGCCGAGTGGGCGGAATCTAGTGAGAAAGTCGATGCCCGAAAAAACAATCCTCACAACTCACTCTAAGCGGTCGAATCCACTCTGGCAGGAGAGAACCGTTTTGCTGCCCGGATGGGGAGAGAAAGTCGAGAAGGATGTCTCGCGCACAGGCCGCGAATGCGGGTATTGGGAAGGGCTGTACTGGGGCTGGAAACTGTTTCGACACAGCAAGTCCTTCAAGGCAGTGCTGACGGGATCCGAGCGCCCCGCTCACGTATTCGCTCTCCTTCAGCGGCTGTGCAGACGCAAGAAAAGGGTGGTTCATGTCTTTATGGACTTCCCCTGGAATCCTCCCGAGAAGGGACTGGCTAGGATCCTGAAGTGTCTCCGCTGGCATCTTGAAATCGCAGCGGTTGACCGAATTGTCGTTCTGGGTGGACCGGAACAAGAAGAGATGTTTTCGGAGAGGCTCTCTGTGCCGCGCCGCAAATTTAAGTTTGTGCCCTACCATCACACCCTTTACGACAGCATCTCGTCGGTTTCTGAAGGCGATTACATTTTCTCAGGAGGAGACTACACTCGCGATTACGTCAGCCTGATTCGTGCCGTCGACGGACTTCCTTGTCGTTTGCTCATCGTCGCAAGAAATAGACGTTACTTTCAGACAATTCAAATCCCGAAGAACGTGGAAGTGCTCACAACGAGTCCCGAGCGGTTCGAGGAACTCCTGGCCGGCGCGAAGCTCGTTGTGTTACCCATGCTGCCTGGATTGGCCCATTCTGGTGGACAAACGGTCTTGCTGAATGCGCTGGCTCTTGGGAAACCGGTGATCCTTGCGGAGGACGGTTCCCTAACGAATTACCTGAGTCCTGGGGTAGAAGCGCTGATGGTCCGGCCGGGCGACCCCCTGGCTTTGCGCAAAGCAATTGTCCGCCTTTTGGAAGACCCAGAGTTGGCACGCAACCTTGCTAAAAACGCAAAATGCGCTTCAGATCGCTATACGCCGGAGGCGTTTTTCTCGAGAGTGTTTGCTTTAGTTGACAAGTGCCTCGCTGAGTCGATCCGTGGCTGATTTGATCTCCTCGTCCAAGAGCGAAGAGCTAGCGCTTGCCGGAACGGCGACCTCGGAGTTCCGGACGAACGGGCTGGCCTATTCATTAGAAGGATCCAAACGCCGGGTCCCGTTCAACGTGGTTTCGAACATTTCTGGATTTCTCATTTCTGCGACTGTTAGCTTTTTTATAACTCCTTACGTTGTTCATTGTCTAGGGAACGCAGCGTACGGTATCTGGTCGCTATCGGTCCAGACAGTCGCCTATCTGGGCCTGATGGACTTTGGCATGCAGGTGACTGTGGCTCGTTATGCTGCTCGACATTTGGCCAGCGATGAGAGAGAAACTACAAATAAGCTGATCTCTACGGGATTACTCTTTTCTTTAACCGCGGGCACGGTTGTGCTTTCCGTCGGACTTGCAATCTCCTATTGGCTGCCTTATCTTCTCCACATTCCCTCAGACCTCCTCACGCAGGCTCGCCTGACATTCTTTATTGTTGCCTTTGGCACTGCCTACTGGTTTCCGGCGGGGCTCATACATGGCTTTCTTCCGGCAATGTCGCGGTACGACCTCATGAATGCACGCAATATCCTCGTAAATGTGGCGCGGGGACTGATGGTTTGGTTTTTTCTCGCCATGCGATTCGGTTTGGTGACCCTCGCATTAATCACGGTTGCCATGCAGGTCTTGGGTTCAGGCCTCGATTACTGGCTTGTCAAAAGGCAGCTTCCGTGGCTGACAATCCGGCTTAAATTCTTCACAGGCCGGTATTGTATACGCTTCTAAACTTTAGCGCGTACGCGTTCATAATAGGAATCGCCACGCGTCTCAGTTACTGGACGGACAACATCGTCGTCGGTGTGACACTGGGCCCTGTTGCAGTGGCATTCTACGCTGTCGGCGGGACGATCTCAGAATACCTTAGAAATGGGATGGTGTCGGTCACGGGTGTTCTGACTCCAATGGCCAGCCAGATGGATGCTCTGGACCGGAAGCATTCTCTTCGCAGGTTGCATGCGACCGGCTCAAAGATCGCCCTCAGCCTTTCCCTCGCAGGGATTGTCCCTCTAGTTTTGCTAGGCAAGCCTTTCCTTCTTCTGTGGATGGGACCCACGTACGCTGCGCAATCCACCCCGATTCTCATTCTGACCTGCATCGGGATAGCGTTCTATGCGGTCGCGTCAGTGTGTTGGCCCGTTCTTTACGCCTTGGCGCAGCACAGAGTCGGGGCATGGCTTTTTATCTCCGAAGCGATCGTGAATTTGGTCTTAAGCTTGTTTCTGGTCCGATTGTGGGGGGCTATGGGTGTAGCATGTGGTACTCTTATCCCCGCTTTCTTCGTCGAACTAATCATTCTGCCTATGTACACGTGTCACCAACTCACGGTTTCTTATTTCAGATTCTATCAGTCTTCAGTTTTTCGGCCTGTGATCGTGGCCGTGCCTTTTGCAGCTTGGTGCTGGCTATGTCTAGCGCGAGGTTACGTGTCCAATTGGCCGAAATTGGCGGTCGTGGTCCTTCTTGGACTGATTATTTATTTCTGGCTAGTTTGGACCGCTGGCTTCATGAAAGACGAGCGGCACCTGATGAAAAGGATTCTAAGCGGGTTCCTGAAATTCCCTGCCCGCCCGAAACTTGCGGTGCCCTCCGCACAGTGAGAAGGAGTTTTAGCGAAGATTGGCACCTTCAGGCTCAGGAGCAGGAGAGGGTGGGCAATGAGAACGCCAGCAGGAGTAACAGTGTCGAAGACCACCCCGCGACCTGCGTACGCGAGGTACTTGGTTGCCCGAACTATAACTGCCTACGACGGCGATCCCTGGCGCCGAGACGTGCAACTGGTCGACGAGGTTGCGTACGTGCATTCTCGGATGAACAAATGGCCAGATAATATGCGATCAATCGTAATCCAATGGTACAAACTCCGGTATGCGTTTCACCTGCTCCGCGAGTGCAGGAACTATGAAGCAATAGCCGTCGGCCGTTATGGTTCGTGGTTCGCTGTTCTTCAGGAGCTCTTCGGACTTCACAAGAGAATTGTCCTAATGGACCAGGAGTGGTATTCCCAGGCTGGAGGCCAGCTCGCGCGTCGTGCATATCTCTCCAGCGCGGCCATCTGCTGCAACACTAGAATAGAAATCGAGAGGTATTCGCAGCAATCCGGAGTTTCACGGGACAGGTTCCATTTTGTTCCCCTTGCATTTCAGGCTCGAGACTGCCGGAAGCCGAGCGACGAGGGATTTGTCTTTGCGGGCGGGTTCCAAGGACGAGACTGGCGGACGCTTGTCAAAGCTGTGCAAGGACTGCCATACCAAATCAGAATTTTCACGAAAGATGTAATCGACAGCATTCCGAGCAACGTAACTGTGAGAACGGTCAGTCGCGAGGAGTATTTTTGTCAGATGGCGGCGTCCTCTTGTGTCGTGGTTCCTGTGAAACCTGAGCTAGGTCGCATTACGGGAACGACCACATGGACCGCCGCCATGAGTATGGGGAAACCAGTTATTGTGACTGAGCCCTTGGGGGCTCCGGATTATATGGAGTTTGGTGTTTCTGGTTTCTACGTCGACTACGGCTGGTTCAAGGTATGCAACGTACACCGATTACGGATTTTTGTGCAATGAGTTCGCGGCTAGGGCTGGGGGAGAATGGCGTCAATCTGCTTGTTCGCCGTCGTTACGGGTCCGAGGAAATTGCCGTAGTTGCGCTGTTCGCCGCCGCAGGCGCGAGCGTTGGTGGGCGAGGAGCAAGTAACGGCGCCCATTACATCTTCCGTTCCGTCGTAAGCGTTGTCTCTCCAGCTCACGAGGCCGAAGTTTGTGAATTCGTAGAACGAAGAGTTGAGGTACGCCCACCAGTCATATCCCACCCATTGGCAGCTGCCGGTCGTGGAGTTGCAGTTGTTCCACAGATTGTTGAAATCGGTCTGGTACTGCGTGCCGCGCGCTCCCTGCGTCGTCTTGTTCCAACTGCCTTGTGCTACAAAGGACAGGAAAGCATACCAATCGGAATCGGCGTTGGCCGATACAGTGTGCCAGATGGTAAACGGGTGGTCTCCGAGGCAGTTGGTGATGAAATCGATCTGCGCTTGCGAGCCGTCAGTTGAAACCTGCGAAACGTCCAGCACAGCCCCGGCCGCTTTCAGAATGGGGCAGCGAGCCGGAGAACGGCCTGGGACGTGACCAAGATTCGAGATGCCAAAGAACAGCTTCGTCGGCGCAACGGCCTTGAAGGCGTTTTTATGAACCGTGAAAAGCTGTATCGAGTATTGCTGAAGGAAATCATCCATATCCTTCTGGAAGTTGGCGACCTGCGTGGGTGTTCCGCAGCCGCCAGTCAGATAGTAGAGGTCCGTGGGGAACCAGCAATGCGAGGCATTCACGCCCCACTCATCCAACAGACCTGTTCCCGTCCCGTAGCCATCATGCCAGTAATCGGCGGTCACGTTCGTAACGCTCGCAGTGAACGTAACCGAAATCGCGCCGGTTGTGTAGTTCACCGTGCCGGAAGAAATTCCCGGGCCATACAGGTTTCCATAGCCATCGTCTCCTCCTTGAGCAACGCCATTGGCTTTGATGAGGATGGAGTAGCGGTCAACACTGGTCGTGCGCGTCAATGTCCCTGTGTAGGGTCCTGTGCCGCTGCCATTAAGCGAAGTTCCAGTGACCTGCGTTCCGCTAGTACCGAAGGTCGTATAGGTTGAGTTCCACGCGTTGTTCAGCGCTGCAATCGTCACATACCGAGCGGTAAAAAATGTCTGCATCTGCGCCTTGGTATGGTTAATCTCGTCGGTGTAGACGGTGTTCGAGTTCCAACGGTTAACAGTCGCATGCGGTGCAGACATCAGCATCCACAGTGAGTCGTGAAACCAATAACTGCCCGGCGGGTCTGTGGGAAAATCTACGCCAGCTCCGTAGCCGCTGTAATTGTCAGTGTCACCAGTCACTGCTCCCATGTAGTATGGCGAGCCCTTATAGGCTGCCAGCGTTGTATCCCCCGCATATCTGGTATTGGCAAAGGACTGAAAGACTGAATCATATGCATCCACTAGATTACGAGCAGCATTACCCTCGAATGCCCAGTTCGGAGGCCAACGCAGATTCCAGATATTCTTACAGGTAGAGTTAGCTACACACCAGTAGACGACGTTGTTCACATTCGAGTCGAGATATTCCGTGAAGGGCACCTTGTTAGTGATAGCTGAATCTGTCGCGTGCCTGTAAGCTCCTGGGCCACCGGCGTTGAATCCCCAGCTTTTTATCCGCGCGAATGACAGATCACTCTGAGCATCCGCGCTGAGAGGAAAATACTTCGCGTTGGCCGTTGAGTTGTAACTCACGGGCACATAGGTCGGGTCCGTATGGGAATCGCCAGTCAAGTAATACACGCCTCGCTTGATGAAAACATTACCCGACGGCGTGCAGAAGACCCAATGCGACTTACCCCCGACGGTGACCTTCTGTAGATTCCAATCGGTCTTGGTTAGATCGGGGCAAGGGCGTGCGAGTATGCCACCATAGGCGTCCGTTGTCGCAGGAACCGGTGCGGATACCATTATGCTGAGCGCCTGCTGCGTTGTTTTGCTGACAGAATCCTTCACTTGAACTGTGAAAGAAGAAGTACCCGACGCCGATGGCGCTCCCGAAATCGCGCCCGAGTTGGCGTTCAAAGAAAGCCCGGTTGGAAGCGCGCCGGTACTCAGGCTCCAAGTGTAGGGTGCGCTTCCTCCCGAAGCGGCGAGGGTACCTTGGTAAGCAGCCCCGGTTTGGCCCGCAGGCAAACTTGACGTCGTGATCGCTAGAGTGGGAGAAGGAGTGGGAGTCTTCGGAGTTTGCGGCTTAGCATTCGACGATGTCAAGCCGGCGCAGCCGCTCATGACTGAGACCAGCGCAAAAAGCGTCAGAGCTAGGAATATACCTCCGCTTGAGAACCCCTGAATTCTACCGACCAGTCTGGCTAGCATTCCGTATTCCTCTCAACGAGCGTATTGTTCAGTGAGGGGGGCCCAGAGGGTGGGGCTCACCGTCTCCAGTCGAGTACAGCGCAGTCCGCTGGCACCTGAAGCGTAGGGGATTCACCTGATGCGGAACTACTGGACCGAATGCCAAATTAAGGCCAGTTACCTACTTAGGCACTGAATTGCCCGCGCGGCCAATTCGTATGCCATAGGCTCCCGTTGGCCGTTCGGAAAAGCAGCGGATTGTAGCATAAAGGGATTCCGGGCCAGAGTGAGACACTTCCGCTGGTAAGAGCGACAATTGAAGGTCCTGTGTGAAATACGAACGACCCGCGAGGGTTTAGAAGAGCCTTTCATCCACCTGATCACGATTAAACAGGTCGGCATCGTGGACAGAGTCTCGCAGAAACCCAATGGAGGCTCCACAGGGCTCGTCATCGCGCACGCAAAAATTGCAGAACGAACTCGCCTAAGTCGTTTAAATTGAGGCGCTTGGCCCTCCCAAGCAATGAAGCCCGAGCGATCAGCCACAGCGCCTCTGCACCCTCGATCAGATTGGTCGTCGATTGCACTAATCGGGAAAGGTTTTGCCCATTGACTCTTAGCCGCCGTTATGCTGGTACACTGACTCCGCTAGGTCGGTCATAGAGCGAGTGAGGATTGAATCCAGAAAGAGCCGTGTCGCGCATCCACCATTCTTTAGGCCTCGCCTCGCAGGGCAGGCTTCGCGCCGAGAATTTGCGGAAAAATGGAAATAAGCCGCTCAGAATGGGCTGAGGAGGTTGGGTTATCTCCTTTGTGTTTAACGAAGGGACAAACGGAAGTGAAATTGCGATAGTTCTTTAGGGACGTACCTGGGTCTTCAGCCCATCTTGATAGTATTTCGCAATTGATCTGGGGGTTAGACGTGGGCTCCTTCCACCGCAATTCCCTCGTCGCAGCACTTCTGGGGTGTTTTGTCTTCGGATTTGGTTCGGTACCGAGGGCACGAGCGGATATCACTACCTTCGAGAACTTCGCGTTCTTTACCAACGGTCCCCTCGCTCCCAATATGACGATTGAGATTCCGTCGTGCGGACCAGCTGGGGATTTTGGCGACTTTATTGGTTTCTTGCAGCGGTACGGTAACCACGGACGGATCGGGAAATATCATAGCGGGAAACATGCCCCACCCCGAACATATGCGGCATCCCGGCTCAGAGCGAAGGCGGCTTCATCCCTGACGGAACAAGCATCTTCGGCTTGGGGATATGGATGAACCCAGCCGCACCCTCGACTCCGGAGCCCTCTTCGCTGATTCTGCTCGGCACTGGACTCCTGGGCGTGGTGGGGAGGGTCTTGCGCCGGAGGCGGTCCACATAGTTCTGGAGTTGGACGTATCAGATCCAAGCTGGTTGTAAAAGCTTTGTGCGGGTGGCACGCTGCCAGAAAAGTGAAAAACTTTGCCTTCACGGGAGCTCTAAGCCGTTGGAGCGCCGGGCTGACGAGAGCATATTACTGTAAGTATTTGAAACTAAATGTGTTATGCAAGACTAAAGGCCATTCACCCACCCACTTTAGGCATCCTTCGTGCTCATCCCTGACGCATTCGTGTCGCCGGATTCGGGCCCTTGAGGTGAATGAGCTTGCAGACTATCCTGGGGTTCAATCAGTCTACGGGTTCACATATGAGTGTCGATAAGGGCACGGAATTTTAACTCCAGAAAGAGCCCATGTCTACCACTGCTCAGGTCTTAGAGACTTCCTCAAGCGGTCGTACACGGATCGTTTGGTCCGCCGTTCTCCTCGGTCTTGTTGTTCTTCTATACGCAGGGGTTCTCAGGTCCCTGGTCGGGCAATGGTGGAGCGACCCGGACTACGGCCATGGGTTCCTTGTCCTCACCAGTCGGGTCTCGCTTCTGGTATTGCTCGCCGGAATGATTTTGTTTTTGGCTGGGTGGAAAGTGCTGCGAGCCGTTTCTTTCCCTCTTGCTTTTCTGCTGTTGATGATTCCCATTCCGGTAATCATCTACAATCAGATTACCTTTCCGCTGCAACTACTTGCCTCGCGCTTTGCAACCTTTTGGCTCGAAGTAGCCCAAGTACCGGTGTTGCGTGAAGGAAATGTCTTGATATTGCCCAACTACTCGCTAGAGGTGGTGGAAGCCTGCAGCGGCATCAGGTCCTTGATGACGCTCATTACCCTAGCGGTCGCCTATGGCTATCTGGTGGAACCCCGGCGCTCGGTGCGTTACGCGCTAGTAATCTTAATGATTCCGATCGCCATCGTCAGCAACGCGATTAGAATCATGGGAACCGGTGTACTGACGTATCATTTTGGCCCAAAGGCGGCCGAGGGTTTCTTCCATGAGTTTTCGGGCTGGGTGATTTTTCTGGCGGCTCTCATTCTCATGTTCGCCAGTCACTCGATTCTGAAACGATTCGGAAGATCGCAGGAGCAGCGCAGCCATGCTTAGTGCTCCGCCATCCATCCGGTTGTGGATTACCGCGGGCGTCCTTGTTGGCGCTACGGTGCTACTTCACACCGTGAGCCACGGTGAGGCTGTCGTTGCGCGCCAGCCGCTTCGCGAGCTTCCAAATACTCTGGGCGCTTGGAACAGCCAGGAACAACCTCTCCAAGAACGGATCGTTCAAGCGGTAGGCGTCAGCGATTACACCAACCGCATCTTTTTCAACCAGACGGATTCGCCAGTCCAGCTCTACGTCGGCTACTACGCCAGTCAACGCACCGGA
>WNFI01317072.1_pt1 | contig 11082 bp, 10 predicted proteins | sample 5400471 | NCBI WGS metagenome assembly WNFI01 (sample SAMN13153348, study PRJNA577476) | soil metagenome | isolation source: 100 cm saprolite on Douglas fir-dominated hillslope | place: USA:California | collected 2013-09-17 | reverse complement strand
CGAATTTTTCCCGGTTCTCCACAGCCAGCTCCACAACTCCACAGGATGTACACAGAGCTTCCGCCGTGATCACTTGCGCGAACGCGTTTGGCAGTGCACATTGGAAGGAGAAGAAGTTTATGAAAACTGCCGCTGAAGTTTGCCCGATGTGTGGAGGAAGTGGATGGAAGTCTGCGGGCTCCGACCACCGCGTAACCCGCTGCGAGTGCCGGACGAAGCTCCGCGGAGAGACCCTGCTCGCCGCCGCCCGAATCCCCAAGCGATACGAACATTGTGAACTATCGAACTTTGAATTCGACGGCCCCCACCGCAACCTCGCCCCAGCCCGCATGGCCGCCTGCAAGTTTGTCGAAGAATATCCGCTCGACAACACCGGCCTGTTGCTGATCGGCAGCATCGGCGCCGGAAAGACTCATCTCGCGGTTGGAATCATCAAGGAGTTGCTACTCGGCAAAGGCATTCCGTGCCTCTTCTACGACTACCGCGAACTACTGAAGCAAATCCAGAATTCCTACAACGATTCAGTAAAGGCAACCGAGCTCGAAGTACTGCGTCCCGTGTTCGAAGCCGAGGTCCTGGTACTCGACGAACTGGGCGCCGTGAAGCCTACAGAATGGGTTTGGGACACTGTCAGCCTGATTCTGAACAGCCGCTATAACGACAACCGCACCACAATTATTACGACGAACTATTCCGACGATGCCGCCCGCGACACAAACGGGTCTTCAGAATTCGCCCGCGCCCAGCGCGCCGTCCGCGGTGAAACCCTCGGCGACCGAATTGGCGAGCGCATGCGCTCCCGCCTCCACGAAATGTGCAGAATCATAAAAATGGAAGGCCAGGATTTTCGCCAGACGCTTAAGAGCGCCAGTTTTAGGTAGCCGCGCTCAATACAACCTGAAGTTCACCTCAACATTCACCCCGACTGCGACGGGATGGCCATCTTTCACGCCCGGTTCAAACTTCCATTTCTTGACGGCCTCGATGGCCCTTTCGTCCAGCCCCAGACCCACGGAGCGAGCGACGCGAATGTCCCGGGCGCGTCCTTCCTGATCAACGACGATGGAGAGCACGACGACACCCTGGAAATGGACTCTGCGCGCTTCCTCCGAATACTCCGGCTCCGGATCGTAGATCGCTCGTGGAGCAGTTACTCCGTGTCCGGGCATCCCCCGTCCGTAGCCCCCGTCGAGTCCGTCGCCGACGCCGGGGCCCGTCCCGCTGCCGAGTCCGTTATGGGAGCCGCTCCCCGCTCCTCCACTGCTGCCAGTTCCATTGGAGGGCAGGATCACATTCGCCGACATCAGGTCGCCGAGCTGGTTCGACTGCGGCAGCCTCACGACCGGTGGTCCCAGCACCGTTGCGTCAACCGGCAGTGCAGGATGCGGATTCCTCACCACGATCACTGGCGGCGTCAGTTGCTCATTGCTGAACTTAGGGGGCGTCCCCTTGGTGACAGGTATCGAGCTGCGATCGCCTCCACCGCCTCCGCCGGATCCCAAATATGTCAATTTCGAGGTCAGTAGCTCTGTTGTTCTGAGGATTGGACGTTGCCCTACCCAGATTCCGGACGCGATCAAAAGCACCAGAGCCGCATGAGACGCGAACGAAACCATAAAGCTGCGATGGTCCGCCGGGAAGATGCTAAACCCTCTGCCGGTCAGCGTCGGCATGATGGACGCGAGAACGGCCGTGCTGGGTTGGTCGTCGCCTGACGGAATGCACGAGGTTTCGACGGAAGTGACTTCATCGGAAGTGACTCCGTCGATCAAATCAGCCTCGAGGCGGCGCCTGAAATCAGAGTCAGGAAGCAGCCTCAACTCGCTGGCCACAGCCAGCAGGGGTGAGGACTCATCGCCTAAGTCCACATTCTTCCCCAAGATCATCTTTTCGATCTGCTTATCGAGTTCTTCGGCGCGGATAAGTGGGTTCATCTTGGCCTCCCAAGTTTCTCGCGCAAATTCTCCAGCGCGCGAAGTTGAAGCTGTTTGACTGCGCCTTCGCTGCGGCCCAGGTCGTGCGCAATCTCGCGAATGCTCTTTTGCTTTACGAATCGCTCCAGAACCACGCGGCGTTGATCCGTTGGCAGCAATTCGACCAATTCAGCCAGCATTACGCTGCGCTCGATTTTGTCACCGGCGTCGGACAACTCGATTTCCGCTGGAGTGGGGCTCCTGCCCAGCTTCTGCCAATGGCTCGAAAGCACGTTGGCCGAGATGCCATACAACCAGGCGACGAATGGAGCACCCTGCCATTTGAAACCGCGTATCGAACCGAGCGCCTGGTGAAAAACTTCGGAAGTCAAGTCCTGAGCTTCTTCGCGGCGAGCTACTCGCCGGGCAAAGAAGGCGTACACGCGCGCGAAATTCTGCTCATACAGCTCGGAAAACCGGGCGGGATCGCTCTGCGCCGCTTCGATCAGAAGTCGTTCATCCGGTTCCCTGGCAAGGGTTTGCAATGCGGTCTCCATTCAATTCGCTTTCTGTCTAGCTAATGGCCGGGGAAACGCGAAAAGTTACGCGGGCTAGTGCTTTTTTATGGGATGCGGCGCTAGCGGCAAAGAGAGGGGGACCTAGAGGGATTTATTGACGTTCGAACGCTTCCGAGCGGCTCAGTGTCGTGACAACCGTCTGCGCCAGCCGTTCCACTACCGCCAGGTCGCCATCGTCAAACGCAAATGGGCGAGTACAAAAGACTTCGAGCAATCCGACCAAGTCCCGTTCATACAACACCGGCGCTGCCAGAATCGACCGGATCCCCAGCCGCCGGCACGCTTCAGCGTCGGCCCACTCGTCGGACTCGGAATCGTCGCACCGCAAAGGCCGCGCTGTGCGAATGCACTCGCCGCTGAATCCCGCGCTGAGGTCAACCCGCGCTCCAAGCTCCGGCACCGACGCTCCCGCGACAGCGCGGCAGGTCATCCCGTTTTCACCGATAAGGGCCACGGCCGCTCCGGTGCCACGCGTGATGGCGCAGGCACGGCTGGCGATCAGCGTCAGGGACTCATCCATCTCATCCATATTTAGCGACTTGAATTCGTACTGCACCGTAGTTGAAGGCGAAGGAGCCCGCAAGCCATCGCCAGAAACGTCCGGCTCAGCTTCCAAGCTGAGAGCCACGCCCACAGCGGTGCCGGAATTCGTCGAAGCCGCGAAAACCGAATCGTTCACCACCCATCGCGGCGCCTTCCAACTGGGAGTGCCTGCATTTGCCGTCAGCCACTCGCGCAACCGGACGCGGGACTCGTCCGGCAGATCAGAAAAGCGCACTCCGGCGCGGCCCAGCGCGTCCGCCCAAGCCACATACCCGGTGGTTTCGAGATAAGCCGTCGGCTCGCCCAGAGACAGATGCAGTTGCACCAGGCTGTGTGATTCGAGCGGAGCCTGGGCCTGCATGGCCATCCCCTCTTCGCTCAAGTCGAGAACCATCCCTCCGGTTACGCCGTCAAAGCTGGCGAACGCCGGCGTGTTGACCTTCTGGCGAAGCGCATGACGCCTCTCTGGAGCCATTTCGTGGTTCAACGCGGACCTGCCTAACCGTTCCCCGCAACCGGATATGACGGAGGCTGGCCGGATGAAGGGAGAATGATTGCGAATCAACTGATGGGTTTCATCATCCGGGGAAATTACGGGAATGAGAAGTACATGGAAGGGTACTGGGAGCGTGTCGGAGATGCACGTGTAGGGGCAGGTGTCCTCACCTGCCCGACCGGGGACTGTTGCGCTAGGGGGATTTGTGCGAGTCCCTTACCAGCCCGCCTTCATACCCTTATTCTGTTCATCCAGCCATTTCTGCAACGGCGCGAAATATTCCAGGATCGCGCCTGCGTCCATCTCGCGCTGGCCGGTCAGGGCTTCCATGGCATCGGGCCAGGGTTTGCTCTGGCCCATTTCGAGCATTTTGTTGAACTTTGCGCCGGCTTCCTTCGATCCAAAAAAAGTGCAGCGGTTCAGCGGACCTTTGTATCCGGCCTCGCGGCACAGCGCGCGATAGAACTGGAACTCGTAGATGTCGGCGAGGAAGTACCGCATGTAAGGAACGTTCCCGGCCACGTGATACTTCGCGCCCGGATCGAAATCCGCCTCGCTGCGCTGCACTGGAGGCACAATCCCCTGATACTTCAGGCGCAGCGCCCCCCAGGCCTTGTTGTAATCCTCCGGCTTGATTTCCCCGGAGAAAACTTTCCACCGCCATTGATCAATCAGCAATCCAAACGGTAGAAACGCGACTTTATCCAGCGCCTGCTTCAGCAGTATTGGAATGTCAGCTTCCGGCGGAGGAAGTTTGTCCAATAAGCCAATCCTTTGCAAATACTCCGGTGTAATCGCCAACGCAATCGTGTCGCCGATGGCCTCATGAAATCCATCGTTGGCTCCGTTCACAAACAGGAACGGCTGGTCTTTATACGCCCGCTGGTACATGTTGTGCCCCAGTTCGTGATGGATGGTCACGAAATCGACATCTCGAACCTGAATGCACATCTTGATTCGGACATCGTCCTTATTGTCGATGTCCCACGCGCTGGCGTGGCAGACCACATCGCGGTCTTTGGGCTTAACAAACAACGACCGCTCCCAGAAAGTCTGCGGCAGTGGCGCGAACCCGAGCGACTTATAGAAATTCTCTCCGTACTTGACCATGCCCTTGGCATCGAGCTTCTGGGCCTTCAGCAGCGCGCTCAGATCGTAGCCGCTGCTATTCTCCGGCAGCCCGAGAATCGGGAAAATGTCTCCCCAGGCCTGGGCCCACGGGTTTCCCAGCACATGCGCCGGCATCGGCCCATCTGGAGGCACAATCTGCGGCCCATACTTCTGCGACAGCCTCGCCCGCACAAAGGTATAGAGCGACAGGTATAAAGGCCGCACCCGCTCCCACTGACGATCTAGCTCCGCGCTGAATTCCTCTGGAGGCATGTCATACCCGGCGCGCCACAGCACGCCGGTATCTTTGAATCCCAGATCGCGCGCGCCCTGGTTCGAGAGATCCACGAACCGCGCATAACGCTTGCGCATGGGAGCGCCCACGGCATGCCATCCCACCCACAGATCTTTCAGCTCATTGGGATCACGGCTCTCGCCCATGATCTTTTCAATCTCGGTAATGTCTAGACACTTATCCGGCGTCGGACAATATTTTCCCTTGCCGTATTCCCCATCCAGGGCAGCAGCGATGTCGTTCATCTCTTTCCGCAGTGCCGGATCCTTCGGCCCCGGAGCCGCCAGCGAAAGCTTCAGCAGCAAAAACTTGCGTGCCAGATCAGGAGGCAGCTTCAATCCCTCATAGCGTTTCCCCTGCTCCACCAGCTGGGTAGTGACCGCGGTGAGTTCGTCGTTAGCGTCGGCTGAAAGGGCCTCAGTATCCTCTGTAATGAAGTTTTCGTGCACCCAGCCCGCCTGATTCACTTTGACGCTTAACTCCGCGAGTTGCGCCTCCGCCTTCTTCATGAAAGCTTCCGCTTCCGCGACTGTAGGAGGATGAGAAGTTTGAGCTTCGAGGACCATGCTAAGAGTGAAACACAAAACCAGAGCCGCAATAATTTTCATACCGCCTCCGCCGCAAGGATTATGCACAAGGCGGGTGGGATTCTTCAAATCGGAGAATGTGTAAGAGAATCACGTAAGTGCGGACGCCCTGGTCCGGGCGGGCTGGCCTAAGCTCGCCTGTTTTGTCCCGCTAAAACCTCTGCGCGGGTTGAACCCTCGCCCGACCTGCGCCCGGCGGCAGGTGAGGGCACGCGTCCTTACGCAAGCCTCTCCGCCGGGACCCGCTTCTTCGCCTCGCCCCAATCCAGCGCCAGCTCCGCCCCCTTTACCTTCCACGTCGTATAAAACGTTTTCCCCATATGCGGAGCCAGCGCGCGCATGATGTCCGAATGCGGAACGTGATGCACGAACTCCATCAACGCCGCCTGGCTTTCCCACGCCGAAAGCGTCCAGAAGCGCCGCTGCCGAAGCTCGGCCTGCAACGAATATCCAACCACCCCGGGCGTAGCAGCCAACTGCCGCTGCACCTGCAGCGTAAGCCGCAAAAACGCGGGTATCTTGCGGTAGTTCTTAAGCGGCAAATAGGAAATCAAAGCCAGGTATTCGCACCCAGCTTCAATCGGCCGCAGGGACTTCCAGGGTCCGGGAAACATCTTCTTTCAACCTCTTTCGTAGTACATCCCCTCCAACTCCCTTTGCACCTTCGCCGACAGGGTTTCCATATCCCGCAGCGTCAGGCCCTCCGTCGCAATCGGCGCGCCCACCCGCATCTCCAGCGGACGCGGCTTGATGTGATACGTATCCATCGGCAGCAGCTCATACGTTCCTACCAGCGCAATGGGGACAATATCCACCTGCGCCTTGATCGCCATAAAAAACGCGCCGGGAAGAAAAGGCTGAATGCGTCCGTCTGCCGAGCGTCCGCCTTCGGGGAAAATCACCAGCGGCATTCCCTTCTTGAGCGTCCGCACCGCCGACTTGATGTGCCCAACCGACCGTGCCGGATGCTGCTGGTCCACGCACACCTGTCCCGACCTTTTCAAGTGCCAACCCACAATCGGATACGCAAGCAATTCTTTCTTATGCAGAATGCGAAACTGAAAAGGCAGATACGCGTAAAGCACCGGGATGTCGAGCGCCGACCCGTGATTCACCGCATAAACGTGCGCCCTCGAGAAGTCAATTTTTTCGAGCCCAACGATGCGCACCGGCGAAAAAATCGTCTTCATCGTCATCTTTGCCCAGACTTGGGCAAACCAGTGCAGAATGCTGCCGTCCTTGTCAAAGAACCCAAACGGAATCGAAAGCACGCCCAGAACCACGGTGTAGAACCAGATCAGCGGGTCAAAAAAGAAATAAGACCGCAGCCGGCTCAGCCACCCATACTTCTTTGAAGCAAGGCGGGCGTGAGCAAGGTTCGTGTGGGTCGGACATTCCTGTCCGACGCCCTTGACGTTGATCTCCACCGCCGCGGCCCTTGTTTCTTTTCCCGACAAGTCGGCCTCGGTCACGCCCTTATCCTCTGTCACACCCCAACTCCCAACGCCCGCATCGCTTCGCCAACGACGTAAATAGACCCAGTCACCACCACAATCCCGTCCACTGCGGCCAGCCCGCGCGCCTGCTCCAGCGCGGACTCCACATCGCCGCAGATAATGATTTCCGATCCCGTTCGCGAGGCCGCGTCCCGAATCTCTTCCGGAGTAGCCGACCGTGGATTCTCAGCACAGGTAGCAACCACCGACTCGGCTAGCGGAAACAGAATCTCCGCGATCTCGCCGATGGCCTTGTCTCGCATCGCGCCGAACACAAAAATGATCCTGCGATCCTCGTAATAAGAAGACAACGCCGAGCGCAGTGCCCAGGCCCCCGCCGGATTATGGGCCACGTCCAGCACAAATTCCGGCGCATCATTCGTCGCCGCAATCACCTGAAACCGCCCCGGCCAGCGGGTCTGGCGAATTCCGCGCTCAATCGCCTCCGCAGTAATCGCAAACCCTTGTATGCTCAATTCCTCCGCCGCTGCAATCGCCAGCGCAACGTTCCTCAATTGATGCCGTCCGACGAGCGGCGTCTCCACAAGAATCTCTTTCCCCATTACTTGCAATGGATACCGCGAAAAAGTTCCGCTTCTCCCCCGCGTGTTCTCCATGTCCTCTGCGGCAAAGGGTTTTGACTCGAAGTAGTTCGGCGCAGCCGGACTCACTGGCGGCACATAGGCCACGGCGCTCACTGCGTTCGCGTCCAGATCAAGAATCGCATTCCCGATAATGTCATTTGCCGCCGGACTCTGCGGCAGCGTAACCACCACCCCGCCCCTCCGAATGATTCCAGTTTTTTCTTTCGCAATTTCGGCGACCGTCTCGCCCAAATATTTCTGATGATCAAGCGCAACGTCAGTGATGACACTCACCCTTGGTTCAACCACGTTGGTAGCGTCCAGCCGCCCGCCCATTCCAACTTCCAGCACCGCGATATCAACTTTGCTGGTGGCGAAATGTTCGAATGCAATGGCAGTAAGCATCTCAAAAAAACTCGGATGCCAGGGCAGCTCGCCATCTTCAATCAGGCGCTCCGCCGTCCGCTCGACCATATCGTGCAGCAGCGCGAATTTGTCGTCTGCAATGTCTTCTCCGTTGATGCGGATGCGCTCATTCATCCGCAGCAGATGCGGCGACGTGTACAAGCCCGTACGCAACCCCGACGCCTGCTGAATAGAAGCCAGCGTCGCCGCAGTGGAGCCTTTCCCGTTCGTTCCCGCAATCAAAACGCTGGGAAATCGCCGCTCAGGATTCTCCAGCGCCCCCAGCAACACCCGCATGTGAGCCAGATCGAATTTGTGCGACGGCGTCTGCGCCAGCTCTTGGCCCAGCGCATTCATACGCGCAACTGCGGTTTGGTAGGAAGGCATAAAACGTCGTTGGTCGTCGGTCGTCGGTCGTCGGCCAAAGCACTAGGGTACCAGCATGGGCGGCAGGAATTCGACTTCTGGAGGTCGAACGGTTCTGCGAGTAAGCCCAGCGGTGTTCTGGGGAGGGTTAAGTCGAAGACCGAAGGCAAGCTTTACCTGACGGCTGATGGCTGATGGCTGACGCCTGGCGTCATAAACTCCAGCGCCCGCGCAATATATGCCTTCATCTCTTTGCGATGCACCACGGCATCGAGCATCCCATGCTCCAGCAAAAACTCGCTGCGCTGAAATCCCGGTGGAAGTTTTTGTCGTATGGTCTGTTCGATTACCCGGGGCCCCGCAAACCCAATCAGCGCGCCCGATTCGGCGATGTTCAAATCTCCAAGCATGGCGAACGACGCAGTCACGCCGCCGGTCGTCGGATCCGTCAGCACCGAAATATACGGCACGCGCGCTTCGTCAAGTTTTGCCAGCGCTGCCGAGATTTTCGCCAGTTGCATCAGGCTGATCACGCCTTCCATCATGCGCGCCCCACCCGACGCAGAAATAATAATGATCGGCTGCCCGCTCTCCAGCGCCAGTTCGATTGCCCGAGTAATCACTTCGCCCACCACCGCGCCCATGCTGCCGCCGATGAACCCGTACTCCATCGCGCTGATAATTACCGGCCGCCCATTCAATTTGCCGCGCGCATTGATCACCGCATCGGTCAGCCCAGTCTCTTCCTGGGCTTTCGTCAATCGGTCCGCATACGATTTCAGGTCCGTGAAATGCAGTGGATCGGTCGAAGCCAGATTGTCGCTGAACGTCTCATACTCCCCGTCATCAAACAGCAGGGCCAGCCGCGTCCGCGCATCAATCCGAAAATGCTTGCCGCACTTCGGGCAAACATTCTGGTTCTCTTCCATATCTTTTTTCCAGATGACCTGCCGGCAGCTCTCACACTTCACCCACAGCCCCTCGGTGCGAACATTCTTCTCCCCCGAAGCGTCCAACTCGCCGGATTGTCGCCGAAACCAAGCCATAAGAATTTGGTAATTTTGTAATTTGATAATTGAGTAATTTGAAAATCGCAAGCCGCCGTCAAATTACAAAATTACCCAATTTCCAAATTACAAAATCAGTACTCAATCCCTCTTTGCGCCATCACGCCCTTTTCGTACGCGTGTTTCACCTGACGCATCTCCGTCACCGTATCCGCGACCTCGACGATTGTCGGATGCGCATTGCGCCCCGTCAAGATCACGTGCACCATTTCCGGCTTACGTCTAAGCGTTTCAACCACTTTCGCCGGATCGAGCATGCCGTAGCTGATTGCGTAATTGATCTCGTCGAGAATTACTAAATCCCATTCGCCCGAGAGGATCGCACGCTCGCCTTCAGCCCAGGCTTCTTCGACCATGCGAACATCTTCCGGATCAGGCTTCTCCGCGCCGACTTTCACGAAGCCGCGGCCCATCTGCTTCATGACAAATTTGTCGCCGAAGGCTTTCACCGCATCCAGCTCGCCGTAGTGCCACGAGCCTTTGATGAATTGCAGCATGAGCACGCGCAACCCATTGCCCACCGCGCGCAAAGCCGTGCCCATGGCGGCCGTGGTCTTGCCCTTCCCCGGCCCCGTGTTCACCATAATCAGACCGCGGCGAACGTCACTCATAACGAAGCCCAAGCCAAGCGTCCATAAGCGAAGGTTTGATTGTACTTAGAGGCCCATCTTTTAACCAGAGTGTTCAGGTTGTGAAGCGACGGGCGTCCCCGCCCGTCTGTCGGCGCATGATGCGAAGAAAGAAGCCAGGCAACTACAATCGACGTGTTGAACCTGGATGACACAATCGTCGCCATCGCCACCCCGCCCGGCCGCGGAGGGATCGGTGTCGTGCGCCTGGCTGGGCCGGAAGCCCGTTCGATTGCGATGCCCATGCTGCGGCTGAAGCATGATCTTGAACCCGGGCGAGCAGTTTTCGGGGAACTGATCGACCCATGTGGGTCGGACATTCCTGTCCGACAGGCATCTGATCCGGCTCCGGTGGCGGAGGCCGTCAAATCACTACTGAACGGCAAGAATTTCGTGACAGCCGACAAGAGATGGTCAACTCCTTCGCGGACAGGAATGTCCGCGCCACACGAGCAGGAATCACACCAGCAGCGCATCGACGAAGTCGTCGTAACCTACTTCGCCAAACCTCATTCCTACACCACCGACGACATCATCGAAATCTCCGCACATGGATCGCCGGTCATTCTGCGCCACATCGTCGAACTTGCCCTCGCCCGCGGCGCTCGGCTCGCCGAACCCGGCGAGTTCACCATGCGCGCCTTTCTCAATGGACGCATCGACCTCACCCAGGCCGAAGCCGTGCGTGATCTGATCGACTCGCAAACTCTTTATCAGGCAAAGATTGCCGCACAGCAACTGGAAGGCGCGCTCTCCCGCCGACTCCAGCCAATTAAGCAGAAACTGGTGGAGTTGATCGCACTCCTCGAAGCCGGAATTGATTTCGCCGAGGACGATGTGTCTGTTCTTCCCGGCGAACAAATTCTTCTGCACACTGCGGCAATCCGTTCTCCACTTAAAGACCTCGCCCGCACTTTCGCCTACGGAAAAATTGTCCACGAAGGCCTGACCTTGGCTATCGTCGGACGCCCCAATGTCGGCAAATCGAGCCTGTTTAATCGCCTGGTCGAGCG
>WNFI01658046.1_pt1 | contig 11083 bp, 8 predicted proteins | sample 5400471 | NCBI WGS metagenome assembly WNFI01 (sample SAMN13153348, study PRJNA577476) | soil metagenome | isolation source: 100 cm saprolite on Douglas fir-dominated hillslope | place: USA:California | collected 2013-09-17 | reverse complement strand
CGGCGGGCGGGGCGGTCCGGCCCGTGCTGGTCGCCTCGACGGCGACCGTGCGGCGGGCCCGCGACCAGGTTGAGCAGGTGTTCGCCCGGGGACTTGCCGTGTTCCCGCCCCAGGTCATCGACGCCGGGGAGACGTTCTTCTCCCGCACGGTCGCGCCCGCCCCCGGCACCCCGGGGCGCCGTTACCGGGGGGTGCTGGCGCCGGGCGAGCGGCTGAAGTCGGTGGAGATCCGGGTGGTCACGGCGCTGCTGGAGCATGCCCAGTACCTGCTGGACCGGCACGGCGTCGCCGCCGACCCGTATATGACGGTGGTGGATTACTTCACCTCTACCCGGGAGCTGGCCGGGATGCGGCGGCTGGCCGATGACGACATCGCGGACCGGCTCGCCAGCCAGCAGGTCCGCACCCGCCGGCGCCGGCCCAGCATCAGCGAGCTGACCAGCCGGATGCCCAGCAGCCGGATCGCGGCCACGCTCGCGGAGCTGGAACGGCGGTTCGACCCGGCGTTCGACTCCAGCGCCGCTCTGGAAGAATTCCGCCGCGACCCGAAAGCGGCGCGGGATCGCAGCGAGGACCGCCTGCCGGCGCTGGACGTGCTGCTGGCGACCAGCATGCTGCAGGTCGGCGTGGACGTGCAGCGGCTCGGGCTGATGGTGGTGACCGGCCAGCCGAAGAACACCGCCGAGTACATCCAGGCCACCTCCCGGATCGGCCGCGACCGTACCCGGCCCGGCCTGGTGGTCACCATCTACCAGTGGACCCGGCCCCGGGACCTGGCGCACCTGGAGGCGTTCGGCTACGACCACGCCACGTTCGGGCAGCGGATCGAGGGCCTGACCACTACCCCGTTCAGCGACCGGGCCCTGGACCGCGGGCTGACCGGGGTCCTGGTGACCGCCATGCGTCACTCGGGGATGGCCGCCCTGCCCAATACCGCGGCGCAGACGCTGCCGCTGGCCGGGCCGGCGGTCACCGGCCTGCTAGAGGAGATACGAACGCGAGCCGAGCGGGTCACGCACGACACCGGGCAGGCCACCGCCGTGCGCGCGGGCCTGCAGCACCGGCTGGACAGCTGGCACGCCCACCGCGCCGCAGTCACCACCGGCCGGCTCGGCTACGAGGTCGGCGCTGACATCACCGGGTTGCTGGTCGATCCCGACACCGGCCGCTGGGACCTGTGGTCAGCGCCGCGGAGCCTGCGCGAGGTCGAGCCGCAGGTCAGCCTGCAGCTCGACCAGCACGACCGCAGCCTGCACGAGGCACCCGCCTGGAGCTACGACCGGCCGCCGCAGCCCGCCGGCCAGGGCCGGGCCCGGGCAGGAGCAGGCGCGTGAGCGTTGCGCCCGGGCCGGGGAGCCGGCCGTTCCGGGATCCGACCCGCATCGGCGAGGCCCGGCCCAGCCACCTGGTCGCCATGGCCGGGGTGGGCGCGATCCTGGACCTGCCCGCCATGAGCGTCGTCGTCCGGGGCCTGGACGCGTGGAGCCCCGAGCGGCAGGACACCATTGACGAGCCGCGGCTGCTGGCCGAGGTCCGCCGGGTGCTCGGCCCGCAGGTGCGGGCGCTGCGGCACGCGCCGTGGGATCCGGCGGAAAGCGACGACCCGTACAGCCGGGTGGGCGTGCCGGTGACGCCGTTTCCCCGGTGGGTGCGCTGCCCGCGTTGCCACCGGCTGGGGCCGCTGGACCCGCCTGGCCAGTTCGAGCTGGTGCACCGGTTCGGCCGCCGGCCCGACCTGGCCAAGTTCGTGCACGCCCGGTGCCCGCGCCAGGCTCAGACCCGCAACGTCAACAAGCGCGCCTGCGTGCCGGCCCGTTTCCTGGTGGTCTGCCAGGACGGGCACCTGGACGACTTCCCCTACGTCGAGTATGTGCACGCTGGGGCTAGCGAGCCGTGCGGCGGCCCGCAGCTGACCATGTCCGATGCGTCCAGCACGCTCGGGCCGAGGGTCACTGTGCGGTGCGCCGAGTGCGGCGCGTCCCGCAATATCCAGGACGCCGCGGGCCGGGACGGCTGGGAGAAGCTGCCCGCCTGCCGGGGCCGGCAGCCGCACCTGCAGCGCTTCGTCCCGTGCGGCAAGCCGCTGAAGCTGATCGTGCTGGGAGCCAGCAACCTGTGGTTCGGAGTGACCGCCAGCGTCCTGCACCTGCCGCAGGGACAGAGCGTCGATGACCTCGTCGCCGCGAACTGGCACATCCTCGGCGCGCAGCCCGACGCAGGCGTGGCCCAGGCCATCATCGACGGGATGGACGCGCTGCGCGGCCTGCGCGGCGCCCCGATCGGCGAGGTATGGGCGTGCATCGAGAAGATCCGCGCCGCAGGCGGCCCGGCCGCCGAGCCGGACCGCCGCGACCTGCTGGACGCCGAGTGGCAGCTGCTGTCCCGGCCCACCACCGACCGGCAGGACGCCGACTTCCGCGCCGTGCCCACCGTCAGCCCCGAAGGCTACGACCGGCTGCTGGACCAGGTCGTTCTCGTCTCACGGCTGCGCGAGGTCCGCGGCCTGCTGGGCTTCACCCGGCTGGCCGCACCCGAGCGCGACCGCCGGTGGTCCTACAACCGCGGGCACGCCGCCGCCCCCGGCTTCCCGGTCGCCCGGCTCACCCTCATCCACACCTTCAGCCACATGCTGATCCGCCAGGTCGCCCTCGAATGCGGCTACTCCTCCGCCAGCCTGCGTGAGCGCGTCTACATCGGCACGCCGCACGCGCCGACAGCCGGGGTGCTGCTGTCCACCGCCGCAAGCGACAGCGAGGGCACCCTCGGCGGCCTAGTCGCCCTCGGCCACGCCCGCTACCTCAGGCGGCTCCTGGACCAGGCCTTCGACGACGCGCTGCACTGCTCATCCGACCCGCTGTGCGCCGAGCACGTCCCCATCGACCCCTCCGCCGCCCTGCACGGGGCCGCCTGCCACGCCTGCCTGTTCGCCTCCGAGACCAGCTGCGAGACCAACAACCGCTGGCTCGACCGGGCCGTCCTGGCCGACCTCACCGGTGACGGCCTCGCCTTCACCCCGTGACCGCCGACCCGGCGGACTGGGCCAGCCGGATCGCCGAGCGGCTCCCCGCCCCCGACGTCCGCCGGCTCGCCCGCGCCGCCGCCGGCGGCCCGGAGGCGGCCCGGCGACTGCGGGCACAGACGGCGGCACCGGTCCTGCGGGACGCCTGCGATCAGCTCCTCGCCCGGACAGCCGCAGCGGACCCCTACCTCGCCGGGCTGCTCGCCGGCGCGGCCCGTGCTGTCGAGCGAGCCCGCCAGCACCAGTCCGTCGACGTCGTCTGGACCGGCCCCGAGTCCGGCGTCACCACCAGCCGTCTCACCGCCGCGACAGTCACCGAGCTGATCGGCGAGGCCCGCGGCGAGATCCTGCTGGTCAGCTACGCCACCCGCACCGAGCCCGCCATCCACGCCGCGCTGAGCGACGCGGCAGCGCGCAGGGTGGAGGTCACGCTGCTGGCCGAGGACCACGCCGACAACCCCGCCTACGCCGCGGCCGGCGCGCCTTTCCCCGGGCTGCAGGCCGTGCGGCTGCGCTGGCCAGCCGGGCAGCGCCCGCCAGGGGCCGCCCTGCACGCCAAGATCATCGTCGTCGACTCCCGGATCGCCCTGGTCGGCAGCGCCAACCTCACCAGTCGCGCGATGGAAACCAACCTCGAATGCGGCATCCTCATCCGCGGCGGCAACCAGCCCCGGGCCATCCGCGACCACATCGCTGAACTTCAGGCCCGCAGGTACCTGAAGCCGCTGTAATGCGCACCTCAACCAGCGCGTTAGCCACTCCCGCGAGATCTGGCGCGTTGTCCGCCGCTGCCTTCTCTCAGGCGATGGGCAGTCTGGGCGCAGCCACCAGCAGGGCCGGTTTCACCCAGAGTGCCACAGCAGGTGATCGACTTCCTTGACGCTGGGCTCGATCGAAGTCTCTGCTCTGATCCGTCCCATAGGACGACGAATGCTGCCACGAAATTGCGGTACGCCCGTGCCCAGTCCGGCAGGTCCGCCATCGCGGCACGCACCGGGGCGACTGCCTGCCAGTCGACGAAACGGCCTATGGCTCTCTGGGCGTTGTCGTCGTAGATGGGAACGACGCCGCAGTGGAAGTGCAGGTTATTTCGAGACGAATGACTGCTGCCACGTGTCACCCGGCTGCCAAGTCGCCCGGTAGTCGTCAACGGCGGCGGCCAGCTGCGCGCCCAGGCAGGGGTCGTCTGGCAGATCGGCACCCATGTCCGTCAGCTCCTTTGTCACGGCATAATGCCCAGCACCTGCCCGCACGGGCCAACATCAGCTGCCGGCTTGAATCATCGTCGCGACAGTGATCATCTCAGGTGTAAGCGGGCTGAACGGTCATGGCGTGCCGGGTGGTGCCGCAGCCGCCTGAGGTGTGCGGCCGGCTGCGACCAGCCGAGCCTGCACCTGGTCGAGGTGGCGCATCAGCGCGCTGGCGAGAGCTACCCCTTCGACGGCCTCGGCCTCGTCGTTGTGGGCAACCGCCCGATGGCCGGCCGGGTTGCGGAACACCCCCATCGCGCCCGCGAACAGGGACCGGGGGCCGTCGTTGTGCTTGCCGCCCGTCGGCGGGTCAGCTAGCGGACCGCCCTGCCCGAACGCCTTGTTCATCAGGTCGACGCCGTACAGGTCCTCGCCGAGCCCGGCGAGCTGCCGGACCCGGACCTCAACTGCCTTCATCGCCGCGAACACCGCCTGATCAGGCTTGCGGATGAGAAACTGCGGCCTGGCCTCGGATTCGATCAGCGCGTGCGGGCGCCAGGTGTGCATCGGCGGAGCGGCCACAGGGATGCCAGGGACCGGCTCGGCGGCGACCAGCACGGAGTCCGATTCACGGATCTGCCAGCCCTGGCGCATCAGCTGCCCCGTCAGCGATGCCCGCTGCTCGGCGTCCGGGCCGGTGACCAGGCGCTCGTCCAGCCAGCGGCCGAGGAAACGGCGGACCAGCTGACGGCCCAGCGACCCGGCCCGCCAGGTCACGGCCAGGACGGCATGCACATCATCCGGGTCAGCTCCTTCGGGCAGCTGCAGCCAGCCGGGCGGGATGCCCTCCTCGGCGAGGAATGTCACCCGCTGATCGGCGGCGTACTCGCCGGTGATGATCTCTGCGACCTGCTGCAGGACCAGATCACTCAGCTCGTGCCCGTCGTCTTCGCCAGGTGCGGGGGCCGGGCGCTCGATCATCCGGCCGCGGGCCCGGTCCTGACCCTCAGGTGTCAGCGCAAGCTGCTGGATCTGCTGGAGGTAGTAGTTCGCGTCGTTCAGGTTCGGCTCGGCACCGTATATGCGCCAGGTGAGCTGACCCGCAGCCCGGGCGATCAGCAGCTCCTGGAGGAAGCCCGGCATCAGCCGGGGCTCCGCAGCGAACGTGCCCGAGATCTCGTTCAGCAGCTGCTGGGCGTTCAGGTGCAGCGGGCGGCCGTCCATCTGCTGCTGGCGCTCGTCGATCGCCTTGAGGAGTTGGACGTTGTCGATCACGGTGCGTCCTTTGTCGGCGGCCCGCGCCGTGGGTCGCCTCTTGGTGACCGGTAGTGAAGTTCAGGCGCCGGGCGCGAGGTGCAGAGCCCAGGGTAGCGAGGGGAGCGCGACGATGAAGCCGTCTCATCAGACGGCCGCCGTCTGCGACCGAGACACTCCGACCGCGACGTGCGGCGCAAGAGTCGCCGACCGTCTCACACTAGTCGTCTCATCTCAGAAAACGATATAGACTGCCTGATGAGACGAAGGAGGCGGCCATGGCCGACATCGGGTACGCGAGGGTCTCGACGCGCGCCAGCAAGTCACGCAAGGCCCAGCACGCGGAGAACCAGGAGGAGCGGCTGCGCCAGGCGGGCTGCGAGCGGGTGTTCGTCGACCGGTGGACCGGGAAGGCGAAAAGCCGGCCGGAGTGGGACAGGTGCCTGGCAGCCCTGCGGCCGGGCGACACCCTGAAGTTCACCAAGATCGACCGGATTGGCCGCTCCCTCGCCCACCTGGTCGACGTGATGATGGTCCTGTCCGAGCGCGGCGTCAACGTCGTGGCGCTGGACACCGGGGTGATCAACACCACCACGGCGGTCGGGAAGATGTTCTTCCAGCTGATGGCCGTCCTGGCCGAGTTCGAGGGCAACATGATCAGCGAGCGGACCGTCGAGGGCCTCGAAGCAGCCCGGGAGCGCCATGGCGGCACGCTGCCGGTCCGCGGGCCGTCCATCACCGACGACCAGATCGTCATGGCGACCGAGATGCTCACCCGCCACCCGGACTGGTCCGCCGACCGGGTAGCCAGCGGCATCGGCGTATCCCGGGCGACGCTGTACCGGCATGTGGACGTCGCGAAGCTGAGGGCCGGACACTCAGCGCCCAGCGGCCACCTGGCCGCCCCGTCCGTTCTCACGGTCGAGGTGGACTCGTACCATCCGTAGATGCAGTGGTCTGGGGCATCGGAACCGGACACGAGCTGGCTACAGCCCGCCGAGGCTCCGGAAGGGAGATCGGTGAGGCCACGGCGTTCGTGTCACCTCCGATTCCACGGTCCATGATTACCTGACCGTGGCATCGTCCAGGCGGCGATGCAGCATCGACGCCAGCGTGAGCATGTCGAGAGCGTCGGTCCGCGACGTCGCCCATAGCACCTTAGGCGCGTGGGCAGTTGGGTTGCGGAAGGTGCTGAACAGCCCCTTCATCAGGGTCGCCAGCCCAGTCTGCTCCGAGCGCTCCCACTCGGTGGCCAGGCTGTTGAACGAGATCCTGGGGCCGGAACTCAGTGAGCAGGTGGCGTCGACCAGGGGCGATCCGTCGCCGGTCTCACCGGTGAGCGTGCGCAACTTCTGAGCCAAGCTCTTGCAGGCTTCGAGCACCGCGTGGAAGTAGTTGCGCTCCAGGAGTTCGGCTCGGCAGAAGCTCAGCACGTCAGGGTGCACGCCGCGGCGAGAGAGTTCGGCGCGCAGGTCGTCCGCCCGGCGCTGAGCCTCGCCGAGTGTGGCTGCCGCCCTGGCCCGGTGGAGCCTGCCGTCCTCCGCAACCTCGAAGCCGGAGAGCAGCAGGCGCTCATTGAGCAGAACGCGGCTGCGCTCGAAGCCGGCCGGAGTATCGAAGCGCACCGGCTTCATCACGTCCAAGATCAGGCGCAAGAGCGGTCGGCCATCCTGCTGACGGTTCTGGGCGGTAGCCACTGCGTTGAACAGGCGCTTCCACTTGGTGTTTTGCGCGTCCGGGGCTGTCTCGGGTGCCCGGAGCGGAGCGATGAGGTTCGGGATCTGCGGACCGGTGACGGCGTCTCCGAGGATGCGGCACACCTGCTCGACCTCCGAAGCGGCGAATATAGGTGGTGAATTCGCAGGCATCCAAAGGCCTCTCTAACCATCCGTGTCCCGCGCGCATGGCACGTGCAGCGGCTCCGACGGTGGCGGGGTTGACCGGCCGAGCAGCTCCTAGCGGTAAGTCTCGCAAGGTGCCGGCCAATGCCTAGAGCGTGGCAGGCATTAGAGATCGATCTCTTCTGCGTACTCCTCGTCTAGCGCCGACGCGACGGCGGACAGGAAGTCCTGCGGCCCGTGACCCGCGGCCTCGCTGAGACTGCCGTATGTCGAGAAACTGCGGGCATCGGCATAGTCGTCATTGCGGCCCTGCTGCCACAGAGCCAAGCCGCCGCGCTCGCCTTGGGCGGCGAAGTACTGCGTGCCGATCATTACCGCGGGGTCGCCGCTCTCGAAGTGCTCGACTAGCCAGCGGCCCCTGAATGCCTTGCGGGTGACGTTCCCGTCGCGGTCCTGCAGCTCGACTACGATGCGGCCCTCGACGGCCTCTCGCTGTGTCACGTAGTTGTCCAGCAGGCGCGAAATCAGCGCCGAGACGGGCTCGGCGCCAGCGAGTTGCTCGGCCCGTTCCCAGACGGCCAGGTCGGCGTCGCGGACGTAGATGTTCTTGCGGTTGGGCCGGATGTGGGCAGGCGGGGGCGGCGTGCCGTTGTGGATCCTGTTGATGATGCCGTCGGAGGTAGCGACCCTGATGATCTTCCCTTGGTTGGCAAGCCGGTGGCATACCTGGTTGATGTGCGGGTGATTCTTGTCGAGCATCTTGGCCAGTTCTGCGTCGGACATGCCCGCCGGGCGATCATTTAGTGCTCGCAGCACCTGGTCAGCGACGGTATTCCTGGTCATGGGCTTCCTCCCTCGTCAGGCATGTGCCTATAGACATACACTGACCCTACATCTACATACACACACTATGCGCAGCCCAGCTGAGGCTTCTGCCGTCGGTCAGCCTGCCAGAAGCTGACAGGAGCGGTTGGGCGGCCGAACTCGACGCGGCCAGCGGCCGGGCTCGGCTGAGCTACGAGCAGGCCGAGGCGCTGTTCAGGAAGCCGTCGGGCGGGGCGACGCTGCACCAGCTCCGGTACTCCGCCCTGACTCACGACGCCGAGAACGGCACGTCGACGCCGGTGCTGATGGCGCGCTCTGGCCACACCTCGGTGCGGTCACTGGTGCGCTAGGCCCGCGTCTCGGAGGAGGCATTGGCCCGCCATCAGGCCATGAGGGACCCGGCCCGGCGCCGGCCAGCCGCGCTGACCGCGCGTTCCGTCCTCAGGGCCGACGGCGAGGTGACCGCCAGAGCCCGGCCGGGCCGCTGACACAGGACCGTGGTATGTCCCCAGCTGTGGTCACCTTCATCAGGAACGGCACCGTGGGCCGGCCTCGGGGGAACCGCCACGGGTCGTGGCGTGGCTCCCGTTCCCGACTGAGCCGCCCGAGGTGACGCGCTCGCAGTTCCCGCATGAGGCCGAGGGCCTGCGGATCGGCCCAAGTGTCGATGAAGGCTGGGCTCAAGCGGATGCAGTACTGGCAGCGTGTCCTCGGCGGCTTCTGCCCGCTTGCCGATCCGTCGATCAAGAACATTTTCCTGATGCTCACGGTGGGTTACACTACACTCACAGTACGCTTCCAGATGGTGCGTGGAGGACGCCGGGCATCTCCTGTCTTGTAAGTCGAGTTCTGGACAAACTCCTGGATGTGCCTGAGCAGTGCCCGGATCCCGGCGGTCTTCATGCTCTTGTCTCGCTGCCCGGGGCGCAGACCAGCCCCATCGTCGCTCGGGAGGCCGGTTGCAGCTGGTCAGAGCACGCGTCACACATTTCCGGTCAGTGGCCGACTCCGGAGAGTTCGTCATCGAGCCGGATGTCACCTGCCTGATCGGAAAGAACGAGTCGGGGAAGACGAACATCTTGCAGGCTCTCTACCGGATCAATCCGGTGGAGTCATGCGCACGGTTTGACGAGGTGGTGGATTTCCCCGCCCGGCTGATACAGCAGCGCAGGCAGGTCCCGGACGGCCAGATGATTCCTGCGGTCACCGCCCGCTTCCGCTACGACGACGAGCAGATGGCGGAGATCGATGCGAGCATCGGACCTGGGACAAACCCGGAGTTCACGGTCACAGGCAGCTACCGCTCCCTTAATGCGTTCACGCACTGGTGCGACGAGGCCGCCATCGTCAGGCATCTGTGTTCCGGGCTCAGCCTGCCAGGCTCCGCAGCCAGCTCCGTGCTGGCGGAGACAACGGTGCCTGGACTGCTGCGGTCGCTGGATGCCCTGCCGGAACCTGCTGCTGCGCGGGCTTTGGCCGAGCGTATCCGCGGATGGCGCGATCACAGCGTCGGCGGTTACCTGATCGACAGCCATGCCTGTCCGCTCTTGCCGAAGTTCGTCTACTTCGGCGAGTGCGACTTCATGCCCGGCAAGGTGTCGATCCCCGATCTGATCCGCAAGCGGAACGGCAAGGCCCTCACACGGGGCGAGCGCGCCCTGCTCAGCCTGCTGGCGATGGCAGAGGTCACGCCCGAGGACCTCCGCCAAGCCGATCACCATGAACGGCTGATCCGGCAGCTTGAGAACGTCGGCAACGTGATCTCAGGGGAAGTCTCCCGCTGGACGCGGAACAAGGACCTGGGCATCAGCGTCAAGATCCTCCCGCCGGAAGCTGGAGCATCGCCGCCGCTTCATGAGGGCCCTGTGCTGCAGATCAGGGTCGACAATCGGAGGCACCATATTTCGGTGCCACTCAGCGAGCGGCCTGGCGGGTTCGCATGGCTGTTCTCATTCCTCGCCTACCTCACGGAACTCGAGGTGGCCCACGCCGGCCACCTGATCTTGCTGCTGGACGAGCCCGGCTTGTCCATGCACGCACGCGCCCAGCAAGACCTGATGCGCGTCATTGACGACCACCTCGCCCCCCGCCACCAGGTGCTGTACACCACGGGCTCGCCGTTCATGGTCCCGGTCAGCCAACTCCACAGGGTCCGCTCGATAGTCGATCGAAAGAACAGAGGAACTAAGGTCACAACGGAGATCTCCAAGATCGATCAGGACGCGGCCTACCTAGTGCTGGCCGCTGCGAGCATGAACATGGCGCATGCCGTGTTCACCGGCGAGCACACGCTGTTGCTGGAAGCCCCCAGTGACGTGATCTACCTCGACGTGCTCAGCAATCTCACCAAGCGATACCAGTTGCCCGCTCTTGATCCGCACTGGGTCAAAAGCTCCGCCGCCTCGGCTAGCGGGGCGAACACCGGAAGCCTGGCATCGGGTCAGTTATCCGGGTGGGTACCTCTCCACTGGCGGGCGTCGGCTGCTTGTGAAGACATCGCGAAGGTCGTCGGCGGCGTGCTAGATGACGTCGCGGCCCTCCAACGGCGCGTGCCGCATAAACAGCTCGCGCAGGGCCGTGTCGTCGCCTGCCGTCAGGGCCGCGATCAGCTCGTCGTCGTCCATCACCACATCTATTGCACCTAAGGCCGGCCCGGGTTCACGACTGGACGGCGCCAAATCCGGACGATCTCCAGCGCGGTGCGCACCCGTCGACCCCTACCGTCTATGTGCCGCGCTCAGCTCGCGGAGCGGGTGGGCGGGTAGCGGTGCCAGGTTCCGTCGGCGGTGATGACGTGGCAAGTGGCGGTTCCGGGGCTGTAGCCGAGGGCGCGCGACGACCGGGGCGGGGGTGCGGGCCGCCCTCCGCGCTATGCGCGTCCGAGTTCAAGCAGGAAAGTCGTCACGTTCGGCGAGCGTGAAAGCGAGTGCAGCTCGCAGCTGTTCCATCGGTTG
>WNFI01211300.1_pt1 | contig 11083 bp, 12 predicted proteins | sample 5400471 | NCBI WGS metagenome assembly WNFI01 (sample SAMN13153348, study PRJNA577476) | soil metagenome | isolation source: 100 cm saprolite on Douglas fir-dominated hillslope | place: USA:California | collected 2013-09-17 | reverse complement strand
CCGCCTGGAAGTTCATGCCAAAGACCGCCGGTACTCCGGGGCTGGGCTGCCCGTCATGGCGCAGACCGTGAATCTCGTTGAGGATGCCCTGCACTTTTAGGTGGTCATTTTGCACAGTGCAGACCACACTGTGCGTGTTGTCGAGTCCGCCGACGTTGGTGATCTCTGGCGTATAGAGATCGTCCACGCCCGTGCCTGAGGGACCATTTACAAGGTCATAGGCAGGGTGCTTGTCGGCCCATGCCGTGTGCAATCCTGCGGCTTTGACCACTTCGAAAATGGTGTTGGTCCGCAGCGCGCTATGCGGCCAGAGACGGACACAGTTGCCGTGTGCGTCAATCGTATTCGGCAGCTTGGTCGGATCGATCACGTTCAGCGAAACACTCTGGCTATTGTATTTATCGAGGCTCTCGTCAAAAACCATCATGTTACCCGAAGTACCGGTGCAGGTCGTGTTGGTGGGATCGAAGATGCTGCGGTCGTAGCTGACGTCATAAAACAACCCATGGCTGGCTGGCGAACCGCCCGTAATCAACGCCAGGAGGCCGGGAAAGGAATCGGAATTTTGCGGCGTATTGGCGCTCGAATAGGTGGTGCCGTGGCTGGCCAGCTCCGCTAGAGCCGAATGAGGGTGGGTCTCGATGTAACGCGCGACGTCAAGGGCATGCAGTCCATCGACGCTGATTAGCAGAACGTGTTGAACTGTGTTATCCGGACCATTTCCCGCAGTTGCGAAAAGGGAGCCGAGCAAAAGAAGGCACGATGCAAGAACGAGATTCCGCTTAGTCACACTTATGCTCCTGGAACAGAAAAGTTTTTGATAGAAAGAAGTAGACACGGCGATTGCTACAGTGCTGTGAATGAAAGATGAATTTTTGGTGAACCGCGGGGCGCAGCGTGACTAGAACTACAGGGTTCTCCGCAGCTTTCGGATTTAAGGAGAAGTTCAGCCAGCAACCACCGGGCTAATGATTGGGATCAGCGTTCAACTGCGAGCCTGTGCCTGATAGGTTTCGATCAGGTCCCGGATGCGTTGCGCATCGGCTTTGCGGTGCCCGTGGCTTGTAATTGGATCGGTACCGCCAGTGGATTCGATGCGAATCTCAGCCCAGAAAACACCTGTGGAAATGTGGACGGAGGCGACCTTCGACATCCCGATGCTCTCTTCGTTGCTGCCGAAAAGGCGCGGCTTCACGCGGCTGACGCGCTGCGGGCTAACGATCAATCGTGTTGGAAAAAGGAAATTGCCCTGCGTCCAACGGCTGGCAGCAAAGGTCTCCGCGGGAGAGCTGTCCATGGAGGAGGAGTCGAGCGCTACACCCATTCCAGCGCGCCCTTCTTCCAAACCCAGATGTAACCCACAATGAGGATTGCGAGGAAAATCAGCATCTCCACCAGGCCGAACAGGCCGAAAGCCTTGAATTTCACTGCCCATGGGAAGAGAAATATGGTTTCCACGTCGAATACCACGAACAAGATGGCGACGATGTAATAGCGGACGCTGTAGCGTCCGCGCGCGCTGTCGATAGGATCAATGCCACATTCGTAAGGCATCAACTTGCTCTTGCTGGGATTATCCGGGCGCACCAGTTTGGCGGCCAGAAGCGTTACCGGCAACAGCACGCCGACGAAGGCAATGAAGATGAAAATCGGCACGTAATTTTGCGGCATAGAAAATTCCCGTGACCCTTGCATCCAAATTCCGAGAAGCACGCCATCTTAGCGCCAACGGAGCGACACTTCAAGCGACAACCGGATTCGGTAGTGGGCTGTTTTTGATTTTATTGCTCTTGGTTGATCTCAAAGCGGTGCTTGCAGCTTCGGCATTCGTAAGTGTGCGTGTCCTGTGAGACTGTGCCGTCCTTCCGCTTGTACCCCTGCGAGCGCATCTCATCTCGGGCAACGTTGCGCAGATCACCCTTGCAACGGGGCAGAACAGCACGTCGGGCTGAGGACCGGGAAGATTAGCCATAGTGCATCCATTCTACGCCGCGTACTTTTCGATTCAGCAGCTTCTAACACTCGGACCAATTCTTCCAGCGTCCAAACGTGGTTGACGAATTTAAGGACTAGAAAATTCAAAACAGTCCGCTATCCCGGATTTGATAGTGGCTCACTTTGAATTTCTCTGCGCACTCCGCGAGGGGCTCTGCGCACTTTGCGGTTAAAGGCTACCGCTCTTGCCGGTATATCAAAGACTTTGACCGCAGAGCACGCGAAGAAAATCCGCAGAGTTCGCGGAGAAATTCAACTCGGATCAACCACCTCGGATTCGGTGATGGGACTACGAAAATCCATGCCGTGCCAGCGGCAACTCGCGCACCCGCTTTCCCGTTGCGGCGTAAATTGCATTGCACAGCGCCGGAACGAACGGTGGTACACCCGGCTCTCCTACACCTGCCGGCGGCGCGGAGCTTTCCACAATGTGAATGTCGGTCTGATACGGAGCCTCGTTCATACGGGCCACAGGATAATCAAAAAAGTTCGACTGATCAATTTGGCCGGCGGTCGCGGTAATTTCCCCTGTCTTCGCGATGCTGGTGCCGAAGACAGCCGCACCCTCGAACTGTTGTCGCACCATCTCTGGATTCACGACAGTCCCGGCATCGAGAGCCGTATAAACGTGGGGAATGCGAATCGCACCTTTATCGTCGACCTCGACTTCGACGACCGTCGCGACATAGGTGAGGAAGCTGCGGTGAACGGCGATACCCATGCCGCTTCCCTTTCTGAACTTTTTCTTTCCCCAATTCGCCTTCTCGGCGGCCAGTTCGGCGACGTGACGCAGACGCGCGGTTTCATACGGATATTTATCGCCAACGTCGGCGGGCTGATGGCTGCCTTGATCTAATGTGCGCGCCGAGCCAATTAGGTCGATCAAATAGTCGTAGGGATCGCGATTCGCAGCATACGCAAGTTCGTTGGCAAACGACTGCACGGCGAAGGCATGGTAGATGTTAGCTACGGATCGCAGCCATCCGATGCGAACGTGAGCGGTGGCTTGGCCATTCTCGGCGCGGAAGTTCGGCACATCGAAGGGCACGAGGTTCCAGCCCATCGACATTTCGCCGTCGCCCCCGTATACGGTTTCCGTATTGAACGTCGATCCGATAGGCGGAAACACTGAGCGCTGTAGCCATGCTGTAGGTTTGCCGGCTCCATCAATAGACGCCTTCATGTACATGGCGGCGACCGAGTGATAGTAGTCGAACCGGATGTCGTCTTCGCGGCTCCATACTACTTTGACGGGCTTGCCGGTTTTCTTTGACAACACAGCCGCTTCGACGGCGTAATCCGGCTTCGACTTGCGGCCAAAGCCGCCGCCGAGAAAGGTCACGTGGCACACCACATTTTCTTTCTTGATGCCGAGCGCTTTGGCTACTTCTTCCTGAACCCCTTGCGGATTCTGCGTGGGCGACCATACGACTGCTTTCTCGCCCTGCACGTCGGCCACGGCTACCGGGGGCTCCATGGAAGCGTGCGCCAAGTGGGGCGCATAGTATTCCGCTTCTACAATCTTGCCGCCTTTGGCAAATTCTGCGTCTGGATCACCGATCTTATGTACGACTTTGCCCGGCTGGCGGGCTGTTTGCTGGAGCTGCTTCTTGTATTCGGCAGAGTCGTAAGTCGCATTGACGCCGTTGTCCCATTCGATCTTTAATTGTTTGCGGCCCTTGAACGCAGCAAAAGTGTTGTCCGCAATCACCGCGACGCCACCCAAAGGCTGAAAGGCGTGAGGCGGTTTGAAGGGGTCGATCGCAATCGTCTTCTGCACTCCTATAACCTTCAGAGCGGCAGAGTCGTCGAGCGATTTAACTTTTCCTCCGAGCACAGGCGGATGTGCCACGGCGGCGTAAAGCATCCCGTCGACGCGGACGTCCATGCCGAATAGAGGTTTGCCAGAGCACACATCTTTCACGTCGTATCCGGGCGCTGGTTTGCCGATATAGCGCCACTGCTGGGGTGATTTGAGTTGCAACTCTTCTTTTTTGGGAACGGGAAGTTTCGCGGCAATGGCGGCGAGTTCGCCATAGCCCAGCTTGCGCTTCGAGTTCTTGTCGCTGACGAAGTGCATGGGATCGGCGACGCATTGGCCTTCTGGCACTCCCCATTGCTGCGCCGCCGCGCGCACTAGCATCAGCCGTGCGGTCGCTCCGGCCTCTCGCATCGTGTCGAAAAATTCGCGGACGGAATGAGAGCCATCGGTGTCTTGCGATCCGTAGCGTTCGTCGCCGTCGGCTTGAATCACTTTCACGCGGCTCCAGTCGGCATCGAGTTCGTCGGCGAGTATTCGCGGAAGGCTGGTGCGCACGCCGTTTCCCATCTCCGTGCGGTGCGCAACGATGTATACGGTGCCGTCGGTGTGGATGCCAACGAAAATTCCGGGATGAAATGCGGCAGCATCGATTGACCCGGCTGCTGCGGGAACTTCGGCCCATAGCGGCTGCGGAACGATGCGAGCGCACAGGACGAAGGCTCCGGCTGAAAACATGCCCTGGAGAAGACGGCCTGCATGATTTGCCCGGGCTGGCAGTATCCGCACTCCGGAACGTTCACTTCCGCCCACGCCATTTGTACGGGATGATCTCCGTCATGCGAAATGGCCTCGATGGTTGTGATCTCGACGCCGGTGACCGTTCCCATCTGCTTGGTGCAGGAGCGAATCGCCTTGCCGTTCTGCAACACAGTACAAGCTCCGCACAAGGCCATACCGCAGCCAAACTTGGTGCCGGTTAATCCGAGGATGTCGCGGAGATACCACAGCAAGGGCATCTCCGGATCGCCGTCAAAAGACCGATCAAGTCCGTTTACTTTGAAATGAGCCATGGATCACTTCCGGGATTTTGCTTTGGAAATTTATGGCCCTATTCTAACGCCGCAGGAGCGTGGAAATGCAATCTGGATTTGCGGAGGGTGCGGCAGAGCTAGGGTCTTAGCCGTCCCGATCAGTCAAACTGTTTCAATAGTCTTGACTACTTCTCCCAGTGACTCGCGGCGTATTGCTGGGGGTCGAAAACCGCGGGAGCAAGTTTTACATTGGCCTGGATATCGGTGTAGTCCTCGGAAAATATCTTCTTTCCGTTGGAATAGACTTCAACGCCCGCGGCCACCCAGGCACCTGCCAAAGGCTGGTAGTTTGTAAACCGGATGTCATCGAGTTTACTCGGGTCACCCTGGGCTGGCTCAATGTCACGGACGAACAATAGCGTATCCTTGGCCACCCAAAACTGTTTGGACTTCAGATCGCCTTTGTCGGCTCCGACCACATAGGCGAGATGCCCCTCCCAGGTATCTTCGCGAAGTTTAGACAGATCGTAGCCTTCGCCTTTCACGATCTTGCTGGTGATCTCCGGAGCCTGACGATAGACATCAAATCCCAGGACAAGGAGCATGTTCACCAGGGGACGGGCACCAACGACTTTGTTCTTTTGCAGGATGGTTACGTTGCCATCGGCCAGGACAAACCCATTACCGTCGGACGGAGCGCCAATATCGATCCGCAGCTTACCGGGGAGCAGCGCAGCTTCATACCAAGTTTCGACGCTGCTGGAGCCGTCAAGTTTGTAGGTGGTGCTCTTCTGAGTGAAGGTGAGCGTCTTGTACCAAGAAGCTTGATAGCGGTCATGCATTGCGCGCAAGAGAGCATCGCCGGTGCGGATTTCTTGAGCTTGAGCCAGCGTAAGGGTCAACAATGCGGCGATGAAGAGCGTTCGTCGGGTAAGTTTCATTGACTTCCTGTAGTGGAATGAATAGGAGATCGTACTCGACCGAGACCCTGTTGTCTGCATGAGGCATTAGACGCCGGAAGAAAGTGAACGACAGCGCCGGTTTGCATTTTTTCAGCTCGAAGTCAGCGAGCGCGTATATTCACCAGCCCTTATCTGGAAAAAGGAAGACGGTGCGTGCCAGATCGGACTTGAGGGTGGTTTCCTGATAGTAGCGGTTCAAGATGCCGCCCTTCCAGCTAAGGAGATCGGCGTTACGCCGCGCGAATTCTTCCCACCCGAAGCTTTCATGTCGAGCCATCCGCTCGCGAATCAGGAAAAAATAGGCATGGGTGATGGTTTCATGGTAAAGCTGCGACTTGCCGTGAATCGAGGCGAATCGCTTGAGAGCGATGCAGAATCGGTCCAAGGCTTGTAGAACCGGATATTCGTTGAGATAGGCGAATGCCAGCTGGACGTGATCCGTGTGGTGGAAAGCATCTTCAGAAACTGCGCCGGTCTCGAAACGATGGATGATCTCTTCATTGGTCATGACAGGAAACCTTGAACTGAGGCATATTAGGGCAGCACACCGCGACAACAGTCACTTTCCCACCGCGACGGCGAAAGCTGCAGCCGTATAGATCGCCAGATTACCGACGTTGTAGGCGCCGTGCAGAAGATGAATCATGATCGCGAAAATGAAGACCGCCACCAAGAGCCACGCGCCGCGGCTTGCAGTCTTTGGAATCAGGAGAAGGATGCAGCCGGCGATCTCACCCCATCCCAGGATCAGACGAATGAAGCCCGGCATGTGGGTCTTGGTGAACTCGTGTGCGGCACTGGGCAGTACGAACAGTACAGCTTCGATCAGAATTACGACTCCGAGAGTCCATTGCAGAACGGTCAATGCGGTCTTGGTTGAGGCGGCGCTCATGGCTCTCCTTGCTCTGTCTTTATTTTTCGGTCGCGCGTTTGCGTGGTGACTTGGCCTTGATCTCTTTCAGGCGATGGCTAGCGCTGGAGTCGAGATCCAGTTCGTAGAACTTCTTGAGTTCACGAATACGATCCAGTGACGCCGGGCTGAACGGGGTCTTGCCGTCGAAGGCGTGCAGCACAATACCTTCGAGCACGTCGCCGAGCGTCATGTCGTGATATTCGGCAAAGGCCTTGAGGACTTTGAGAATGCGCTTCTCGATGCGGACGCCGGTTTGCACGCGCTCGACCAGCAGTTTGGAATCTTCCGTCATTGGTACCAATGTACCACGGTACTCGCACTGGCGCAACTTTGATGAAAGTGAATAGATCTCGCGAATTGCTCGCAAGTAATTTGCAACTACCGAATTGAGGATCTTGAGCGGTATGGCCTGGTTTCAACAGTTAGAATGAACGCTCCCAAGATTCCGCTCAAATAGGCGGGACACGGGCTGACAACAAGGGCGGTGTTGCATGACCGCCGGAGCAAGCGAAATGGCCAACCCTAGCAGGCGCGACTCAGTCACCAGAAAGGTCGTCGCCGCCGCCAGGTCCATCGTCACCTACCAGATCGGTCTTCCTGAAGGCTGTCGACTGATGCACCGGAATTTCATTTGGCTTGCGCCATACGAAAAGGACTTGCCGACAGTATTTCATGATTACTTGGGGCAAGTAGCTGGCTTGCCGCTCGGCTCGGAACGACTGCTTTGGGATCGCAAGGTTCTTCAGGAAAAGGACGTTGCCCTTGAAGCTGCGAACCAGCAATTTCGTGATCAAATCTTCAATACATGTTGGGCGCTGATCGACCGCTTTGCCGAGCTAAGCTCCTCCCCTGACCCGACGGCGTCTGGTAAGTAGCGATAAATCGCCATTCCACTTGTTGACCTTCACTGAAGAAATCTGCCCAGGAATCGGACAATTCAATGTCCGCCAATCTCAGCCCCGTCACGCAATCTGCCCTTAAGGTACGTCAGTAACTTTTCACGCGCCGATTCTCTCCACTAGCCTAGGCCGAGGGGTGCTTGGGGAGGCTCTATTATGGGTAACCGTCGTGGACTTTGGATTGGCGCGATTCTGCTGGCAGCGGGCGTAGTCTTTTGGGGAGTGGGCCAGGCCGTGAATCCGCGCAGCGGGGACACGGAATTTAAGCAGGCACTGGAATCGATAAAGCAGGTCAAGAGCTTTCGTGGCACCTATATCGCGAACTCCTCGGGCACTCAGCATTCGGAAAGGCTGTGGGAGGTGGATTGCAACCGGGTCATCGTCCACCAGCAGTCTCACGATTCGCAGGCCAACACCGATTCGCCCTTCGAAATGAAAGAAGATGAGTTGCTGGTGGGCAACCAGATCTACACCCGCGACAGCGGCGGCTCCTGGCAGAACGCCGGGGAAGCAGGCCCCACCCTACCAGTTCTGGCCAGCAGGGTTCGGTGTGCATCGGCCTCGACGACCATCTGCCCTATGAGATGACTATGGAGGGCGGCCACTTTTCCTACTCTGATTACAACCGCCCCATCCAAATCGAAGCGCCTGAAGCCGTCCTGCAACCGGTCAGTTCGACTGACGGAGCGAACTGAGTCAGCCCCAAGGCGGCCCGGAAAGCCCATCTCGGTTTTCCAAAGTTCTATAAACCCCAGCCCGTCTATCGCAGCAAGTCCGATCCGTCCATACCGTGAATTCACCGCAGAAGTTGCAGAGGAAAGCCGCATCGAACGAACGACAAGCGTGCAACGGATTTCTTCGCGACCTCTGCGGCCTTTCTCCGCGGCCTCCGCGGTTAAAAGCCTTTTGCCATTGTTTATAATTGCCATTCCACCGAAACCAACAAAGGATCCCATTGGCCCTCGACGAAAAGATTTACGAACTGCGGCGCGACAAGTTGAAGCAAATAGAAGCGCTTGGGCAAATTGCCTATCGCAGCAAATACGAATTCACTCACACGGTTGAACAGATCCTGGAGGAGTACACTCCGAAGACGGGCGAGGAACTCGAACAGACACGCGTGAACACGCGCGTCGCTGGGCGCATCATGGCGATCCGGTTGATGGGCAAAGCTAGCTTCGCACATATCCAACAGGACGGCGAAAAGCTGCAAATTTACGTGAAGAAAGACGCGGTCGGCGACAAGGGCTTCGAGCTATACAAACTGCTCGATCTCGGCGACCACATCGGCGTCAGCGGATATCTATTCCGCACACGAACGGGCGAACTCAGCGTTCACGTGGAAGAAATCACATTCCTCAGCAAAGACTTGTTGCCTTTGCCGATCGGCAAAGAGATTGAAGCGGACGCCTCCAACCCCGGCGGTTCCAAGAAATGGAACGAACTCGCCGACGTCGAACTGCGCTATCGCCAGCGCTACGTTGATCTGGTGGTGAATTCCGAGGTGCGGGAAGTTTTCCTGAAGCGCACCAAGTTGATTCAATCCATGCGGCGCACTCTCGATGCTCGCGGATTCCTCGAAGTCGAAACGCCGATGATGCAGCCCATTGCAGGTGGCGCCGTGGCGCGGCCGTTTGTCACGCATCACAACACGCTCGACATGGATCTCTATCTTCGCATCGCGCCGGAGCTTTATTTGAAGCGGCTGGTCGTAGGCGGATTCGACCGCGTCTACGAAATTAACCGCAACTTCCGCAACGAAGGCCTGGGATGGCGCTGGAATCCCGAGTTCACCATGCTCGAGTTTTACCAGGCCTACACCGACTATCAGGGCGTGATGGATTTGACGCAGGAGTTAATCACTCAGGCGGCGAAGGATGTAACCGGCGGGACGACCACGAAGTGGACCGTCACAGAAGGAGAGACTGAGGTCGTCCACGAGCTTGATTGGGCCAACTGGCAGCGTATGACCATGCGCGAGGCGATCATCAAATTCTGGCCCGAGAAGGCCGGAGCCAAACCACAACTCAATGAGTTTGGATCGCCCGTCATAGTGAAATCTATGATCGGGCAGCTTCTTAGTTCAGGTGTCAAGGTTGCCCATGACTTGGCCAAACCGCTGGGTGCGACGATTGCTGCGATCTTCGAAGCCGTGGCCGAAGAGCATCTCACGCAGCCCACGATCATCTACGAATACCCCACGGCGATCTCGCCACTATCAAAGCAGAAGCCCGACGAGCCAGATTGGACGGAGCGTTGGGAGATTTTCGCCGGAGGGATGGAGATTTCCAACGGCTTCAGCGAACTCAACGATCCCGAAGATCAGCGGCAGCGCTTCGAAGCGCAATTGAAAGAGCGCGAGCGCGGCGACGACGAAGCTCATCAGATGGACGAAGACTACATCCGCGCTCTGTCGTATGGAATGCCACCAGCCGGAGGCGTGGGCGTGGGCGTCGATCGTCTATGCATGTTGCTCACCGATTCGCACACGATCCGCGACGTGATTCTGTTTCCGTTGCTGCGTCCGGAGAAAAGCTCAACTACAGAGGGTACGGTGAGCGCAGAGGAAAAGCCTTAGCCCCGGCCCCTCCTATGGATCGGCTTCCCAGTATCTGACAATACACTGGGAGGGACTCGGCGCAGTTCCTATACTTCTTTCAGTTTGAGTTTAGATCAGCAGCGCTGCCGTAGTGTCGCGTCGGCTGCTAGATACTGGGTCGGTGGCGCTTTGCTCTTTCCCTACTTCGCCGTTTTCCCCGCTCTACCTTTTTCTGCCGCCGTGCGCGACGCCACATACGGTGGTTGATCAGGGTAGAAGTACTCGCTCAGATAATCGACCAGCGCGTCATGATCGCTGGCCTCAACCAATGCACCCCACTTGATCATCTTGTCGACTTCTTTGGTCCAGGCTGCTTTGCTCAGACGCTGCTGTAGGATGATCCGCGCCTCGTGACACTCGGTGCACGCTGTCGTAGCCTTGTTGCGCATAGGGCCCGGTGGCAGATCCCAAGGCAGACTCAGGGGAAACTGCACCGGCGGAGGATTCTGTAAGCCGCTACTTACCGTCGGCTTCCATTCTTGTCCCAAACACAGGGAACCGATAGCCCACGTCAGGAGCGCTATGCCGCCGAAAATCTTCGCCAACGATTTCACACTATGCGACATGGATCTTCACCTGATCGTAAGCGTTATACAAATATCCGCTCGGATTCCACTCTGGAGTTGCGGGCTGAGTACGCCCCAGGCTGTCGGTGGCGCGAGACAAAATCGTGTAATCTCCGTTCTTCGCCTTCCAGTCGTAACTCCACATGCGCCACGCATAGTGCGCCTGTTCGTGGCCGAGTTTCGCCAGATTCCAAGTCGCTCCACCGTCAGTTGAGATTTCGACCTTCACAATGTCGGCCTCGCCAGCCCAAGCCGCGCCGTGCACGCTGGCTCTGCCAATCTTGACGCTGGAGCCCTCGATCGGCCCCGCAATTACAGATTTCACGCTTAACGCAGTCACAGGATGCGTATCTTCC
>WNFI01189525.1_pt2 | contig 11083 bp, 7 predicted proteins | sample 5400471 | NCBI WGS metagenome assembly WNFI01 (sample SAMN13153348, study PRJNA577476) | soil metagenome | isolation source: 100 cm saprolite on Douglas fir-dominated hillslope | place: USA:California | collected 2013-09-17 | reverse complement strand
GTATGCCCAATGGCGCAGTGCGGAAGACTATCAGGCCATGCGGCAGAATCCTGGCCCTCTGCCGTTCCTGGAGGAGGCGCTCACCATCGCGAAGTTCGAGCCGGGCATGTACGAGATCGTGCGGACCTTCCGGCCGGTAGGGGAAAAGTCCCAAGGGTAAGCGTCTTCGTCAGATGACCCTTATGATCGAATCATGGCAAAGCGTTCAGGGGGTTCCGAGGCTTCACGTTCACTCGCTCTGGCGAGCGAACAGGGCATGGCCCTTACCAAACTGAAGCGGCGGGTGCGAGAACAGGCAGGATTTCAGCGAGCGCAGAAACCACGTCACAAATAACGCGCAAATACCGGGAAGAGAACACCTTGCAACCTCCTGAACCCTCCTGTAGCATGCTGTTGTCTGCCTTCGGGCCGCTAGCTCAGCTGGGAGAGCGCCTGGTTCGCAATCAGGAGGTCGGGGGTTCGATCCCCCCGCGGTCCACCAACTCATAATCCAAGTGGAGTCCCGGTCTAAGCCAGGGGTAAGCTCGCGAAGGCATGCGCTCTTGATTTAGACCGCCGATGAGAATCAGAAGCCGGTCGATCGTGTCGTAAAATTCCGCATCAAGGGGGAACCGGTGCCTCGTGGGCGCGAGGCCGGTTGGGCCCTGAGAGGAGTCGTGCTAGCAAGGCGACATAACCTGTCAGTGCTTTTGGTGGCGATATGAAACTCAGTCCGATCTTCGCAGGAACCTTGTGCTCGATCACCGTCGTGGCTTGCGCGAGCGCCAGCAGGATACCGCCGAATCCATCGACGGCCAGTCCCGCACCGGCTCCCGCGCCCGCTCCTGCTGCTTCCGCTTCTTGCAACGGCGGGTGTTACTTCAACGGCCGCCTCTTTTCAGGTGGCTCGTCAATGTGCATGCAAGGGTTTCGGCAGGAGTGCGTTGGCACAACTTGGATTACAGTTGGCCCGCCCGAACGTCCATGCGACTGTCAGCTGATACAAACGGGTGGGGCGGGCAGCGGATGTGGCGGCTGCACGTTCAACGGACAGCGCTACACCGAGGGATCGTTCCTTTGCATTGGGCGTTTCCAACGGAAATGTGCTGCGAACACTTGGGTCATACCAGGGCCACCATTCTACGGTTGTACGCCGGGGTGTCAGTAACACGCATTCTCCCTCCCGCGGAGTCAAGGCAGTGAACCGCCTCAAGAAACGGCACTGGACATCGGCCTTTTGTTGGATCTAGACTTTCCTCAGGCGTCACGGTCGGGCGACGAAACGTGATGGGGGGCGCACATGGGCTTTCTTGACAACCTTCTCAAACAAAGCGGCGGGCTCGGCGGCCTGGCTCAAGTAGTCGCCCAGAACCCACAGATCGTGTCCGCGGCTGTGGCCTTGCTGAACCCGAAGGATCCCTCCGTCGGGGGCACCGGTGGTCTCGGCGGCCTCGTGGGCGCTTTCTCGAAGGCGGGCCTAGGCCAGATGATGTCGCAGTGGATCGCCACCGGCCCCAACCCCCCCATCTCACCCGACCAACTGTCGAGCGTTCTTGGCAGCGACGTGCTGGGCCAGTTCGCCCAAAAGGCCGGCGTGGCCCCGGGCGAGGCGGCCTCCCTTCTCGCCTCGGTCCTGCCCGGCCTCGTCGACCACCTTACGCCGAACGGCCAGGTGCCGGCCGCGAACGATCTCCAGAACTCTCTCGGCGGGCTGCTGGCGCGCCTGAGCGGCCGCTAGCCCGCACAACGGAGGAAGAACGATGCGCATGCTCCGAAACCTAGGACTTGTCGCCATGGGTCTCAGTCTGGCCTTCGACGGACCGGCCCAAGGAGCGGAGAAGAAAGCCGAGTCTACTCAAAAGGTTGACCTGAACAAGGCTACCGCAAAGGAGTTGGAGGAGCTGCCGGGCGTGGGCCCGGCCACCGCCAAGAAGATAATCGCGGGCCGGCCCTACGCGGCGGTTGCGGACCTCGCTAAGGCGGGCGTGCCCGCGAAGACCATCACCCAGATCACTCCTCTCGTGACGGTGAGCGCCCCTGCAGCATCGACCCCCTCGGCCGCATCGGCCCCGGCCCCGGCGCCTGCTGCAGCCGCGCCCCCTCCGACCGCTGCCGCCGCTTCGCCGGTACCCGCCTCCTCAGCAGCCGTTGCGACCGCGACGCCGGCCCAACCGCCGTCCGCCAAGGGTATGGTCTGGGTCAACACCGCGACCAAGGTCTACCACCGCGAAGGCGACCGCTGGTATGGCAAGACCAAGCACGGCAAGTACATGAGCGAATCCGACGCTATCGCTGCTGGCTACCGCGTCTCAAAAGAGAAGGAGAAGAAACAGCCCTGATCAACCGGCAAGCTTCGCGGCCTCGCCGGTGGAGGACTCGGGCCCCAACAAGGACGCAGGAGTCTCCGGCCTCACGACAACCCGCTGCCGGGTTGCTGCCACACCTTGAGTTTGGGCGCCACTGGCTCTCAGCGTCGGGCGTCTCGTCGTGTGCAGCGCGACTTTGACCTTCCGGATCCTCCTCGTCAGTCTGATGCGAAAATCACGTGGTCGTCTCTGGACGGGAATCCTCAGTTTCCGGGCCACCTAGACCTCCTGCTCGTCCACGTAACACCAGCGCCAGTCCTCCCCCGGCTCGAGGGACCTGATGACGGGGTGCGTGGTCTGCTGGAAGTGTTTGGTGGCATGACGATTGGGCGAGGAATCACAGCAGCCCACGTGGCCACACTCAAGACAAAGCCGCAAGTGTAGCCACTCGCTGCCGGTGCGTAAACAGTCCTCGCAGCCGCTGGCAGAGGGCCGAACGTCACGAATGTTGCGCAGATGGGAACATCGCTTCGGCATTTCCGCGGCCTTTCAAGACCCCTAAGAGTTAGAGTGAACAGCCGCCGCGGGCCGGCATAGCGCCTTGTCCATTGCGCGAGCCAGCCCTTGCGGTTTGAAGAAGGCACCGCTGCCCGACGAACGCGATGGGTTTGGTGTCGATCCGAGGGCGCGCGCGTCCGGACCCGGCGTGACCTCCGGGCCTTCGGAGCCCGACCCCAAACTCAGTCGACGCCGCTCGTACCCTAGCGAGTCGGCTCCGGGGCCGCCGGGACGGCCCCCGCCTGCCACCCCCCGCCCAGGGCCTTGTACAGGTTCACCACGGCAATCAGCTGGTCGCGCCGGGTCTGGGCCAAGCCGATCTCCGCTGGAAAGAGGCGATTGCGTCACGGTCGCTTCGTATTCGATCCTGGCTTGTTCCCACCTGGCCTTCACGGCCTCGTAGTTGCGCTTGATCGCGCCGCCGTGGAAGAGGGGGCCGAGGGCGCTGGTTCCGACACTCCAGGTCTTGCCTTTAGAGAACAGATCCCCCAGTTCGGGGCTGACGTTGCCGAAGAGGCCGGTGAGGCTCAGGGTCGGAAAAAAGGCGGCCTTGGCCACGCCGATGTCCGCGTTGGCGCCGACGAGGAGTTGCTCGGCTTGACGGACATCCGGCCGTCGCTGGAGGAGCGACGAGGGCAGCCCGGCCGGGGTCTCGGGGGGTAACGGCATGGAAGGACCGCCCCGCTCGATCGGCTGGGGGTTTCGCCCCAGCAACAGGTTGATCTGGTTCTCCCGGGCCACGATGGCGCGCTCGATCTCCGGGATCTGGGCTGCGACCTGACCGAGGGAGGCCTCCGCGCGGGAGGTCTCGAGGGCCGACGCGGCTCCCCCTTCCAGACGCCGACTGAAGAGATTGTAGGTATCCCGGAAGGCCACCGTCGTCCGCTGGGCGATCTCCAGGTCGGCATCGAGCTCGCAAAGCTCGAAGTAGGCGGTGGCAACCTCCGAAAGGAGGGAAAGGAGCACACCTCGCCGAGCCTCCTCTGTCGCCAAGTACCGTGCTCTCGCCGACTCGTTCAGGCGGCGAACACGGCCCCAGAGATCGAGCTCCCACTTGGCCTCGACCTCCGCCGTCCACTCCGTGAGGGTGACTCCGGAAGGGTTCAGGAACTGGTCCGGACGCACCCGCAGCCAGCCGCCCTGGTAATCCACCGACGGCAACCGCTGAGCCCTGGACACTCCATAGAGCGCGCGGGCCTCTTGGACCCGAGCCACGGCAAGCCGTGCGTCGTATCCATTCTTGAGCGCCTCTTCGACAAGGCCCTTCAGGACCGGGTCCTTGAACACGTCCCACCACGGCAGGTCACCAAAGGAGCGCGCCTCGGCGGCGGCCTGTTCGCCATAGAACCGGTCCGGAAGGACAACGGGCGGCCGCTTGTAGTTCGGTCCCACGGCGCAGCCCACGACCACGGCGCCGGCGAGAAGGGCGACGCCAAGGAGCCTCACGGCTGGTCTCCGATGGGCGACACGGCGGCCTGCGGCGGATGGGCTCGCTCCCGGCCCGCGAGGCGCTCGACCACCACGAAGAGCAGTGGAATCAGGAAGATAGCGATACCCGTCGCAGCGAGCATCCCCGTGATGACGACCGTGCCAAGGATCTGCCTGCCCACCGCCCCTGCGCCCTGGGCCACCCAAAGGGGCACGCAGCCCAGGATGAAGGCGAAAGACGTCATCAAGATGGGCCGCAGCCGCAAGCGCGCGCCCTCGAGTGCCGCGTCCACCAGGGGCTGGCCCTTCTCGAAACCGGCCTTCGCAAACTCCACCACGAGGATCGCGTTCTTCGCCGCCAGACCGATCAGCATCACGAGGCCGATCTGGCCGTAGACGTCCAGCGAATAGCCACGCAGCAGCAGTCCCAAAAAGGCGCCGACCACTGCGATCGGCACCGAGAGCAGAACGCTCCAGGGGAGCGACCAACTCTCGTACAGCGCGGCCAGGATCAGGAACACGAAGCCCAAGGAGAGCCCGAACACCGCTCCCGCGCGACCGGCCGCTTTGCGTTCCTGGTAGGAGAGGTCGGCCCAGTCGTAACCGATCTCCTCGGGTAGGACCGTCTTCGCCACGTCTTCGAGGGCGGCCATGGCCTGCCCCGAGCTGTAGCCCGGGCCCGGCTGCCCGGTGATCTGAGCGGCTCGAAAGAGGTTGAAGCGCTGGGTGTACTCGGGGCCAAGAAGCCGCCGTGTGCTGACCACCGTCGACAAGGGCAACATCGTTCCCTCGCCGTTCCGCACATAGAAGCCATCGATGTTCTCGGCGGTCAGGCGGTCGACGCCCTCCGCTTGCAGGAAGACTCGCCACTGCCTGCCGAACCGGTTGAACTGATTCACATAGCTGCCCCCCAGGAATGCCTGAAGAGTCTGGTAGACGTCGGCCACCGCTACGCCCTGCTTCATCACCTTGTCGCGGTTCACTTCGGCGAAGAGCTGGGGCACGGTCGAGCGAAACTGGGTGTTCAGATTCGCCAGCTCTGGCCGCTTCCGCGCCGCCTCCATAAACTTCTCGAGGTTCTGGGCCAGCAATTCAACGGTGCCGCCGCTCGTCCCAGGGTTGGAGAGATACGAAGAAGAAGGCGGTGTAGGAGGCGGAGGTGCGGGTGAGGAGGCTGAAACCGTTGATGGTTGCCGTGGAACGCACCCCCTTTGTCTCGGCCAAGATCTCCTCGATCCGGTGCGTCACCGCGTTCGTCCGCTGGAGCGACGCCGCCTCCGGGAGCTGAACGTTCAGCAACAGAAAGCCCTGGTCCTCCTCGGGAATGAAGCCGCTCGGGAGGCGTCCTCCGATGCCGCCCGCCAAGACGAAGAAACCACCCAGGATGAGGAGACCTATCGCTGATTTCCGGATCAGGCCGTGGGAGACGCTCACGTAGCCGTTGGTCGCGCGCGCGAACCACCGGTTGAACGCCGTGAAGAATGGGCTGAGCCATCCTTTGGCTTCCCCGCGGGGCCTCAGGAGCAGAGTGGCTAGCGCGGGCGAGAGGCTGAGGGCGTTGAAGGCGGAGATCAGCACCGAGATCGCGATGGTGACGGCAAACTGCTTGTTGAGCCGCCCCTGAATTCCACTCATGAGCCCGATGGGAACGAACACGGACGAGAGCACCAGCGCTATCCCCACCACCGGCCCCGAGACCTCGGACATCGCCTGCAAAGTGGCGTCCTTCGCCGTCATGCCCTCTTCGATGTGGTGCTCCACCGCTTCCACTACCACGATTGCGTCGTCCACCACGAGCCCGATGGCGAGCACGAGCCCGAACAGGGACAAGGTGTTGATCGAGAAGCCGAGGAACGGGAAGAAGGCGAAGGTACCGATCAGGGACACCGGCACCGCGATCAAGGGTATGAGAGTCGCCCGCCAGTTCTGCAAGATGGCGCCGGGGGCTTGGAAGACGGCAATCAGGGCGCCGGGGCGTCCGTTGTAGCGCCCGGCCTGGTTGTAGGTCAAGGCGCCCAGCTCGATCCTCGATACATCCTTGAGGCGGATCACGGAGCCCTCTGGATTGAGCCGCAAGACAACGTTCCCGAACTCCTCCGCGGTCACCAGACGGCCCTGGGCGCGCACGGTGTAGGTGAGCTCCTGGCCAGGGGGAGCGGGTTCCGCCCCGACGCGTCCGGCCGGATTCACCGTGCTCTGCTGTTGGACAGCGCGCAGCAGGTCGGGCACCGTGAGCCCGAGCTTCGCGAGCTTGTCCGGCTTTACCCATATTCGCATCGAATACTCGGCGAGCCCGAAGTTCACGATTTGGCCGACACCGGTCACTCGATAGAGGGCGTCGTTGATGTTGATCACTGAGTAGTTGCCCAGGAAGAGTGAGTCGTACGTGCCGTTAGGCGAGTAAAGCGCGAAGACCAGCAGCGGTAGCCCGACGGTGCTGCGGTAGCTCAACCCGAACTGGTTCACGTCGGCGGGCAGGTAGGGCTGGGCCTGCGCGACACGATTCTGGGCGTTCACCTGATCGATGTTCACTTCGCTCTCGACGTCGAAGGTGACGGTCAGCGTCATGGTGCCGTCGTTTGCGTTGGTGGACTGCATGTAAAGCATCTTCTCCACGCCGTTCATCTGCTGCTCGAGCGGAGTGGCCACGGATTGTTCGATGGTAAGGGCGTCCGCGCCCGTATAGGTCGTCTGGATCTGGATCTGGGGCGGGATGATGGACGGAAACTGGGCGACGGGCAGGCCCGCCATCGAGACCAGGCCCAGGATGACGGTGACGATAGAGATCACGATGGCGACGATCGGCCGGCCGACGAAGAAGCGGGACATGCGGGATCACCGGCCTTCGGTGCGGCTGGCCCCGTCGTCCTCGGATGGCGCCGGCTTGGCCTTCACGCTCATACCGGGACGGACGAACTGGACGCCGGCCACGATGACACTCTCACCGAGCTTCAAACCCTTCTCGATAATCCAGAGCGAACCCACTTTTTCGCCCGGCTCCACGGTGCGAATGTCAACCTTGGAGTCCGGACCGACTACCGCTACTCGGAACCCTCCCTGGAGCTCAGTCACGGCCTTCTGAGGCACGAGCAGCGCGCCCGTCTTCACCTCCAAGGCCGCCCGAACCTTTGCGTACTGGCCAGGCCGCAGAATGTGGCCGGGGTTCGGGAAGAATCCCTTGATCGTCATGGTCCCCGTCTTGACGTCCACCTCCCGGTCCGCCAGAACCGCCTGGCCCTTGTGGGGAAATAGGCTTCCGTCGTCCAGCACGAGGTCCAGGACCGAACCCTGTCGAGTGGTGGCGTAGTTCGGTCGGTTGATGCGCTCCGCGAAGCGCAGGTACTCACGCTCGCTGATGCCATAGATCACGCGGATCGGATCGACGGTGGAGACCGTGGTCATGACGGTCTGATTGTTTACGAGGTCACCGACTTGCGCCTTCGCGATGCCCGCGATACCGTCGATTGGGGAGGTGATCTTCGTCCACGCGAGATTCAAGAGCGCCTGCTCCACCGAAGCCTTGCCCGTGGCCACGGCAGCCTTTGCGTTGCGCTGCGCGGCGAAAGCATTGTCGAGCTCCTGCTGGCTGACCGCTCTCTCGGCAACTAGGGGCGTGAATCGCTCTACGTCCTGCGTGGCTTTTGCGAGCTCCGCCTCGGCCTGCCCGAGCACACCGTTGGCCTGGTCCACGGCGGCTTTGAACTGTCGCGGATCGATCTCGAAGAGGGGGTCCCGGGCGTTGACAAACTGCCCTTCCTTGTAGATCTGCCGCAGCAAGTAGCCTTCCACCTTGGGGCGTATAACGGCGTTCACCGAGCCGTCCAGGGTACCGATCCACTCGCTGACCACGGGAACGTCCTTCTGGACAACGGAGACCGTGCCAACCTCAGGCTCCGCCGCCCGCGGCGCTGGACTCCGTCCACACCCGAGATCGAAAAATGCGGCGGCCAGAAGGAGGCCGCTCAAGGCCTTCGCCGGTGCCCTCCTGACGCTCCCGGCCGGGCTGGCGGGGTAGGCCTTTCCCCTTCGACGACGGCTCTCCCCGTGGCCCTCCCGCCAAACCGCAGAAAAGAGACCACGTGCCCTGGCGACGGTCGCGGGAGACTGGTCCTGGACGCTCCTATGTTTCAACACCGGATGCCCTCCCTGAGGGATTTCTATATCACCGTCGTCAATCTCTCCCCCAGCTGATAGCGAAGGACACGCTGGCCCCGGCCCCCTCGCGGGTCTCAGCCCCTTCCGTCCCGCGAAGCTCTCGGGGAACGCCCGGGCCGGTCCGCCAGAACACTTCGGCCCGCCACATCGGGACGAGAGATCAGTTGCATGCTACAGCATGGCGAACGGGAACGCCCGGCCGGGGCGGGCGGCCGGCAACAGGTCGCTAAGAGTCCCGCCGCTCGCCAAGCCCGGTATCCCCGGGCTCTTTTCCCCTCCCTGACCCGGCTCGCTGTCCGGCCGGGAGCCCTTCCCTGGTCGCGGGGTCGACGGTACACTCCACCCGATGGCGGGAAGCAGTGATTCACTCGTGGCGCTCTTTCGCGAGCTGGCCCAACTCACCGTGCTGGAGGAGGGCTCACCAAACGCGTTCCGCGTGCGCGCGTACGAGAACGCGGTGGAGGCGATCTCCTCCTACCGGGGCGACCTCGAGGCCCTCTCCGAGAAGGAGCTGACCGCACTCTCCGGCATCGGCCAGAGCACGGCCAAGAAGATCCGCGAATTCTTCCAAGCGGGGACGATCGCAAAGCTCGAGGAGCTGCGCCGGAAATACCCACCGGACTTCGTGGAGCTGGGCAAGATCCCCGGCCTGGGTCCTAAGACCTTGCTTCGCCTCCGGAGCGAGTTGGGCGTCCAGAACCTCGAGGGCTTGCGCGCGGCCCTCGAGGCTAAGAGGCTCCGCGCCGTCCGTGGCTTCGGGGCGAAGATGGAGGAGAAGCTTCTCCACGCTCTCGACCGCCTGGTTTCGACGGGAAAGGAGAAGCGCCGCCCGATTGCCCAGGCCATGCCCATCGCGCTCGAGTTGGTGGCCACCCTCCAAGCGCTGCCCGCGGTGGAGCGCGTCCAGCACTGCGGCAGTCTCCGCCGCCTCCGGGAGACGGTTGCCGATGTCGACATCGTCGTGGCCTCCCGGCAGCCTTTGGCCGTGCGTGAGGCGTTCGTGAAGCTGCCCACGGTGCGTGAGGTCATCGGCAGCGGGGACACGAAGACTTCCGTCTTGACTTCGACCGGCCTCCAGGTCGACCTGAGGATCGTCGAGCCGCAACAGTTCGGGGCGGCCTGCCAGTACTTCACCGGCTCCAAAGCCCACAACATCAAGCTGCGACAGCGGGCCCTCGCGCGGGGATGGCTCCTCAACGAATACGGCCTCAGCGACTCCCAGACGGGCGAGGTCATCGCCTGCGAGTCCGAGGAGGCCATATATCAGGCGTTGGGGCTCCCCCTCATCGCTCCGCCCCTGCGGGAGGACCGGGGGGAGATCGAGGAGGCGGAGAAGGGTGGACTCCCTTCGCCGGTACGGCTGGAGGACGTTCGCGGCGACCTGCACGTGCACACCGCCTTGTCGGGGGACGGCAAGAGCTCGCTCGAAGAGGTCGTGCAAAGCGCCGCCGGCCGGGGCTACGAGTATCTGGCCATCACCGATCACGCCGAGAACCTCGTCATGAACGGGACAAGCCGGGAACAACTTGCCGCCCAGCGGTCGCAGATCGACGCCCTCCGCGCGCGCTACCCCGGCCTGACCCTCCTCCACGGCAGCGAGCTGAACATCGACCGGGACGGCCGCCTGGACTACGACCAAGCCTTTCGCCGTACCCTCGACTGGTGTGTGGCCGGCGTCCATTCCCATTTCGACCTGGATCGGGCCCAGCAGACCCGCCGCATACTCGCCGCCATGGAGGACCCCACCGTCCACGCCATCGCGCACCTCACGGGCCGCAGGATTGGCAGTCGGGCCGGCATCGACCTCGACGTAGACGCCGTGCTCCAAAAAGCGGTGGAGACCGGCACCGCAATCGAGATCAACGCCGCCCTCCCCCGGCTCGATGCGTCCAGCGAGGTGCTGTTTCGGGCCCGCGGCATGGACCTGACCTTCGTGATCAGCACCGACACCCACCACACACGCGAGTTCGGACGCATGGAGTGGGGGGTCCTTCAGGCCACGCGCGGCTGGGTCGAGCCCTCCCGTATCGCTAACCTCTGGCCCCGCGAAAGGTTCCTCGCATGGTTGCGCGCTCCCCGGAGCTGACCGCCGCCGGGCGGGGAGCAAGGTTCCGCGTCTTCCTCCTGTCTCCGGCGGACTGCTCGGGGAAGCGGGCCCGGCTCCTCCAGCGTCCGGACCCCGGTCACGACCTCGGCCGGAGGATTCGTGGGCGCGGGGGGGCGGAGCTGGGCGAGGTGTTCAGTTTCGTGAGCAGCCTCTACTTTCGGGGCAAGCTCGCCTACGCCCGTGCCTTCGCTCGGCCTCCCTGTGGTCTGGCCGGCATCCACGTGATCACGCCCTGCGACGGCCTCCGGCCCCCCGAGTCTCCCCTGCGGCTGGCCGACCTGCGGCGCTACGCCCGCGTCCCCGTGGATGCCGAGGAGGGGCGTTACCGGCGCCCCCTCCTTCGCGATCTGCGCGCGCTCGCACCCGGCTGGGCCGACGCCGAGGTCATCCTGCTCGGAAGCATCGCGTCCCCCAAGTACGTCGAGCTGCTGACCGCGGTCCTCGGCCCCCGCGTGTTCTTTCCTTGGGACTTCTTGGGGCGGGGCGACATGAGCCGCGGGGGGCTGATGCTGCGCTGCGTGGAGGAGAAACGTGAGCTTCCTTACGCTCC
>WNFI01293217.1_pt1 | contig 11084 bp, 11 predicted proteins | sample 5400471 | NCBI WGS metagenome assembly WNFI01 (sample SAMN13153348, study PRJNA577476) | soil metagenome | isolation source: 100 cm saprolite on Douglas fir-dominated hillslope | place: USA:California | collected 2013-09-17 | reverse complement strand
CTCAATGTTCCTGGGGCTGGCCTGCCTGGTATCCACTACCTGCGCACGATCGCTGAATGCGAGGCGATCAAAGCCGAAGCGATCCCCGGCCGGCGCGCGCTCGTCGTGGGCATGAGCTTCATTGGCTCGGAGGTGGCGGCGTCGCTGACGCAACTCGGGGTGCATGTGACCGCCGTCTTTCCCGGCAGATTCCCGCTTGAGCGGGTGCTGGGCCGCGAAATCGGCGCGCTCATGGACGCCATCCACCGCGCCAACGGGGTTGATTTGCTCGCTGGGCATCAAGTTGCCGGTTTCGAAGGGACGGACCGGCTGCAGGCGGCTACGACTGCTACCGGCGTCCGGGTGGCGTGCGACTTCGCCGTAGTTGGAGTCGGAATCGAACCCGTGGTGCCGACCCTGGCCGGCCAGTCGATCGCCCAGGACAACGGTGTTCTGGTTGACGAATGCTGCCGGGCCAGCGCAGCCGACGTCTACGCGGCCGGAGATGTCGCGAACCATCGTCACCCCGTATTCGGGCGAGTCCGCGTCGAGCACTACAACAACGCGGAGAAACAGGGTGCCGCGGCAGCCAGATCGATGCTGGGCTCGGATGCGCCCTATGACTACATCCATAGTTTCTGGTCAGATCAGTATGATCACAAGCTGGAGTATGTCGGGCATGCCACGACATGGGACGAGTTCGTGGTCCGCGGGAGCCTGGAGGAAGGAAGGCTCGTCGGGTTCTACCTCGTCGGCGGAGTAGTGCGCGCGGCGGTCGGCCTCGACCGTGGCGGTGACCCGGAGCTGGACCGGGACTCGGAAATGGCAGCGGCGGCGCGTTTGGTTGCCGCGCAAGCCCGGCCTGCTCGTGAGCAACTCTCCAGCGAACAGGCGGATCTTTGGTCTTTGGCCAAGATCTAGACATTTGAGAACAGCGGGATGTTCGCGCCGCTGGCCGGAGCCAGCGGGCTATCCAGCAGCGCGAGGATCAGCTTCGCGACATCGCCGGGCGTCAGGCCCGGACGAAGTTCCGGGTTAGCCCGGCGCAGCATCTGGGTGTCGACCGCTCCTGGGCTCACGCAAATTGCGCTGATGCCGTGCTGCCTCCCTTCCACGGCAATGGCTTCGGTGAGGCCGATGACCCCGTACTTGGAGACGTTGTAGGCGGCTAGTCCTGGGAACTTCTCGGTGGCGTAGACGCCGGACAGCGAGGCGATATTGACGATCCGTCCTTCGCCCGCAGCGCGCATGGCGGTGAATGCCGCGCGGCCGCACAGGAACGAGCCGGTCAGGTTGACCCCGATCGTCTCTTCCCAGATGTCCAACGTGGTCTCGCCGAAAGGCGCAGACGTCAGTACGCCAGCCGCGCAGACCAGGGCGGCGAGCGGGCCAACTTGCCCGGCGGCCGCGAACAGCCGTTCGACGTCTCCGGGCTTGCTCACGTCGGCGGGTACCGGCGTGGCCTCGCCGCCGGCTTCCCGGATGGTGCCAACGACCCCGGCAAGCGCATCGTGATCACGTGCCGCGAGCACGACGTGCGCGCCAGCGCCAGCGAGTGCCCTGGCGGTGGCAGCTCCGATTCCCCGGCTGGCGCCGGTGACCACCGCGAGACGTCCTGCCAGCCAGTGCCCCGGATCAGCCACGGACTGCGGCCCCGGCGTCCTTGCGGATGACGCGCCGGTAGAGCTGTTCGTGAGCATCCAGACTCCGTTCCAGGTCCAGATGCCTTTCGGCATGCTCACGGCATGCTGCGCGCGAGATCTGGGTTATCCGCTGGACCCCGTCTGCGGCACCTTGGATATCGTCCGGTGCGACCAGGAAACCGGTCACGCCATCGGTGATTATCTCCCCGAGCCCACCGCGATTGAACGCGACAACGGGAGTCCCGCACGCCAGTGCGTCAGCGGCGGCCATGCCGCGTCGTAGGCGTCGCCGTAGACGTCGATCCGGGTTCCGGCCGCCTGAGCGATGTCGATGGCCTCGGCGGCCCCCTTCTCGGGACTGAGCCTGCCAGCAAACACAGCGCCGTCCCCGGCCGCGTCCGACCAGGGGACCGAACGCGTCGGCACGTACGGCGGGAGGATCGCGTCGACTCGGGTGACCGTGCGCCAGGCGCTCGCCTGGGACGTGGACACGCACGCTACGGCCGGAGGTCGGCTGCCCTGGCTGGCGATACCAAGCGCTACAGCAACCGCCGTCTCAGGCGGCAGGTGGAGCGTGTGCACGACAGGCGCATCCAGGCCTCCAGCCAGGCTGATCGCCGGAGCGTCGAAGGCGTGATTGTGGATGATGTCGTAGCGGGTCTCCCGGACGGCGGAGTAGGCACCGGCAAACGCCGACGCAGCCGCCGACGCAGCCGCGGCCGGGTCGCGGCCCGATGGGCCGACGGCTCGGTACAGGGTGGCTGCCAGCGAGCTCGGATCGACTCCGGTGTCGATCACGGTTACCCCCGGTATCTGCGATCCGGCGGCCGCGTAGACGTGGACCCTGTGGCCCCTGCTGACCAGGCCCCTGGCCAGATCGGACACGAACGCCTGCGAGCCTCCGCCCTGCGGCTCGCGGATGGCTGATACGAGCGGCGCCATGATCGCGATCTGCAGCGGCGCTTCCGTGCCGATTTTCACCGTGTAATGTCCTTAAAGGCCAGGTCGCGCGGCGGATTGACCCCCAGCACCTGATAAGGGACCCGCCGGCTGCCGCGGTCACGGACCTCTGCCGCCGCACGGGGATAGAAGATCTCCGCAAGCTCAACCGCCTCGCGATGGCTAGCGAACTCCATGGCCATCGCTCCAGCGAAGCTTCGATAGTGGTAATCGCGGACGGCCAGCCAGCCTATGTTGTTCGGCCAGATAATGGCGACACAACCACCAGGCCCGCAAATCCGCTCCATTTCGGCCAGGCCGGCGTCACCGCCGTGGCACGGTTCCGGGGTCAGGACAGAGCACGCGACGACCAGATCGGCGAAACCGCTCGGCACGGGCAACTCGTCGAAAAAGCCGTTCATGACGCGGGCGCGGCAGCCATGGTCTGCTCTTGCGAGCTTCCGCTCGAGAATCCTGCGCAGGCCCGCGGCAGGCTCGATTGCCACTACCTCCTGCCCCCGTTCGATAAGCTCCATCGTCAGCCGCCCTGATCCCGCGCCGACCTCGACAATCCGCTGCACGCTGCGCGGCAGCCAGTCAACGATTCCGGGATGGAGCCGCTCGGCGCGGATCAGGCGATCGTAGAGCCCGGGCTCGAGCCGGTACAGCAACTCCCACGCCAGCGTCTGGTCGGCCTGCGGATCACAGCCATCGTCAGGGGCGAAGCGCCGCGCCTCGTCAGCGGTGAATACCTGCAGGTCCGCAGCTGTGTAGCGGCAGCTTAGCTCCCTGCCAGCGCGGGCTGGGTCCTCAGGAATGATCACCGACCTCGGCCCAGTTCTTATCGGTCTCCCAGACCCGGACTGACTGCAGCGCTCCTTCAGGGAGCTCGCGCTTGAGCCGTTCCCAGAAGATCACAGCGAGGTTTTCCGCCGTCGGGACGCATCCTTGAAGCCACGGGACGTCGGTATTCAGATTACGGTGATCGACGTGCTGTATGACCTGCTGCTGCATCACGTCCGAAAGGACCTTCAGGTCCATGACATAGCCACTGTCGTCATTGATCTTTCCGGCAACAACGACATCCAGCGCGTAATTGTGGCCATGCAGATTGACACACTTCCCGAACAGGCGCCGGTTCTCGTCGTCTGATAGGCGCGGATTACGGAGCTGATGCGCAGCATTGAACGTCTCGCGGCGGCTTACTAGCACGGTCGGCTGACTGGTCATGGCCCTGGGCGGCAGCAACCGGGTCCGAATTCCTGATAGCAGTGCTGAGCCATCTTCATGCCTCCAAGCTCTCGGCTCGGCTGGACGCCCCCGACCTGCTCGCTCAGAGTCTACAAAGGCGCTCCCGACCACCTCACCGCGCGATCAGGGCTGCCCGTTCATGATCACGGACACTAACCGACAATATTGTCGAAAACTGTCCGTGATCACGAAATCGAGAGTCTGCGATCAGCTGGCGGGGCGTGCGATCGTCTTGTACTCGAGGTATCCCATTAGCCCCTCCGGGCCAAGTTCGCGGCCGATGCCGCTGGCCTTGTAGCCGCCGAAGGGGGCGCAGGTCTCGATCATGTACATGTTGACGCCGTAGGTGCCCGTGCGCACCTGGCGCGCGACTTCCATGCCGCGTTCGGTGTCCGCGGTCCACACAGTTCCGGCCAGGCCGTAGTCGCTGTCGTTCGCGATGCGGATCGCGTGCGCCTCGTCCTCATACGGAATGACGGCCAGGACGGGGCCGAAGATTTCCTCGCGGGCGATGCGCATCGCCGGGTCGACGCCCGTAAACACGGTGGGAGCAACGTACCAGCCCCGCTGCCGGCCAGAGGCCCGGGAACCGCCCGTCACGATCTTGGCGCCCTCGTCTTGCCCGATCTTGATGTAGCCCTCCACCCGGTCCTGCTGCCGCTTGGCGACCAGGGGGCCGATCTGGGTGCTGGGGTCCGCGGGATCGCCCACCGTCAGCCCGTTCACCATCGCGGCCAGCGCGTCTACGGTCTCGTCATAACGGCTGCGCGGGGCGAGAATCCGAGTTTGGGCGACACAAGCCTGGCCGTTGTTCATCAGCGAGGCCATTTCCAGCCAGCCGACCGTCGCGGCGAGGTCGGCGTCGTCCAGGATGATCGCGGCGGACTTGCCGCCGAGTTCGAGACTGCAGCGCTTGAGTTGCTGCCCGCAGATGGAGCCGATCCGCCGCCCGGCGGCGGTGGAGCCCGTGAACGCGACCTTGTCGACGCCCGGATGGGAAACCAGGTGCTCGCCTGCCTCCCGCCCGCCGGGCACGATGTTGACGACGCCGGGTGGCAGTTCCGCTTCCTCGATCAGATCGGCGAGGACGTAGGCGTCGAGCGGTGTCTCCGGGGCCGGCTTGATGACGACGGTGCAGCCAGCGACGAGAGCGGCGGGAAGCTTGGTCATAATGGTGAACTGCGGCACGTTCCACGGCACGATCGCGGCCACGACGCCGACGGGCTCGCGGCGCACGGTCACCGGCCCGAACAGCCCCGGGCGATCATCTTCCCAGGTGAAGGTCTTGCCGAGTTCCGCGAAATAGCTGAGCATCATTTGCGGCTGGGGCGCCTGCGCCAGCTGTGAGAATGTGATGGGCGAGCCCATCTCCTCGGTGATCAGCTCAGCGATCTCGCCCAGCCGCCCGGCATACAGGTCAGCGAGCCTGCCCACCGCCGCGGCGCGGTCCGCTGGGGCCATCCGCGGCCACGGGCCGTTGTCGAATGCGTCACGAGCGGCCGCCACGGCGCGGTCCATGTCGGCGGGGGTGCCGTCGGGCACACGGCCGACGACCTCCTCCGTATGCGGCGAGACGACGTCGAGTGTGGCGGAACCAGCTGGTGCAACCCATTGGCCGCCGATGTAGAAGCGGTCATGACTGCGCATCGTGATCTCCTCGTGGCGGACCAGCGGCGCGAACGCGGCCAGCAAGAACACGTTCTATTCCGGTCGACGGGACAACACCCCCAGCTGACTCTACGCCGTACATCTCAATGTGAACAGGTTCCAGTTCCTGGCATGCTCGACAGCAAGATGATCACGCGGATGTGGTGCTTCTATGCGCTCAACCCGCGTGATCATCAAACACGCACGAGCGGCTCAGACCGGCTCGCTGATCCGCAGCGCGCCGCCGCGGCTGATGAAGGGGTGATCCTGCAGCACCCAAGCGGCGGCTTCACTGTCGGCGGCCTCGATGACCGACCAGCCCATGAACGGCGCAGGGACAGTCCGATCACGGGCACCCTCGCGGGTGACGGTGAATGCCGAGCGGACTGGTTCGCCCACGTCGGCGAGCGCGTTCCCGGTCTTGGCTGCCCAGCTCATGAAGGCCGCACGAGGGCCTTCCAGGTCCAGCCCTGCGCCCTGCGCTGGGCGATGTAGTCCGCGATGGTCGCGTAGCCGAGGCGGGCTGCCACCTGCTCCGCTCGCTGCCTGGCTGCGTGACGTTTCGAGGCGTGGCTGACCTGGGCCAGCCCATGACGGTGGAACGCGGCATTCACGGTGTGGTTCGAGAAACCGATCTCGGCAGCAATGGCATTGACGCTCCAATGCCGCATGAGGTGCCGTTCCCGCAGGTAGCTAGCTACGTCAGCGAATCCCAGGCCGCTCAGGACCGGGACCCAGCGAGCGTCCGTGCGATCGGCCCTCAGCTGCCGGGCGGCGTTAGCGGCCGCTGGGTCCACGTCGGCGAGGTGGCGTGACAGCCAGTCCTTGTGCAGCCCCGCCTCACGGCTGATCACCGCCAGGCTGGCGCCGTCCGCGATCCTGGCCAGCACCAACGAGCCCAGGTCCGGGTATCCGGCTTGCCGGGCTATGGCCTCTGCGACTTGTCCACGGCGACGGGCGGCCCCGTCGGAGTTCGTCCTGGCGATGGCCTCCGGCGGTATTGCCGCGAGCGCTTGCGCGGCTTTCCTGCGCCGCTGCTCCGGGAAGGGGCGACCCGTGGCTGCCGCCACGGCCGCGCGGGTGAGAGCTCCAGTACGGGCAAGCTCCCGGCCGGCTGCGCTGCCCTCGCGGACCGCGGGGTCGAAGATCAGGCGGGCACTGAACGCGGCCGAGCGGCGTTTGCGCGTCTCAGGTCCCTCGAGCGACTGGCCGCGTTCGAGCCCGAACGCCTCGCAGTAAGCCACTTTCGTCCAGCAATGAGCTCTCTGGTGGGCCGTAACCGAGCGCAGCGATCGACCGCACAAATGACAGATGACCCTGGTGCCGTCGGTGATGACCTCGCCGATCGGGGCGTAGAAGGCCGTACCGTCATCCAGCACGGCGAGGACAGTACGGAGCGCCCGATCGTGCTTCCGTGCCGCCTGCCGACCTGGCTCTCCCGCCGGGCTGAGCATTTCAACGGACATGACCGGCCTCTCACCCAGCCGCTAGTCACAATGAGACTACTACATACCGGCCCGGCTTCTGTCATTCCGCGTCCTTACTCGTTTCGCGCGATCGGGCGAGGAGACTAGTGCCAAAGGGCAGCAAATCCGAGCCGGTACCCACCGGGACGGGAGAAGCTGGCCCGTCGCGACAGATCGTGAGACGAAAGAAGGCGACATGGAGATAAGCGCGCGCAATCAGCTGACCGGCACGGTACAGGCCATCAAGACCGGCGCGGTCATGGCCGAGATAGTCGTGAACGTTGACGCGGGAACGGTCGCCGCCGTCATCACCGACTCATCACGGGAGCACCTGAACCTGGCTGAAGGCGACCGCGTCACCGTGGTCATCAAAGCCACCGAAGTAATGATCGCCAATGCCGAGGCACGGGTTCGCGCTAGCGACGCTGCTCGGTTCGGATGGCGACCTCGGGCGCGTGTGGCGAATTCCCAAGCCGGTCATCTACCGCGCACTGCAGCGGCTCGAGGTGCTCGGTCTGGTAAAGACGGCTGAGCAGCAGGCATCCAGCCAAGGTCCGGTCAGATCGCTGGTAGATGCGACCCCGGCGGGCAGGACCGCGGCGTCAGCCTGGCTGACCAGACCCGCTTCCCACAACCGGGACGTCCGATCGGAGCTGCTCGTCAAGCTCGCACTACTCGACCGCGCCGAGGCGGATCCGCAGCCGCTGCTCGAGGCTCAGCGCGAGCAACTCATCCCGGTCGTCGAAGGACTGAATGACCGCCTCGAGGCCGCGGCGGGATTCGAGCGCACGCTCGCGTTGTGGCGTTATGAGACCGTGTCGGCAACCGTTCGCTTCCTGGATGCCCTAACCGCCAGGTCGCACGCCCGGTAGAGCCGCTGCGCTTACTCCGGTTTCGCGAGCTCCGGGCCTTGTGTCGGCTTGCATCATGTTGTCTCATTGAGACTACCGACGGGTCGCGGCGTCCGGCCGGGCCCAGGCGCTGCCGGCAAGCAGCCCTATCGGCGGGCTCTTGTCCCGCGCAGGCAAGGGAGATGAGCGATTCATGACAGTGACCCTGGACCGGAACGTCGAAGAATTCATCGCCGCCCCGCGCCAGCTGTTCATCAACGGGCAGTGGGTCGAGGCAGCATCAGGGCAAACATTCGAGACACCCAACCCAGCGACCGGCGAAACTCTCGCCAGGGTCGCTGAAGGCGACGCCGAGGATATCGACCGCGCCGTCCGGGCTGCACGTAAGGCATTCGATGACGGGCCGTGGGGCCGGATGACGCCGTCGGAGCGAGGGCGCATCATCTGGCGGATTGGCGACCTCATCTTGCAGCACGTCGAGGAGCTCGCCCAGCTGGAGTCGGTGGATAACGGCAAGCCCTTCGTCGTCGCGCAGGCTGCCGACGTTCCTCTGGCCGCCGACCTGTTTCACTACATGGCCGGCTGGGCCACCAAGATCGAGGGCAACACCATCAACATTTCGGTGCCCTATATGCCGGGCGCGAACTTCCACTCCTACACCCTGCGTGAACCGGTCGGCGTGGTAGGGCAGATCATCCCGTGGAACTTCCCGCTGCTGATGGCTGCCTGGAAGCTTGGCCCCGCCCTGGCCACCGGCAACTGCGTCGTGCTGAAGCCGGCCGAGCAGACCCCGCTGTCGGCATTGCGTCTCGCCGAGCTGATGGCCGAGGCGGGCGTTCCTGACGGCGTCGTCAACGTGGTGCCAGGTTTCGGCGAGACCGCAGGCGCCGCGCTCGCGGCCCATCACGATGTCGACAAGGTCGCCTTCACCGGCTCCACCGAGGTCGGCAAGCTCATCCTCCAGGCAGCCGCCGGGAACCTCAAGAAGCTCACCCTCGAACTCGGCGGCAAGAGCCCCAACATCGTCTTCGACGACGCCGACGAGAGCGCGGTGGCAGGCGCCGCGAACGCTATCTTCTTCAACCACGGCCAGTGCTGCGTCGCCGGTTCCCGGCTGTTCGTCCAGAACAGTCGCTTCGAGGAGGTCGTCGACGGCGTCGCCGAGATCGCCAAGTCGAGGCCGGCACGGCCAGCACGGCTACTTCGTCGAACCCACCGTCCTGACCAACACCCGCCCCGAGATGAGCGTCGTCCGCGAGGAGATCTTCGGTCCCGTCGTCGTGGCCGAGCCGTTCAGCAGCCTGGACGAGATCGCCGCCGTCGCCAACAACACCGACTACGGCCTCGGCGCAGGCATCTGGACCAAAGACATCTCCAAGGCCCACGCCCTAGCCAAGAAGATCAGGGCCGGCACCGTCTGGATCAACTGCTACAACGTCTTCGACGCCGCGCTGCCATTCGGCGGCTACAAGCAATCCGGCTGGGGACGCGAAATGGGCCACGAGGTACTCAACAACTACACCGAGGTCAAGGCGGTCACCACGCTGCTCTGAGCACGCGAGCGCGGGCGGGCCGGACACGCAGTTCCGGTTCCGCCCGCTCCCGCCGGCCGGGCACGTGGGGCGATCCGGACGGCAGCTAGCCCGTGACAGCATGATCGGATGGAACTGAACGTGCCGCTGCATGTCATCGGCGTCGTCCGCACCCGCCATACGCTCCTGGAAACGACCCCCATCCAGGCGGCACTCAACCGCGCAGATCGCGGAACGATCGATATCGATGCCACCTACCGCGACGGCCTCGACAGCCTGGGCGGCTTCGAGTACGCCTGGCTGCTGACATGGCTGCACCAGCTCGACGGACCCGCGGGCCTGCCGCCGCTGAGGCAGGTGCCGTTCCTGCTGCGACGCCAGCAGCGGCGGGTCGGCATCTTCGCCACCCGCGGTCCACGCCGGATCAATCCGATCGGGCTCAGCCTCGTCCGGATCCTCGGCTTCACCAGCGCAGGGATCGACTTCGCTGGCGTCGATCTCGTCGATGGCACACCGGTCATCGACATCAAGCCCTACGTCAGCCGGTTCGACCGCCCGCCCGGCGATCCGCGATGCGGCTGGTTCGACCAGGTAACCATCAGCGAGAACGTCACCCCCGCGCAGCTAGGCAAGCCCGACTGCCCCGACGAGCCGGAAACGGGCCGTGACGATCACTTATGGCGCGAAGATGCGCCGGTCAGCCGCAGTCGTCAAGGCTTGATACGAGGTATTCGGCCCGGGCAAGCCACTCGGGTTCGATTTCGACCCCCCAGCCTGGCTCGTCCGGCACGCAGACGTGCCCGGCGGTCACGACGAACGGGTTATGCCGGAACAGGCCGGCCTGCCACGGATAATAGTCGGCCCCTTCGATTGACAATTCGAGGTACTGGCCTGCGTTGGGTATGGCGGCTAGCAGATGAAGGGTGGCAACCGTGACCAGCGAGAGATTGGCGCTGTGTGGGGTGCACGGCAGTCCGGCGCGCGCGGCGGCCTCGGTCACCTGCAGCGTGCGCCACAGGCCGCCCATGTACATGACGTCCGGCTGCACGATATCGACGGCCCGCAAGTCGATCATCCGCTGCCAGCTAGCCAGGTCCCAGTCCTGCTCGCCGCCGGCGACGTCTATGCTCAGCGCGTCCGCGACGCGTTTGGTCTCCTCCACGCGCCAGTACGGGCACGGTTCCTCGAAATGGCCGACCCCCTCGGCCTCCAGGAGCCGGCCGACCTCGATCGCTCGGCCCGGAGAGAAGCCGCCGTTGGCGTCCACCAGCTTGGCCACATCCGCGCCGAGGGCGCGGGCCACCGCGGGCACGATCTCCTCCGTCCGGCCGGGCCACTGATCGACGTCATGCCCGCATTCGGCTCCCACCCGCCACTTGAAGGCGTCGAAACCGAAGTCGTCGCGGAGCCGGCCCAGGCGTTCGGCCTCCTCGCGCGGGGTGGTGTCGCGCCGCATTGATGAGGCGTAAGCGCGCAGGCGGCCGGGCTGACCGCCGAGCAGTTCGACTACCGGTCGCCCGGTGGCCCTGCCTTGCAGGTCCCACAGCGCCGTGTCTAGTCCCGCCAGCGCCCGGCAGCGATAGCTACCCGGGTACTTGTGCTCCCGTTCTTCGATCGTGGTGATCAGGCCGCCGATGTCAGACGTTTCGGCCCCGATGGCCCACGGGGCGACCTGCCGGTGGAAGATCCGGGCCGTGATGTCGGCGTTGTATGTCGACGTCTGGCCCCAGCCCACCTGGCCCAGCGTGGTCGTCAGCCGCACGAAGCAGACGTACT
>WNFI01691112.1_pt1 | contig 11085 bp, 9 predicted proteins | sample 5400471 | NCBI WGS metagenome assembly WNFI01 (sample SAMN13153348, study PRJNA577476) | soil metagenome | isolation source: 100 cm saprolite on Douglas fir-dominated hillslope | place: USA:California | collected 2013-09-17 | reverse complement strand
CCGAACAACTGGATCGGCCGCGGCTACCAGATGACGCCGATCGCCATCACCGTGGAAGGCGCCAACATCCTGACGCGGACCCTCATCATCTTCGGCCAGGGGGCGATCCGCTGCCATCCTTACGTGCTGCGCGAGATGCGCGCCGCAAAAGAGATGCAGGGCGCCGAGGCGTCGCGCGAGTTCGATGATGCGTTTACCTCGCATATCGGGCACGTCATCTCCAACGGCATGCGCGCCTTCGTCTTTGGTCTTGTTCCAAGCATTGTCTCCGCGCCATCGAGAGCTGCGCGTGAAACGGCTCATTACTATCGCCACGTTTCGCGGCTCTCAGCGGCGTTTGCGTTTCTCGCCGACATCTCGATGATGGCCATGGGCGGGGCGCTGAAGCGCAAGGAGAAGATCTCCGGCCGCCTCGGCGACATCCTGTCGATGATGTTCCTCTCCAACTTCCCGAGCAAGACGCTCGCGACGCTGCTCCGCGTGACTCTTTTCCCGCGCGGCATGCCGTTCAGGCCGCCGCTCGACTCGCGCAACCATGAATGCGCGCGCATCGCGCTCGAGCCCGGGTCTGCGCGCGACCGCCTCACCGCCGGCATGTACCTGCCCAAGGGCGAGGCCGACGCCACGGGCATCCTGGAAAGCGCCTTCGTCGCGACGGTCGCATGCGAGCCGATCGACAAGAAGTTGAGGGACGCGGTCAGGCAGGGATCCCTCAAGCCGCGGCCGGGCGTCGACCTCGTCACTATGGCAAGAGACGCGGGAATCGTCACGGCCGAGGAATACGTGCTCTGGCAGAGGAAGGAAGCGCTGCGCAAGAACGTGATCAAGGTCGACGACTTTCCGCAGGACTTCGGCAGGGCCGAGATCGTCGAGAAGCTCGAAAAGCAGACGGTAAAGGCGAAAGCCGCCTAGCTCACCATGTATCCAAAGCCTATTTACGCTGTGGACGGCGCGCGCACGCCGTTCCTCAAGTCGAAAAACCGCCCCGGTCCGTTCGCGGCCAGCGACCTCGCCACGCAGGCGGGCCGCACGTTGCTCGCGCGCCAGAAGTTCGCGCCCGACGAGCTCGACGAGGTCATCCTCGGCTGCGCCGCGCCGTCAGTGGACGAGGTCAACATCGGCCGCGTCGCGGCACTGCGCATGGGCTGCGGCCAGAAGGTCCCGGGCTGGACGGTAATGCGCAACTGCGCCTCCGGCATGCAGGCCGTCGACTCGGGCATCAGCAACATCCTCGCGGGACGCTCCGACCTTGTTCTTGCCGGCGGGGTCGACGCGCTTTCACGCGCCCCGCTGCTGTACGCCGACAAAATGGTTTTATGGTTTTCGGAGATGGCCTCTGCCAGAACTGCTTCGCAAAAAGCACTTCTTTTCTCGAGAATCCCCTTCAGGGCGCTCCTTGCGCCGGTGATCGGCATCATGAAAGGGCTCACCGACCCGATGGTCGGGTTGCTGATGGGCCAGACCGCGGAGAACGTCGCGCACCGCTTCGGCATCACGCGGGAGCAAATGGATGCATTTTCCGTCCGCAGTCACGAGCGGGCGGTACGTGCGCAGGACGAAGGACGGCTTGCGCCCGGCGGCGGCGAAGTCGAGGCGCTGTACGACGCCGACGGCGCGACCTTCCCGCTCGACGACGGCGTGCGGCGCGACTCGTCGATGGAGAACCTGGCAAAGCTCAAGCCGTTCTTCGACCGCAAGTACGGCAACGTGACGCCCGGCAACAGCTCGCAGATCACCGATGGCGCCGCCTGGATGATCCTCGCATCCGAGGAAGCGGTGCGGCGCCACGGCCTCGAGCCGATCGGCCGCGTCGTCGACTCGGAGTGGGCGGGGCTCGACCCGGCGCAGATGGGTCTTGGACCGGTGCATGCGGCGACGCCGATCCTGAAGCGCCACGGGCTGGGGTTGAACGACCTCGATCACTGGGAGATCAACGAGGCCTTCGCCGCGCAGGTGCTCGGCTGCCTCGCGGCGTGGAAGGACGACAAGTACTGCCGGGAGGAGCTCGGCCTCGACGGCGCCATGGGCGAGCTGGACGTCGAGCGGCTGAACGTCGACGGCGGCGCCATCGCCCTCGGCCACCCGGTGGGAGCCTCCGGTGCAAGAATCGTTTTGCATCTGTTGAAAACGCTCAAACGCACGGGCTCGAAGAGAGGCATGGCGTCCATCTGCATCGGCGGCGGCCTCGGCGGAGCGATGCTGGTCGAAGCGCTGTAAGGGGAAAGGACATGGATCGCTCGACGCTCACGAAGCATTGGCATTGGGAGACCGATCGCGACGGCCTGGCCTGGCTGACATTCGACAAGCAGGGCGAGTCGGCGAACACCTTCTCGCGCGAAGCGCTGGAGCAATTGAAGGCTGCCCTGGACGAGATTCGCCGGGACAATCCGAAAGGCCTCGTCATCCGCTCGGCAAAGGACGGCTTCATCGCCGGCGCCGATATCGAGGAGTTCACGCGCTTCAAATCGCCCGGGGAGGCGATGTCCTTCGTGCGCCTGGGCTGGGACGTGTTCCAGGCGCTGCACGAGCTGCCCTTCCCCACCACCGCGATGGTGAACGGCTTCTGCATGGGCGGCGGCGTCGAGCTGGCGCTCGCCTGCCGCTACCGCGTGGCGCTCGACGAGCCCAAGACGCGCTTCGCCCTGCCCGAGGTGATGCTCGGCATCATGCCGGCCTGGCACGGCGTGCAGTGGCTGCCGAAGCTCGTCGGGCCGGCGGCGGCGTTCGACATGCTGCTGACCGGAAAGTCCGTCGACGCGCGGCGCGCGAAGCGCATCGGCTTGGTCGACGAAGCCGTGCCGCTGCGCATCCTGGAGAACACCGCGCGCATGATCACCCTCGAATCACCAAAGAGAAAAAGCCTCTCCTTCGGGAAAGCGATGATGCTTTCAGGACCCTTCAGAAGCTTTGTTGTCTCGCAGGCCCGCAGGCAAGTCGCGAGAAAGGCGAAGCGCGAGCATTACCCCGCGCCGTACGCGATTCTCGAGCTGTGGAAGAAGTACGACGGCGATCCGTTCCGGGCTGCCGGCGATCCCGCGGCCTCGGTCGAGGCGCTGTTCGCGCACCCCACCACGGCGAACCTGATCCGCATCTTCTTCCTGCAGGAGCGACTGAAGTCGCTCGGCAAGGCGGTGGACTTCGAGCCGCGCCACGTGCACATCGTCGGCGCCGGCGTGATGGGCGGCGACATCGCGGCGATCTGCGCCATGCGCGGGCTCACGGTCACGCTGCAGGACACCGCGCCCGAGCGCATCGCGCCGGCAGTGAAGCGCGCCGCGCAGCTCTTTCAACGCCGGCTGCGCGACCCGCGCCGCGTGCGCGACGCGCTCGACCGGCTGATTCCCGATGTCGGCGGCGCGGGCGCGGCGCGCGCCGACGTGATCATCGAGGCGATCTTCGAGAACCTGGAAGCGAAGCGCTCTCTCTTCGCGAAACTCGAGGCGGCGGCGAAGCCCGACGCGATCCTGGCGACCAACACCTCGAGCCTCAAGCTCGCCGACATCGCCACCGCTCTGAAGGAGCCTTCGCGTCTGGTCGGTGTTCACTTTTTCAACCCGGTTCCCCAATTGCAGCTGGTCGAGATTGTGTCGGGAGAGAAGATAAATCCTAAGCTTGCAAAAAAAGCTGCAGCTTTCGCCCGCCACATCGACAAGCTGCCGTTGCCGGTCAAGGACGCGCCGGGATTTCTCGTCAACCGCGTGCTCGGGCCCTACATGTACAACGCGTTCCGCATGCTCGACCAGGGCGTGAAGCCCGAGACGCTCGACCGTGCGATGGAAGACTTCGGCATGCCGATGGGCCCCGCCGAGCTCGCCGACACCGTCGGGCTCGATATCTGCCTGGCCGCCGGGAAGGCGCTGGCGAGGAAATTCCCAAAAAATGAAGCCGACGTACCGCAGGTGCTCGCCAGCAAGGTCAAGCTCGGGCAACTGGGAAGGAAAACCGGCCAGGGAATCTATCGCTACGAGAAAGGCAAGCCGGTGAAAGGCCAGCCGGATGCGTACGACGCGGCTCTCGTGGAGGCGCTGATCAAGCCCTATCTGAACGAGGCCACGGCCGCCGTGGCCGAGGGCATCGTCGCCGACGCCGACCTCGCCGACGCCGGCCTGATCTTCGGCACCGGCTTCGCTCCCTTCCGGGGCGGGCCGCTGCATTACCTGGCATCACAAAAACGCTAGATGGACCGGCTCCCCGAGAACAAGCTGCCGGCGCTGCGCGTCATGTCGATGCCCGCCGACGCCAACCAGAACGGCGACATCTTCGGCGGCTGGATCATGTCGCACGTCGATATCGCCGGCGGCATTCTCGCCGGTCGCACGGCGCGCGGCCGCGTGGCGACCGTCGCCGTGAAAGAGTTCATCTTCAAGCAGCCGGTGCAGGTCGGCGACGTGCTTTCCTTCTATACCGACCTGGTGAGGATCGGGAACACCTCGATCACCGTCACCGTCGAGGTCTATGCCGAGCGCCGGCCCTCCGACCCCAAAGTCGTCAAGGTAACCGAGGCGACGCTTACCTACGTCGCCATCGACCGCGACGGGCGGCCGCGCCCGGTACCGCGCAGCTAGATTGCTGCTCGACGCGCCCACTTTCGCCGCGGTCGCCGCGCTAGGCCTCGGCGCTGCGGTGTTCGGCTTTTCCTCGGGGATCGCGACCGGCACCGGGGTGATTCAGATCTCGCTGCTGCTCAGCGCCGGCCTGACGGGACCCGCGGTGCTTGCGACCGACGCGCTCTCTACCATCGTCCTCGACCTGTGCAAGACGGCGCTGTTCCAGCGCTTCGACCTGCTCGACGCCGAGGCGGCGGCCACCGGCGCCGTGATCGGGTTCGCGACGCTTCCGGGCAGCGCACTCGCCGCATGGCTTTCCACGCGGATTGGCGCGAAGCTGCACGTCCTTTTCATGGAGACGCTGATCCTGCTGGGCGGTGCTTCCATGCTCTGGCATGCCTGGCGCTGAGCCCTGCGAGCTCCAGGCCCGGGACGGTTATCGCCTCGGCGCGACGCTGTTTCGTCCCGCATCGGGCAACGGGCGGGCGCTGCAGATCAACGCCGCAGCGGGCGTGAAGCAGGAGTACTACGGCAAATTCGCCGCCTATCTCGCCGAGCGCGGCTTTACCGTGCTCACCTTCGACTACCGCGGCATCGGGCGATCCGGTCACTGGAAGCTGAACGCCACGATGCGTGACTGGGCCGAACTCGATGCCGGCGCGGCGCTGCAATTTCTCTCCAAAACCGGCAAGAAGCTAATGGCAGTAGGCCACAGCTTCGGCGGCCAGTCATTCGCCCTCATTCCCGGAGCCGAGCGACTTGCGGCGGCGCTCGCGGTCGGCTCGCAGAGCGGCTACTGGCGCCACTGGCGCGGCGCCCCGCGCGCGGGAATGTGGCTGCTCACGCACGCGCTGCTGCCCGGCATTTCGCGCCTGTTCGGCTACTTTCCCGCTGCAGCGCTCGGCCAGGGCGAGAACATCCCGGCAGGCGTCGCCATAGAGTGGGCGAGCTGGTGCCGGAATCCCGACTACCTCGTCGGCGCCCTTGGCGCAAAAGAGCAGTACGCGCGCTTCAGTGCGCCGCTTCGCCTGTACTGGATGGCCGACGACCCGTATGCGCCGCTTGCCGCGGCGCAGGCGTTGCTGCGGCTCTATCCGCGTGCGCCGTCGGAGCTGAAGCGCGTCGTGCCGCGCGAGGTCGGCGCCGAGCGGATCGGCCACTTCGGCTTTTTCCGCGAGCAGTTCCGCGCTACCTTGTGGCGCGATGCCGCCGACTGGCTGGAGAGGCACTGAATGAAAACGCTCGAGGGCAAAGTCGCCGCCGTCACCGGCGCGGCGAGCGGGCTGGGACGCGCCATGGCGCTCGCCTTTGCCGGCGAAGGCATGCATGCCGCGCTCGCGGACGTGGATGAGCCGGGCTTGAAGAGCACCTTGAACGAAGTTCAGAGCCGCGGCGTTCGTGCGTTCGCCATGCGGGTCGACGTTTCGCATTATCGGGAAGTTGAATCTTTTTGCAGTAAAGCGATCGCGCAGTTCGGCGCGACGCATGTCGTGTGCAACAACGCCGGCGTGTCGCCGCTCGGCGCGGTGTGGGAGAACACGCTCGCCGACTGGCAGTGGATCCTGGGCGTCAACCTCTGGGGCGTGATCCACGGCGTGCGCGCCTTCGTGCCGCGGCTCCTCGCGCAAGGCGAGGGCCATGTCGTCAACACCGCGTCGGTCGCGGGATTGATCTCGCCGCCCGGGATGGGCGCATACAACGTGACCAAGCACGCCGTGGTCGCGCTCTCGGAGTCGCTGTATCACGACCTGCGGCTGCGCGGCTCGCCGGTCGGCGTTTCGCTGCTTTGCCCGGCTTACGTCCCTACGGGAATCGCAGACTCCGAAAGGAATCGACCGAGGGAGCTTTTGAATCCCGGGAAGAAACCTTCGAAAGAGGAGGCCCTGCTCAAAAAGGCAGTGGCGTCGGGGAAGCTCTCGGCCGACGATGTGGCGCGCGCCGTCGTGGCGGCGGTGAAGGAGGAGCGCTTCTACGTGCTCACGCACCCGCGCATCAAGGGCGCGATCCGCGCGCGCATGGAAGACATGCTCGAGGAGCGCGCGCCGCGCAATCCGCTCGCGCTCTAGGCGAGCCCCGGAAACAGCTCCTTCAGGCCCTCGGCCATGGTCTGGATGGCGATCGCCGCCAGCAGCAGACCGAGCAACCGCGTCGCGATGTTGAGCCCGGTGGTTCCCATCTTCGGCCCGACCGCGTCCGCGATACGCAGCACCCACCAGAGCACGGCGCACACCAGCGCGATGCACACGATGAGCGCGGCGACATGCGCGAGGCCGCCTTTCTGCGCGTTGATGATCGTGGTGCTGATCGCGCCTGGCCCGGCGAGCAGCGGCACTGCAAGCGGCACCACGCCGGAAAGCTCGCCCGACTCCAGTTCCCTTGCTTCCGCCTGGGTCTGGCGCATCTCTCCCACCCTGGCGTTCAGCATCGCGAGCGCCATCAGGAGGAGCACCAGTCCGCCGCCGACCTGGAAGGCCGGCACGCTGGCGCCGATCACGCGCAGCAAGGCCTCGCCGAAAAGCGCCGAACCGGCGAGCACCGCGAACACGGTGAGCGTGACGACGTACGCGAGGCGCCGCCGGCCGGCCGGATTGGCGGCTGAAGTGACGCTGAGGAAAATCGGCACCGCCAGGAACGGGTCGAGAACCGCCGTGAGCGTGACGATGTACCGCAGGTACTCCTGGAAGGCGCTCACTTCTTCGCGCGAACGGCCGCTGCCCTGCGATCTTCGTTGACCTGCCTGAAAGCAGGCCGCTCCTCGAGCATTTTCAAATAAGGCTTCAGCTGCGCAATGTCCTCCAGGAAGTCGCGCCCATAGGCGTGCTTCGTCGCGAGCGACACGAGCGGCAGGCTGACGAAAGCAGTGCAATCGGCGAGGCTGAGCTCTGCCCCGGCGATGTACGGGTCGAATTTCGCCCGCGCGCGCAACGCGCGGATGCCCTTGGCGAGGTCCTTCTCGACCGATTGCTTCATGTCCTCGGCCACCGGCTTGCCGAAGAACACCTGGCCGTAGAGCTTGCGCGCGACGAGCTCGACATGCAGCTCGATCAGCACGATCAGCTCCCGCACCTTGGCACGCGCCAGCGGGTCGGCGGGATACAGCGACTTCTGCGGGTAGGTCTCTTCGAGGTACTCGCAGATCACCTGCGATTCCGCGAGCGTCGTGCCGCCGAGCTCGACGAAGGGCACCTTGCCCATGGGCGTGCGCGCCAGGAACTCGTCCTTCTGGGAGGGCGTGCAGGTCGGGTCCTCCTCGAACGCCACTCCTTTCTCCAGCAGGGCGATGCGCACCTTGTTGTGGTAGTTGCTGATGTGGAAGCCGCAGAGCTTGAGCATCGCAATCTCCGTAAGGACGACTACTTCAGGATCACTTCTTCCGGTGGAACGTACGGCGAGTCGACCGCCGCGGCGACCTCGGGATGCGTCACCTTGCCGCGCGCGACGTTGAGGCCGCTGCGCGCAGTAATGCACCACGTCGTCCACCACGTAGGTGGGATCGGCGTGCGTGGTCGGCCGCGAGGTCTCGAAGCAGCCGCCCTGGTCGATCGCGATGTCGACCACCACCGCGCCCGTTTTCATCGCCTTCACCATCTGGCGCGACACCAGCTTCGGCGCCGCCGCGCCCGCGACCAGCACCGCGCCGATGACGAGGTCCGCCGAGAGCACGTGCTGCTCGACCGCGTCGCGGCTCGAATACACCGTCACGACTCGCGCACCGAATTCCAGCTCAATTCCCCTTAAAACTTCCAAGGACCTGTCCAGCGCATACACGCGCGCGCCGGAGCCGACGGCAAGCCGCGCGGCATTGCTGCCCGAGACGCCCGCGCCGAGGATGGTGATTTTCGCGGGCGGCACGCCCGGAACGCCGCCGAGCAGGATGCCCATGCCGCCGCGCTCCTTCTCGAGGCAGCTCGCGCCGACCTGGACCGCCATCCGGCCCGCGACTTCCGACATCGGCGCGAGCAGCGGCAGCCCGCCGCCCGGTTTCGTCACCGTCTCATAGGCGATGCAAATGGCCCCGGAGGCGGCGAGATCCCTAACCTGCGCCGGATCCGGCGCGAGGTGCAGGTAGGTGAACAGGACATGCTTCTCGTGCAGTTTCCCGCGCTCCTGCGGCTGCGGTTCTTTGACTTTGACGATCAGCTCCGCCTCCGGGAAAACGTCTTTGACAATTCTTGCTTCTGCCTTCTCATAGGCCGAGTCGGCAGCGCCGATGCCCGCTCCGGCGCCGGTCTCGACGACGACCTGATGGCCGCGCGAGGTCACCTCGCGCACCGAAGTAGGCGTCAGGCCGACCCGGTACTCGTGGGTCTTGAGCTCTTTCGGGACCCCGACGATCACGCGCGCTTCATTTTCGACAGGGCATCGGCGATGCTGGTCTGCTCGCCGATCTCCATCTTGGCGATCTGGTTGCGGTGCACTTCATCGGGACCGTCGGAAAAGCGCAAAGTCCTGGCGTGCGCATACGCATAGGCGAGGCCGAAGTCGTCGGACACCCCGCCCCCGCCGTGCACCTGGATCGCCCAGTCGATGACCTTGCAGGCGACGTTCGGCGCAAAAACCTTGATCATCGCGATCTCTTTCTTCGCCCCCTTGTTGCCCACCGTGTCCATCTTCCATGCCGCGTTCAGCACCATGTAGCGCGCGGCGTCGATCATGATGCGCGCCTCGGCGATGCGCTCGCGCGTCACGCCCTGGTCGGCTACGGGTCGCCCGAACGCCACGCGTGCGGCGGCCCGCTTGCACATCTTCTCGAGCGCCGCCTCGGCCTGGCCGATCAGGCGCATGCAGTGATGAATCCTTCCCGGCCCGAGGCGCCCTTGCGCGATCTCGAAGCCGCGGCCCTCGCCCAGCAGCACGTTGGACACCGGCACGCGCACGTCCTTCAGCTCGATCTCCATGTGGCCGTGGGGCGCATCGTCGTAGCCGAACACCGGCAGGTGGCGCAGCAGCTTGATTCCCGGCGTCGCGGCCGGCACCAGCAGCATCGACTGCTGGCTGTGCCGCGAGGCGTTGTCGGGGTCGGTCTTGCCCATCGCGATGTAGATCTTGCAGCGCGGGTCGCCCGCCCCGCTCGACCACCACTTGGTGCCATTGATGACATAGTGGTCGCCGGAGCCCGACTTTTCCCGAAGAATGCGCGTCTGGATGTTGGTCGCATCCGAGGAGGCGACGTTCGGCTCGGTCATCAGGAACGCCGAGCGGATCTTGCCCTCGAGGAGCGGCTCGCCCCACTGCTTCACCTGCTCGGGTGTGCCGTACTTGAGCAGGGTCTCCATGTTGCCGGTGTCTGGAGCCGAGCAGTTGAAGACCTCGGGCGCCCAGTGCACCCGTCCCATGATCTCGCACAGCGGCGCATATTCGAGGTTGGTGAGCGTGCCGCCATGGGTCCTGGGGCGCCACAGGTTCCACAGCCCCGCCGCCCTGGCCTTGGGCTTCAGCTCATCGATGACCGGCACCGGCTCCCAGCGCCGCTCGCTCCTCACGTGCTCGTGCCACCTGTGCTCGTTCGGATAGATCTGCTCGTCCATGAAGGCGGCGAGCTTCTTTCTCAGCTCCTGCACCTTCGGCGTGTAATCGAAGTTCACGCTGCTCTCCTCAGGATCTTTTCGACCTGCCTCCAGCCCAGCTCGGCCATCGGCCGCGCGCGCATGCCGGCGTCGCGCGCGTGCGCGCTCGCGGCCGTGCCGTCGACCACGCGCCGCAGGATCCCCTGCAGGATCGCGGCCATCCGGAACAGGTTGTACGCGAGATAGAAGTCCCAATGCGATCGATCGATGCCTTCGCGCCCGGTTCTTTTGCAATACGTGGCGACGTATCGCTCTTCACTCGGAATCCCCAAATCATGCAGGTCCAGACCGGCAATGCCGCGGAAAGCGCCCGGCGGGATGTGCCAGCTCATGCAGTGATAGGCGAAGTCGGCAAGCGGATCGCCGAGCGTCGACAGCTCCCAGTCGAGCACGGCGAGGATCTTCGGCTCGATCGGATGGAAAATCGCATTGTCGAGCCGGAAGTCGCCGTGCACCACCGCGGTCCCGGTCTCCGGCGGGATGTTTTCCGGCAGCCAGCCGATGAGGTTGTCCATCGCCTCGATACGCTCGGTCACGGAAGCCTGGTACTGCTTGGTCCAGCGTGCGATCTGGCGCTCGATGTAGTGGCCCGGCTTGCCGAAGCCCTCGAGCCCGACTGCGCGGTAGTCGATCGTATGCAGCCGCGCGATGACGCGGTTCAGCTCGTCCCAGATATCGAAGCGCTGCGCCCGCGTCATTCCCGGCAGCGACTGATCCCACAGCACGCGACCCTCGACGAAATCCATGACGTAGAAGGCCGTGCCGAGCACCGACTCGTCCTCGCACAGCGCGTGCGGCCGCGCCACGGGAAAACCGGCGGCGTGCAGCGCGTGGATGACGCGGTATTCGCGCTCGACCGCGTGCGCCGAGGGCAGCAGCTTGCCGGGGGGCTTGCGCCGCAGCACGAAGCGCCGCCCGTCGGCGGCGGTGATGCGGTAGGTGGGATTGGACTGGCCGCCCTTGAACTGCTC